>OEIU01000020.1_pt1 | contig 152018 bp, 133 predicted proteins | sample 1539221 | NCBI WGS metagenome assembly OEIU01 (sample SAMN03792071, study PRJEB22550) | activated sludge metagenome | feature: wastewater treatment plant; material: activated sludge; isolation source: Wastewater treatment plant of a petroleum refinery complex | place: Argentina: Zarate... | reverse complement strand
TCGAGGCCGCCGTCTACGGCATCTTCGCTGCGGCGGTGCTGGACAGCCTGGACGGGCGCGTGGCGCGCATGACGCGCACCCAAAGCGCGTTCGGCGAGCAGATGGACAGCATGTGCGACATGGTCAGCTTCGGCGCCGCGCCGGCGCTGATCGTCTACATCTGGGCGCTGCGCGACCTCGGGCGCTGGGGCTGGGTGCCGGCGTTCGTCTATATTGCCGGCGCCGCGCTGCGCCTGGCGCGCTTCAATACCAACATCGGCGTCGTCGACCGGCGCTATTTCCAGGGCCTGCCGAGCCCGGCCGCGGCGGCGCTGGTGATGGGCCTGATCTGGGTCGCCGACGACGCCGGCCTACGCGGCGTGACGCGCATCGACTGGCTCGCGTGGACGGCCTTCGCGGTCACGCTCTACGCCGGCCTGACGATGGTCAGCAACGCGCCGTTCTACAGCTTCAAGGAACTGAGCTTCAAGCGTTCGGTGCCCTTCGTCGTCATCGTCGCCATCGCGCTCGGGATCGCGGTCATCAATATCGACCCGCCGACCGTGCTGTTCGCACTGTTCGTTTGCTACGGAGTTTCGGGCTACGTCGTCTACGCCTGGAAGCGCAGCAAGGGCCGGCCGGTAAGCCTGATCGCGACCTCGACCGACGAACCCGACGAACGCGGCCTGCATCGGTGAAGCAGGGGCCCCACCGCCGCGCGCCCAGTCGTGCTACATTCGCGCCATGAGCTTTCGCAAGCGTGCCTTCCTACGACTTCTTGGAGTGACCCGGGCACGCTGACGTTCGCCATTTCCGATTTCGTCTTCACGGCCCGCATGCAACCCGCAGCGGGCCGTTTTGTTTTTCGCGCGGGTTGACCCCAACCCGATACCGACCCAGGAACCCACCCAGGAGAACGACATGAGCGACAAGATCGTCATCTTCGACACCACGCTGCGCGACGGCGAGCAATCCCCCGGCGCGTCGATGACGCGCGAAGAAAAGCTGCACATCGCGCGCCAGCTCGAGCGGCTCAAGGTCGACGTGATCGAAGCCGGCTTCGCGGCGTCGAGCAACGGCGACTTCGAGGCGGTGAAGGCGATCGCCGCCGTCATCAAGGACAGCACCGTCTGCTCGCTGGCGCGCGCCAATGACCGCGACATCACGCGCGCGGTCGACGCGGTGAAGGGCGCCGCGTCGTCGCGCGTGCACATCTTCCTCGCGACGAGTGCGCTGCACATGGAAAAGAAGCTGCGCATGACGCCGGAGCAGGTCTACGAGCAGGCGCGGCTGTCGGTGCGCTTCGCGCGCAACCTGACCGGCGATGTGGAGTTCTCGCCCGAAGACGGCTACCGATCCGACCCCGACTTCCTCTGCCGCGTGCTCGAGTCCGTGATCGACGAAGGCGCGTCGACGATCAACATCCCCGATACCGTCGGCTATGCGGTCCCCGAGCTGTACGGCAACTTCATCCGCAACCTGCGCGAGCGCATCCCCAACGCCGGCAAGGCGATCTGGTCGGTGCACTGCCACAACGACCTCGGCATGGCAGTCGCCAATTCGCTCGCCGGCGTGATGCAGGGCGGCGCGCGCCAGATCGAGTGCACGATCAACGGCCTGGGCGAGCGCGCCGGCAACTGTTCCCTCGAGGAAGTGGTGATGGCGCTGAAGACGCGCAAGGACTATTTCGGCTTCGAGGTCGGCATCGACCCGAAGCACATCGTTCCGGCGTCGCGCCTCGTCGCGCAGACGACAGGCTTCGTCGTCCAGCCGAACAAGGCGGTGGTCGGCGCCAACGCATTCGCGCACGCCTCGGGCATCCACCAGGATGGCGTGCTCAAGGCGCGCGACACCTACGAGATCATGCGCGCCGAGGACGTCGGCTGGTCGGCCAACAAGATCGTGCTGGGCAAGCTCTCGGGGCGCAACGCGTTCAAGCAGCGCCTGATCGAACTCGGCATCACGCTCGAGTCGGAGGGCGAGGTGAACGCCGCGTTTTCGCGCTTCAAGGAACTCGCCGATCGCAAGAGCGATATCTTCGACGAGGACATCATCGCCCTCGTGATGGACGAGTCGGTTACCGCCGAGCACGAGCACTATCGGCTGCTGGCGCTGTCGCAACGCTCCGAGATGGGCGAGCACCCGCACGCGAAAGTCGTCTTTGCGGCCGGCGAGGCCGAACTGCACGGCGAGAGCGACGGCAACGGGCCGGTCGACGCGAGCCTGAAGGCGATCGAATCCAGGCTGCAGACTGGCGCCGAAATGCTGCTCTATTCGGTCAATGCGATCACCTCGGGCAGCACAGAATCGCAAGGCGAGGTGACGGTGCGTCTGCAGCAGGGCGGACGCGTCGTCAACGGCGTCGGTGCCGACCCGGACATCATCGTCGCATCGGCAAAGGCGTATCTGTCGGCGTTGAACAAGCTCCACAGCAAGACCGAGCGCGTCGCTGCACAGGGTTGATGGGGCCGCTTCGGCGCAGTCGATGGGAGGGGCCGGGCCATGCCGATCCGTAGCTTTAGGAATGCGGCGTAAGTTTTTGATCTTGCGGAAACTTTTTCTATCCCATAGACTTCGCCGAAAGCCACGAACCGAGGAACGAGCGTTGTTGATCTTGCGAGCCACCCAGAGACGCCTTCGATTGACGCTCCAGACGCTCGCGGTCGCCGTGCTGCTGCCTGCGGCGGTGCAGTTCGCGCACGCCGCTCCCGCGGCGTCGAAGAAGTCGACCAAGGCGGCATCCGCGGCGCCGGCTGCCAAGTCGGCGGCCAAGTCCCGTCGCACGAAGACAGCAAGCAAGCACCCGGTGGCAAGCGTCTCGGTGAGCAAGCCGTCGTTCGGCTCGCTTTACGGCCTGCACGCGACGAGCGACCCGCTGGATCTGAAGTCCAGCGTCGCCTACGTCCTCGACCCGGAGACCCAGGAAGTCTTGTTCAGCAAGAATGCACAGGCGGTCCTGCCGATCGCCTCGATCACGAAGTTGATGACGGCGCTCGTTCTGACCGAGGCGAATCTGCCGCTCGACGAGATGATCGCGGTCACCGAGGACGATGTCGATACCGAGAAGAACAGCGGTTCGCGGCTCAAGGTCGGAACCCGCCTCAGCCGGGAGGAAATGCTGCATCTCGCGCTGATGTCGTCGGAGAACCGCGCTGCGCATGCGCTCGGCCGCACCTATCCGGGCGGGCTGGATCTCTTCGTCGCGAAGATGAATGCCAAGGCGCGCGAACTCGGCATGGTCAATACGCACTATGTCGAGCCGACCGGCCTGTCGAGCAAGAACCAGTCGAGCGCGACCGACCTGGCGACGCTCGTCGCCGCGGCGGGTCAGGTCTCGTTGATCCGCGAGTTGTCGACATCGCCCGAGTACCAGGTCGAGGTGGGGCGCAGCGAACTGACCTTTCGCAATACCAACGGCCTGGTGCGCAGTCCGTCGTGGAATATCGACGTGCAAAAGACCGGCTATATCGCCGAGGCCGGGCGCTGCCTCGTGATGCAGGCGCAGATGGCGGGCCGCAAGCTGATCATGGTCTTTCTCGATTCGGCCGGCAAATATTCGCGCATCGGCGACGCCGAGCGGGTCCGCCGCTGGATCACGGAAAACGCGCCGGCTGCCTCGGTGACCCCGGCAGCGCCAAGCGCAGCGAAATCGCAGTCCTGAGTGCCGTGCGCAGCGCGTTGCGCGACGGTCCGGAGGGCGCTAGACGCGGTGCCCGAGCGTCGCCGAGATCTGCACCGCCACCAGCTTGAGGCGGTCGAGCCAGCCCTCTTCCAGACGATCGGACGGGGCCGAGATCGAGAGCCCGGCGACCAGCTTGTGTTGATCGTCGTAGATTCCGGCCGCCATGCAGCGCACGCCCAGTTCGAGTTCCTCGTCGTCGCGCGCGACGCCACTCTGGCGGACCCGCGCCAGCTCGCGCTCGAGGGCGGCATATTCGGTGATGCTGTTGCGCGTATGGCCGGCGAGCCCGGTGCGCGTCGCGTAGGCGCGCACGCGCTGCGGGTCGTCCTGCGCCAGGAAGAGTTTGCCGACCGAGGTGAGGTGCAAGGGCGCGCGGCCGCCGACCGCACGCACGACCTGCATCCCCGACCGCTCGCTGTAGGTGCGTTCGATATAGACGATCTCGTCGCCCTGGCGCATCGACAGGTTGACTGGCTGGTTCGTCAGCCGGTGCAATTCGCGCATCGGGCCGAGCGCTGCGTCGCGCACGTCCAGCCGCGCCTTCACCAGGTTGCCGAGTTCGAGCAGGCGCATGCCGAGCCGGTAGCTGCCCGCCTGCGGACGGTCCACCAGGCCGCCGATCATCAGATCGTTGAGGATGCGGTGCGCGGTCGAAGGGTGCAGGCCGGTTTCCGCGGCGATCACTTTCAGCGACACCGGATCGGGGTACGACGCAAGCACATCGAGCAGCGCGAAGGTGCGCTCGAGCACCTGAATCGTCGGCGGCATGCCGGTCGTCTTCGCCATGGCGGCCATTTTGCCTCACCCGGTTTTGTATCGCGAAACCAGGTGACGGAAAGTGGAATCCGCCGGAACACGCCGCAACCGATTCGGGTCATCCACCGATGCGCATCGAAATGACTGCCGATTGGCTGCGGTCCGGAGGCGCGGGCCTGTGGCTCGTCGTCGCCGCGCTGCTTTGCGGATGCGGCGTCTCCGCGCAAGGCAAACCACCCGCTGCGGCCGCTGCACAAACCGCGCCGCCCGCCAGCGAAACGGCGCCGTCCCTGCCTTCCACCGCGCCATCGCCTTCTTCGACACCGGCATCGCCGGCATCGGCGGCGCGCGCGCCCGCCTGGATCGCCGTACCGCGCGTCGCCGGCCGGCTCACGAGCAAGGATCTCGGCCTCGTCATCAATACCGCCGACCCCTATTCGGTCGAGGTCGGTGAGTTCTACATCCGGGCCCGCAAGCTCGCGCCGGAGCAGGTGCTGCGGGTCGAACTGCCGCTGCGGGCACGGCTGACGCCGGAAGAATTCCGCGCCTTCGACCGCAAGGTCTCGGCCTATTTCGGGACCGATATCCAGGCGCTTGCGCTGGCCTGGGTAAAGCCCTTTGCGGTGGCCTGCAACTCGATCACGGCCGCGCTCGGGCTCGGCTTCGACGGCGAACTCTGCGAGCGCAGCTGCGAGCCGCCGCTGCGCTTCTCGCCATACTTCAACTCGGCATCGGCGCGGCCGTATACCGACCTCGGCCTGCGCCTGTCGATGCTGCTCGCGGCGGACGACGTGGCCAGCGCGAAGGCGATGATCGAGCGCGGCGTCGCGTCCGACCACACGCTTGGGCTGCGCGGCACGCCGCCGGTGAACGCCTGGTTCGTCATCACGCCGGATCGGGCGCGCAGTTCGCGCGCAGTATTTTTTCCGCCGCCAGGCCGGCTCGACCGCCTCGGCATCGACGTGCACGTCGAGAAGACGGCCGCGCTCGAGGATGTCGATCGCGTCGTGCTCTACCTCACCGGCCTGGTGCGCGTCGCCAAGCTCGACACCATCGGCTGGGTGCCGGGCGGGGTGGGAGATCACCTGACGTCGACCGGTGGCGTGATCGACGGCAGCGGCAGCCAGATGAGCGCGACCGCCTGGATCGCCTCCGGTGCAACGGCGAGCTACGGCACGGTGAGCGAGCCCTGCTCGCATCCGCAGAAATTTCCGTTCGGCCAGGTGCTGCTGCTGCAGTATGCGCAGGGCGCGAGCGTGATCGAGGCGTACTGGAAGAGCGTCGCCTGGCCTCAGCAGGGCGTCTTCATCGGCGAGCCGCTCGCCGCGCCGTTCGCGCGCCGCTGAGCCGGCGCTTCGCTGCTTGCGGCCTCGTTTTCCAGCGCGTCGATTGCGCCGACGCCCGAGCGCACCGCGCCTTCGAGCGTCGCCGGATACGGCCCCGCGACGTAGTCCCCGGCGGCGACCAGACGGCGCGCGACCGGCTGCGCCGGGCGTTGCAGATCCGGCATGCACAGGAAGGTGGCCCGCTTCTCGGTGAAGATCCGAACCCGTTCGAACGCCGTGTGTACCTGGCCGGCGAGCGCCCGGCGCGCCTGTTCCAGCACGGCCCGCGCGGTCGCCTCGCTGCCGCGCGCGGTCCACGCTGACGCGCCGCTGATGACGAAGGCGAATACACCATCGATGCCGCGCAGCCGGCCGAGGTCCAGCACGAACTGCGCCGGTTCGGCCGCACTCTCGCGCAGCGCGAGCAGCGGGTGCGACAGCCGGGCGCCCCTGGCGCGCAGGACGACGGTCGCGATCGGTTCGTGGCGCAGCGCGGCGGCGCGCTCGGCCCAGGCCGGCGCGACGGGTCTGGCGAGCCGGGCCGCTTCGACGCTGCTTGAGGCGAGCACGACGGCATCGAACCGCTCGCCGTCGACGCGCCAGCCGGCACCGCGCTGATTAGTGCCCTGCAGGTCGGGCTCGATGCGCGCCACGCGGCGCGCCAGACGGATATCGGCGCCACGCGCTTCGAGCCAGGCGAGCGCTGCGTCGGGCCATAGCGCACTCAGATCGACGCGCGGCAGCAGCAGGTCCGCCGACCCCGGGCCGGAGAAAAGCGCATCGCGCAGCACGCGCAGGAAGACGCTTGCGCTCGCCGTCGCCGCCGGTGTATTGAGCGCGGCGATGCACAGCGGATCGATCAGTTCGGCGCGGATGCGCGCCGGCAGCGCGGCGGTGAGTTGCGCGACGCTCAGGCCCGGGTCGCAGCCGAAGCCGCCGCGCGCCCAGCCGCTGGCGGCCAGCAGCAGGGCGAGGCGTTCGCGCCAGCGCCAGCCGCGGCGTGCGAGCACGGCGCGTGCAAATGCCGTTGCCGGACGGCCGGCGGGCAGCGCGAGTACGCCGCCGTCGGCAAAGGCGAGCGTGAGCGGCATGCGCAGCAGCGCGTCCCGCGGCTCGACGCCGACCTGCCGCATCAGGCGCAAGGTCTCGGTGTAGGCGCCGATCAGGATGTGCTGGCCGTTGTCGAGCGGCAGGCCGCCGTCGGTGCCCGCGCGCCGTGCCCGGCCGCCCGCGGCCGGCGCCATTTCGGCGAGCATCACGCGGTGGCCGCGCGCGGTGGCTTCGACGGCGGCGGCAAGGCCCGCCCAGCCGGCGCCGATCACGGCCAGGTGCATCGGCCGGCGGGTCAAGCCCGGCATCGGATCGACGGCGTGCGATCGCGCACTACTGCCCGCGCCAGTTGGTGCGCATCGCGATCCAGAGCTTGCGCACCGGGGTCAGCGAGATGCGCTGGTGCAGGACCTGGAAATTCTCGGCTTCGATCTCGCGCAGCAGTGTGCGGTAGATATTGGCCATCATCAGGCCGGGCTTTTGCGCCTCGCGGTCGACCGCTGGCAGGAGCGCGAATGCCTCGTCGTAGCAGCGGTGCGCGCGTTCGGCCTGGAAGCGCATCAAGGCGTCGAAGCGATCGCCGTAGGCGTAGGGCGCGGCGGTGCGCAGCAACTCGTGGGCCTTGACATCGAAGCGCTGCAGCTCGGCAAGCGGCAGGTAGATCCGCCCGCGCCGCGCATCGTCGCCGACGTCGCGGATGATATTGGTGAGCTGCAGCGCGCGGCCGAGCCGGTGTGCGTAGGCGATCGTCGCCTCCTCGCTGCGGCCGAAGATATTCGCCGCCACCTCGCCGACGACGCCCGCGACCAGATGACAGTAGCGCTCGAGCGCGGCGTAGTCGAGGTAGCGCGACTGGTTCAGATCCATCTCGCAGCCGTCGATCACGGCGTCGAGATGGGTCGGCGCGATGCCGTAGTCGCCCGCGTGCTGCATCAGCGCCTGCATCACCGGATGGCTCGGATGCCCGCCGAAGCTCGCCGCCACCTCGCCGCGCCACCAGGCCAGTTTGGTGGCCGCGACACTGGGGTCGCTCACCTCGTCGACGATATCGTCGACCTCGCGGCAGAAGGCGTAGAACGCCGTGATCGCGGCGCGCCGCGCCGGCGGCAGGAAGAGGAATGCGTAGTAGAAGCTCGACCCGCTGCGCGTCGCCTTCTGCTGCACGTACTCTTCGGGCGTCATGCGTGCTCCTCGCGTACCGCGCGGGCCGCGGGCCGCATCGCGAGCGCGCGTGCCGCAAGCCGCGGTGCGTCTTGCCAGCCGAGCGCGGGCCGATGCTGGAGGACGTCGAAGCCGGCCTGCTCGATGCGCTCCAGGATGCGCAGCCCGCCCTGCACGACGAAGCGCAGCTCCCAGCCGGCGCGGCCCGCGATGCGGTGCACGAGCGGCGCACCGGCTTGCATCAGCTCGCGCGTCCAGCCGACGAGCTCGGCGACCAGCGCGCGAACGCGCGCACTGTCGCTGCCTGCGAGCAGATCGCCGGGCGCGACGCCGAAGCGCTGCGCGTCGGCGAGCGGCACATACAGGCGCCCGCGCCGGCGGTCCACGCTCAGGTCCTGCCAGAAATTGGCGAGCTGCAGCGCGCCGCAGATCGCATCCGAGCGGGCAAGGGCGTCGTCATCGGCGACGCCGTACAGATGCAGCATCAGCCGCCCGACCGGGTGCGCCGAGCGGCGGCAGTAGTCCAGCAGGTCGGCGCGGTCGGCGTAGCGGTGCGGCACCACATCCTGCCGGAAGGCGCTCAGCAGATCGGTGAAGTGCGGCAGCGGCAGCGCGTGCCGGGCGATGATCGGGCCGAGCGGATCGAATACCGCACGCCAGCGTGGCGACGGCGTGTGCCCGGCGGCGGCCGCCAGCAGGTCGGCCTCGTAGTCCGCCAGATCGGCGAGCCGCTGCGCGGCCGGCGCGTCGCCTTCGTCGGCCAGATCGTCGGCCGTGCGCGCATAGGCGTAGATGGCGCGCACCGCCGGCCGCAGCGCCTGCGGACACAGCCACGATGCGACAGGAAAGTTCTCGTAGTGATCGACGCTCACAGTCGCGCATTGTCCATGCTGGTGGGCACCGGCCGCCGAAGCGATCGTCGGCGGCGCGGCGGCGTTTGACAGGCCGGGTTCGCTCGAATTACAGTACTGACCAGTCAGTCATTTGAAATGTGCGAACAGCGCTCGCGGTGAAGAGGCCGGCGGCGCGCAACCCGGTCTCGGAAGATGACACAGCCCATCGCGCGCTCGTCCATTGCATCGCTCGTCGTCGTCGCGGCGCTGGCCGTCGCCGCCTGTTCGCGCACCGAGCCGGCGGCCGAGCCGGTGCGTGCCGTCAAGACCATGACGATCGCCGGCGAGACGAGCGGCATGACGCTCGAATATGCGGCCGAGATCCGCGCCCGGACCGAATCGCGTCTCGGGTTTCGGATCGGCGGCAAGATCGCGCGCCGCAACGTCGATCTCGGCGACAGCGTGAAGGCGGGCCAGAGACTTGCCGAGCTCGACCCGCAGGACGCCCGCCTCGGGCAGGATGCGGCGCACGCCGCATTGGCCGCGGCGCAGGTCAACCGCGATCAGGCGAGCGCCGACCTCGAGCGCTTCCAGGGGTTGAAGGCGCAGGGGTTCATCAGCGCCGCCGACCTCGAGCGCCGCGAAGCGACGTTCAAGTCGGCGCAGTCGGCGCTCGACCAGGCGCGCGCGCAGGCCGCGCTGCAAGGCAACCAGACGGCGTATGCGAGCCTCGTCGCCGACGCCGCGGGCGTGATCACCGCCGTCGAGGCCGAGCCGGGGATGGTCGTCGCGGCCGGCACGCCGGTACTTCGGCTCGCCCACGACGGGCCGCGCGACGCGGTGTTCTCGGTGCCGGAAGACAAGGTCGCGCTGCTGCGCGCGCTGGGCGACCGCCAGGGTGCGCTCGTGGTCAGGCTCTGGAGCGGCGGCGAGCCGCTTGCGGCGACGCTGCGCGAGGTCGCGGCCGCTGCCGATCCGACGACGCGGACCTTTCTCGCGAAGGCCGATATCGGCCGTGCGCCGGTGCAGCTCGGCCAGACGGCGACCGTCGTCTTCGAACTGCCGAAGGCCGACCATACGATCCGGCTGCCGCTCTCGGCGGTGGCGCAATCGCAGGGCAGGACGGTCGTCTGGGTGCTCGACGAGAAGGCGATGACGGTCAGCCCGCAGCCGATCGTCGTCGCCGGGGCGGACGGCAACAGCGTCGTCGTCGCGAGCGGCCTGGCAGCCGGCCAGGCCGTCGTTACCGCCGGCACGCATACGCTCAACGCGGGCGAGAAGGTCAAGCGCTACGCCGACCCCGCGGCGCCGGCCGGCGGCACGGCGCGCTGACGCGGCGGGGGCCGGCATGCAATCGCCGACGCGGACCTCGCGCTTCAACATCTCGCGCTGGGCGCTCGAGCACGCGGCGCTGACGCGCTATCTGATGGTCGCCCTGCTGCTGATGGGCGCGGTGGCCTATTTCCAGCTCGGCCAGGACGAGGACCCGCCGTTCACCTTCCGGTTGATGGTGGTGCGCGCCTACTGGCCCGGCGCGAGCGCCCAGCAGATGGCCGAGCAGGTCACCGCCAAGGTCGAACGCACGCTGCAGGAGGCGCCGTACGCCGACAGGATCCGCAGCTATACCAAGCCCGGCGAGTCGGTGACGATCTTCGAGATCAAGGATTCGTCGCCGCCGGCCGAAGTGGCCGGCATCTGGTATCAGGTGCGCAAGCGCATCGGCGACATGCGCGGCACGCTGCCGGCGGGCGTCGCCGGGCCGTTCTTCAACGACGATTTCGGCGACGTCTACGGCTCGATCTACGCGCTCGCCGCGGACGGCTTTTCGCCGGAGGAACTGCGCCAGCACGCCGAGCGTGTGCGCCATGCGCTGCTGCAGGTGCCCGACGTGGCGAAGGTCGAGCTGTTCGGCGTGCAGGACGAGAAGCTCTTCGTCGAGATCTCGCAGCGGCGCAGCGCCGAGCTGGGTCTGGACCTGAACCAGGTGCTGGCGCAACTCGGCGCGCAGAACGCGGTCGAGAGCGCCGGCGTGCTCGACGCCGGCAGCGAGAACCTGCAGGTCCGCGTCGGCGGCCAGTTCACGAGCGTCGAGGCGCTGCGGGCGTTTCCGATCCGCGCCGTCAACCCGGCGACCGGCGCCGCGAGCACGCTGCGGCTCGGCGATCTGGCCGAGATTCGGCGCGAGTATGTCGATCCGCCGCAGGTCAAGGTGCGCCACCAGGGGCGCGAGGTGATCGCGGTCGGCATCTCGATGGCCAAGGGCGGCGACATCGTGCGGCTCGGCGAAGCGCTGCGCGCCGAGGTCGGCCGCATCGAACGCGATCTGCCGCACGGCATCGAGATGATGCAGATCCAGGATCAGCCGCGCGCGGTGACGTCCTCGGTGAACGAATTCGTGCGCGTGCTGATCGAGGCGGTGCTGATCGTGCTCGCCGTCAGCCTTCTCAGCCTCGGGCTGCACACGAAGCCGCTGCGCCTGGACATCTGGCCCGGGCTGGTGGTCGCGATCACGATTCCGCTCGTGCTCGCGATCACGTTCGTGACGATGTTCTATTGGGGCGTGGGCCTGCACAAGATCTCGCTCGGCTCGCTGATCGTCGCGCTCGGCCTGCTCGTCGACGACGCGATCATCGCGGTCGAGATGATGGTCAGGAAGCTCGAAGAGGGCTACGACAAGATGCGCGCCGCGACCTTCGCCTACGACGTGACGGCGATGCCGATGCTGACCGGCACGCTGATCACCGCTGCCGGCTTTCTGCCGATCGGCATGGCGAAGTCGATGACCGGCGAGTACACCTTCGCGATCTTCGCCGTGACGGCGGCGGCGCTCGTCATCTCCTGGCTGGTATCGGTCTATTTCGTGCCCTACCTCGGCGCCGCGCTGCTGCGCACGCGCAGCCGCGTCGAGGGCGAGGCGCACGAAGGCGAGCTGTTCGACACGCCGTTCTACACCCGCTTTCGCGCCACGGTGAACTGGTGCGTCGCGCATCGCTGGACGACGATCGCGGTGACGCTCGCGATCTTCCTGCTCGGCCTTGCCGGCATGGGCCGTGTGCAGCAGCAGTTCTTCCCGGACTCGAGTCGCCCCGAGATCCTGGTCGACCTGTGGCTGCCCGAAGGCGCGAGCTTCGCGGCCAACGAGGAGGTGGTGCGGCGCTTCGAGGCGAGGCTGATGAAGGAGCCCGGCGTGAATGGCGTGACGACCTGGGTCGGCGCCGGCGTGCCGCGCTTCTATCTGCCGCTGGAAAACATCTTCGCGCAGAGCAATGTCAGCCAGGCCATCGTCATGCCGGCCGGCGTCGCGCAGCGCGAGCACTTGCGCAAGCGCCTGCCGGCGCTGCTGGCGGAGGAGTTTCCCGAGGTCCGCAGCCGCGTCAAACTGCTGCCGAACGGGCCGCCGGTCGCCTATCCGGTGCAGTTCCGCGTCGTCGGCGTCGACGCCGCCGAGGTGCGCGTCTGGGCCGACCGCGCCAAGGCGCTGATGCGCGCCAACCCGAAGATGCGCGGCGTGAACGACAACTGGAACGAATCGGTCAAGGTCCTGCGGCTGGACGTCGACCAGGACAAGGCACGCGCGCTCGGCGTGACGAGCCAGGGCCTGGCGCAGGCCTCGCGAACGGTGCTGTCGGGCACGCCGGTCGGCCAGTACCGCGACGGCGACCGGCTGATCGACATCGTGCTGCGCCAGCCGCTCGCCGAGCGCGACGCGATCACCGATATCGCGAACGCCTATCTGCCCACCGCCAGCGGCAAGGCGATCCCGATCACCCAGATCGCGAAGGTCGATTTCGGCTGGGAGCCGGGCGTGATGTGGCGCGAGGGCCGCAACTACGCCGTCACGGTGCAGGGCGACGTGGTCGAAGGCCAGCAGGGGCCGACCGTCAGCAGCGAACTGCTGCCGGCGATGCGGCAGCTCGAGCAGCAGATGCCGGCCGGCTATCGCATCGAACTGGCCGGCGCCGCCGAGCAAAGCAGCAAGGGCACCGGCTCGATCGCCGCCGGCGTGCCGTTGATGCTGTTCATCATCTTCACGCTCCTGATGCTGCAGTTGCAGAGCTTCAGCCGCGCGATGCTCGTCTTTCTCACCGGGCCGCTGGGCATCGCCGGCGCGGCGGCGGCGCTGCTGCTGCTGGATCGACCGTTCGGCTTCGTCGCGCTGCTCGGCGTGATCGCGCTGATGGGCATGGTGATGCGCAATTCGGTGATCCTGATCGACCAGATCGAGCAGGACCGCGCGCGCGGCCTGCCGGCCTGGACGGCGATCGTCGAGTCGGCCGTGCGCCGGCTGCGGCCGATCGCGCTGACCGCCGCGGCGGCGGTGCTGGCGATGATTCCGCTGTCGCGCAGCGTCTTCTGGGGGCCGATGGCGGTGTCCATCATGGGCGGGCTGATCCTCGCGACGGTGCTCACGCTGCTCGCGCTGCCGGCGATGTACGCGGCGTGGTTTCGCGTCGCACCGCCCGGGCAGGAGCCTTCGGTGGCGAGCGGCTAAAATCCCGCGTTTATCAAAACGGCCCAAAGCAAACAGAAGGGGGTTGCGAAGCAGCCCCGCTCCCCTGTCCGCCGAAGGCACCCCAGCGCGGGTGGCGAAATTGGTAGACGCACCAGGTTTAGGTCCTGACGCCAGCGATGGTGTGGGGGTTCGAGTCCCCCCCCGCGCACCAGCAACGAATCTTGAATGATCCCCGAACATCATGGCCGTGAACGTTGAAAACCTCGAGAAGCTCGAACGCCGCATCACGCTGACGCTGCCCGCCAGCGCGATCAAGCAGGAAGTCGAATCGCGCCTGCGCAAGCTTGCGCGCACCGTGAAGGCTGCCGGCTTTCGCCCCGGCAAGGTGCCGATGAGCGTCGTGACGCAGCGCTACGGCTATTCGGTGCACTACGAGGTGATGAACGACAAGGTCGGCCGCGCCTTCGCCGACGCGACGAACGAGGCGAACCTGCGCGTCGCCGGCGCGCCGCGCATCTCCGAGAAGGAGGGCGCGGCCGAGGGCGAACTCGCGTTCGACGCGACCTTCGAGGTCTACCCCGAGGTCAAGCTCGGCGATCTGTCGGCGGCCGAGGTCGAGCGCGTGTCGACCGAGGTCACCGAGGCGGCGATCGACAAGACGCTCGACATCCTGCGCAAGCAGCGCCGCAGCTTCGCGCTGCGCCCGCAGGCGGAAGCGGCGGCCGACGGCGACCGCGTGACGATCGACTTCGAAGGCAAGATCGACGGCGAGCCGTTCGAGGGCAACAAGGCCGAGGCGTTCCAGTTCGTCGTCGGTGAAGGCCAGATGCTCGCCGCGTTCGAGGACGCGGTGCGCGGCATGAAGGTCGGCGACTCGAAGACCTTCCCGCTGCAGTTCCCGGCCGACTACCAGGGCAAGGACGTGGCCGGCAAGGAAGCCGACTTCATGGTCACCTTGAAGAAGGTCGAGGCGCAGCACCTGCCCGAGGTGAACGAGGCGCTCGCCAAGGCGCTCGGCATCAAGGAAGGCACGGTCGACGCGCTGCGCGCCGACATCCGGCGCAATCTCGAGCGCGAAGTGAAGTTTCGAGTTCTCGCACGCAACAAGGGCGCGGTGATGGATGCGCTCGTCAAGGCCGCGGAACTCGACGTGCCGACCACCCTCGTCAGCGGCGAGACCGAGCGCATGATCGAGGCGGCGCGCGAGGATTTGAAGAAGCGCGGCGTGAAGGACGCCGACAAGGCGCCGATCCCGGCCGAGATTTTCAAGCCGCAGGCCGAGCGCCGCGTGCGCCTGGGTCTGGTCGTCGCCGAACTCGTGCGCGCGAACAGCCTGCAGGCGAAGGCGGAACAGATGCAGGCGCACATCGAAGAGATGGCGCAGAGCTACGAGAAGCCGTCCGAGGTCGTGCGCTGGTACCTCGGCGATCGCCAGCGCATGGCCGAGGTCGAGGCCGTCGTCGTCGAGAACAACGTGACGCAGTACGTGCTCGAGCGGGCCAAGGTCATCGACAAGACGCTCGCGTTCGACGAACTGATGCAGTCCTGAACCCGGGCCGGTGCATGCCTGCGCGACGGCCGCGGGGCGCTTCGAGCACGGACATAATCAGCGTCAGCCCGACGCAACACCTTCGCAAGGAAATTTCATGAGCGCGCTGCAAACCCAAGGCCTCGGCCTCGTGCCGATGGTCATCGAGCAGTCGGGGCGCGGCGAACGCGCCTACGACATCTACAGCCGCCTGCTGCGCGAGCGGGTGATCTTCCTCGTCGGCCCGGTCAACGACCAGACGGCCGCTGTCGTCGTCGCGCAATTGCTGTTTCTCGAAAGCGAGAACCCCGACAAGGACATTCACTTCTACATCAACTCGCCCGGCGGTTCGGTCAGCGCCGGCATGTCGATCTTCGACACGATGCAGTTCGTCAAGCCCGACGTCTCGACGATGTGCATCGGCATGGCGGCGAGCATGGGCGCTTTCCTGATGGCCGCCGGCGCGAAGGGCAAGCGCTTTGCGCTGCCGAATTCGCGCATCATGATTCACCAGCCTTCCGGCGGTGCGCAGGGGCAGGCGACCGATATCGAGATTCAGGCGCGCGAGATCCTGAAGCTGCGCGAAAGTCTGAACATCATCCTGGCCGAGCGCACCGGCCAGAAGCTGGAGAAGATCCGCCTCGATTCCGAGCGTGACTTCTTCATGTCGGCCGAGGAAGCCAAGGCCTACGGCCTGATCGACCAGGTGGTTGCCAAGCGGGCCGGCGCGGAGCCGGACAAGGCCTGATCGGCGCGCCGCCCGCGCCTGCCCAGCGGCGGCGCGGTGCGCGCGCGTTGCGCCGAACTGCGGGGTGAAGCGATCCCACTCGCCGGCCTCGGAAGTGCCGCTTTGCACTATGATGGCCTGACGATTCCAACCCGGGTCCACAGACATGGCCGAAAAGAAGGGCTCCTCGAGCGAGAAGGTGCTGTACTGCTCGTTCTGCGGCAAGAGCCAGCACGAGGTGAAGAAGCTGATCGCCGGCCCGTCGGTATTCATCTGCGACGAGTGCATCGAGCTTTGCAACGACATCATCCGCGATGAAGTGCCGGCCGAAGGCACGCCGCAGCGCGCGCCCAAGTCCGACCTGCCGGTGCCCAGCGAGATCAAGGCGAGCCTGGACCAGTACGTGATCGGCCAGGAGTCGGCCAAGCGCATCCTCTCGGTCGCCGTCTACAACCACTACAAGCGACTCAAGCACATCAACGAGACGAAGGACGAGATCGAGCTGTCCAAGAGCAACATCATGCTGATCGGCCCGACCGGATCGGGCAAGACGCTCTTGGCGCAGACGCTCGCCCGCCTGCTCAACGTGCCGTTCGTGATCGCCGACGCGACGACGCTGACCGAGGCCGGCTACGTCGGCGAGGACGTCGAGAACATCATCCAGAAGCTGCTGCAGAACTGCAACTACGACGTCGAGCGCGCCCAGCGCGGCATCGTCTATATCGACGAGATCGACAAGATCAGCCGCAAGTCGGACAACCCGTCGATCACGCGCGACGTGTCGGGCGAGGGCGTGCAGCAGGCGCTCCTGAAGCTCGTCGAGGGCACGATGGCGAGCGTGCCGCCGCAGGGCGGGCGCAAGCACCCGAACCAGGACTTTCTGCAGATCGATACGACCAACATCCTCTTCATCTGCGGCGGTGCGTTCGACGGCCTCGAGAAGGTGATCCAGAACCGCTCCGAGAAGTCGGGCATCGGCTTCGGCGCGGCCGTCCGCAGCAAGAGCGACAAGAAGGTCTCCGAGGTATTCCGCGAGGTGCTGCCCGAGGACATCATCAAGTTCGGCCTGATCCCGGAACTCGTCGGCCGCCTGCCGGTGGTGGCGACCTTGGGCGAGTTGAGCGAGGACGCGCTGGTGCGCATCCTCACCGAACCGAAGAACGCGCTCGTCAAGCAATATCACAAGCTGTTCGCGATGGACGAGGTGGAGCTCGAGATCCGCCCCTCGGCGCTGCAGGCGATCGCGCGCAAGGCGCTCGCCCGCAAGACCGGCGCACGCGGCCTGCGCTCGATCATGGAGCAGGCGCTGATCGACACCATGTTCGAGCTGCCGACGCTCGAAGGCGTCGCCAAGGTCGTGCTCGACGAGCACACGATAGACGACGGCGCCAAGCCCCTGCTCGTCTATCGCGAGCAAAAGGCGAGTGCCTAGCAGACACAGAAGAACAAGAAGGGCCTTCGCAACGAAGGCTCGAGCGACCCGGCATCAGACCGCGGTCGCCCGATGACCGGCCCCCGCGCTCCCCGCCGCGAAGCGACCCGCGGGTTCTTGCAAAACGCATCCCGGACCCCAGATGGCTCCGAGAAAGAGAGGTAAGCAATGTCCGGACATCCCATCCTTCCCGCCGAGAAAATCACGCTCGCGCTGCTGCCGCTGCGCGACGTGGTCGTCTTCCCGCACATGGTGATCCCGCTGTTCGTCGGCCGCCCGAAGTCGATCAAGGCGCTCGAGGCCGCGATGGAGGCAGGCCGCCAGATCATGCTCGTCGCGCAGCGCGCCGCCGGCAAGGACGAACCCAAGCCCGACGACATGTTCGAAGTCGGCTGCGTCTCGAGCATCCTGCAGATGTTGAAGCTCCCCGACGGCACCGTGAAGGTGCTGGTCGAAGGCGTGCAGCGCGCGAATACGCTCTCGATCTCGGACAACGGCGAGCACTTCGTCGCCGACGTCGTCCCGGTGCTGCCCGAGGCCGACCCGAAGGCCGAAGTCGAGGCGCTGCGCCGCGCCGTGACGCAGCAGTTCGACGCCTATGTGAAGCTCAACAAGAAGATCCCGCCCGAGATCCTGACCTCGATCGCCGGCATCGACGACGCCGGGCGCCTGGCCGATACGATCGCCGCGCACCTGCCGCTCAAGCTCGAAGCCAAGCAGTCGGTGCTCGACCTGTTTTCGATCGACAAGCGGCTCGAGAAGCTGCTCGAACTGCTCGAGCACGAGGTCGACATCCTGCAGGTGGAGAAGCGCATCCGCGGCCGCGTCAAGCGCCAGATGGAGAAGAGCCAGCGCGAGTACTACCTGAACGAACAGGTCAAGGCGATCCAGAAGGAGCTCGGCGACGGCGAGGAGGGCGCCGACCTCGAGGAGCTCGAGAAGAAGATCGTCGCCGCGCGCATGCCCAAGGATGCGCGCAAGAAGGTCGATGGCGAGTTGAAGAAGCTCAAGCTGATGTCGCCGATGTCGGCCGAGGCGACCGTCGTGCGCAACTACATCGACACGCTGGTCGGCCTGCCGTGGCGCAAGAAGAGCAAGATCAACAACGACCTGGCCAACGCCGAGAAGGTGCTCAACGAGGACCACTGGGGCCTCGAGCGGGTCAAGGACCGCATCCTCGAGTACCTGGCCGTGCAGCAGCGGGTCGAGAAGGTCAAGGCCCCGATCCTGTGCCTGGTCGGGCCCCCGGGGGTCGGCAAGACCTCGCTCGGGCAGTCGATCGCGCGTGCCACGAACCGCAAGTTCGTGCGCATGGCGCTGGGCGGCGTGCGCGACGAGGCCGAGATCCGCGGCCACCGCCGCACCTACATCGGCTCGATGCCGGGCAAGGTGCTGCAGAGCCTGACCAAGGTCGGGACGAGGAATCCGCTATTCCTGCTCGACGAGATCGACAAGCTCGGCATGGACTTTCGGGGCGACCCATCGAGCGCGCTGCTCGAAGTGCTCGACCCCGAGCAGAACCACACCTTCAGCGACCACTATGTCGAGGTCGACTTCGACCTGTCGGACGTGATGTTCATCGCGACCTCCAACTCGATGAATATCCCGCCGGCGCTGCTCGATCGGATGGAAGTGATACGCCTCGCCGGCTATACCGAGGACGAGAAGCTCAACATCGCGCAGCGCTATCTGCTGCCCAAGCAGCGCAAGAACAACGGCGTGAAGGACAGCGAGCTCGAGGTCACCGAAGGCGGCATCCGCGGCATCATCCGCTACTACACGCGCGAGGCGGGCGTGCGCTCGCTCGAGCGCGAGATCAGCAAGATCTGCCGCAAGGTCGTCAAGGGCGTGCAGCTCGCGACCTACACCGAGAAGGTCGTCGTCACCGAGGACAACCTGAACGACTTCCTGGGCGTGCGCAAGTTCGACTTCGGCCGCGTCGAGAAGGAAAACCAGGTCGGACAGGTCGTCGGCCTGGCGTGGACCGAGGTCGGCGGCGATCTGCTGACGATCGAGGCGGCGGTGATGCCCGGCAAGGGCAACATCATCCGCACCGGCCAGCTCGGCGACGTGATGAAGGAGTCGGTCGAGGCGGCGCGCTCGGTGGTGCGCAGCCGCGCGCGGCGCCTCGGCATCAAGGACGAGATGTTCGAGAAGCGCGACATCCACATCCACGTGCCCGACGGCGCGACGCCCAAGGACGGGCCGAGCGCGGGCGCGGCGATGACGCTCGCCTTCGTCTCGGCGCTGACCGGCATCCCGGTGAAGGCCGAAGTCGCGATGACGGGCGAGATCACGCTGCGCGGCGAAGTCACCGCGATCGGCGGCCTGAAGGAAAAGCTGCTCGCGGCGCACCGCGGCGGCATCAAGACGGTGCTGATCCCGGAAGAGAACGCGAAGGACCTGCAGGAAATTCCGGCCAACGTGAAGAACCAGCTCGAGATCGTGCCGGTGAAGTGGATCGATCAGGTGCTCGAACTCGCGCTCGACTCGGTGCCCAAGCCTCTGCCGGACGACGAACTGCCGAAGGTCGATGCGAAGCCCGAGGCGGGCGGCGCGGCGATCGGCGGCGCCGAGGCGCTGCCGCATTGATCGGTGGCCGTGCGCCGCACCGCCTCGGCGGTGCGGCCGCGGTCTGCGGCTATAATGCACAGCTCGATTGGATCGCTGTCACGGCTTCGGTCCAAGCGATGCGGGAGTAGCTCAGTTGGTAGAGCGCAACCTTGCCAAGGTTGAGGTCGCGAGTTCGAGACTCGTCTCCCGCTCCAGATTCTCGAGAAGGGAAGCCCAGGCTTCCCTTTTTCATGCGAGGGCCGCATGCCAAAATGCGGCCGCACGGCGCGATAGCAAAGCGGTTATGCACCGGATTGCAAATCCGTAGAGGCCGGTTCGACTCCGGCTCGCGCCTCCATCGATGAAAGCGGCCCCTTCGCGGGGTCGTTTTCGTTTCGGGGCGGCGCCGAGCAGCGGCTCCTGCGTCGGGCTGCGTCGGGAGTTGGTGGGCAGGGCTTGCATAAACAACTGTATGAAAATACAGTAGTCAAATGGACGCCCTGCCCGCTGTCGTTTCAGCTTCCACCGCAGCCGCGACGCGGGAGGCGCCGCCGCGCGCCGATCTCGATGCGCTGCATCCGGCGCTGTGGCGTGCGCACCGGCTTGGGGTTGGCGCGGGGCGGGCGCTGGCGAGCGGCTTTGCCGTGCTCGACGCACAGCTGCCCGGCGGCGGCTGGCCGCGCCGGGTGCTGACGGAGCTGCTGCTCGCGCATCCCGGCGTCGGCGAGATGCGCCTGCTCGCGCCCAGCCTGGCCGCAACGCTGCGCACAGGGCGGCTCGTGATGCTGTTCGACCCGCCGGCCACGCTGTCGGCGTGGGCGCTGGCGCAACTCGGGCTGGATGCCGGGCAGATGCTGGTTGTCGATGGCCGCGGCGCGTTTGCCGGCGAGGCCGGGAGTCATGCCCGGCATTCGGGCGACAGCCTGTGGGCGATCGAGCAGGCCTCGAGAAGCGGCCATGTCGGCGCGCTCATCGCCTGGCTGCCGCCGCGATTGCCTGTCGAGCGGCTGCGCCGGCTGCAGCTTGCGGCGCAGGCGCACGACGGGCCGGCCTTCATGCTGCGCGAGATCGCCGCGCGCGGGCAGCCGAGCGCCGCGCCGCTGCGCATCGCCCTCGAGCCGGCGGGGGCCGACCGGCTCGCGCTGCATCTGTTCAAACGCCGCGGCCCGCCGCTCGCGGCGCCGCTGCAACTGGTGCTGCCGCCGGTGCTGTCGGCGGCCGCGCAACGCAAGGCCCGGGCGCGCGCGGCGGCAGGGCATGCATCGAGGGACGAGCCGTTGCGCGCTGCGGCCTTCGTCGATCTGGCGGCAAGCCCGACCCCGTCGGGCGACGCCGGTTCCGAGGCGGCGGATGGCGCCTCGCGCGGTGCGTGAATGAAGACCGTGCGCCCGCGCCATGCTCTGGATCGCCCTGCACCTGCCGCTGCTGTCGCTCGAGTCGTTCGCCGCGACGCTGCCGCCCGAATTGCGCCGCATGCCGCTTGCGCTCGTGCAGGCGCAGCGCATCGTCACGCATGCCAATGCGGGGGCGCGCGCGCTCGGCGTCAGGCCCGGGCAGCGGCGCAATACGGCGCTCGGCCTCGCGCCGCAACTCGTCAGCGCGGCGGCCGACCCGCTGCGCGATGCGCGCGCGCTGCAAGGCGTGCTGCACGCCTGCCTCGCATTCACGCCGGCGGTGAGCGCGTTGCCGCCCGACGGCGCGCTGCTCGAAGTGGATGCCAGCCTGCGCCTCTTCGGCGGCCTCGACAAGCTCGTCTCGCGCCTGCGCGAGACCTTGCAGCCACTCGGGCACCGGGTGCAGCTCGCGAGCGCCCCCACGGCGCTCGGCGCGGGCCTGCTGGCGCGCTGCGGCCCGGCAGCGACGCACTGCGCCGATCTGCCCGCACTGCACGCGGCGCTCGACGCGCTGCCGGCGCAGGGGCTCGATGCGGCCCGCGGCCAGGCCGATGCGCTGCAGGGCATGGGCCTTTCCAGGCTCGCCGATCTGCGCCGCCTGCCGCGCGCCGGCCTGGCGCGGCGCTTCGGCGCGGCGCTGCTGGGCGAGATCGACCGCGCCTACGGCGAGCGCCCCGACCCGCGCGAGCGGGTCGTGCCCGCGCCCGCGTTCGACAGCCGGATCGAGCTCTTCGCCCGCGCCGATACGAGCGCGCAACTGCTGCACGGCGCCGGGCTGCTGCTTGCGCGGCTCGTCGCCTGGCTGTCGGCGCAGCACGCCTTCGCGCGCCGCTTCGCGCTCGATCTGCAGCACGAGGCGCGCCGCCAGCGCGACGATCGCGCTGCCCCGGCCGCGACCCGGATCGAGATTGCGCTCGCCGCGCCGTCGCGCGACGGCGGGCATCTGCAGCTGCTGCTTCGCGAGCGGCTCGACCGCACCGGGCTTGCCGCGCCGGTGCTCGATCTGGCCCTGCATTGCGACGATATCGTGCGCGCGCCGCCGCCCAACGGCGAGCTGTTCCCGAGCGCGCAGGGCGAGCGCGAGGGCCTGACGCGCCTCGTCGAACGCCTGCAGGCGCGCCTGGGCCGGCCGCGGGTGCGGCGCCTCGTGCGCGTGCAGGATCACCGGCCCGAACGCGCCAGCGCGTCGCACGCGGTCGACGCCGCCGCACTCCACGCCCGGCCCGCCGCGCAGCGCGCAGTGCCGGCGCTGCGCGGCGATCTCATCACGCGCCCGATCTGGCTCGTCGAGCCGGCGCAGCCGCTCGCCGAGCGGCGTGACCAACCGCTGCTCGACGGTGCGCCGCTGCAACTGCTGAGCGGCCCCGAGCGCATCGAGGCCGGCTGGTGGGACGAGTACGGCACCGCCGCGCGCGACTATTTCATCGCCCAGGCGGCCGATGCCTCGCTCGTCTGGATCTACCGCCTGCGTCTGCCGAGCCTGGATGCGGCGCAGGGCTGGTATCTGCACGGCCGGTTCGCGTGAGCGGGGCGCGCCGGCAGCCAAGCGGCCGGCGTCCGGCCGTGGCCACCCGCTACGGCTTGGGCGCCGCCGGCTGCCAGGGCTGGGTGCGCCAGACCCAGGTATTGGCGGCGCATTCGCCCGGTGTCTGAATCGTCGGCACGATGCGGTTGCGATGATCGTAGCAACCGGGGCCGACGAAACCCTCCTGCGGCGGCGCGCCGCATGCGGCCAGCAGCGCCGCTCCCGCCATCGCCGCGAACGTCGCGGCGCGCAGCCCGAGCCGCAGGCGTCTCATTCGTCGACCTCGCGCCAGGTCCAGAACCGGCGCTCGCACTCGCCCTGGGTCACGATGGTGGCGGCGTAGCGGCCGCGGGCGTCGTAGCACGCGAAACGCGCGCGCTCGGAGCGCGCCTGCGGCGTTTCGCAGCCGGCGAGAAAGAGGACGGCAATCAGCACGGATGTCAGGGCGAGTCTCAAGGCGTCGGCAGCAAACGGTTCGCGGCGGTGCGCAACGCGCGCAGTCTAGACCAAGGCGCGGCGCCTTCCGCATGGGCACAATCGGCGGGTGATCGACAACGAGACCGCGAACGTCGAATCGCCGCGCATGCGGTATGCCGGCAAGGGCCTGCTGTCGCTCGCCCTGCTCGATGCGCGCAATCACACGCTGCGCTGGATCGATGCGCTCGAAGGGGCGCCGCAGGCGAACGAAGAGAGCGTGCCGCAGGATGCGCAGACCGATCCGCCGCGCTGGATGCTCGGCCACGTCGGCTGGTTCCAGGAGCGCTGGATCGCGCGCAACGTGCAGCGCGCGCGCGGCACGGCGTGCGATCCGACGCAGCCGCGGCTGGCGTCGATCGAGGCGCAGGCCGATGCCTGGTTCGATGTCGCGCAGGCCGGTGCAGGCGATCGATGGCGGCTCGAACTGCCGGCGACGCAGGACCTGAAGCACTACCTCGCCGATACGCTCGAGACGACGCTCGAACTGCTCGAATCGGCCGACGAGTCGGACGCCGCGCTCTACTTCTATCGCCTCGCGCTCTTTCACGAGGACATGCACTGCGAGGCCGCGGCCCGCGCGGCGCAGACGCTGGGCATCGATGCCGCAGCGCTGCGGCTGCCGCAAGGCGGCGTCGAGCGGCCGCCGCTCGTGCTGCCGGCGACGCAGCACGCCTTCGGGTCGCAGCCGGGGGGCTTCGTCTTCGACAACGAGAAGTGGGCGCACGACGTGGCGGTGCCCGAATTCGAGATCGACGCCCGGGCGGGGAGCTTCGCGCAGTTCGCCGAGTTCGTCGCCGACGGCGGCTACGACGATCCGCGCTGGTGGACGCCCGACGCCTGGGACTGGGTGCAGCGCAGCGGGCGGCGCTGCCCGCGCCACGTCGAGCAGATGCGCCACGGCGTGCTCGCGCAGCGCTTCGGCAGGCTCACCCGCGTGCCGCCGGCGCAGCCGGTGATGCACGTCAGCTGGTACGAGGCCGCCGCCTGGTGCCGCTGGGCCGGCCGCCGGTTGCCGACCGAGGTCGAGTGGGAATGCGCCGCCGTCGCCGGCGCCTCGATGGGCTTTGCCTGGGGCGAGGTGTGGGAGTGGACGGCGAGCACCTTGCGGCCCCATCCGGGCTTCGCCGCCGACCCGTGGCGCGACTATTCGCAGCCCTTCTTCGGCCGCCACAAGGTGCTGCGCGGGGCCTCGTTCGCGACCCGGCTGCGGCTGCGCAGCGCGCGCTTTCGCAATTTCGCGCCGCCCGAGACGGACGATCTGTTCTGCGGCTTTCGAAGCTGCGCGCTCTGATTTCGCGTTGCGGCTCCGGCTCGCGTTGCGAGCACCGCGCTGCGCCGGGCGCTGTGCCTACGGCCGCCGCTACGCGTCGTGCTTGTGTCTTCGGCCGCCGCTGCGCGGCTTGACTTCGCGGCGCGAAGTCAGCCTGCGACGCAAGCACGCCGCTACGCTTCGTGCTTGTGTCTTCGGCCGCCGCTGCGCGGCTTGACTTCGCGGCGCGAAGTCAGCCTGCGACGCAAGCACGCCGCTACGCTTCGTGCTTGTCGAGCTCCGACGTGAAGGCGTCGGCGTAGAACTCCTCGGCCGGCAGCTTGCAGCGGGAGACGAAGTCACGCTCGGCGGCAGCAACCATCGCCGGCGTGCCGCAGGCGTAGACCTGATGCGCCGACAGGTCCGGCAGGTCCGACATCACCGCGGTGTGGACGAAGCCGGTGCGTCCCGTCCAGCCGTCTTCGGGCGTCGCTTCGGAGAGCACCGGCACATAGCGCAGCCAAGGCAGTTCGGCCGCCGCCTGCAGCGCCCAGTCGTGCAGGTAGAGGTCGGCGCGCCTGCGGCAGCCCCAGTAGAGGACGGCGCTGCGTTCGCTGCCGATGAAGCGCAACTGATCGATGATCGCCTTGATCGGCGCGAAGCCGGTGCCCGAGGCCAGCAGCACGATGGGCTTGGCCGAATCCTCGCGCAGGAAGAAGCTGCCGAACGGGCCTTCGATGCGCAGGATGTCGCGCGCCGCCATCCTGGTGAAGACATGGTCGGTGAAGCGCCCACCCGGCATGTGGCGGATGTGCAGTTCGGCGCCGGGTGCGGCGCTCTGCGTATGCGGCGCGTTGGCCATCGAATAGCTGCGCCGCATGCTGCCTTCCAGGATGAATTCGATGTATTGGCCGGCGCGGTAGCGAAACGCCTCGTTGGCCGGCAACTGCAGCTTGACGATCGCAACGTCGGCGGCCGCCTTCGAGATGCTCGTCACCCGGCACGGCATCTTGCGCGGCGGATAGTCGCCCGCGCCGACGACGGTGCGGGCCTCGATCTCGAGGTCGCCGAGCGCCTTTGCCTTGCAGGTGAGCGTATAGCCGCAGGCCTCTTCCTCGATGCTCAACGCCTTGTGCTGGTGCTCGCCGAGCAGCACCTGGCCGCCGAGCAGGCGCGACTTGCACGAACCGCAGGCGCCGTCGCGGCAGCCGTAGGGCAGGCCGATGCCCTGGCGGATCGCGGCGGCGAGCACCGTTTCATCGGGCTCGACCTCGAAGTCGATGCCGCTCGGCCGCAAGGTGACCGTGTAGCTCATAAAGTCGTGCGCGTCGGGCTTAAGCTTGGAGGGATGCGCGATTTTGCCTGCTGCCCGCCGCCGTTCATTCGATGAGCCTCGCGCCTGTGGGTCGATCGGGCCGATTGCGCCGGCCGCGCCTCTTGATCATCGGCTGCGGCGATATCGGGATGCGCGTCGTGCGCCTGCTGCGCGGGCGCTTTCGGCTGCTCGCGCTCTCGACGAGCGCGGCGCGCGCCGCCGAACTTCGCGCGCAGGGCGTCGTGCCGCTGATCGGCGACCTGGACGAGCCCGCGACGCTCGCGCGCCTGGCCGGGCTCGCGGATGCGGTGCTGCACCTGGCGCCGCCCGCGCCGCGCGGCGCCGCCGACACCCGTACCGCGCATCTGCTGCACGCGCTCGCACGCGGCGGCCGGGTGCGCTGCCTCGTCTATGTCGGCACGAGCGGCGTCTATGGCGACGCGCGCGGCGCGCGATTCGACGAGACGCGCACGCCGCGCCCGGCGACCGATCGCGCACGGCGCCGCGCCGACGCCGAGCAGCGCCTGCGCTGGTTCGGGCGCGCCTGCGGCGCGCGCGTCGCGCTGCTGCGCGTTCCGGGCATCTACGCCAAGGGCCGCGCCGGCGGCGATCCGCGCGAACGCCTCGCGCGCGGCACGCCGGTGCTCGACGCGGCCGACGATGTCCATACCAACCACATCCACGCCGACGATCTGGCGCGCGCCTGCATCGCCGCGCTGCACCGCGCGTTGCCGCAACGCGCGGTGCATGTCTGCGACGACAGCGAAATGCGCATGGGCGACTATTTCGACCTTGCCGCCGACCTGTGCGGCATGCCGCGCCCGCGCCGCATCCCGCGCGAGCAGGCGCGGCGCGAACTCTCTGCGCTGCAGTTGTCGTTTCTGGGCGAGTCGCGCCGTCTCGACAACCGGCGCATGAAGCGCGAGCTGCGCCTTGCGCTGCGCTACCCGACGGTGCGCGAGGGCATGGCTTAGCGCCTGCCGAACGGCGGCTGGCCGCGCCAGTAGCGGATCATCAGATAGCCGCCCAGCATGCCGCCGAGGTGCGCGAAATGCGCCACGCCCTGCTGGGTGCCGGTCACGCCGAAGAACAGTTCGAGCCCGCCGAAGACGATGACGAAGGTCTTCGCCTTCATCGGAATCGGCGGGAAGATCAGCATGATCGTGCGGTTCGGGAACATCATGCCGAAGGCGAGCAGCAGGCCGAAGAGCGCGCCCGACGCGCCGACCGTCGGATACGGTGAACCGAGGATCATCGTCACGATCAGTTGCATGCCGGCTGCGGCCAAGAGGCTCGCGAAGTAGAACTGAAGGTAGCGCTTGCCGCCCCAGACGCGCTCGAGCTCGGAGCCGAACATCCACAGGCCGAACATGTTGAAGAAGATGTGCGTCAGGCTGCCGTGCATGAAGGCATAGGTGACGACCTGCCACGGCAGGAAGCCGCCGCCGATCGGCCACAGCGCGAACATGCGGCCGAACCACGGCCCCAGAAAATAGTCGATGCAGAAGACGGCGACGTTGATGAGCAGCAGCGCCTGGGTCACGGGGGGCATAGCGGGCATGCGTGGCTTCCTGATTTGCGGGTGCAGTGCAATGCGGTCGGATTCTCGGCGGCAGGGTCCGGCGGGGATGGCATGATCGCCGTGGCGGGCGTGCGGCCCGAAGCGCGAGCAGCGCGGCTGCACTCCCGTACGTCGAGCATCGCAGCGCGTCGAGCGGCGCGCGCAGCGGAGGCGTGGACTGCGTGGTGCCTCGGGTCGGAATCGAACCGACACTCCTCTCGGAACGGGATTTTGAGTCCCGCGCGTCTACCAATTCCGCCACCGAGGCTCGATGTGCGATGCGAGCGCGGAATTATGGCACGCGACCTGTGCCGCGCCGACGGGCCTGAGACAATGGCTGCGCAGGAGGATGCCAGATGCAGTACAGGACGATCGAGGATGTGATCGGCGAGACGCCGCTCGTCAGGCTGGTGCGCATCCCGGGCGCCGAAAACGACAGGCGCGGCAACGTCATCCTCGGCAAGCTCGAGGGCAACAACCCCGCCGGCTCGGTGAAGGATCGGCCGGCGATCGCCATGATCCGCTATGCCGAGGAGCGCGGCGAGATCAAGCCCGGCGATACCTTGATCGAGGCGACCTCGGGCAACACCGGCATCGCGCTGGCGATGGCGGCGGCGATCCGCGGCTATCGCATGCTGCTCGTCATGCCCGAGGACTCGTCGGCCGAGCGCGCGCAGGCGATGAAGGCCTACGGCGCCGAACTGCTGCTCACGCCGCGCTCGGGCGGCATGGAGTACGCGCGTGACCTCGCGCTGCAGATGCAAGGCGAAGGCAAGGGCCGCGTCCTCGACCAGTTCGCCAACGAAGACAACCCGCGCGCGCATTTCGAGGCGACCGGCCCCGAGATCTGGCGCGATACCAAGGGCCGCGTGACGCATTTCGTCAGCGCGATGGGAACGACCGGCACCATCAACGGCGTATCGCGCTTCCTCAAGTCGAAGAAGGAAGGGCTGCGCGTGATCGGCGCGCAGCCTGCGGAGGGCTCGCGCATTCCGGGCATCCGCAAGTGGCCCGAGGCCTACATGCCGAAGATCTACGACCCGTCCTGCGTCGACGAGACGATCAGCGTGACGCAGGCCGATGCCGAGGACATGGCGCGCCGCCTCGCGCGCGAGGAGGGCATCTTCGGCGGCATCTCGGCCGCCGGCGCGTGCTGGGTCGCGCTGCAGGTCGCCAAGCAGGTCGAGCGCGCGACGATCGTCTTCGTCGTCTGCGACCGCGGCGACCGCTATCTGTCCACCGGCGTCTTTCCGGCCTGACGATGTCGATGCAGTACGAGTTCCGCTTCTGCCCGCATTGCGCCGCCGCGCTGCGCCCGATCGAAGCCGTCGAGGACGGCGGCCCGAAGACGCGGCTGCGCTGCGCGGCGTGCGGCTATACGCACTGGAACAATCCGACGCCCGTGCTCGCGGCGGTGATCGAGCTCGCCGATCGCGACGGGCAGCTGCTGCTGGCGCGCAACGCCGCGTGGTCCGGCAGATTCTTCGGCCTCGTCACCGGTTTCATGGAGGCCGGCGAATCGCCGCAGCAGGGTATCGCGCGCGAAGTCGCGGAAGAGACCTCGCTCGAAGTGGATGCGCTGTCGCTGATCGGCGTCTATGACTTCCAGCGCATGAACCAGGTGCTCATCGCCTACCACGCGCGGGCGCGCGGCGAGGTCGTGCTCTCGCCGGAACTCGCCGAATACCGGCTGTTCCGGCCCGAAGCGGTGCGCTGCTGGCGCGCCGGCACGGGCTACGCGCTCGCCGACTGGCTGCGCGGCCGAGGCTTCGAACCCCAGTGGATCGAGCGGCCGGCGGTGAAGCAGGCCGACGAAAGCGCGCAAACCTAAAATCGCGTCAACGGCAAGGAATCAGCATCCATGGACGTCAACAAGAAGCTCGACACCCGCGGCCTGAACTGCCCGCTGCCCATCCTGAAGGCCAAGAAGGCGCTCTCCGAGATGCAGAGCGGCGAATTGCTCGAGGTCGTCTCGACCGACCCTGGCTCGATGCGCGACTTTCAGGCGTTTGCGCGCCAGACCGGCAACGAACTCGTCGAACAGAGCAACGCCGGCCAGGATTTCGTGCACGTGCTGCGGCGCCGCTGACACGCACCGGTTCGCGCCATGGGTGCCAAGGCGCGGCCCCGCTGCCGCGCCGCACGTCAGATCTCGAGGCCCTCGAGGAACTCTCGGAAGCCCGGCCCGAGTTCCGGGTGCTCGAGCGCCAGCTCGACATTCGCCTTCAGAAAGCCTTCCTTGCTGCCGCAGTCGTAGCGCTTGCCGTCGTAGCGGTAGGCGAAGACCTTCTCGCGCCGCAGCAGGCCGGAGATGCCGTCCGTCAACTGGATCTCGCCGCCGACGCCGCGCGGCTGCGATGCGATCTCGTGGAAGACGCCCGGCGTCAGGATGTAGCGCCCGGCGACGCCGAGCCGCGAAGGGGCGTCCTCGGGGGCCGGCTTCTCGACGATGCGCGTGATGTCCAGCATGCGCTCGTTGACCGGCGTGCCGGCGACGATGCCATAGCGCCGGGTCTGCTCCGCGGGCACCTCCTGGACGGCGAGGATGGACGCGCGCCATTCCTGGAACTGCTCGACCATCTGCTTGAGAATCGGCGGCGTGCCGACCATCAGGTCGTCGGCGAGCAGCACGGCGAACGGCTGGTTGCCGACCAGTCGCTGCGCGCAAAGCACCGCGTGGCCGAGGCCGAGCGCCTGCGCCTGGCGCACATAGATGCACTCCATGTCGTCGGGCTTCACGCCGCGCACGACTTCGAGCAATTCGTTCTTACCCGCCTGTTCGAGGGCTATCTCCAACTCGAAAGTCATGTCAAAGTGATCCTCGATCGGGCGCTTGTGGCGGCCGGTCACGAAAATCATCTCGCGCACGCCGGCGGCGTACGCTTCCTCGACGGCGTACTGGATCAGCGGCTTGTCGACCACCGGAAGCATCTCCTTCGGTTGCGCCTTGGTCGCGGGCAGAAAACGGGTGCCGAGCCCGGCAACGGGGAAAATGGCCTTGTTGATTAACATCTACTTACATTTCGGGGTGAATATCCGAATCATTGTGGCATGCCCCATGCGCGGTCACGTGGTTGCCGTTCGCCGCAAAGCATGGATCTGCTGATTGCCGAATCGATCGAGCCCGAGGTGACGGCCTGGCTCGAGACGCGCCATTCGGTGCGCTATGCGCCGCACTTGGCGCGCGACCCGCGCGCGTTTCGCCAGGGCCTGTACGACGTGCGTGCGCTGATCATCCCGCCGGCGCTGGCGCTCGATGCGCTGACGCTGCAGCAGGCGCCGATGCTGCGCGCCGTCGGCCGCGTCTGCGCGGGCGCGGAGAATATCGACCGCGACGCCTGCGCGCGCGCCGGTGTCGAGGTCGTGCGCAGCCTGACCGCGACGGCGCAGGCCGAGGCCGAGTTCATGATCCACGCCATGCTGTCGCTGCTGCGGCGCTTTCCGGTCATCGGCGCCGATGGCAGCCTCGCCGGACGCGAGCTCAGCGGCAGCACCGTCGGCGTGGTCGGGATGTCGGGCGCGGCGCGCTCGATGGCGCAACTGCTGGCCGGCTTCGATGTCCGCATGGTGGGCTACGACCCGGCCCGCCATGCGAGCGACGAAGTGTGGGAGCGCTGGCTGATCGCGCCGCTGGGCTTGCGCGAACTGCTCGAGGAGTCCGACGTCGTCTGCGTCCTGCTGCCGTATTTCAACCGCTATCGCGGCCTGCTCGGCGAGCGCTTCCTGCCGCATTGCAAGGCGCATCAGGTGATCGTCAGCATCGCCCATTCGGCGCTGTTCGACGAAGTCGCGCTGGCCGACGCGCTGGCCAACGAGCGCATCTCCGCCGTCTGGCTCGACAGTGTCGAGCCCGGCCTGCTCGAGGCCGGGCGTGCGCTGCACGGCATCGAATCGCTGCAGGTTTCGCCCAGGGTCGCGAGCACGACCGGCGATTCGCACCTGCGCAGCGCCTGGGCCGTCGCCAAGCGCATCGACCAGATTCTGGCCGCCGCCGCCGATGGCTAGCGCCGTCAGGCCGGCGCGCCGAGGCGCGCGGCCTGGTCCCGCAGGCGTTCGATCTGCGCCGTGAACTCCGCCACCCGCCGGCGCTCCTGCTCGACGACCTGGGCGGGCGCGCGCTCGACGAAGCCGGTATTCGCGAGCTTGGCGCCCGCCCTCGCGATCTCGCCCTCGAGGCGTGCGATCTCCTTCGCGAGGCGCTCGCGTTCGGCGGCCACATCGATCTCGACCTGCAGCGCGAGCCGCGCCGCGCCGTGCAGCACGGCCGGTGCATTGCGCGTTGCCTGCGCATAGGCGGCTTCGTCGGTGAACAGCTTCACCTCGGAGAGGCGCGCCAGCGCCTCGAGCAGGTGCGATGCCTGGGCGACGAACGCCGCCTCGCCATGCACGCACAGCGGCACGCGCGCGCCGGGCGCGAGCCCCATCTCGCTGCGCAGCGCGCGGCACGCGCCGACGATACCCTTCAATTGCGCGATCCAGGCGTCGGCCGCGGGGTCGATCCGCTCCGGCTGCGACTGCGGATAGGGCGCGACGACGATCGAATCGCTGGACCCGGCGGCCTTGCGCCCAGCTGCGACGGCGACGGTCTCCCACAGCTCGGCACTGATGAAGGGCGCGATCGGGTGCAGCAACCGCAGCACCGCTTCCAGCACGCGCAGCAGCGTCGTGCGCGTCGCGAGCAGCTCGGGCGCGCTTGCGGTCTGCAGTTGCGACTTCGCGATCTCGAGGTACCAGTCGCAGTATTCGTCCCAGACGAAGGCGTAGATCGCATTGGCGACATTGTCGATGCGGTACTCGGCGAAGCCCTTCGCGACGGCGGCCTCGACGCGCTGCAGTTCGCCGATGATCCAGCGGTCGGCATTCGACAGCCGCATCGTCTCGGCGATCGGCTCGGCTTGCTCCGGCGGGCAGTGCATCAGCACGAAGCGCGTCGCATTCCAGAGCTTGTTGCAGAAATTGCGGTAGCCCTCGCAGCGCTTGGTGTCGAAGTTGATATCGCGGCCGAGGCTCGCGTACGAGGCCATCGTGAAGCGCAGCGCGTCGGCGCCGTACGCCGGCATGCCGGCGGGGAAGTCCTTCGCGATGCGCGCGGCGATCTTCGGCGCCGTCTCGGGCCGGCGCAGCCCGACCGTGGACTTGGCGGTCAGCGTGGCGAGGTCGACGCCCTGGATCAGATCCACCGGGTCGAGCACGTTGCCCTCGCTCTTGCTCATCTTGTGGCCGTGCGCGTCGCGCACGAGGCCATGGATGTAGACGTCGCGAAACGGCACCTTGCCGCTGAAGTGCAGCGTCATCATGATCATCCGGGCGACCCAGAAGAAGATGATGTCGAAGCCGGTGACGAGCACGCTCGACGGCAGGAAGAGGTCCTGCTCGCGCGTCTGGCCCGGCCAGCCGAGCGTCGAGAACGGGAACTGGGACGCCGAGTACCAGGTGTCGAGCACGTCGGCGTCGCGCGTCAGCGCGCCGTCGTAGCCCGCGGCGCGCGCCTTCGCGCGCGCCTCGTCCTCGCTGCGGGCGACGAAGATCTCGCCGCCGCTGCCGTACCAGGCCGGAATCTGGTGCCCCCACCAGAGCTGGCGGCTGATGCACCAGTCCTGGATGTTGTTCATCCAGTGATTCCAGGTGTTGACCCACTGCGCCGGGACGAAGCGCACGTCGCCGCGCTCGACGGCGCGCATCGCGCGCCCGGCGAGCGACTCGCCGTCGCGGCCGGGCTGCGTCATCGCCATGTACCACTGGTCGGTGAGCATCGGCTCGATGATCTGCCCGGTGCGCGCGCAGCGCGGCACGGTGAGCTTGTGCTTCCTCGTCTCGACGAGCAGGCCCAGCGCGTCCAGATCGGCGAGCACCTGCTTGCGCGCGGCGAAGCGGTCGAGCCCGCGATAGGCCGGCGGGGCGTTGTCGTTGAGCGTCGCATCGAGCGCGAGCACGCCGATCACCGGCAGGCCGTGGCGCTCGCCCACCGCATGGTCGTTCACGTCGTGCGCCGGCGTCACCTTGACGACGCCGGTGCCGAACGCGCGATCGACGTAGGCGTCGGCGATGACCGGAATGCGCCGTCCGCACAGCGGCAGCTCGACCTCGCGGCCGACGAGCGCGGCGTAGCGCTCGTCGTCGGGATGGACCATCACCGCGGTGTCGCCGAGCATCGTCTCGGGACGCGTCGTCGCGACGACGACCGACCCCGATGCGTCGGCGAGCGGATAGCGGATCAGCCACAGGAAGCCGTCCTCCTCCTGGCTCTCGACCTCGAGGTCGGAGACCGCCGAGCGCAGCACCGGGTCCCAACTCACCAGACGGCGGCGGCGGTAGATCAGCCCCTCCTCGTAGAGGCGCACGAAGGTCTCGTTGACGACCGCCGACTGCGTGGCGTCCATCGTGAAGTACTCGCGCGACCAGTCGACCGAGTCGCCGAGGCGGCGCATCTGCTCGGTGATCGTGTTGCCGCTGCGCTCCTTCCACTCCCAGATGCGCGCGACGAAGGCGTCACGGCCGATGGCGTGCCGGCTCGTGCCCTCGTCCTGCAGCTGGCGCTCGACGACGATCTGCGTCGCGATGCCGGCGTGGTCGGTCCCCGGCAGCCACAGCGTGTTGAAGCCGCGCATGCGGTGGTAGCGCACGAGCGCGTCCATCACCGTGTGGTTGAACGCATGCCCCATGTGCAGCGTGCCAGTCACGTTGGGCGGCGGCAGCTGGATCGAGAACGACGGCCGCGACGCGTCGAGCGACGGCGCGTACAGGCCGCTCGCCTCCCAACGCGGCGCCCAGCGCGCCTCGATCGCGGCGGGCTCGAAGGACTTGGCGAGTTCGGGCATCGGGGGGGCGGTCACGGTGCGGATCGGCGAGCCATCGCCGTACATTTCGAAGACTGCGATTGTAGGTGTCGCCTGCTTCGGCACCTTGTCCACTCTCACGCCTTCGCGATGGCGGCACGAGCCCTTGCACCAAACCGCAAAAGCGGCGAGAAGAGAAAATGGCCCCGCTCGAGCGGGGCCGTTGCATATGGCGGGTCGAACGCTCAGCGATTGCTTGCCTTGCGGCGGCGCGCAACGAAGCCCACGGCGCCCAGGCCGGCCAGCATCAACGCGTAGGTTCCTGGCTCGGGCACCGGAACCGTATTGCCTTCGTAGAACTGGCCGAAGGCAAATCCCGACGCGCTGGGATCGGCACTGACCGTAAAGCTCGTCACGGCCAATCCGGTCCAGCCGAAGAATTGCGCTCCGGCGCTGCCCTCGACCGACTGCGTGACCGATTGTCCACCCGCAAGCTGCAAAGTGATATCGAAAACACCGAAACTGGACGGCTCGATGAACATGCCGAACGCGTCCACGGGAACCGGGTTGCCGGCTTGCAATACGTGGCCGCCTGTGAAGTCCATGGTCACGGAACTCGCGCCTCCCGTGTAGTACACGCTCGTGCCGTTCGAGCCGGGCTGGCCGGGCCAGGTGGCCCAACCCGAGCCGACCACACGCTTTTCGACCGCACTGCTGAAGTTGTCGAGGATCGATCCGCCCGAGAGAATCAGCGACGAGGGTTGTGAGAACTCGGCACCGGGAAGCGCAGATGTGCCCTGGAACGTGCTGACATCGACCTGCCAGGCAGCGAGATCGTTGTACATGGTGACCGCGTGGGCGGCGGAGGCCGACATCAGGGCGAACCCGACGCCGATCGAACTGACTAGCTTGTTTGAAACCATAGCACTCACTCCTATGCTGATTGCATGCAACGTCGCCAAGCAGGAAACCGGGTCCGGTTGCCGCATGGCCGAACCGATAGTGAAGCGGCGGCCTCGATGCGCACACCCCCCGAATAGGGGGTTTACCCTAGGTTACAAAACACTCAGCGAGGTTGCACTTTGCGTCGGCGTCGGCGAGCGGCCAAGGCGGTGCCTGCATCTACATCAGCAGGTGTTCGCCCGCGTTGTCGCCGCCGAGGATCACGTAGTTGACCTTGCGGATGTCGGCGAGCCGGGTGCCGCCGGCATAGCTGATCGAGCTCTGCACGTCTTCGCGCATCTCGCGCAGCGTGTCGGCGAGGCGGCCCTTGATCGGCTCGAGGATGCGCTTGCCCTCGACGTGCTTGTACTCGCCCTTGTTGAAGTCCGACGCGCTGCCGTAGTACTCCTTGAAGAGCTTGCCGTCGACCTCGACCGTCTTGCCGGGCGACTCCTCGTGGCCGGCAAAAAGCGAGCCGATCATCACCATCGCCGCGCCGAAGCGCACGCTCTTGGCGATGTCGCCATGGTCGCGGATGCCGCCGTCGGCGATGATCGGCTTCGTGGCGACGCGCGCGCACCACTTCAGCGCCGAGAGTTGCCAGCCGCCGGTGCCGAAACCGGTCTTGAGCTTCGTGATGCAGACCTTGCCCGGCCCGACGCCGACCTTGGTCGCGTCGGCACCCCAGTTCTCGAGGTCGATCACCGCCTCGGGCGTCGCGACATTGCCGGCGATGACGAAGCTCGCCGGCAGCCGCTTCTTGATGTGCTCGATCATCTTCCTCACGCTCTCGGCATGGCCGTGCGCGATATCGATCGTGATGTAGTCGGCGCCGACGCCGTCGGCGGCGAGGCGGTCGATCACCGCGTAGTCGGGCGCCTTGACGCCCGAGCTGATCGAGACGTAGAGCCCCTTGTCGCGCATCGCCCGCGCGTAGGCGACGTTGTCGAGGTCGAAGCGGTGCATGACGTAGAAATAGTCGTTCGCCGCCAGCCATTCGCTGATCGGCTCGTCGATCACCGTTTTCATGTTGGCCGGCACGACCGGCAGCTTGAAGCGGCGCGCGCCGAGTTCGGCCGAGGCGTCGCATTCGCTGCGGCTTTCGACGCGGCACTTGCGCGGCAGCAGCAGGATATTGTCGTAGTCGAAGATTTCCATGGTGGCACTTCTCGCGAACGCGGTTGGATCGATTATCTGGCCGGCAGGCAGGCGTCGGGTTCGACGCGCGCGGCGGCGATCACCCTGCCTCCCGGTGCCTCGGCCCAGCCGACCGCGACGAGCCGCGCGGGCCTGCTGCCTTGCGGGACGCGAAACGCGTGCAGATGCGCCACCCCGGATCGGTCCGGGTCCAGCGGCAAGGGGCCGACGACCGCCCGCACGAGCATGCGTTGCACCGTCGCGCCTTCCTCGCCCGCGCGCACCTGTTCGACGAGCGCAAGGTAGGCGACGGCGCCGGACGGCGCCGGCCTGCCGCCGCGCGCCGCATCGCGTTCGACATCGACCTGCGCCGCGATATAGCCGTTGAACGGCGGGCCTTGCTCCACGCGCAGCGACAGTCCTGCGCCAGACGGCAAAACATGCCTGCGGCTCGTCGTTGCGGTCTGCGCGATGGTCCCCGCGCGCACGCCCGCCTCGGGCAGCGCGGCAGCGGCCAGAGGCGCATCGTCTCCGCGCGGGCTGGGGACAATCCAGTCGAGAGCGAGTGGCGTGCCGCTCGGGGTATCGCCCCCGCGCCAGCAGACTTCACAGTCGGCGGTTATGAAGCGCTCGAGCAGCATGCCGGGTGCACCGCAGCTCTCGGGCGGTGCGGCGTGCGAGGCGAGCGAGGCGAAGACCAGGGCGAGCGCAGGTCGCGCGCACCGGCGATGCGGGCCGCATTGCAACAAGGGTGACTCCTAGAATCGGGACATGAGTCTGCATTCTGATGAAGTTGCCGCGGAAAGTAGCGCGCGGGGCGACTCGGCCATCCTGCGCGGCTTGAACCCCGAGCAGCGCGCCGCGGTCACGCTGCCCGCCGAACCGGCGCTGATCCTCGCCGGCGCCGGATCGGGCAAGACGCGCGTGCTGACGACGCGCATCGCCTGGCTGCTGACGACGGGGCAGGTCTCGCCGGGCGGCGTGATGGCGGTGACGTTCACCAACAAGGCGGCGCGCGAGATGCTCGCGCGCCTGTCGGCGATGCTGCCGATCCCGGTGCGCGGCATGTGGGTCGGCACCTTCCACGGCCTGTGCAACCGCTTCCTGCGTACCCACTGGAAGCTCGCCGCCTTGCCGCAGAGCTTCCAGATCCTGGACATGCAGGATCAGCTCGCGTCGGTCAAGCGCGTCGTCAAGGCGATGAACCTCGACGAGGATCGCTTCGTGCCGAAGCAGGTCAGCGCCTTCATCGCGGGCAGCAAGGACGACGGCCTGCGCCCGCGCGATATCACGGTGCGCGACGAGCAGACGCGCCGCCTCGCAGAGATCTACCAGGCCTACGAAGACCAGTGCCAGCGCGAAGGCAGCGTCGATTTCGCCGAGCTGATGCTGCGCACCGTCGAGCTGATGCGCGACAACGATGCGCTGCGCGAGCACTACCGCAGGCGCTTTCGCCACATCCTCGTCGACGAGTTCCAGGATACGAACCGGCTGCAGTATCAGTGGCTCAAGATGTTCGCGACGACCGGCGACGCCGCGTCCGGCATCGCGCCGACGAGCGTGCTCGCGGTCGGCGACGACGACCAGAGCATCTACGCGTTTCGCGGCGCGCTGGTCGGCAACATGGCCGACTTCCAGCGCGAATTCCACGTCGAACGCCTGATCCGGCTCGAGCAGAACTACCGCAGCAGCAGCCATATCCTCGATACCGCCAACGCGCTGATCGCGCGCAATACGCGCCGCCTGGGCAAGCAACTTCGCACCGACGCCGGCGCCGGCGAACCGGTGCGCGTATTCGAGGCGACGAGCGACTTCGCCGAGGCGCAGTGGCTGCTCGAGGAGCTGCAGCAACTCCACCGCGAGGGCACGCCGCTCGCGCAGATCGCGCTGCTCTATCGCAGCAACGCGCAGTCGCGCGTGCTCGAATCGGCGCTCTTCAACGCCGGGGTGCCGTACCGCGTCTACGGCGGGCTGCGCTTCTTCGAGCGCGCCGAGGTCAAGCATGCGCTGGCCTACCTGCGGCTGATCGAGAACCCGAACGACGATACGAGCTTCCTGCGCGTCGTCAACTTTCCGGCGCGCGGCATCGGCGCGCGCAGCGTCGAGCAGGTGCAGGACGCGGCGCGCGCCGCCGGGCTCAGCCTGATGCAGGCGGCCGCGGCCGCTGGTGGCAAGAGCGGCACCAAGGCCGGTGCCTTCGTCGCACTGATCGACGCGCTGCGCAACGGGACGCAGGGCCTGACGCTGCGCGAGATCATCGAGCACGTCGTCGAGCACAGCGGCCTGGCCGCGCACTATCGCAACGACAAGGACGGCCAGGACCGGATCGAGAACCTGGCCGAACTCGTCAACGCGGCCGAGGCCTTCGTCATGCTCGAAGGCTTCGGCAAGGACGCCGTCGCGCTGCCGGCGGATGCCGCAGCCAGCGAGGAGGGCGCTGGTTCATCAGCGGCCGCGGTGCCTGACCCCGAGTCCGGCGAGATCATGTCGCCGCTTGCTGCCTTCCTGACCCACGCCGCTTTGGAAGCCGGCGACAACCAGGCCGATGCGGGCGCCGATGCGATCCAGCTGATGACGGTGCATTCGGCCAAGGGCCTCGAATTCGACTGCGTCTTCATCACCGGCCTCGAAGAGGGCTTGTTTCCGCACGAGAACTCGGCCGCCGACCGCGACGGGCTGGAGGAGGAGCGGCGCCTGATGTATGTCGCCATCACGCGCGCCAGAAAGCGCCTGTATCTGAGCTTCTCGCAGACGCGCATGCTGCACGGCCAGACGCGCTACAACGTGAAGAGCCGCTTCGTCGACGAACTGCCCGACGAGGGGCTGAAGTGGATCACGCCGCGCAACCAGGGTTTCGGCTCGGGCTATGCGCGCGAGTACCAGTCGGCGTGGGCGAAGGGATCGGGGCTGACCTCGATCGTCGGCGCTGGCAAGGTCGACGCGCCGGTGATGCCAAAGAAGCCGGAGCACGGCCTGCGCGTGGGCCAGCGCGTCTTTCACGCCAAATTCGGCGAGGGCGTGATCGTGACGCTCGAAGGCAGCGCGGCGGACGCGCGCGCGCAGATCAATTTCAATCGCCACGGAGCCAAGTGGCTCGCGCTGGGCATCGCCAAGCTCACGCCGATCGAGTGAGCGATCGACGCCGCGCGGGAAGACGCACGTCATCGACCCGAACGCAGTCCGCACGGCAACGCCATGCGCGCCGCGATCCGCCCCGGCAAGGCCCGGCCCTACCAGGTCGCGGCGGCCGCCGCTCCGCTCTGCTGCTTGGGCGGCATCGCGACCACCGCGTCCGGCAGCGCAGCCGCGCCGCCTCGAGCTACCACTTGTTGCGCAGCTCGCGCAGCTTGACGAACACCGTCTTCGCGTCCGGCTGCTCCGGCAGGTCGGGAAAGCTCTCGCGCAGCCTGGCGATCACGCTCGGGCTGGCGAGGCGCAGGAAGGTGTTGATGCGCTTCTCGTCGGCGAGCGTTGTCACGATCGCGTTCGCTGCGTCCTGGCCCTCGACTTTCGGCAGCAGCGCCCTTGCCGCCGCGTTGTCGGGTTCGCGAGCGAGCGTGAACTTGAGGTTGTTCTCGAGGTAGTCGTGGCCGGCGTAGACGCGGGTGTCGTCGGGCAGCTTCGCGATCTGGCCGGCGAAAGTGGCGTACAGCTCCTCGACGTTGCCGCCGTTGTGGCAGTTGCCGGCGCCGGCGTTGAAGAGGGTGTCGCCCGAGAAGAGCGCCGGCTGTTCGGTGTGCGCGCGCAGGCAGATGTGGCACATCGTGTGGCCCGGCGTATCCATGCATTCGAGCTCGACGGTCTTGCCGACCTTGATGACGTCGCCCGCCTTCACGCCGCGGTCGACGCCCGGGATGCTCTTGCCGGCGCGGTGGTGCGCGATCAGCTTGGCGCCGGTCGCCGCGATCACGGCCGCGTTGCCGCCGGTGTGATCGGGATGCTCGTGAGTGTTGAGCACCTGCGTGATTCTCCAACCGCGGACCTTCGCCGCATTCAGGCATTTCCCGTGATCGAGCGGGTCGATCGCGAGCGCTTCGCCGCTTTCGGGGCAGGCGACGAGGTAGTTGTAGTTGCGCCAGGCGTTGCCGGTCCAGATGCGTTCGACGAGCATGGCGAGTCCTCCGGTGCGGGTTCAGGCCGCCGCGGCATCCGCCGGGCGATCCGGCGCGAAGCAGTCGGCGAAGGTGAAATAGAGCGACGCATAGAACACGGTCGACAGCAGCAGGCCGACCGGCACCGTCGCCAAGGCGATGATCTGCGGCGACTGCAGCAGCGCGGACATGACGTTGGCGACGACGCCGAAGGCGAGGATCACGCCGCCCCAGGCGAGGGCGTAGACGCCGAACGCGCGCAGGTTGCGCCAGCACGCCATGGTGCTGAAGAAGAATGCCTTGCCGACGCTCTGGTCGCCCCAATGGACGAGTGCCGGCGCGTGCCAGAACGGCAGCGACAGCAGCGACGCCAGGCCGAAGCGCAGCAGCAGGCCGAACTGCAGCCGGGCGTCGCCGAACAGTTCGGCGATCCCGGCGGCGTCGCTCTTGCCGGAGGCAATCGCCTCCTGCAGCGCATCGAACTTTCCGCCGTCGGCAACGTCGCTCGCGAACAGGATCAGGTAGGTCGCGACCGCGTAGACGACGCCCATCTTCACGAGCGCGATGCGCTTGCCGCGCGAGCCGCGCAGCGGCTCGACGAAGACGCCCGGGCCGGCCATGGTGCCGAGCATCACGCGCCGCGTCGCGAGCATGAAGCCGAGCGAGACGAGCGGCATCGCCGCGAGCATCACGAACTCGCCGACGAACGGCAGCAGCAGCGCGAGGAGGCCGAAGAACATGACGGCCGCGAACAGCGCGGCAAAGACGAGCGGGCGCTTGAAGAACACGCCAAAGCCGTTGCGCACCCACAGCGCGCCGTTGCGCGCCGGCACGATGTGAAGCTTCATTTGAATCTCAGGTGGCATGCGTCGTCGCGATCTCGGTCGGGTGCCAGGGGGTGCGGATGCGCTCGCGCAGCATGCGCTCGAACGGCGCCGGGTCGTGCGCGGTCAGCAGTCGGGCATCGCGCGGCAGGTGCAGGTCCCACAGGCGCGAGATCCAGAACCGCAGCGCGGCGCCGCGCAGCATCGCCGGCATCAGCCGCGCCTCGTCGCCGGCGAGCGGCCGCACCGCCGTGTAGGCGCGCACGAAGGCCGCGGCGCGCATCTCGTCGAGGCGGCCCGACGCCGGATCGGCGCACCAGTCGTTGAGGCAGACCGCGATGTCGAACGCCAGCGCATCGACGCCCGCGAAATAGAAGTCGAAGAAGCCGGTCAGCTCGTCGCCTCGCGGCGTCGCCCGAAACATCGCGTTGTCGCGGAACAGATCGCCGTGGATCGCGCCGCGCGGAAGGGCGCGCGCGGTATCGGAGGCGGCGACCTGCTGCTGGAAGGCGAGCTCGGCGTCGAGCAGCGCGCACTGCGCCGCATCGAGGAAGGGCCGCACGACGCTCGCCGTCTGCAGCCACCAGCCGAGGCCGCGCGGATGCGGCTGAACGCGCGGATAGTCGAGGCCGGCCAGGTGCATGCGGGCGAGCATCGCGCCGACCGCCTCGCAGTGCGCGATGTCGGGGGCGAGGCACGGGCTGCCGGGCAGGCGGTCGACCAGCGCGGCCGGCTTGTTGCAGACGAAATGCAGGACTTCGCCGCCGGCATCGGCATGCGGCGCGGGCACCGGGATGCCACGCCCGGCGAGATGCTTCATCAGATGAAGGTAGTACGGCAACTCGTCGGCGCCGAGCCGCTCGAACAGCGTCAGCACATGGCGGCCGGCATCCGAGTCGCAGAAGTAATTGGTATTTTCGATGCCGCCGGCGCAGGGCTCGAGGCCGAGCAGCGTGCCCAGATTCAGCCGCGCGAGCAGCGCCTGCGCGGCGTCGCGCGACACTTCGGTGTAGACGGCCATCGCGCGATCAGAACGACAGCAGGCGCCACACCCGTTGGCCGGCGGCGCCCTTTTGCGCGCCGGCGTCGCTCGACAGGTCGCGCGAACCGTCGCCGATCACGATCTCGTAGGTCGGCGCGTCCTTGTTCCTGACCGTGATGCTCTGCGTCTGGCCGCGCACGCGTAGCTCCTCGACGCGCGTGTTCTTGCCCTCGACCACGATGTGCTGCACGTTGGGCTCGATCGGTTCGCGGCCGGCGGCGTCCGGGCCCGGCCGGGCAGGCAGTCCGCTGGCCGGCGCGGACGCGGCCGATGCCGCGGGCTGCGCCGAGGCCGCCGCCGCCGGCTGCGCCGCCCAGGCCGCGAGCGGGCACAGGCACAAACCGAGGAGGCCGAGCGTCGCGAGCTTCATGCCCGGCATTGTATGTAGAGTCGCCCGCGCGCGGTGCGCCACGCCACCCCGACAGCGCGGCCTTCCGCGACAATCGCCGCATGAGTCGCGAAAGAGGGGCCCCGCGCAGCGGGGATCGAAGCGAGCGAATGCGGCGCGGCGCCGACGATAAGGCGGTGCGAACTGCGCGATCGGGCGGAGGCGCCGCATGAGTCGCGAAAGAGGGGCCCCGCGCAGCGGGGATCGAAGCGAGCGAATGCGGCGCGGCGCCGACGATAAGGCGGTGCGAACTGCGCGATCGGGCGGAGGCGCCGCATGAGTCGCGAAAGAGGGGCCCCGCGCAGCGGGGATCGAAGCGAGCGAATGCGGCGCGGCGCCGACGACAAGGCGGTGCGAACTGCGCGATCGAGCGGAGGCGCCGCATGAGCGAGAAGACGATGCTGCTCGTCGACGGGTCGAGCTATCTGTACCGCGCCTACCACGCGCTGCCCAATCTGCGCGGGCCGGGCGACTTCCCGACCGGCGCGCTGCACGGTTTCGTCGCGATGCTCGAGCGGCTGCGCGAGCAGTTTCCGGCCGCCCATGCGGCCTGCGTCTTCGACGCCAAGGGGCCGACCTTTCGCGACGGCTGGTACCCGCAGTACAAGGCGAACCGCTCGCCGATGCCCGAGCCGCTCGTGCAGCAGATCGCGCCGATCCACGAGGCGGTGCGCCTGCTCGGCTGGCCGCTGCTCGAGGTGCCGGGGATCGAGGCCGACGATGCGATCGGCACCCTCGCCCGCGCCGCGGCCGCGCGCGGCGAACGGGTCGTCATTTCGACCGGCGACAAGGATCTGGCGCAGCTCGTCGATCGCAACGTCACGCTCGTCAATACGATGAGCAACGAGCGGCTGGACGTTGCCGGCGTCACGGAGAAGTTCGGCGTCCCGCCCGAGCGCATCATCGACTACCTGACGCTCGTCGGCGACAGCGTCGACAACGTGCCGGGCGTCGACAAGGTCGGCCCGAAGACGGCCGTCAAGTGGCTGGTCGAATACGGGTCGCTGGCCGGCGTGGTCGCCGTGGCCGATGCGATGAAGGGTGCGGTCGGCGAGAACCTGCGCAAGGCGCTGCCCTGGCTGCCGCAAGCGCAGCGGCTCGTCACCATCGTCACCGACTGCGACCTGTCGGGCCAGATTCCCAGCTGGCCGGCACTCGACGCGCTGCGCTTCGCGCCGGCCGACCGCGACGGCCTGCTCGACTTCTTCGACCGCTACGGGCTGCGGACATTTCGGCGCGCGCTGCTCGCGCAGGGCGAGGCCGGCGCTTCGCAAGCCGAAGCGAAGACCGAAGGCGCGGCCCGATCGGCTGGCGATGCAGGGCCGGGCACGCCGGCTCCCGCTGCCGAACCGACCGAGCTGCGCTACGAGACCGTGCTGTCGCTCGACGTGCTCGATGCCTGGATCGAGCGCGTCCGGCAGGCGCCGCTGGCCGCGCTCGATACCGAGACCGATTCGCTCGACGCGATGCGCGCGCAACTGGTCGGCATCTCGCTTGCCGTCGCGCCTGGCGAGGCGGCCTACATCCCGCTGCGCCACACCTACACCGACGCGCCCGCGCAATTGCCGGTGGATGAAGTGCTGGCGCGCCTGAAACCCTGGCTCGAAGATGCGGGCAGACCCAAGCTCGGCCAGAACGTCAAGTACGACACCCACGTCCTCGCCAACGCGGGCATCACCGTCCGGGGCTATCTGCACGACACCATGCTCGAGAGCTACGTACTCGAAGCGCACAAGCCGCACAGCCTGGAAAGCCTCGCGCTGCGCCATCTCGATCGGCGCGGCCTGAGCTACGAGGACCTGTGCGGCAAGGGTGTGCACCAGATCCCGTTCGCGCAGGTCGATATCGAGCGCGCCGCGCGCTACTCGGGCGAGGACAGCGAGATGTGCCTCGCCGTGCACCGCGCGCTGTGGCCGCGCATCGAATCCGAGGCGGGGTTGCGCTACGTCTACGTGCAGCTCGAGATGCCGACTTCGCACGTCCTCGCGCGCATCGAGAGGAACGGCGTGCTGATCGATTCGGCGCTCCTCGCGCGGCAAAGCCGCGAACTTGCCGAGCGCATGCTCGCGCTCGAGGCCGAGGCGCATGCGCTCGCCGGCCAGCCGTTCAACCTCGGCAGCCCGAAGCAGATCGGCGAGATCCTCTTTGGCAAGCTCGGCCTTCCGATCGGCCGCAAGACGGCGAGCGGCGCACCGTCGACCGACGAGGAGGTGCTGGAAAAGCTCGCCGCCGACTTCCCGCTGCCGGCCAAGCTGCTCGAACACCGCGGCCTCTCGAAGCTCAAGGGCACCTACACCGACAAGCTGCCGCTGATGGTCAACCCGGCGACCGGGCGCGTGCACACCAACTACGCGCAGGCGGTCGCGGTGACGGGGCGGCTCGCGAGCAACGACCCGAACCTGCAGAATATCCCGATCCGCACGCCCGAGGGCCGGCGCGTGCGGGAGGCGTTCATCGCACCGCCCGGCCATTCGATCGTCAGCGCCGACTACTCGCAGATCGAGCTGCGCATCATGGCCCACATCAGCGGCGACGAAGGGCTGCTGCGCGCCTTCGCCGAGGGCGTGGACGTGCACCGCGCGACGGCAAGCGAGGTCTTCGGCACGCCGGTCGCCGACGTCTCGAGCGAGCAGCGGCGCTATGCGAAGGTGATCAACTTCGGCCTCATCTACGGCATGGGCGCGTTCGGCCTGGCGACCAATCTCGGCATCGAGCAGAAGGCGGCGCGCGACTATATCGACCGCTACTTCGCGCGCTTTGCCGGCGTCAAGCGCTATATGGACGAGACCAAGGCGCGCGCCGCCGAGCGCGGCTATGTCGAAACGATGTTCGGCCGGCGCATCTACCTGCCCGAGATCACCGGCGGCAGCGGCCCGCGCCGGGCCGGCGCCGAGCGCCAGGCGATCAATGCGCCGATGCAGGGCACGGCGGCCGACCTCATCAAGCTCGCGATGATCGCCGTGCAGAAGACGCTCGACGACGAACGCCGGGCGACGAAGATGATCATGCAGGTGCACGACGAGCTCGTGCTCGAGGTGCCCGACGCCGAACTCGACTGGGCGCGCGCCGCCGTGCCGCGCATCATGGCCGGCGTCGCTGAACTGAAGGTGCCGCTGCTTGCCGAGGTCGGCGTCGGGCGCAACTGGGACGAGGCGCATTGAGCACGGCGACGACGCTGGTTGCGATGACGCAGCCCGAGTTCCTCGCCTTCGTCGAGGCGGTCGTGCCGGCCTACGCCGCCGACAAGGTTGCCAGCGGCCAGTGGCGCGAGGCCGAGGCGCTGGCGCTTTCGCGCAAGGATCTCGACGAGTTGCTGCCGCAGGGACTGGCGACGCCCGGCCAGCACCTCTACACGCTGCGCGACGCGGAGAGCGGCGACGCGGTCGGCCGGCTCTGGATCGCCGAGCAGGTGCGCGCGGGCAGCAAGGTCGCCTACGTCTACGACGTCGAAATCGCTGCCGCCCATCGGCGCAAGGGACATGCGATGCGCGCTTTCGAGGCGCTCGAGGCCGAGGCCCGCGCGCTCGGCTTCGAGGGCATCGCGCTGCACGTCTTCGGCCACAACCGCGGCGCACAGGCGCTGTACGAAAAGCTCGGCTATCGGCCGACGAATATCCACATGTTCAAGGACCTCGCGGCCGCGATGCCATGAACGGCGGCCCGGCCGGTGCGCGGCGCCTGATCGCGGTCAAGCTGCTGCATACGATCGCCTGGGCCTTCTTCGCCGGCTGCATCGTCGCGCTGCCGTGGGCGGCGTGGCGCGGCGAGATGCTTGTTGCGGCCTGGCTTGCCGCGATCGTGATGGTCGAGGTCGTGATCCTCGCGCTCAACCGCTTCGCGTGCCCGCTGACGGCAGTTGCCGCGCGCTATACCGACGAGCGCCAGCCGAACTTCGACATCTACCTTCCCGAATGGCTGGCGCGCTACAACAAGCACATCTTCGGCACGCTGTACGCGGCAGGCCTCGCATTCACCCTGTGGCGGGCGTGGCGAGGCTGACGCGGCCGGCGGCCTGCCCGGGGCACGGCCTCGGCTGATTGGCAATGGGCCTCAGCACCGACGCTGGCGCGGCCCCAAGAACCCTCACCCCCCGTCTCCCGCGCACGGGAGAGGGGAAACTTCTCCCTCTCCCCCGGCAACGGGGCGAGGGTTGGGGTGAGGGGGCGCGACGATGCGGCTGCTGAGCTTGGCCGCCAATCGGGTGGCCTCAAGTCGGCCGCCGCGGTGCCGATGACTGACCCGAGGCGGCCGCCCGGCCGCAACGGAGCCACATGCCATGATGTCCATCGCCCTGTGGTCGGTCTGCGCAGCCGCGCTGCTCGCGTGCGGCTGGTTCGCGAGCAGTTGGTTCCACCAGCGCAAGATCGGCGCGTTGCGCGAACGGCTCGAGGCGGTGCGCAATACCGCCGCCGAGCACGCAAATCAGGCCCGGCGCCAGATCGCACAGTTGCAGGTCGAGATCGAGTCGCGCAAGGCGGCAATGCCGCCGCCGCCGCGACGCGCATCCGAACCGGCGCCGCGCGTTGTGCCGGGTCAGGTGCAGGTTCAGACCGCAGCTGCGGCGACCGGCAAGCCGGTGCAGCGCTTCGTCGCGGATGCCGATCTGGTCGCCCCGGCCGGCTTCGCCCACACCACGATCGTTCCGCGCGACGGCTTCGCCTCGACCGAAGTGATGGCCTGAGCGGCGCATCGTCCGCGCCGATCGCGCCACCGCGTCAACCGATCGCGCGCCGCCGCACGCAGTCGATGTAGGCCTCGCCGTCGGGCGGCAGGCCGCTGCGCTGCGAGTTCCACATCATCTCGCCCAGGCACTCCATCACCTCGTGCTGCGCCGCGTGCGCCGAGCCGCGCCGCGCGGCGAGCAGCTCGAACGCCTGGCGGATGCCGTGCGGCTGGTCGATGCTGACCTGCTCGCTGATCGACAGGTGCATCGACAGGTGCAGGAAGGGGTTCGTGCGGCCGTCCTCGACCGTGTAGCTCGCTGCGAGCGCGGCGTCCAGGTCGGCGAGGTCGGCGCGGTACTCGGGGTGTTCGTCGATCCACTGCGCGGCAAGCGCCTCGAGGGCGGTCAGCGGCCGGCCGTCGCGCAGCTTGGCGGCGGTCTCGCAGAAGAAGCGGCGGACATCGTGCTGGGAGGGTGCGAACATCGCACAATTCTCGCTCGCCCCCGATCGAGAGCGCACCCTGGCCGCAGACTGCGGGCCGCCCGAAGCCTGATGACCGTCGTCTCCGACCCCTGGTTCTATGCCGCGGCGATTCCCGCGGTGCTGCTGATGGGCCTTTCGAAGAGCGGTTTCGCGGCTGGCTTCGGGGCGCTGGCGACGCCGATCATGGCGCTCGCCGTTCCGGTGCCGCAGGCGGCGGCGATCATGCTGCCGCTGCTCTTGATCATGGACGGCGCCGGGCTGCAAAAGCTCTGGCGCGACCGCGATCCGGCGATGCTGCGCCAGCTGCTGCCCGCCGGGCTGATCGGCACGCTCGTCGGCGCGCTGCTCTTCGGCCGCTTCTCGCCGGCCGCACTGGCAGGCGTCGTCGGCGCGCTGACCTTGCTTTTCCTCGCCCAGCGGCTGCTGTTCCCGCCGCGCGCCCAGACGCCGGTGCCGCGGCGCGAGGTCGGCTTCGCCTGCGCCGTCGCGTCGGGCTTCACGAGCTTCGTCGCGCATGCCGGCAGCCCGCCGATCAATGCCTACCTGCTGCCGTTGCGCATGCCGCCGCTCGCGTATGCGGGGACGATGGCGGTATTCTTCGCCGCGATCAATGTCTCGAAGTGGATACCGTACGCCTGGCTCGGGCTGATCGACCTGCGCAACATGCAGACCGCGCTCCTGCTGATGCCGCTCGCGCCGGTCGGCGTCTGGCTCGGCGTCTACCTCACGCGCCACATCCGGCCCGACTGGTTCTACCGCCTCGCCTACACCGGCATGTTCCTCACCGGCGTCAAGCTGCTGTGGGACGGCCTGCGCTGAAGCACGCCCGAACGGACGTAGCATTGCCGGCTCGCCAACCACGCTCTTCGACCGCCATGTTCAGCCACGTCATGCTCGGGACCAACGATATCGAGACGTCCAAGCGCTTCTACGATGCCGTTCTCGGGTTGCTGGGCGCCGGCGAGCCGATCCGAAACGTCACGGCGTCCGGCCACGTGAGGCTTTTCTATCGCCACGACGGGAATACCTTTTGCCTGACCCAGCCGATCGACGGCGCGCAGGCGACCTGCGCGAACGGCGGCACGATCGGCTTTCGGTGCCGTTCGGCCGAGCAGGTGGCGCAGTTTCACGACGTCGCCGTCGCGCACGGCGGACGCTCGATCGAGGACCCGCCGGGGCTGCGCGCCGGAAGCCTCGGTCCGATGCATCTGGCCTACGTCCGCGATCCTGACGGCCACAAGTTCTGCGCGATCTACCGGGTGAAGTAGCGTCACCCGAAACGCGGAGCCTGCCGTCAGTCGTTGTTCGGCGGCGGCTCGTCGCTCCAGCCTTCGCGCCGGCCCTGGCGGCGGCGGTCGCGCTCGTCGGCGAACAATTGCTCGAGCTGCTGGCGTCCGGCCTTGGCGACCGCGATGTAGCGCGCTTCGTCGCGCAGGTGCGGCAACAATTCGTCGAGCTGGCGGATCGTGTGGCGCCGGAAATGCATTGCAAGGCCGCGTGCGTGGTGCGGTTGCCAGCCGAGCAGCTCGAGCGTGCTGCGCGCGCTCATCAGCGACGAATCGAGCGTCTCGCGCTCGATGTGCGTGACGCCTATCTCGCGCAGCCGCAGGTAGTGCTGCACGTTGCGCGCGCGGGCGACGATCGCGAGCTGCGGAAAGTGCTGCTGCGCGAGCCGGGCCGCCTTCAGGCTTTGCTCGACATCGTCGATCGCGAGCACCAGCACGCGCGCCTGCCCGGCGCCGGCGGTGCGCAGCAGGTCCAGGCGCGTCGCGTCGCCATAGAACGCGCGCCAGCCGAATTTGCGCATGGCCTCGATCTGTTCGGCGTCGTGGTCGAGCACGGTCGGCGCGACGCCGTTCGCATAAAGCATGCGCGCGACGATCTGTCCGTAGCGCCCGAGCCCGGCGATGATGACCGGCGCGGTCTGCGGCTCGCTCAGCTCGGGCAGGCTCGGCCCGCCGTGCGCGAAGCGCACGCGCAGCCAGCGATCGACGCCGACCAGCAGCAGCGGCGTGAGCAACATCGAGATCGCGACCGCGGCGACGAGCAGCGAGGCGTTGTCGGGTTCGATCACCTGCGCACCGGCCGCCGACTGGAAGACGACGAAGCCGAACTCGCCGCCCTGCGCGAGCAGGATCACGAAGACCGCACGCTCCTGCAGCGGCAGGCGCATTAGCGCCGCCATTGCCCACAGCACCGCCGCCTTCACGAGCAGGAAGCCGGCGACGACGACCCCGATCAGCAGCGGGTGCTCGAGCACGACGCCGAAGTCGATCGCCATGCCGACGGCGATGAAGAAGAGGCCGAGCAGCAGTCCCTTGAAGGGTTCGATGTCGGTTTCGAGCTCGCGCCGGTATTCGCTCTCGGCGAGCAGCACGCCGGCGAGGAAGGCGCCGAGCGCCATCGACAGCCCGGCCGACTGCATCAGCGCCGCCGTCGCGACGACCAGCAGCAGCGAGGCGGCGGTGAAGATCTCGGGCGTCTTGCTGCGCGCGATCCAGCGCAGCGCCGGGCGCAGCAGCAGACGACCGCCGAGCACGATCGCGGCGACGACGCCGATCGCCTTCGCGACGCCCGCCCAGCCGCCCTGCGCATGCGCGCCCGAGACCGCCAGCAGCGGCACGAGGGCGAGGATCGGAATCGCCGCCACATCCTGCAGCAGCGCGACGGCGAGCACGCTCTGGCCCGAACTCGTCGCCAGCAGGTTGCGTTCGGCGAGCACCGAAAGGCCGATCGCGGTCGACGACATCGCGAGCCCCAGTGCGCCGACGAGCGCAAGCGGCCACGCAATGCCGGCCAGCAAGCCGGCGCCGAACAGCAGCGCCGCCGAGCCGAACAGCTGCACGCTGCCCCAGCCGAAGATCGGCTTCCTGAGCGACCACAGCCGCCGCGGCTCGAGCTCGAGGCCGACCAGGAACAGCATCAGCACGACGCCGAACTCGGCGAACGAGAGAATCTGCTGCGCATCCGTCACGAGCGCGATGCCCCACGGCCCGATCGCGATGCCGGCGACGAGGTAGCCGATGATCGCCCCCAGCCCGAGCAGCCGCGCGAGCGGCACCGCGAGCACCGCCGCGCCGAGGTAGATCAGCGCGGAGAAGATCCAGCCGCCGTGTTGCATGAGGTCAGTCCGCGCGGGGCCGCGCCTCGGGCGGCACGTCGCAGGCCGCGGCGGGTTCCAGCTCGGCGATCTCGGGCCAGTGCGGATGGCTCGCCAAGCGCGAGGCATAGAGGCGGGCGTGTTCGGCAAGTTCGGCCTCGCTCACGCGGTGCGCGCCGTGCAGCACGAGCGGCGGCAAAAAGCGCAGGCCGCACAGCGCGGCCGTCTGCTTGTAGGGCGGCAGGAAATCGTCGAAGAAGTGGCGGTTGTAGCCTGCCGGCCGGTAGGCCTGCTGCGAGCCGCCGGTGCTGGCAACGAGCCACAGGTCCTTGCCGGCGAGCGCGCTGCCGCCGGGCCCGTAGGCCCAGCCGAAGGCGAGCACCTCGTCCAGCCACAGCTTCATCAGCGCCGGCATGCCGTACCAGCGGATCGGGTGTTGCCAGACGATGAGCTTCGCCTGCGCCAGCAACACCTGCTCGGCTTGGACATCGATCACATAGTCGGGGTAGGCCGCGTAGAGGTCGCGCAGCACGACACGCTGCGCGCCGAGCGCGGCGGCGGCGTCCATCAGCGCGCGGTTGACGCGCGAGTCCTCGAGCTGCGGGTGCGCGGCGAGAACGAGGACGTCGGCCATGAGTCGCGTTTCGAAAGGCGTCGAGAGTATGGCGCGGGTTGCCATCGATGGTTCGGCGCCATTCCGGCGGCTACCATAGGCGCAAAGAATCCGAGGAGGGCCTGATGCCGGTGATCGTCGTCGCCAACCCGAAGGGCGGGGTCGGCAAGAGCACGCTGGCGACCAACCTGGCGGGCAACCTGGCCCGGCGCGGCCATCGCGTGATGCTCGGCGATATCGATCGCCAGGAATCGACGCGCGGCTGGCTGGCGCTGCGCCCGGGCGGGCTGCCTTCGATCGCCAGCTGGCAGGTCGGGCACGACGACGTCGCGCGCCCGCCCAAGGGCACGACGCATGCCGTGCTCGATACGCCGGCCGGCCTGCACGGCAAGCGGCTCGACGCGGTGATGAAATTCGCCGATACGGTGCTCGTGCCGCTGCAGCCGAGCCTGTTCGACATCCGCGCGACGCACGATTTCGTGCGTGCGCTGCAGACGCACAAGCGCGCCGACCGCGTCCGCCTCGGCCTAGTGGGGATGCGCGTGCGCGACCATACGATCGCCGCCGAGCAGCTGCGCATCTTCCTCGACCAGCTCGGCGTGCCGGTGGTCGGCTTCCTGCGCGATACGCAGCACTACGTCCATCTGGCGGCGCGCGGCCTCACGCTGTGGGATGTCGCGCCCGGACGCGTCGAACGCGACCTCGCGCAATGGCAGCCGATACTCGATTGGATCGCGCCGTAGCCCGCCACCGACCACGAAAGGAATTTCATGCGCAGCTTCGACAGACTCGCCGACCTCGAGCCGCTCGTCGGCCAGCATGTCGCCGACAGCGACTGGATCACGATCGACCAGCCGCGCATCGACCTCTTCGCCGAAGCGACCGGCGATCATCAGTGGATCCACGTCGACCCGGTGCGCGCCGCGGCGGGGCCGTTTCGCACGACGGTGGCGCACGGCTTCCTGACGCTGTCGATGGTGCCCGAGATGGGCGCCAATGCGATGGAATTCCGCGACGTGCGGATGGGCGTCAACTACGGGTTGAACCGCGTGCGCTTCACGTCGCCGGTGCCGGCCGGCAGCCGGGTGCGCGGGCGCTTCAAGCTGCTCGCGTACAAGACCATCGACGGCGGGGCGCAGATCACGCTCGAAGTGACGATCGAGCGCGAGGGCGCCGAGAAGCCGGCGTGTATTGCCGAATCGGTGTCGAGGCGCTATGTTTGACGCCTCACCATGAAAGTGCTGCTGATCGACGACCATCCGCTGATCCGTTCTGCGCTGCAGTCGGTGATCCAGGGGCTCGGCGACGACGTGACCGTCGCCGGCGTCGGCAGCGCGCAGGAGGCGCGCGATACGCTGCGCGCCGACAGCGACTACGAGCTGCTGCTGCTCGACCTGCAACTCGGCGATGCCAGCGGCTTCGATCTGCTCGTCGAGCTGCGCGCCGCGTATCCGTCGCTGCCGGTCGTCGTCGTCTCGGCGTCGGACCGCACGAGCGACGTGATCCGCGCCATCGATCTCGGCGCGATGGGCTACGTGCCCAAGCGGTCGAGCAACGAGATGCTGTTCGAGGCGCTCAGGCTCGTGATGCAGGGCGGCATCTACGTGCCGCCGATGACGCTCGGCGCCGAGACCCCGTCCGCCAGGCTCGAAGGCGATACGGCGCCCGGCTTTCTCGCCGTCGTTCGCGAGCAGGCGGACGCGCCGGCCGCGCCGTCGCTCGCCTCGTTCGGCCTCACGCCGCGCCAGACCGACGTTCTCGGCCTCTTGCTGCAAGGCAAGCCGAACAAGCTCATCGCGCGCGAGCTCGATCTGTCGGTCGAGACGGTGAAGGATCATGTCGCCGCGGTGCTGCGCGCGCTCAACGTGAGTTCGCGCACGCAGGCGGTGCTCGCGGTGAGCCAGCTCACGCGCGAGCAGGGCGACGGCCAGCCGCCGCCGTGGCGACCGAGCACGCAGCGCTGATGCCGGGCGCCGTGGCGGACGACGCCTCGGCCACCGCGCGCGCCGAGCCGCCGGCCGCGGGCCCGACCGCGGCGGCGGATACCGGCGCGTTGCTGCGCGATCGCGCGGCGGCGATGTTCTCGTACAACCCGACCTCGCTCGCCGGGCACGCGCTCGGCGCCGTCGTCGTCGAGCTCGTCTTCGCCGGCGCCGCGCCCGTCGAGCTGCGCCTGGGCTGGGGCACGGCATTCGCGCTGCTGTGGCTGGCGCGTGTCGCGCTCGCCTGGCGCATCGCGCGCCAACCGGCGGCCGATGCGGCGACCCTGCATTCGCGCCTGCGGTGGTGGATCGTCAGCATGCTCGCGATGGCGGCGCTCTGGGGTGCGGCCGGCTGGAGCTTCTATCCCCACGGCAGCGCGCTGCAGCAGATCGCGCTGATCCTCGTCGCCTATACCTTCTGCGTCGCCTGCGTGCCCATCCTTGCGCCGCAGTTCGGCCTTTATTTGACCTTCGTCGCGCTCGTCTACCTGCCGGTGATCGCACGCGTCGGGCTGAACAACGGCAGCCTCGGCATTCAGACCGCGATCGTGATGGCGGTCGCGATGGCCATGACGATCGTCCTCGGCCGCAACTACCGCAACGCCTTCGATCGCGTCAGCCTCCTGCAGCGGCGCACCGAGGCGCTGATGGTGCAGCTGCGCGCCGAGAAGGCGGATGCCGACGACGCGCGCCGCGAGGCGGAAGTGGCAAACCGCGCGAAGACGCAGTTCTTCGCCGCCGCCAGCCACGACCTGCGCCAGCCGCTGCATGCGATGAGCCTGTTTGCCGAGGCGCTGCGCCAGCGCAGCCACGACGCCGAGGTGATCCAGCTCGTCAACAGCATCAACGCCTCGGTCGATGCGCTCGAGGGCCTGTTTTCCGAGCTGCTCGATATCACCCGCATCGACACCGGCGGCGTCGAGGTGCGGCCGGCGCACTTCCACGTCGGCGCGATCTTTCGCAAGCTGCGCCTGCACTTCGAGCCGACCGCGTTCGAGAAGGGGCTCGCGCTGCGCTTCCGCGGCGAGCGCCATCACGGCTTCGCCGATCCGCTGCTCGTCGAGCGCATCCTGCGCAACCTCGTCAGCAATGCGATCCGCTATACCGAGGACGGCAGCGTGCTCGTCGCCTGCCGGCGCCGCGCCGACCGGCTGCACCTGCAGGTCTGGGATACCGGCCCCGGCATCGCGGCCGCCGACCGCGAGCGCATCTTCGAGGAGTTCTGTCAGCTGCCCGGTGATGCGGCGCGCGCGCCGGACCAGAAGAAGGGCCTCGGGCTCGGGCTTGCGATCGTCAGGCGCCTCGCCGGCCTGATGGGCGAGCCGCTCACGCTGCAATCGACGGTCGGTCGCGGCAGCGTCTTCACGCTCGAGGTGCCGGTCGGCGCGGCGATGCCGGCGCCGGCGCCGAACGTGCCGGCCAAGGCTCCGGCCGGCCTGACGCTGGCCGGCCGGCTGATCGTCATCATCGAGGACGAACCGGCGGTGCGCGCCGGACTCGAAGTCCTGCTCGAGGGCTGGGGCGCGGCCGTCGCCGGTTTCGATACGATCGCCGCCGCGATGCAATGGGCCGCCGCGCGCGACCCGCGGGCGGCCGGGCCCGATCTGCTGATCGTCGACTACCGCCTCGAAGGCGGGCATACCGGCACCGAGGCGATCGCCACGCTGCGCCAGGTCTTCGGCCGCGCGCTGCCGGCGATCATGGTCACCGGCAGCACGATGACCAGCCACGACGCCGAGGCCGAACGCAACGACTTCCACCTCCTGATCAAGCCCGTCGCGCCGAACAAGCTGCGCGCGATGATCGGCTTCAAGCTCGGGCTGCGAAAGCCGTAGCGCGGTTCAATTCCACGCCGAGGCGATCAGCACCACCTTGCCGGCGATGCCGGGCTTGGACGTGGTCGCGGGCAGATCCACCTCGAGCCGCAGCTTGTTGCCGATGAGCGCCGCGGGCTCGAGCGTGCGCGTCGCGACGCCAACGCGGTTGGACTCCCAGCCGTATTTGACCGACCACTCGTCGCCCGCCGTCTGCGGTGGCTCCATCGTGACGATCAGCGAATCGCGGAACAGGTAGCTGCCCTCGTAGTGGTGGTTCGGCCAGAAGGTATTGTTCTTCTCGTAGTCGGGCACGCGCACCCGCACGTCCATCGAATACGACAGCGTCCGGTCGTCGGGGTTGTTCGAGATGCGCGCCCGGTTCGCGAGGAAGACGGTCGAGAGGTAGACATTCTTCGCGCCGGCCGCCCCCTGCGTCGTGAGCTGCTTGTGCGTGCGGCAGGCGGGCGAATCTTCCTCGGCGATGCGGCGCGACAGCAGCCAGCGCTTGCCGCGCGGCCGCGCGAGCAGCTCGAACTGGTACAGCGCGTTCACGTCGTCGTTCTCGATCTCCGCCGGCAGCCGCACCTCGTCGACCTCGAGCCAGATCTCGACGCGGATATCGCCGAACAGGAAGCGCGTCAGGTTCTGGTACGCCTCTTCGCTGTTGACGATGCCGTAGAAGCCCGAATGCGAGCGATAGCAGTACGCGGTGGCGGCGGTGCCCGTGATGTTGTCCTGAGCGTCCAGGCCCCACACCGATGCATTCGCGATCTTCACCAGCCCGTCGCTGCCCTGGCCGACGAAGGTTCGCGACAGGCCCTTGCCGGCGTCGTAGTCGCTGCGGTTGCTGCCGACCATGCAGAACATGCGGTCGATCGGGAACGCGCTATCGCGCATGTAGTCGACGCGGCCGTATTTCTTCTGCGCCGAGTCGAGCAGCAGGTAGCCCGCCATGCGGTCGCGATTGAAATTGTTCATGTCGTTCGCGCTCAGCCAGCTCGGCACGTTGATGCCGGCGATGTCGATGCCGTTGTGCGGCGTCGCGTAGGTGAAGACCTTGTCGACGAGGCCGCGCGCCGTGGCGCTGCCAAGCGCCGGGTTGCTCAGGAAGGCGCGCACGACGAGGCCGCCCATCGAGTGCGCGACGAGGTAGCAGCGGAAGGTCTCCGGCGTGGCCGCGCCGCCTTGCGGATCGGCCTGCGCCGCTTCCTGCTTGCAGACGAGGTCGCGCACGCGAAGGATCAGCGTGTCCAGGCCGCGCGCATAGGTCTCGATGCTGCTTGCCTTGCCGTCGCCGAACAGCGTCGAGCCGGCGTCGTAGTAGCGGTAGACGACGACCGATCGCGCCGCGATGCCGGCGTTGCCGGTGCGCGGCTGCCAGTCGGCGTCCATGATGTCGGTGCCATGCTCGTAGACGTCGGAGTAGCCGAAGTCGCTGCCGAGGCGCAGCACCGGCGACTCGAAGATGAAGCGCTTGGGCGGCGCATTCCTGTCGACCGCGGCGCGGTAGACGGTCGAGCCGACGTTGAAGCCGCAGAACGGATCGGACGCCGTCTCGTCGCGTTCGCCCTCGGTCATCGCATAGCCGCGGACGTAGATGACGGGAAAGTAGGGGGCTTGCATGCGTGCTCCTTGTTTGGATGGGGCGCCCGGCCGGCCAGACGCCGGCGCACGCTAAGAGATCGCGGCCGGTTTGTCCATCCCTATCCCGGGCCTATCCCGGGCCCTGCACCGCGCCGCGACGTCGGCGCCGCGCTCGTCAGCTCGGCACGTACGCCAGCCGCACGTAGATCGGCGCGAAGGCCTCGGCCTGCGTCACTTCGAGCAGGCTCTCGCGCGAGAGCTCGAGCAGCGCGATGAAGGTGACGACCATCACCGGCAGGCCGCAGGCGGCGTCGAACAGGTCCTCGAACAGCGCGAAGCGGCGGCCCTGCAGGCGGCGCAGCACGATGCTCATGTGTTCGCGCACGCTGAGCTGTTCGCGGTTGATCGTGTGGTGCTGGACGAGCCGCGCGCGCTTGACGATATCGTGCCAGGCGTCGCGCAGCTCGCTGGCGGCGACATCCGGGAAGCGCGGCTGCAGCGCCTGCTCGATCGCAACCTGGGCGCGCAGGAAATCGCGCCCGAGCAGCGGCAAGGCGTCGAGCCGCGCGGCGGCGAGCTTCATGCGCTCGTATTCGAGCAGGCGGCGCACGAGTTCGGCGCGCGGGTCCTCCGGCTCGGCGCCTTCGGCGCTCTTCCTCGCCGGCAGCAGCATGCGCGACTTGATCTCGATCAGCATCGCCGCCATCAGCAGGTATTCGGCGGCAAGTTCGAGGTTGCGCTTGCGAATTTGCTCGACGTAGGCGAGGTACTGGCGCGTGACGTCGGCGAGCGGGATGTCGAGGATGTTGAAGTTCTGGCGCCGGATCAGGTACAGCAGCAGATCGAGCGGGCCTTCGAACGCCTCGAGGAAGACTTCGAGCGCATCGGGCGGGATATAGAGGTCGGTCGGCAGCGCGAAGAGCGGCTCGCCGTAGAGGCGCGCGAGCGCCATCGCGTCGACCGTCTCGGGCACGCCGGATGCGTCCAGCGCGCCGACCGCTCGCGCGCCCGCGTCGTCGGGCGCCAGCACGGCGTCCATCGTCATGCCTCGGCCTGCGCGCCGGGGCTCAATCCGAAGAGTTCTGGTAGTAGACGTAAGGCTGCTGCGGCACGCGCGCCTGGCGGTAGCGGGCCTGCGCCTCGCGGTCGATCGCGCGGTCCCACAACAGCCCGCGCCCGCTGCGCTGTTCGTCTTCCAGCGTCGGCTTCTTCGCCTTGAGTTCCTCGATGAACGAGGTGACATCGGATTTGTAGGGCTTCCAGAAGAAGTGCATGGTGCGGGGGGGCCTCGATGGCGTTGCGCGAGATAGGATCGGGGCGATTTTACCGGCGCGCCGGACGCACTATGCCGCCTTCGACGCCTTCCAGGTGTAGGCCGCGGTCACCGCGTAGTTCCAGACCGCGCCGACCAGCACGCCGGCGATCGCCGACGACAGCCACAGGCTGTCGTACTGGTACAGATAGACGGCGACGCCGACATTGGCGATCGCGCCGACGCCGCACGCCAGCACGAACGAGAACCAGCCGCGCACGAAGGCCCAGCCGCGCAGCCGCAGGTCGCGGTAGGTGAGGAGATTGTTGAGCACGTAGTTGCAGGTCATCGCCACCATCGTCGCGCCGGTCTGCGCCCACACGAAGCTCGTGCCCTCGACCTTGTAGAGCAGCGTCAGCACCGCGAGGTGAACGAGCAGACCGAGCCCGCCGACGAGCGCGAACGCAATGAAGCGGATCGGCACCACGCCGTGCGTCAGCTTGTCCAGCAGCATGATGAAGAACTCCCACGCGACGTTGCTGTCGAGCTTGCTCTCGCCGGCGGCGCGGTTGCGGAACTCGTACGGCAGTTCCCGGTAGCGCAGCGGCACCGGCGAGGTCGCGAACAGGTCGAGCAGGATCTTGAAGCCGACGCCCGAGATGCCGGCCCTGACGCAGGCGAGGAAGGCGTCGTGGCGGATCATGAAGAAGCCGCTCATCGGGTCGGCGAGGTCGGCCTTCAGCACGAGGTGCGAAAGGCGCGTCGCGAACTTGCTTGCCGCGGCGCGCGACGCGTCCCAGTTGCCGATGCCGCCGCTCTCGGCGTAGCGGCTGCCGACGACGACGTCGAGCGGCTCGCGCTCGATCGTCTCGAGCATCCGGGGCAGCAAGCGCTCGTCGTGCTGCAGGTCGGCATCGATCACCGCGACGAACGGCGCCGACGATGCGAGCATGCCCTCGATGCACGCCGTCGACAGCCCGCGCCGCCCGACGCGCTGGATGCAGCGCACGCGGCGGTCGGCCTGCGCCATCGCGCGCAGCGCGCGCGCCGTGCCGTCGGGCGAGTCGTCGTCGACGAAGATCATCTCCCAGTCGATGCCCTCGAGCGCGGCGGCGACGCGGTTGCGCAGTTCGACGACGTTGCCGCTCTCGTTGAAGGTCGGAACGATGACGGAGAGTTGCGGCATCGGAGGGTCTCAATCCGCCACGGGCTGCTCGCCCGCGGCCTTGCGCGGCGGATGGCCGCGGTAGTTGGTGCAGCGGTAGATGTCGACACGCCGCGTGTGCTTGCCCAGCGCCTCGGTCTGGACGCTGTCGGCCAGATCGCAGCGGTCGAAATACGGCTTCAGGCGCGCGAGGTCGAGTTCGCCCTGGTTCTGGTCCGACAGCACGAGGATGCCGGTCTGGCCCGCGAGGTTGCTCTCCAGCGGGAAATAGTCGAACTGCAGGGCCTTCTGGCCGAAGATGTCCTGCGCGTAGGTGCGCGGCTGGCCGGGCAGATAAAAGCGGATCAGCGAACTGATCTTGTAGTTCGGCGAGAAGACGAACGCATGGCCGCCCTCGGCGCGCACCTGCTGCTCGACCTTCGCCACACGCGCCGCCGCTTCGCGCCAGCCGCTCCAGGTATTGAGGTCGCCGGCGATCGGCAGGTTCGGAATCAGGAAGACCGCGCCCGCCGCGAGCAGCAGGAGCGCCGAGCCGATCAGGCCGCGCACCAGCCGGCGCAAGCCGTCGGCCTGTTGCAGCAGGTGGTGAACGCCGAGGATGACGAGCGAGAAGTAGGCCGGCCCGAGCCAGTTGATCTTGACCAGCGAGCGCAGGCTGACGAGCGTGAAGACGGCGATCGGCACCGCGCCGCTCAGCCACAGCAGCAGCGATCGGTCGTCCTGTTGGCCGGCGAACCAGCCGCGCCCGCCGCGCCAGAGCGTTGCGACGACGATCACGAAGATATACGGCGTCAGCAGCAGGAACTGGGTGCCGACCAGCATCGCGAAATAGCGTGGCCGAAAGCCCGTCATGTCGCCCACGCGCCGGCTGCTCTGAAAGGCGAGCGACACCCAGTCGTGCTGCGCGTTCCACCACAGTACCGGCGCGAAGACGAGCAGCGCGAGCAGCGCGGCAAGCCAGGGCTGCGGCGCGAGCAGCCAGCGGCGCTGGCGCGGCGACGTGAGCAGGTAGAGGAAGACGACCGGCAGCAGCAGCACGCCCGAATATTTGCCGAGCCAGGACAGGCCGATCGCCGCGCCGGCCGCGATCCACCAGCGCGCAAGCCCGGTCTGCGTCGCCTTCCAGACCGCCCAGACCGCCGCCGACCACGCGAAGACGAGCGGCGCGTCGGGCGTCGGCGCGACGCCGAACATCTCGTAGATAAGGGTCGAATTGAGCGCCGCGAGCGACCAGAAGGCGAGCCGGCGGTCGCCGTACATGTCGAGGACGAGGCGCAGCCAGACGAGGTTCCAGCCGAGCGACCAGAGCACGGAAGCAAGCTTGATGCCGAATACCGTCTGGCCGAAGACGGCCGTCGTCGCCGCGATGCTGTAGGTGGCGAGCGGCGGATGGTCGAAATACGACCAGTCGAGGTGCCGGCTCCAGCTCCAGTAGTACGCCTCCTGCGGCAGCAGCGGCACGGTCGCCGCGAGCACCAGCCGCAGCAGCGTGAAGGCGGCGATCAGGAGTGCGATCGCGTGGGGACGCGCGTGCAGCGCCTCGAGCGGCGAGCCGGGAGTCGACATTCTTGGCGGGTCTGGAGTTGAGTCGGGAAGCGGGCCGCCAAATCGAAATCATCGCGATGCTGCGACACCCGGCGCCAGATTGTGGCACCGGCTGGCAGGCCAGGCTGCGGCGGCCGGTCGGCGCACCGCGGCCTGGTCGACGGCGACCGGCGCGGGCGCAGCATGGCCGCTGGATGGCGCGCCGAAGCGCCCGACTCCCGCCTCGACCAGCGCGCCGTTGCGGCGCAGCAGCCACAGCGCATCCAGCCCCAGGCGCTGCGCCAGCGCCAGCCCGGCTCCGGGCCCGGCGACGAGCAGCGCCGTGGCCCAGGCGTCGGCGTGCATGCAACGCGTCGCCAGCACGCTGACCGAGGCCACGTCGTTCTTCAGCGGCGCGGCACGGCGGCCATCGATGGTGTGCGCGAGGCGCGCGTCGCCGACCCGCACGAAGCGCCGGTAGTCGCCCGAGGTAGCGATCGCGAGATCCTGAAGCTCGATCACGCCGTGCACCGTGCGCCGGCCGGGCTCCGGGGATTCGAGGGCGACGGCCCACGGGCGGGCGTCGGCCTGCGTGCCGATGGCGCGCAGTTCGCCGTCCAGCGCGGCCAGCGCGTGGCGCACGCCGTGGCGCTGCAGCACCTCGGCCATGCGGTCGACGGCGTAGCCCTTGGCGATGCCGCACGGGTCGATTTGCAGCGGCGCGTGCTTGCGCGCGCGGCCCGCCGCCAGATCGAGTTCGAGGCTGGCGTGAGTTGCCGGGCGCGGCTGCGCGCGGGCGGCGCGAATCGCGTCCGCGTCGGGTGCGTCGCGCGCCGCGCCGAACCCCCAGGCGTCCACCAGCGCGCCGACGCCGATGTCGAACGCGCCGTCGCTTGCGCGTTCGATCCGCAGCGCGGCGTCCAGTACCTGGAGTATCTCGGCGGGCAGCGCGATCCAGGTATCGGCCGCGGCGCGGTTCAGGCGCAGCAGGTCGCTGTCGGGCTTCCACGGCGACATCTGGGCGTCGACCTGCTCCACCGCTTCGGCCAGGTCGTGCTGCAACGATGTCACGTCGAGCGTCGGTGAGGGGTCGATCGTCGCCGACCAGCGCGTTCCCATCGCCGGGCCGTGCAGCGTGGTGCGCCTGGCATGCTCGTGCGCGCCCTGCTCGAGGTCAGAACAGGTCTTCGGCATAGCGTTCCTCGGCTTTGAGCTGCTGCACGCTCAGGCGCAGCGGCGCGAGCACGGCATCGAGCGCCTCGGCGACGCCGCGCGCCATCGCGTGGCTGCCGCAGACGCGAACGATGGCGCCGCCGGCGAGCAGCTCGCGCAGGCGGTCGGCGTTGCGATGCAGCGCATCCTGTACGTAGCCGCCGCCGCTGATGCGCGAGAACGCGGTGTGCATGCTGGCGAGCTTGCCTTGCTCGCGCCAGCGTTCGATGTCGGCGCCGAAGTAGTAGTCGCGCGCCGGATCGCGCCCGCCGAAGTAGAGGTGCATCGGCGTGCGCCGCCGGTTGCGGCGGATGAAGCCGGCGAGCGGCGCGACGCCGGTGCCGGCGCCGATCAGCACCACGCTGCGCGGCGCGCGTGGCAGCGCGAAGCCCGGGTTGGCGCGGATGAACGCGGCAACGCTCTCGCCGGGTTGCAGCCCGAGCAGGTGCGTCGAGCACAGCCCGCCCGGGATCTGGCGCACGCAGATCTCGACGAAGCCGTCGCTCGCGCCCGACGCCAGCGAGTAATAGCGCGGCACGCCGCCGCCCGGCGGCACGATCGCGATCAGGTCGCCCGCGTCGAACGCCCCGAGCCCCTGGCCGCGCCAGCGTGCGAGCGTGCCCGGCGCCGGCCAGGCAAAGCGCAGGATCGCCGCGCGCTGGCCGTCGACGCCGGGGTAATCGCGACGCGAGACGAGCGTCAGCTCGGTGGTCGGCGGCAGGCGCGGTACATGCCGCAGCGCGAGCGGCTCACCGAGCGCCTGCGCGAGCGCCTCGCCCCAGCGCGCGAACTGCTGCGCCGATTGCTGGTGGATGCATTCGAGTGCGAGCAGCATCGGCCAGCCGCGGGCGCGAAGCAGGTCGTCGAGCGCCTGGGCGTAGGCGCAGAACGCCGGGAACTGGCGGTCGCCAAAGCCGAGCACGGCGACGCTCGCGGAGCCCGCGTCGAGTGCGGCAATCCGCGCCAGCGCGTCGCGCGCATGCGTCGGCGGCTCGCGGTCGCCGTGGGTGGCGAGGAGGACGAGGAGGAGGCGCGTCGCGGGGGTGGCCAGGAATTCTTCGAGCGGCGCGCTGTGGACGCGATGGCCAGCACCCGCCAGCGCGGTGTGCAGCGTCTGCGCAAAGCCCCAGGTGCTGCCGCCTTCGCTGGCGACGAAGATCAGGGTGTCGGCCTGCGCGAGCGTGCCGTTGCCCGTGATGTGCACCGCGACCCGGCGCGCCTGCCACCAGATGATGACGCCCGACCACCAGAACAGCCCGACACTCGCGCCGACCAGCATGAGCACCGCCGCCCACACCCAGGCCGCTTCGCCGGTGTGCAGCACGACCGCCCAGTCGTTGATGCGCTGGGCGAGAGTTGCATCCTGCCAGGCGAGCATTTGGCCCGAGTAGCGGTCGATCCAGCCGGTGCCGTCGCTCGTCGCGAGCTGCCAGGTGTCGGTCGGGTCGGCCGCGTCGGGGAAGCTCAAGCGGCGCAGATCCTTCACCGGCCGGCTCTGCAGCGGCCCGAGCGCCGCGCCCGCCAGCGCGGCCTGGCCATTCACGACCGAGGCCACCTCCGGCTCGCGGGCTGGCTCGAGCGCGACGAGTCCGAGCGTTGCGGCACTCATCGTGAGCGCGGTGATCGAGCTGAGGAACAGCAACACCAGCACCGCTCGGCCGGTGAGGACGTGCAGGCGCTGCGCGAGCGTGCCGCGCACGCGCCCGCTCAGCTTGCGCCAGCCGCCCATGCGCCGCAGCAACAGCACCAGGCCCGACGCCGACAGCAGTGCCATCGCGAGCGCGACGCCAGCCGCGCCCCAGCGCCCGGCGTCGCCGAGCAGCAGCGCGCGGTGCAGGTTCTTGACCCAACGCGGCAGCGCCGAAGGCTGATAGGCGCCGATCACGCGGCCGTCGGCCGGATCGACATAGGACGCTAGCGCCTTATCGCCGTCGAAGCCGAAGACGACGATGCCCCCCGACGGCAGGCGGCGGATCTCCTGCGCCCCCGGCACGGTGCGCGCGACGCGCCCGACGAGCGTCGCGGCGTCCAGCTCCGGTGCGGGCGGCCGCGCGATCCACGCCTGCTGCAGCGGGTCGAACGCGAGCAGCGTGCCGGTCAGGCCGAGCACCAGCGCGAGTGTGCCTGCGCTCAGCCCGAGCCAGCGGTGGATCTGTCTCCAGCTCATGCTTGCGGCGTCCTCACGGCAACTGGAAGGTCAGCGCCTGGACGTACTGCTTGCCGGGCTGCGGCTTGCCGGCGTTGGCGCTCGTCAGCGGCACGCGCAGTTCGGACGGGCTGTCGCGCATGTCCTCGACCGCGGCGTCGACGCGGATCTCGTAGCCGGCGTCGATCAGCGCGTCGGCGAGGTCGGCCGTCACCTTCAGCGTGCGCCCGGCGCCGACGCTGGCGCCGGTGACGCCCGCCAGCCGCTTGGCGTCGCCGGTCGAAATCCGGTTCCAGTCGGACAGGTTCCTGTAGTACTTGGCCTTGCCGCCGGCGACCCACAGCGTACCTGCGTAGGCGCCCTTGGCGTCGGTCAGGTAGACGGCGAGGTAGGCACCGTCGCCGCCGTAGTTCTTCAGTTGCACGGCGAGCGTCACCGGCCGGCTGTGCGCGGCGAAGGGCAGCGCCAGCGCGCAGGCGGCGGCGATGCTGGTGAGCAGGGGCTTGGTGGACATGGCGATCTCCTTCGAAATGAATCACTCGATCTGGCCGCGCGGCGCGGTGCCGTGGGTGAAGACGGGACTGGCCGGCGCGGTGCCGCTCGCAGCGGCCGCGGATGCGCCGTCGCGGCCGTCGTGGCTTTGCGCTCGCGCGCGCTGCGGGTCGCGCGAGCGCTCGTGGCCGCCGTCGCGCCGCTTCATCTTCACGACCGCGAGCGTCTCGGGGTCGAGCCTGGCCTTGAATTCGCGGCCGTCGGCGTCCCTGCCGCGGATCTCGTAGCAGCCGTCGTCGATCTTCAGGCGCTGGATCTGCCAGCCGCGCTGCGCCGCCATCTGACGCACCGCGTCGCGCGATTGCCAGCGCTCGGCCGGCGCGTCGCAATCGTCGTCGGCGAGCGCGGGGGCGGCTGCCAGGGCGACCGTGATCGCCAGCAGGCTGCGGCGCAGGGCGGGGTGGACATACCGGGTCATGGCAACACTCCTGTGCAAGATGGGATCAACGGCACGCGAACGGCTCTCGGTGGCTGGGCGCGATCTCTTCGTGTGCACAGTGTGCGAAACCGTGGTTGAACGCCTGCTGAGGACCGTGTTCAGCCCGCGTTCATCTCCGCACGCGAATGCTCCCGAACGCTGCGCGGTCCACCGGCGGGTTGGCAGCCGGCCCTGCCACGACACGTCCACGGTTCACGCCGGCCCTTGATCGTCCCTTGTTGCCCCCCCCCCCGAACAAGGGATTGCCGCATTTGCGGACCGTGCCTATCGTTCGGTCGGGCCTCGGCAGTGGGTCAGTTGCCCGTGTCCGTCAAGGGCTCGATTTCAATCGACACACCAGGAGATCTCCGATGAAACTTCGCTACACCATCCTTGCCGCGGCGACCGCCATGACGTGCTCGATCGGCACGGCGCAAGCCGATGTCGTCGTGCTCAATTTCGAGGGCATCAACGCGACCTATCCGTCCGGATTCGCGAACATCTACGACTTCTACAACGGCGGCACGAGCAGCGACGGCACGAGCGGGGTGAACTACGGTGTTCAATTCACCGACAACGCGCTCGCGATCTGCCTCAACACTCCGGGCAACTACTGCTCCAACACCTCGCGCGGCGGCGTCGCCCCCGGTTCCGAACTGGGCGCCTTGTTCTGGCTCAACGGGCCCGAGACGTACATGAACTACGCGGCCGGCTTCGAGAACGGCTTCTCGTTCAACTATGCGGCGCCCAATACCCCGGGCAGTGTCAGCGTCTACGACGGGCTCAACGGCACCGGCAACCTGCTCGCCACGCTCGATCTCGGGCTGACGCCGAGCACCTGCGGCTCCGAGTATTCGGCCCAGTACTGCCCGTTCGTCGCCGCCGGCGTCAATTTCGCCGGCGTTGCGAAGTCGATCTCGTTTGCCGGCACCGCCAACTACATCGTATTCGACGACGTGACCTTCGGCAGCGCCATCCCCGGTGTGCCCGAGCCTTCCACCTATGCGCTGTTCGCCGCCGGTCTGCTCGGTCTGGCCTATACGGCGCGTCGCCGCAGCCGCGGCTGACGCCTGCGCCGTCGGGCGGCCAGCGCGCCCGGCGACGATGCAGGAGAACGGGAGCCCTTCGGGCTCCCGTTTCGCTTCGATGCGGGGCGCTGCCGGATCGCCTGCCGGCAGGCGGACTGGCTGCAGACGAAACGCCGCCGGCCGCGATGCGATGATCGCCTACTGCTTGAACCCCTCGACCGTCGCCGTGATCAGCACCGTCTTGGGCATGCCCTTGTCGACGAGGTAGTCCATGCCCCACTGGGTGCGGTCGATCACGGCCTCGAAGTCGCCGCCACAGGCTTCGGTCTTGGCGCGCTTGTTGTCGTAGCAGGTGAACTGCTTGGCCTTCAGCGTCACCGGGTGGGTCTGGCCGAGCAGCGTGAGCTGGCCCGGCACTTCGACGAGGCGGTCGCCTTCGAACACGAGGCGGTCGGAGACGAAGCGCATCGTCGGATGCTTGGCGGCGTCGAACAGATCGGGCGCCAGCAGGTGCTGGTCGAACCCCTTCGAGCCGCTGTAGACGCTGCGCACGTGAACCGTGATGTCGACCGCGCCGGTGCGCGCCGCCTGGTCGAATTTGACGCTGCCGCTGACCTCGTCGAAGCGGGCGCGATTGATCGAGGCGCCGTTGTGGTCGATCGCGAAAGTCGCGTAGGTGTGATCGTCGTCGATCTTGTAGACCGCAGGCTCGGCCTGCGCCGCGCCGAAGGACAGCGCGCCAAGCGCAATGGCGATGGCAACGGGCTTCATCATTCGATTCCTCTTCGATGGTGGATATTCGGTCTGTCGCGCCGGCTTGGCGGTGGATGAACTATTGTCCAGGCGCGCCGAACCGCGCCTGAACGGTGCGTTCACCGGCAGTTCAGCTTCTCGGCCGCCGGGTTGCCGCCCCCTGCCTGGCGGCGGCTGCGGCGCGTCGCGGCGCTTCGGGCTGGCCGAAGCGATCGACGATCAAGGCGCGCATCCATTGCAGCGCGGGATCGCCGCCGCGGCGGCGGCTCCAGTGCAGCGCGACGCTGAAGCCGGCTTCGACCAGGTCGGGTTCGACGATGCGGAATGCACCGCGCTGCGCGAATTCGAGCGCCGTCTGGCGCGGCACGATGACGGCCAGATCGGTATCGGCGACAAGGCGCGGGATCACCATGAAGTGCGGAATCGAAAGCCGCACCTTGTCCTGCAGGCCAAGCCGTCGCAGCAGGCCCGCGGTCTGGGTGTGCTGACGAACCAGGATGTAGTCGAGCCCGCGCAAGCCTTCGACATGCGCCGCGGCGTCGGCCTGCGGGTGGCCGGCGCGCATCAGCACGACATAGCGGTCGTCGAGCAGCGGCTGGCGCGCCGTGCCCTCGAGTCCGGGCAGGAAGCCGAGCGCGAAATCGAGCTGCCCGGTCTCGAGCGCCTCCTCGATCTGCGCGGTCTCGAACTGGAACGAATCGACGCGCACGCCGGGTGCGGCGCGCCGCACGTCGTGCATCAGCCCGGGCAGGAAGACGCCTTCGCCCATATCGTTCATGTGCAGCCGAAACCTGCGCTGCGCGCTCGCCGGATCGAAGGTCTCGGCTTCGAGCAGCGCGCGCTCGAGCGTCTGCAGCGCGCTCGCCACCGCCGGCGCGAGCTGGTCGGCGCGCGGCGTCGGCCGCATGCCGGCGCCGGCGCGCACGAAAAGTGCGTCCTTCAGCAGCAGCCTGAGCCGCGTCAGGGCATGGCTCACGGCAGGCTGCGACTGGCCGAGCTGCTCGGCGGCGCGGCCAACCTGACGATGGCGATGCACGGCGTCGAAGACGCGCAGCAGGTTGAGGTCGAGCGCATTGATATGCATGATGTGAATAATACTTAGACCTGCCGGGGCATCGCCAACCGCCGGCGGGCTGGCTACAGTCGCCGGAACCGCACCTGCCCGCCGCACCTGCCATGGAAGTCTCGTTCGCGAAGGAAATCGAAATGCTGCGCCAGGGCGCGGGCGAGACCTTCCACGGCGAGGGCATCCTCGCGATCACGAAGGCGGTGCTGCAGTCGGGCGTCGCCTACGTCGGCGGCTACCAGGGCGCGCCGGTGTCGCACCTGATGGATGTGCTGGTGCAGGCCAAGCCCTACATGGACGAGCTCGGCGTGCACGTCGAGGCCTGCGCCAACGAGGCGTCGGCGGCGGCGATGCTCGGCGCGTCGATCCACTATCCGTTGCGCGGCGCGGTGACGTGGAAGTCGATCGTCGGCACGAACGTCGCGGCCGACGCGCTGTCGAACCTCGCATCGCCGGGGGTGACGGGCGGCGCGCTGATCGTCGTCGGCGAGGACTACGGCGAGGGCGCGAGCGTGATCCAGGAGCGCACCCACGCCTTCGCGCTGAAGTCGACGCTGCTGCTGCTCGACCCGCGGCCCGAACTGGGCGCGATGGTGCGCATGGTCGAGCACGGCTTCGCGCTGTCCGAGGCGTCGAACATGCCGGCGATCCTCGAGCTGCGGATCCGTGCCTGCCACGTGCGCGGCAGCTTCGAGTGCAAGGACAACCGGCCGCCGCCGGTGTCGACGCGCCAGATGATGATCGAGCCGGCGAACTTCGACTATTCGCGGCTGTCGCACCCGCCGGTCACGTTCGCGCACGAGAAGCTCAAGATCACCGAGCGCATCCCGGCCGCGCGGCGCTATATCGTCGAGCACCAGCTCAACGAGTTCCTGCCGGGGGCGCGCGAGGACGTCGGCATCATCGTCCAGGGCGGACTGCACAACGCGCTGGTGCGCGCGCTGCAGCAACTCGGCCTGGCCGACGCGTTCGGCGAAGCCGAGCTACCGATGCTCGTCTTGAACGTCACCTTCCCGCTCGTCCCCGAGGAGATCACGCGCTTTTGCGCCGGCAAGCGCGCGGTGTTCGTCGTCGAGGAGGGCGCGCCCGAGTACATCGAGCACGAGATCATCGCCGCGCTGCGGCGCGCCGACCTCCAGACGCCGGTGCACGGCAAGGACCTGCTGCCGGTGGCCGGCGAACTGAACGCCGAGCTGCTCGCCACCGGCCTGATCGCTTTTTGCGAGCGCCACCTGCCGCAGGTGCCGCTCGCCGCCGGCCGCGACTGGCTCGCCGCGAACGCCGAGCGGCGCAGCGCCGTCGCCGCCGCGCTCGACAAGCCCCTCCCGCCGCGGCCGCCGAACTTCTGCATCGGCTGCCCCGAGCGGCCGGTCTTCTCGGCGATCACGCTCGCGCAAAAGGAGGTCGGCAAGGTCCACATCGCGGCCGACATCGGCTGCCATGCGTTCGCGACCTTCGAGCCGTTCTCGCTCGGCCACTCGATCCTCGGCTACGGCATGAGCCTCGCGAGCCGGGCCGGCGTCTCGCCGATGATGGAGCGGCGCGTGCTGTCGGTGATGGGCGACGGCGGCTTCTGGCACAACGGCCTGTTGACCGGCGTGCAGTCGGCGCTCTTCAACGGCGGCGACGCGGTGCTCGTCATCATGAAGAACGGCTACACCTCGGCCACCGGCACGCAGGAGATCATCTCGACGCCGGACGAGAACGCCAAGGCCAACGCCGAGGACAAGCAGCAAAGCATCGTCCACAGCAACCAGGTGATCGAGACGACGTTGAAGGGCCTCGGGGTGCAGTGGCTGCGCACCGTCAACAGCTACGACGTGACGAAGATGCGCAAGACGGTCGAGGAGGCGTTCACGACGCCGTACGCCGGCCTGAAGGTCATCGTCGCCGAGGGCGAATGCCAGCTCGAGCGCCAGCGCCGCATCAAGCCGTGGATCGCCGGGCTGCTCAAGACCGGCCAGCGCGTGATGCGCGTGAAGTACGGCGTCGACGAAGACGTCTGCACCGGCGACCATGCGTGCATCCGGCTCTCGGCCTGCCCGACGCTGACGCTCAAGGACAACCCCGACCCGCTCAAGGTCGACCCGGTCGCGACCGTCATCGAAGGCTGCGTCGGCTGCGGCCTGTGCGGCGAGAACGCGCACGCCGCGACGCTGTGCCCGAGCTTTTATCGCGCCGAGATGATCAGCAACCCGAAGTGGCACGAACGCCTGATCGGCGCCTGGCGGCGCACGGTCATTGGGTGGATGCAGGCCGCATGAGTCGCGAAAGAGGGGCCCCGCGCAGCGGGGATCGAAGCGAACGAATGCGGCGAGGCGCCGACGACAAGGCGTTGCGAAGTGCACCATCGAAAGGAGGCGCCGCATGAGTACCTTACAGAACAAGACGACACCGCAGCGCCCAATCACGCTGCTCGTCTGCGCCCTCGGCGGCGAAGGTGGCGGCGTCCTCGCGCAGTGGCTGGTCGAGACGGCGCTGCACTGCGGCCACAGCGCGCAGGCCAGCTCGATCCCGGGCGTCGCGCAGCGCACCGGGGCGACGACCTACTACATCGAGGTTTTCCCGCGGCCCGACAGCGAACTCGGCGGCAGGAAGCCCATCTTCAGCCTGGCGCCGGTGCCGGGCGCGCTCGACGTGCTCGTATCGTCCGAACTGCTCGAGACGGTGCGCCAGGTCGGCAACGGCATGGCGTCGAGCGACCGCACCCAGATCATCAGCTCGCGCGAGCGCACGCTGACGACGGCCGAGCGGCTGCAGCCCGGCGACGGCCGCGCCGATGCGGCGCAACTCGCGGCCGTGCTGCACACGCATGGCCGCGAGGTCCATCTGTTCGACATGACGGCGGCGGCGCTCGAAGCCGGGACCGTGATGAGCGCCGTGCTGTTCGGCGCGATCGCCGCCGCCGGCGTGCTGCCGTTTGCACGCGAAGTCTACGAGGCCGTGATCCGCAGCGGCGGGCGCGGCGCCGAGGCAAGCCTGCGCGGCTTCGGGCGCGCGTTCGACATCGTCGCCGCGTCGCGCGGCCGAGGCGTGATGACTGTTGCGCCGGGCCCGGCCGTTGTTGCCGGCGAGTCAGCAGCCGATGACGTCGACGACGGCGCACCGGCATCCCCCGCCGCGCTGGCCCCGGCCGTCGCGCAGACGTTTCCGGCGCCGACGCACCGGATGCTCGGCCTCGGCATTGCGCGCCTGGTCGACTACCAGGATTCGGCCTACGCCAAGCTCTACGTCGAGCGTCTCGGCCGCGTGCTGCAGGCCGAGCAGGCGGCGGATCCGGCCGGCGCACACGCCTTCGCGGCGACGCAGTCGGCGGCGCGCTACCTCGCGCTGTGGATGGCGTTCGACGACGTGGTGCGCGTCGCCGATCTGAAGACGCGCCGCAGCCGCTTCGAGCGCGTGCGCCGCGAAACGAAGGCGCGTGACGATGAACTGTTGCGCGTCTACGAGCACTTCAAGCCCGGCATCCCCGAGGTCGCCGCGATGCTGCCCGCCGGGCTCGGCAACCGCATCAAGCGCTGGGACGTGAAGCGCCAGCAGACGGGCAAGCCGCCGGTCGAGTTCCCTCTGAAGATCGGCACCCACACCGTCTTCGGCTTTCTCGCGCTGCGCATGCTCGCCGCCGTCAAACCGCTGCGCCGCCACGGCACGCGTTTCGCCGCCGAGCAGGCATTCATCGAGCGCTGGCTCGACGCCGTCGTCGCCGGCCTGCGCAGCGACTGGTCGCTCGGCCACGAGATTGCCGAGTGCGGCCGCCTGATCAAGGGCTACGGCTCGACCAACGAACGCGGCAAGGGGCACATGCTGCACGTCATCGACCACCTCGCGAGCGACGCGAAGACCGGCGCACCGGCCGAGCGCGCGCAGGCGATCCGCGCGCTGCGCACCGCCGCGCTGTCGGACGCGAGCGGCAAGGCGCTCGACAAGACGCTGCGCGAACACGGCGCGCCGCCGCGTCCGATTGCGCCGCAGCCGATCCGCTGGGTGCGCAAGCGGCCGGGAGCGAGGTCGACGGGCGCCGGTTGACGCCGCGCCGCTTCGTCGTATGACAGTCGCGACTTGAAGGTTGAAGCGTCAGCGTCGGGCTGGTTGCGCCCTATTCGTCATACCCTGCCCTGCGTCATTTGGGAAACACGTCGGCGGTGTTCATCCGATCCAGTACCGGTATCGTCTGGTGCGAAACGAGTTGACTCAACTTGGTCGCGGTAATCACCTGGACTTGACTGGGCAAGGAAGACAGGAATTTATCGAATAGAACAAGTCTCGACGAATCCTTGTACTCGAAGAAATTCGTTTCAGTATTCAAGTCCAGGAGCGACCAGCTGTGCAGCATCATGACCAACGGGTTGGGCGATTTCCATTGACCCTGAAACTGTGAAATGAGTTGATAGGCTGACTGCACGTCTTGCGTACTCACATATGTTGCGTCGTCGAATCGAATCGGGCTCGACTTTCCATTATTTATATATGAAATGGGAACCTCGACGACATCATCTTCCCAGCGGAACATCGGGACATTCTTCAGATGCAGCTTGCGCTGCGAAACCCCGGATATATTATAATTGTAACTGAATGCGATGCCGGCCTTCGGCATCGCCTGAACAAAGCCTTGGCTATAGCGATATGAGCCGGCTCGATAGGCAATGAAGGGTGGGATATTCCAAGTTGACACAATTCTCTTCGCTTCCGTGAAGAGTGCGTCCGCATCGGCTTTCGTGAACTTGTTCGGGTCCTTTCGAAGAACCCCGATTTTGCGCCACCAATCATCCGGCATGATATCCGGGTGGGTATGCAGTTGCAGATCGTGGCCGCGATCGACGATAAGATGGGCCACTGCTTCGATCTCGCTTGGGTAGATAATTTCTTCCAATACATCGAGGAAGAACGTGAGTTTTACCCGATGTCGATCTGCAATATCCATCATGTCGACTATGCCTGCCCGCCCCAAGCCGGGAAAGTTTCCATAGATCAGTCGCTGCACATGATCCTTGTCTTGCCGGGTCGGTTGCGCCTCGACATCGATCGTGATGACGAGATATTGGGTGGTGCTTGGATCCGTCGGCGCTATCTGATCGCCTCCGCCGCCGCAGGCGTTGGCGAAGGTCAGCACGAAGAGCACAAGGCCAAGCAGGCGTAGGTTGCGCATAGCGATCAAGTTCGACGGTCATCTTCCGGGTCGAGGCCGTCAGGCCTGCTCGGGCGGGCGCCGCGAAGTCGTTGCGGCACGGAATGACCTCCGTCGGCCGCGCACCGCGGTTCGCAAGGGAGTTGCACGCAACGGGCACTGCATCGGCGTCGGGCTGCACTGTACCAGCGAGAATGGCTTCGACTTTGACGTGTGTCGTCCCGATGACACAACGCTCGATCGAGCAGCGCATCGGCGCGCGCCGCGACTGCTTCGCCTGCCCGATTCGAGCGGTGGCTACCCGCCTTCTGCGTCCGATGCAATGGCGCACCCTGCGCGGTACGGGTTTGCTTGCGCGTCACAGTGTCTCGCCCCGGGGCGCAACAAGAGTCGGCGTGAATGAACGCGCAATGCAGCGTCCGAGCCTGGACTTGCGCCTTGCCGCGAGGGCAAATCCATTGCCTTTCTCGAGTGCCTCACAGCATGAAGCACGGCCCCAGATGGCCTCGGTGCGGGCGTTGCCGCGGTGATCTCGGACTTCGCATACCGTGGCGTCGGTTTGGCGCGGTCGGGTTCTTCTCGAAGCCGTCGCGCCGGGCTTTGCGTGCGATGATCGCCGCATTTCCACGCCCACCGCGCTCGAACATGCCGCCGATGATCGAGGTCGAGTTGAAGTTTCAGGTGCCCGCGGCGGCGCGGCGCGCGGTGCAGGCGGCCGTCGAGCGTGGCGCCTCGCACCGGACGCGGCTGCGTGCAATTTATTTCGACACGCCCGATCGGCGACTGGCGGCAGCCGGCCTCGCGCTTCGTCTGCGCCACGAGGGCAGCGGCTGGGTGCAGACGGCCAAGGCCGGCGGCGCGGATGCGATGCAGCGGCTCGAGCACAACGTGGCGCTGCCGACGCCGAAGGCCGCCCGATCCGGCGCCGAGCCTGGCGTCGATCCGCTGCGTCACGCCGGCACGCCGGTCGGCGACAGGCTCGCGGCGGCGCTCGCGCCGGGCATCGGGGAAGCGGCGGCGCCGCCGCTGATCGCGCATTTCCGCACCGATGTGCTGCGCCGCCATCGCGCGCTGCGAACGGCGGGCGGCTGGGTCGAACTGGCATTCGACAGCGGGGCGCTGATCGCAGGCGACAAGCGTCTTGCAATCTGCGAACTCGAGATCGAACTGCTGCGCGGCCAGCCCGGCGCGGTGATCGCGGCCGCGCGCCGCTGGGTCGAGCGCCACGGCGTCTGGCTCGACGTGCGCAGCAAGGCGCAGCGCGGCGACCGCCTGGCGCGCGGCCTGGCGGGTGGCCCGGTCGTCAAGGCGACGCCCGTCGTGCTCGACCGCGGCATGAGCGCCGATGCGGCGCGCTTCGCCGTGATCGCGAATTGCCTGCTGCAGATCATGCCGAATGCGAGCGAGGTCGCGTCCCACGCCGCCGGCGGCGCGGCTGCGGGCGGCGAGGGCGCGGATCACGTCCATCAGTTGCGCGTCGGGCTGCGGCGCCTGCGCTCGGCGTTGCGCTTCTTCGATGGCTGGACAGCGCCCCTCGATCCGGACTGGGGCGAAGCATTGACGCAGCTGTTTCGCGAGCTCGGCGTCGCGCGAGACCGCGATGCGCTCTCGGCGTCCGTGCTGCCGTTGCTGCGCAAGGCCGGTGCGCCGCTCTTCGATCTGCCGCCCGCACCACCTGCGCCGACGCCGGCCGAAGTGCTGCGCGCGCCCACCGCGACGCTCGCGCTGCTCGCGGTGCTTGCATTCCAGATCGAGGCGCAGGCGCCGCGTTCGGCGATTGCGGCGGCGCCGCTGACAAGGCTCGAGGCGCCACTGCCGCTTGCGCAGGCCGCGGCGATCCGGCTCGTACGCTGGCACCGGCGCATCGTGCGCGCCGCAACGCACTATGACGCGCTGGAAGACGCCGAGCGCCATCGCCTGCGCAAGCGCGTCAAGCGGCTGCGCTACGCAGTGGAGTTCGTCGCCTCGCTGCACCGCCCGAAGGCCGTTGCGCGCTATCTCGCCGATATCGCGCCGCTGCAGGAAAGCCTCGGCCGCTACAACGATCTGTGCGTGGCCCTCGACACCTATCGCGCCGCGGTGGGTGAAGACCCGCGCGCCTGGTTCGCGATCGGATGGCTGACCGCGCGGCGCGACGAACTGCTCGCCGAGAGCGCGACGGCGTTGGACCAATTTGCCGCGAGCAAGCCGTTCTGGGACGCCGGAAAGTCCGGCGTGAAGGCGAAGCGGCGCCGGCGCGGCGCGCGCTGACGGATCGGAGCGCCGAATTCGCGGCGGCGCGAAGCGCGCTTTGCTGCGCCGCAGGCCTCCTGGCTATCGCCCCGCGCCCGAGGGCCGGTCGCGCTGCCGGGTAAGGAACTCGGTGCTCGCCGCGATCAGCATATCGGGCTGATCGCGATGCGGCGAATGGCCGCAATCGGCAAGTTCGAGCAGTTCGGTCTGCGCTACGCGCCGCGCCAGGCCGTGTATCTGTTCGAGCGTGCCGTACTGGTCTTCGAGCCCTTGCACGGCGAGCAGCGGGCAGGCGATCGTCTCGATCTCGCGCTCGATGCTCCAGTCGCGAAACGGCGGATGCAGCCAGATCCGGTTCCAGCCCCAGAACGCCGAGTCCGGGTCGTCGTGATAGCGCGCGAGGCGGTCGCGCAGATCGGCTTCGAGGTAGGCCCGGCGCGCATCCTCGATGCTCGCGACCGAAAGATCCTCGACCATGATGTGCGGCGCCAGCACGATCGCGCCGGCAATGCGCTCGGGAAACTGCGCCGCGTAGAGCAGCGTGATCGACGCGCCGTCGCTGTGGCCGTAGAGCCAGGGCGGATGCGCCGCGGTATCGACGCCGAGCGCCTCGAACAGCGCCGGCAGGACTTCATGCGCCTGGCGGTGCATGAAGTCGAGCCCCCACGCCACTTCGGGCGGGCGCGGCGTCGAGCGGCCGTAGCCGGGCCGCGAATAGACGAGGCCGCGGCACTGCGCGGCGTCGCAGATGCGCTGCGGAAAGTCCTTCCACATCGAAAGCGACCCCAGACCTTCGTGCAGGAAGACGACGAGCGGTGCGCCGCTGCGCTGCGGCGCGATCCACCGGTGTTCGATGCGCACGCGCCGGTCGCGCCAGGCGATCTCGACGAATTCGGAATCTTCGTGAGCCGAGGAGGCCATGCCGCAGGCTCAGAGCTTCGACTGCAGATCGCGCAGCTTGAAACGCTGGATCTTGCCGGTCGCCGTCTTCGGGAGTTCGGTGATGAACTCGATCGACCGCGGATATTTGTACGGCGCGAGCCGCTCCTTGACGAAGGCCTTGAGTTCGGCGTCGGTGGCAACTGCGCCCGACTTGAGGACGACGAAGGCCTTGGTCTTCGTCAGCCCCTCGTCGTCGGGCACGCCGATGACGGCGGCCTCGAGCACCGCCGCATGCTGCATCAAGGTCGATTCGACCTCGAACGGCGAGACGTAGATGCCGCTCACCTTGAGCATGTCGTCGCTGCGGCCGCCGTAGGTGTAGCTGCCGTCTTCGTTGCGGACATATTTGTCGCCGCTCTTCGTCCATGCACCCTGGAAGGTCTCGCGCGACTTGTCCCGGTTCGCCCAGTACATCAGCGCCGCGCTCGGGCCCTTGACGTAGAGGTCGCCCGTCTCGCCGTCGGCGACATTGCGGCCATCGTCGCCGCGCAATTCGATCTCGTAGCCCGGCACCGGCCAGCCGGTCGTGCCGTAGCGCACCCGCCCGGGCAGGTTGGACAGGTAGACGTGCAGCATTTCGGTCGAGCCGATGCCGTCGATGATGTCGCAGCCGAAATGATCGCGGAAGCGCTCGCCGATCTCGGCCGGAAGCGCCTCGCCGGCCGACGAGCACATGCGCAGCGCGACGTGGGCCCGGGCCGGCAGGGCGGGCGACGCGAGCATGCCGGCAAAGCCGGTCGGCGCGCCGAAGAAGATGGTCGGCTTGACGCCGCCGACCTCGCCGCGCCAGCGCTTGAAGGTCGCCTCCGGCGTCGGCCGCTCGGCCATCAGCAGCACCGTTGCGCCGGCGCTGAGCGGGAAGCTCAATGCATTGCCCAGGCCGTAGGCGAAGAAGAGCTTGGCCGCGGAGAAGCAGATGTCGGATTCGGTGAGGCCGAGGATGTGCGCGCCGTACAGCTCGGCCGTCCAGTACGGGTTGCCGTGGGTATGCACCGCACCCTTCGGGCGCCCGGTCGAGCCCGACGAATAGAGCCAGAAGCCGATATCGTCGGGCCCGGTCGCCGCCGGCTCGGCAAGCGGCTTGGCATTCGCGATGAACGTCGCGAGCGACTGCGCGTCGCCGGGCAGCGCCGCCGACGGGTGCGAGACGACGATGCCCTTGACCTCGTGCCGTCCCTGCGCCATCGCCTCGCGCAGCAGCGGCAGCAGCGCGTCGGAGACGAGCGCCGCCTGCGCCCGGCTGTGCTGCAGGGTGTAGGCGATATCGTCGGCGGTGAGCAGCGTATTCACCGCGACCGGGACGACCCCGGCATACATCGCGCCGAGGAAGCACACCGGCCAGTCGCAGCTGTCGTGCATCAGCAGCAGCACGCGCTCCTCGCGCCGCACGCCGGCGGCGAGCAGCGCGGCGGCGACGCGGCGCGCACGCTCGGCGAGGTCGCCGTAGGTGAGCGTGCCGCGGTCGTCGATGAAGGCCGCCTTCTTCGATCGCGAGGCATTCAGCGCGAACAGATGCTGCGCGAAGTTGAAGGCGGCGGGCGGGGCGGAGACACGGGTCGCAGTCATGGCGATTCCTTGGCGGCTAGCGCGTGAATTCGATGCTTCCCTCGGGCAGCAGGTAGAGCACCAGCGCGCGTCCGCTCGCAATCGTCGGACGGTGCGCGCTGCCGGGCGGATAGACGAGCCAGCCCGCGCCGCGGCCGTCGAAGGTGGCGTCGCCCTCGATCGGCATGATGAGGTCGATCTCGCCGTTCGGGTGGGTGTGGTGCGGGCCGGCGATATTCTTCATGTCGACGACATCGACCGAGAAGCCGTTCAGGTCCGGGGCGGGCTTGAAGATGCGCCCGTAGCGGATGCCGCCGCCTTCGCGGTCGCACAGCCAGCCCTGCGCGACGCCGGCTTCGCAGGCCGCCTTCAACGCGCCAAAGGTCGCGCTCGTCGCGCCATGCGTGCGGTTGAGCCACTCATCGAGTGTGCCATCGAGCGGCCGGCCGGCGATCTCCGCCGTCAGCGTCGAGAGTTCCTGGCGAAAGGCTTCGGGTGTCATTCGGATTTCAGCGCAGCGACTTGCGCCGCGATCGAGAATGAAGTATTGTGCATGAATCGAACGATATGGGCTCGGATCGAGCATGTCAAGCACCGTTTTGAACCTCCCCGCGAGCGAACACGGCATTTCCGAAGCGGCGCAGGCGGCCTCCGAGCCGCAAGAGGAGAAGAACCCCTTCCTCGTCGCCCTCGGCGAGCGCGCGCGCAATCTGCGCGCGCGCCGCGGCCTGACGCGCAAGGCGGTCGCGCTCGCCGCCGACGTCTCCGAGCGCCACCTCGCCAACCTCGAATACGGCATCGGCAACGTCTCGATCCTCGTCCTGCTGCAGGTGGCTGGCGCGCTGCAGTGTTCGCTCGCCGAACTGATCGGCGACGTGACGACCTCGTCGCCCGAATGGCTCTTGATCCGCGAACTCCTCGAAGGGCGCGACGAGAAAACGCTGCGCCGCGCGCGGGTCGCGATCGGCGAGATGCTCGGCACCGGTGGCGACAATGCGACGCGCAGCGCGCGGGTTGCGCTCGTCGGCCTGCGCGGTGCGGGCAAGTCCACGCTCGGCCAGATGCTGGCCGATGACCTCGACGTGCCATTCGTCGAGTTGAGCCGCGAGATCGAGAAATTCGCCGGCTGCAGCGTCGACGAGATCCAGGCCCTCTACGGCATGAACGCCTATCGCCGCTACGAACGCCGTGCGCTCGAAGAGGCGATCCAGATCTACCCCGAGGCGGTGATCGCGACGCCCGGCGGACTGGTGTCCGACGCCGCGACCTTCAACCTGCTGCTTGCGCATTGCACCACCGTCTGGCTGCGCGCCAGCCCCGGCGATCATATGCAGCGCGTCGCCGCGCAGGGCGATGTGCGGCCGATGGCGGCGAGCCGCGAAGCGATGGACGACCTCAAGCGCATCCTCGCCGGGCGCGCCGCGTTCTATTCGAAAGCCGAGATCGAACTCGACACCAGCGTGAAGCCGCTCGAAGCGACCTTTGCCGACCTGCGCGCCAAGGTCCGCGGCGCACTCGGACTGTCCCTTTGAATCGCGCTCCCGGATGGCCCTGCAGTGCAAATCGGAATATGCTTGACGAGAACGGAAACATGCACTATGATGCATGCATCGTGACCGTGTAACGCAAGATACTGCATATTACCCAGGAGCAAGCAGATGAGCCAATCGCCCCGCGTCGACTACCTGACCGACCCGTCCCGCTACCGTCATGTCAAGCTCGGATTCGATGGCGCGATCGCGACGCTTGCGATCGAGATCGACGAGAACGCCGGGATTCGCCCCGGCTACAAGTTGAAGCTCAACAGCTACGACCTCGGCGTCGACATCGAGCTGAACGACGCCGTCAACCGCATCCGTTTCGAGCACCCCGAAGTGCGCACCGTGATCGTGACGAGCGCGAAGGACAAGGTGTTCTGCTCCGGCGCCAATATCTTCATGCTCGGCGTCTCGAGCCATGCGTGGAAGGTGAACTTCTGCAAGTTCACGAACGAGACGCGCAACGGGCTCGAGGATTCGTCGGCCCATTCCGGCCTCAAGTTTCTCGCCGCGGTGAATGGTTCGTGCGCCGGCGGCGGCTACGAACTGGCGCTCGCCTGCGACGAGATCATCCTCGTCGACGACCGCTCGTCGGCGGTCAGCCTGCCCGAAGTGCCGCTGCTGGGCGTCCTGCCGGGAACCGGCGGTCTGACCCGGGTGACCGACAAGCGCCATGTGCGCCACGATCTGGCGGATATCTTCTGCACGACGAACGAAGGCGTGCGCGGCCAGAAGGCCAAGGACTGGCGGCTGGTCGACGATATCGCGCGGCCGGCCGACTTCGCTCGCAAGGTGCAGGAGCGTGCGCTCGAGCTCGCCAAAGCGAGCGACCGCCCGGCCGGTGCGAAGGGCGTGGCGCTCACGCCGCTCGCGCGCACGATCGAGGCCGATGCACTGCGCTATGAATTCGTGACCGTCGAGATCGATCGGGCCCGGCGCACGGCGAATTTCGTCGTCAAGGGGCCGGGCGCGAAGCAGCCCGAAGGCGTCGATGCAATCGTCGCCGCCGGTGCGGCCTGGTACCCGCTGCAGATGGCGCGCGAACTGGAAGATGCGATTCTTTCGATGCGCACCAACGAGCCCGAGATCGGCGTCTGGCTGCTGCGCACCGAGGGCGATCTTGCGGCCGCCGCGGCGCTCGACAAGATGCTGCTCACGCATCGCGAGCACTGGTTCGTGCGCGAGACGATCGGCTTGCTGCGCCGCACCTTCAGCCGGCTCGACGTCTCGTCGCGCAGCCTGTTCGCGCTGATCGAGCCGGGTTCGTGCTTCGCGGGGACCTTGCTGGAACTGGCGCTCGCCTGCGACCGCGCGTATCAGCTTGCACTGCCGGACGACGCGGCGCGCGCGCCGAAGATCATGGTGAACGCGGCGAATTTCGAGCTCTACCCGATGGCCACCGGCCAAAGCCGCCTGGCGCGCCGCTTCTACGACGAGGCGCCGGCGCTGGACGCGGTGCGCGCGCGCAGCGGCGCTCCCCTCGACGCTGGCGCGGCGCTCGCGCTCGGCCTCGTGACGAGCGCACCCGACGATATCGACTGGGACGACGAAGTCCGCATCGCGGTCGAGGAGCGGGTCGCGATGTCGCCCGACGCGCTCACCGGCATGGAGGCCAACCTGCGCTTCAACGGCGTCGAAACGATGGCCACGCGCGTCTTCGGACGGCTGACCGCATGGCAGAACTGGATCTTCCAGCGCCCGAACGCGGTCGGCGAGAAGGGCGCGCTGAAGGTCTACGGCAAGGGCGAGAAATCGGCCTTCGACTGGAATCGGGTCTGACCCGCCCGCACGGCGGCGGCACCGACCTCGTTCGGCGAGGGTTCGCTGCCGACCGCCGCATCAGATACCACCGCATCCCGGCACTTTGAACAGGAGCACATGATGAGCACGATCAACTACAGCGAGAAGATCCCGAACAACGTCAACCTCGCCGAGGACCGCACGCTGCAGCGTGCCCTCGAGCAGTGGCAGCCGAACTATCTGAAGTGGTGGTCCGACGTCGGGCCCGACGGCAGCAAGGCATTCGACGTCTATCTGCGCACCGCGATCAGCGTCGATCCGTCCGGCTGGGCGCAGTTCGACTACGTGAAGATGCCCGACTACCGCTGGGGCATCTTCCTCAATCCGGCCGAGAAGGACCGCAAGATCCACTTCGGCGACCATCTCGGCGAAGACGCTTGGCAGGACGTCCCCGGCGAGCACCGCGCGAACCTGCGCCGCATCATCGTCACGCAGGGCGATACCGAGCCGGCCTCGGTCGAGCAGCAGCGCCACCTCGGACTGACCTGCCCGAGCCAGTACGACCTGCGCAACCTGTTCCAGGTCAACGTCGAGGAAGGGCGCCACCTCTGGGCGATGGTCTACTTGCTGCACAAATATTTCGGCCGCGACGGCCGCGAGGAGGGCGAGGCCCTGCTCGAGCGGCGCAGCGGAGACCAGAACAACCCGCGCATCCTGCAGGCGTTCAACGAGGAGACGCCCGACTGGCTCTCGTTCTTCATGTTCACCTACTTCACCGATCGCGACGGCAAATACCAGCTCTGCGCGCTCGCCGAGTCGAGCTTCGACCCGCTCGCGCGGACGACCAAGTTCATGTTGACCGAAGAGGCGCATCACATGTTCGTCGGCGAGTCCGGCATCTCGCGTGTCGTGCAGCGCACCTGCCAGGTGATGAACGAACTGAAGACCGACGACCCGGCCAGGCTGCGCGCCGCCGGCGTGATCGACCTGCCGACGATCCAGCGCTACCTGAACTTCCACTTCTCGGTGACCATCGACCTGTTCGGCGCCGACCAGTCGAGCAATGCGGCGATCTTCTACAGCACCGGGCTGAAGGGCCGCTTCGAGGAAGGCAAGCGCACCGACGACCACATCCTGAAGGGCGCGACCTACAAGGTGCTCGAGGTGCAGGGCGGCAAGCTCGTCGAGAAGGACGTGCCGATGCTCAATGCGCTCAACGAAGTGCTGCGCGACGACTACATCGTCGATTCGGTGCGCGGCGTCGAGCGCTGGAACAAGGTCATCGAGAAGGCCGGCATCGCCTTCCGGCTGAAGGTGCCGCACAAGGCGTTCCACCGCAATATCGGCGCGCTCGCCGGCATCAAGGTCGCGCCGGACGGCAAGGTCGTCACCGACGCCGAGTGGAACGCGAATGTCGATCAGTGGCTGCCGTCGGCGAGCGACCGTGCCTTCGTCGCCGGGCTGATGGGCCGCGTCGTCGAGCCGGGCAAGTTCGCCAACTGGATCGCGCCGCCGATGATGGGCATCAACCGCCAGCCGGTCGATTTCGAATACGTCCGTTTCAACTGACCCGAGCGCGCAGCGGCCACGCCGCTGCGCTGCGGCGGGGGCACCGCGAGCGGCGCGGCACCGGCCGGCCCCGCGCTCGCCGCCCGAGCCGTAAGCCCCCCCGAGTTCCGACCGGAGATTTGCCCATGGACGCATCGGACGCCGTCGTCATCAAGCAGCACCTGATCGACCCCGAGATCTGCATTCGCTGCAACACCTGCGAGGTGAGTTGCCCGGTCGGTGCGATCGCGCACGACGCGCGCAACTATGTCGTCGATGTCGACATCTGCGAGCACTGCATGGCCTGCGTGCCGCCGTGCCCGACGGGCGCGATCGACAACTGGTTCACGATGCCCAAGGCAAAGGCCTACAGCACGAAGGACCAGTTCTCGTGGGACGAACTGCCCGCGCCGTTGACGGACGCCGAGCTCGCCGCCGCCGGCGTCGCGCAGGACGTGCGGCCGTCCGAGCCTGCGCCCGTCGTGCTGCCGGCCGCCGCCAGCGGCGAGGAGGCGTTCGATTCGTCGGCCTACAACGCTGTGCTGCCGCCGTGGTCGGCGGCGCGCGCCTACGCCAATATCTACGGACCGAAGAATCCGACGACGGCGACCGTCGTCGGCAACTTCAGGGTCACCGAAGTCGGGCGCGAATACGACACCCACCACCTGATGCTCGACTTCGGCGCGATGCCGTTCCCGGTCCTCGAAGGTCAGTCGATCGGCATCATCCCGCCCGGCACCGACGCCGAGGGCCGCCCGCACCACGCGCGGCAATATTCGATCGCGAGCCCGCGCAATGGCGAGCGGCCAGGCTACAACAACCTCTCGCTCACGATCAAGCGCGTGCTGCAGGACTATCAGGGCCGCCCGGTGCGCGGCGTCGCGTCGAACTATCTGTGCGACCTGAAGGTGGGCGACAAGGTGCAGGTCATCGGCCCGTTCGGCCAGAGCTTCCTGATGCCGAATCACCCGCGCAGCCATATCGTGATGATCTGCACCGGCACCGGCAGCGCGCCGATGCGGGCGATGACCGAATGGCGCCGCCGCCTGCGTGCGAGCGGCAAATTCGAGTCCGGCAAGCTGATGCTCTTCTTCGGCGCGCGCACCAAGGAGGAACTGCCGTACTTCGGGCCGCTGCAGAACCTGCCGAAGGATTTCATCGATATCAACCTCGCGTTCTCGCGCACCGAGGGCCAGCCCAAGCGCTACGTGCAGGACCTGATGCGCGAACGCGCGGCCGATCTCGGCGCGTTGCTGAAGGACCCGCAGAGCCACTTCTACGTCTGCGGGCTGAAGAGCATGGAAGAGGGCGTCGTCCTCGCGCTGCGCGACGCCGCGCAGCAGGCCGGCGTCGCGTGGGAGAAGATCGGCCCGGCGCTGAAGGCCGAAGGGCGGCTGCACCTGGAGACTTACTGAGCCTTGCTGCGCAGCGCGGCGAGGATGCCGCGCAGGATCTCGATCGGCGGCGGCGGGCAGCCCGGCACGACGGCGTCGACCGGGATCACGTTGGCGACGCGCCCGCAGCTTGCATAGCTGCACGCGCCGAAGATGCCGCCGTCCGCCCCGCAGTCGCCGATCGCGACGACGAGCCGCGGTTCGGGCGTCGCCTCGTAGGTGCGGCGCAGCGCGGTCGCCATGTGGCGCGAGACGGGGCCGGTGACGAGCAGCATGTCGGCGTGGCGCGGGCTCGCGACGAAGCGGATGCCCAGGCCCTCGAGGTTGTAGTAGGGGTTGTGCAGCGCCTGGATCTCGAGTTCGCAGCCGTTGCACGAGCCGGCATCGACCTGCCGGATCGCGAGCGCCCGGCCGAGGATCGCGAGCATCTCGCGCTGGATGCGTTCGGCCGAGTCGACTTCGTCTTCACCGGCCATCGGCACGTCGGGCCGCGCTTCGGTCGCGATGCCGACGCGGGCGATCTGGCGCAGCGTCTTCCACATCAGACTAATCTCACAGGTCGTGCCCGGAGTACGCGAGGTTGAACGATTTGTTGATGAGCGGGAAGTCGGCGACGATATTGCCGACCGCCGCGTGCATCACGGCCGGCCAGTTCTGCCACGACGGGTCGTGGCAATGGCAGCGGCGGATGCGCGCCGCGTCGTCGAGTTCGAGGGCGACGAAGACCTCCCCGCGCCAGCCTTCGACCCAGCCGGCGCCGAACGCGACGCGGCCCGGCAGCGTGAGATCGACGCGCACCGGGCCGTCGGGCAGCGCCTTGCACAGGCGGCGAATCAGGCGCAGCGATTCGAAGGTCTCCTCGAAGCGCACCGCGACGCGCGAAGCGACGTCGCCCGCCTGCTGCGTCGCACGCTGCACGCCGAGTGTGTCGTATGGTGACCAGGGGTGGTCGCAGCGCAGGTCGGCGGCCTGACCGCTGGCGCGGCCGGCGAGGCCGGCGAGGCCGATCTGGCGCGCAAGTTCGGGGGTCACCGTGCCGGTGCCGATGAAGCGATCCTGCAGCCCGGCGTGGTCGTCGTAGATCCTGCGCAGCGTGTCCAGCTCGGCCTCGATCGCGTCGCACTGAGCGTGCAGTGCGTCGAGCGCGGCAGCATCGGGATCGACGCCGACGCCGCCGGGCAAGACGACATCCGTCGTCAATCGGTGGCCGAAGTGGGTGTGCGACGCGCGCAGCCAGTCCTCGCGCAGGCGCGAGAACTGCGCGAGGCCGAAGCCGAACGCTGCGTCGTTGCCGAGCGCACCGATGTCGCCGAGGTGGTTGGCGACGCGCTCGCGTTCGAGCAGCAGCGCGCGCAACGCGGCGGCGCGCGCGGGAAGCGTGCAGCCGGCGGTCGATTCGAGCGCCATGCAGTAGGCCCAGCCGAACGCGACCGTCGAGTCGCCGCTGATGCGCGCCGCAAGGCGGTACGCGTCGAGCGGCGCCAACTCCGTGAAGCGGCGCTCGATGCCCTTGTGCGTGTAGCCCAGGCGCTGCTCGAGGCGCAGCACCTTCTCGCCGACCGCCGAGAAGCGGAAGTGCCCCGGCTCTATCGTCCCGGCGTGCACCGGTCCGACGGCGATCTCGTGCACGCCGTCGCCCTCGACGCGCACGAAATCGTAGTCGCCGGGGTCGGTGGCGGTCGCGAGGTCGGGCTCGCCTGCGTCGCGCCGCAGCGGCCGCCAGCGTGCGTCCGATGGCGTATCCAGTGCGCGCCTTGGCCATGCGCTGTGGTCGAGCCACGGACGATGGTCGTCCGCGCCCTCGGCCTCGATGCCGAGCAGGTCGGCGCAGGCGCGCTGCATCCGCGATGCGGCGGGGAAGTGGCGCGAAACATCGGGGTAGCGCGGCGTGTCGCCCGCGGGCAGCACGAGATCGAGCCAGACGAGGCCTTCGGCGAGCGCATAGGCGGCGCAGACGAAGAGATCGCTGCGCGCGTTGCCCGTTTCGTCGCGGTCGCTGCCCCACAGCGATACGAGCCTGCCGCCGCCTTCGGCAACCGCCGCTGCCGCCGCGCTCCACTGCGCCGCATCGATCGTGCCGTGCCAGATCGGCAGCGGCGCGGGTAGCGGCGTCAGCGCGAGATCGAGTCCGGGGCTGTGCATCGCCGTCAGCCCCCGCCGATCATGCGCGCCGCCTCGCGATACCAGGCGTCGAGGTACGGTGGGATATACAGGCCCAGCATCAGCGCGAGCCCGAGGTGGACGAAGACCGGCACGAGCGCGGGTGGGTGCGCGAGCCGCTGCGCCGTCGTCTCGCCGAACACCATCGGCTGCACGCGCGCGAAGACGGCGGCAAACGCGACAGCGAGCGCGACGAGCAGCAGCGGCGTCGCCCACGGCTGCTCGCGCATCGCCGTCGTGATGATCATGAACTCGCTCGCGAAGACGCCGAACGGCGGCATGCCCAGGATCGCGAGCGAGCCGAGCATCAGCCCCCAGGCGACCGTCGGGCTGACCTTGATGAGGCCGCGGATATCGTCGATGAGCTGCGAGCCGGCCTTCTGCGTCGCGTGGCCGACGGCGAAGAAGATCGCCGACTTGACGAGCGAGTGCACCGTCATGTGCAGCAGCCCGGCGTAGGTCGCGATCGGCCCGCCGACGCCGAAGGCGAACGTCATCAGCCCCATGTGCTCGATCGACGAGTAGGCGAACATGCGCTTCACGTCGCGCTGGCGGAGCAGGAAGAAGACGGCGGCAACGACCGACAGCAGCCCGAAGGCGATCATCAGCCGCCCGGCGAGCGGCCCCTGCAGCGCGCCGTCGGCGAGCACCTTGCAGCGCAGCAGCGCGTAGAGCGCGACGTTGAGCAGCAGACCGGAGAGGACTGCCGAGACCGGCGTCGGCCCCTCGGCGTGGGCGTCGGGCAGCCAGTTGTGCAGCGGCACGAGGCCGACCTTGGTGCCGTAGCCGATGAAGAGAAAGGCGAACGCGAGCGTCACGATATCGGGGTCGAGCTGCGCCTTCACCGCATTCAGGTTCGTCCACAGCAGCGCGCCGCCTGCCGAGCCGAGCACCTTCTCGGCCGCCATGTAGATCAGCACCGTGCCGAAGAGGGCCTGTGCGATGCCGACGCCGCACAGGATGAAATACTTCCACGCCGCCTCCAGGCTCGCCGGCGTGCGGTAGACGCTGACGAGGAGCACGGTGGTGAGCGTCGCCGCCTCCATCGCGACCCACAGGATGCCGAGGTTGTTCGTCGTCAGCGCGAGCAGCATCGTGAAGCAGAACAGCTGGTACATGCTGTGGTACAGGCGCATGCGCGGCGGCGTCATCTTGCCGCGGTCGCGCTCGACGCGCATGTAGGGCCGCGCGAAGATCGCCGTCGTCAGCGCGACGAACGCGGTGAGCGCGACGAGGAAGACGTTGAGCGCGTCGATGAAGAATTCGCGCTGCCAGACGAATTGCGGCCCTTCGGCGATCACCTGCGCGGTGAGCGCGCAGGCGGCGAGGAAGGTGGCGCCGCTGAACGCGACATTCGCTTCGGGCGCCTTCTCGCGGTGCCCGGCGAGGGCGAGCACGATCCCGCCCGCGAGCGGAATGCACAGGACGAAGAGCAGCGGCGACATCAGTCCTCTTTCAGCCGCTCGAGGTGGCGGATGTCGAGGCTGTCGAACTGCTCGCGGATCTGGAAGATGAAGACGCCGAGGATCAGCACGCCGATCAGCACGTCCAGCGCAATGCCGAGCTCGACGACCATCGGCATGCCGTAGGTCGCCGAGGTCGCGGCGAAGAAGAGGCCGTTCTCCATCGCCAGGAAGCCGATCACCTGCGCCAGCGCCTTGGCGCGCGTGATCATCATCAGGAACGACAGCAGCACGCTCGCGAGCGCGATGCCGATCGTGCCGCGCGACAGCGTCGCCGACAGTTCGGCGATCGGCAGCGCGAGGTTGAACGAGACGATCACGATCAGGATGCCGATCAGCATCGTCGTCGGGATGTTGATCAGCGTCTCGATGTCGGACTCGATGTGCAGCCGCTCGACGACGCGGTGCAGCAGCCACGGGATCAGCACGACCTTGAGCACGAAGGTGATGGCGGCCGACAGGTACAGGTGCGACTGCGCGGTGACGCTGGCGACGACGACCGTAGACAGCACGAGCACCGCGCCCTGCAGCGTGTACAGGTTGATCAGCGACAGCAGCCGGCGCTGCGCGATCATCGCGAACGCGAGCATCAGCAGCACCGCGCCGAGCAGGTGGATGAACTGGGTGAGCAGCGCGTTCATGCGTTCGTCGCCAGCAGGATGTGCACGAGCATGCCCAGCACCGCGAGCAGAAACGCGGTGGCGAGGAACTCGGGGACGCGAAAGATCCGCATCTTCGCGTTCAGTGTTTCGAGCAGCGCGAGCGCCGCGCCGCCGATCGCGAGCTTGACGACGAGGAGCAGCAAAGCCGGCAGCAGCGCGAGCGGCGTCTGCGCCTCGGCGATGCCCCAGGGGAAGAAGAGTGCGAGGCCGATGCACGAATAGGCGAAGAGCTTCAGGCTCGCCGCCCATTCGAGCAGCGCGAGGTGGCGCCCGGAGTATTCGAGGATCAGCGCCTCGTGGATCATCGTCAGCTCGAGGTGCGTCGTCGGGTTGTCGACCGGCACGCGCGCGTTCTCGGCGAGCGAGACCATCGTGAAGGCGACGCCCGCGAACGCAAGGCCGGGGTAGATCGCGAACTCGCGGTGCGACAGCGTGTCGACGATCGTCGGCAGCAGCGTCGAGTGCGAGATCAGCGACGCCGAGAAGAGCACCATCAAGAGCGCCGGCTCGGCAAGGAAGCCGATCAGCATCTCGCGCCGTGCCGCCATCGAGCCGAACGAGGTGCCGATGTCCATCGCCGCGAGCGAGATGAAGACCCGCGCCAGCGCAAAGAGGCCGACGAGCGCGATGGCGTCTGCCGCCGGCGCGAGCGGCAGGTCGGTCGACAGCGTCGGCACGATCGCGCACGCCAGCAGCATGCAGCCGAAGACGATATAGGGCGTCGCGCGAAAGAGCGGCGACGCGCCATGGGCGACGACCGACTCCTTGTGAAAGAGCTTGTGCAGCACGCGGTAGGGCTGCAGCAGCGGCGGCGCAGACTTGTTCTGCAGCCAGGCGCGGCACTGGTTGACCCAGCCGGTCAGAAGCGGCGCAAGGGCGAGCGCGACGACGATCTCGAGCGCTTGAGCGAAGGCGCCGTAGACGTTCATCGCTTCACCACGAGCAGGGTTGCGATCAGCGTCAGGAAGCTCCACAGCAGATAGGTGCCGATGCGCCCCTGTTGCATCAGGCCGACGAGGCGGGCGATGCGTTCGGCGAGCGCGACCGCGGGCAGATAGAGCCAGCGCCAGAAGTGATCCTCGATCGTCACCCGGTAGCGCGGCGCGGCGTCGAACGGCGACGGCAGTTCGCGCTGCATGCGAAAGAACGGCTCGAAGATCTGGCGCACCGGCTGGCCGAAGCCTTCGGCGGTGTCTTGCATGCGCGCGGTCTGCCACGGGTGGCCGCAGTCCCACGCCGGGGCGCGGCGGATGCGGCCGTGATAGAGCCGGCGCACGATCAGGAACGCGAGTGCGAAACTTGCCGCAACGCCGAGCAGGAAGATCACCGGCCCGTAGCTCGCGCGCTCGGCACTCGTCGGCACGAGCAGCCAGTTGTTCGCGGCCATCGCGTCGCCGAGCCCGGCGCCGACGAGCTGGCGCGTGACCGGCGCGATGACGCCGATGAACTGCACCGGGGCCAGGCCGAGCACGACGCAGCCCAGCGCCAGCCACACCATGCCGATGCGCTCCCAGCGGTCGGCGTCGTGGGCGCGGACGAGCTTTTCCTCGCGCGGCTGGCCGAGAAAGATGACGCCGAAGAATTTGACCATCGTGTAGCCGGCGAGCGCCGCGACGAGCGCAATGATCGCGGCGACGACCGGGATCAGCATGTTGAGCAGCGAATCGGGCAGGCCCGGCGCGAAGAGGAAGCTCTGCAGCAGGAGCCACTCTGAGACGAAGCCCGACAGCGGCGGCAGCCCGGCGCTTGCCAGCACGCCGACGAGCGTGAGCCAGGCGACGCGCGGCATGTTGCGGATCAGGCCGCCGAGCTTGCCGAGGTTGCGCTCGGCCGTCGCGTGCAGCACGCAGCCGGTGGAGAGGAACAGCAGGCTCTTGAAGAACGCGTGGCCGGCGACGTGGTAGAGCGCCGCGGTGAGCGCGAGCGCGGCCATCGGCGCCATGCGATAGGCGAGGAAGATCAGCGCGAGGCCGATGCCGGCGAAGACGAGGCCGATATTCTCGATCGACGAATAGGCGAGCAGGCGCTTCATGTCGGTCTGCACCGACGCGAAGACGACGCCGAAGAGGGCCGTCGCAAGGCCCGCCGCGAGCAGCACCGCGCCCCACCACCACTGCGGCGCGTGCAGCAGGTCGAAGGCGACGCGCAGCATGCCGTAGACCGCGACCTTGAGCATCAGCGCGCTCATCAGCGCCGAGACCGGCGACGGCGCGGCCGGGTGCGCCTCGGGCAGCCAGACGTGCAGCGGCACGAGGCCGGCCTTGGCGCCGAAGCCGAGCAGCGCGAGGCCGAACCCGATCGCGGCCCAGAACGGCGAAAGCGTTTGTGCGCGCAGGTTGGCGAAGCTGTAGTCGCCGCTTTGCGCCTGCAGCACGCCGAACGCGAGCAGGATCGCGAGCGCGCCGATATGGGCCAGCGTCAGGTAGACGTAGCCCGCGGCGCGCACCTCGGCGATGCGGTGGTTGGCGGTGACGAGGAAGTACGACGCCAGCGCCATCGTCTCCCACGCCACCATGAACGCGTAGGCGTCGTCGGCGAGGACGACGAACACCATGCTCGCGAGGAAGACGTGGTATTCGAGGCACAGCAGGCCGGGCGGCGTGCCTTCGCCGGTACGGAAGTAGCCGGCCGCGAATGCCGAGACGCCGGCCGAGACGGCGCCGATGACGAACAGGAAGTAGGCCGCGAGGCCGTCGAGCCGCAGATGAAACGGCAGCCCCGGCAGGCCGAGCGCGAGCACCGCGACCTGGGCGTCGCCGAACACGCTGGCTAGCGCAAGCACGGCGAGCGCGAGGCCGAAGATGCCGCCGATCGGGAACAGGATGCGGGCGACGAAGCCGAGCCTGCGCAGCGCCGCGATGCCGGCGAGCCCGATCGCCAGCCATGCGCCCAGCACGAGCAGCATGCCGTCCAGCGCCAGCCACTGCGCGGGGTGCGTCACCGCGGCCTCACTTGCTTTTGTGTCGTTGCGGGGCCGCGGCGCGGGAGGGCGCAGCGCGAGCGGGCGCGGCCTTCGCCGGGCGTGCCGCGGGCTTGCCGGAGTCGGCGCCGCTGGGCACGTAGCTCACGCCGTGCGCGGCCAGATAGTCGCGGATCATCTGGCGCACGACCTGCGACGGCGTCTGGTCGAGGGCCGCGCAAAGCTCCTCGAATGCGAGCTTCTTGGCCGGGTCGATGAGCAGTGTCAGGCGCGCCGTCTTCAGCTCCATCTGCGCATCATATGTGAATGCGATGTGCGCGTCGAATGACCCTGACGACGAACTGTCCGTTGCGCGGAAGCGATGCGAACTCGGGATCGAACGCGGCCTGACCTCGGCCGCCACTGTCCTGGCGACGGCCGGCACGGCAAAGCCGGACCCACACAGCCCGCGTCGCTTCGGCGAGGCGGCCGTCGCCTGTACGGCGCCGACTGCCCTGCGGTACTCGCTCCCATGGCCTCGTCGCCAACTCACTTCGCGAACTGCGTTCGCGGCGTTCGCTGCGTTTGACCCGTCGCGACGAATCGGATCACGAAGCGCGCTGCGCGCGCCGGCCATGGGCGCTGCGTTCCTCGGCGCCTCGCAGGCGCATCGCCGGCTGTGCGGGTCCGGCATTGCGGCAGCGCTCGTGGTGTTCGCGACGTAGACCACCTACGCCCCGGCTTCGTGTCAGGTGCCACCCGGCAGGGGCGATTTCTGGTACCCCAGCATGAGCCTCTGGCGGGTGGCGCCTGGCACGACGCGTTGGCGGTCGCGTGCGTCGGCGGCCGTACGCGAACCACAGCGAAGCATCGCCAGAGTTTTCCGGATTCCTTGCGATTGAACGCAAATCGGCATCAGCGATGCGGCGGGAAGCCGCTGCTTCAGCGCACCCGCAGGCCCGGTGCGGCGCCCGGCCCGGGTTCGAGCAGGTAGAGCCCGGGCTGCGCCTTCTCGTCGGCGTGCGAAGCGGCGAGCACCATGCCCTCGCTGACGCCGAACTTCATCTTGCGCGGCGCGAGGTTGGCGACCATCACCGTGAGCTTGCCGACGAGGTCCTCGGGCGCGAAGGCGGACGCGATGCCGCTGAAGACGTTGCGCGGCCTGGCCTCTCCGATGTCGAGCGTCAGGCGCAGCAGCTTGGTCGAACCTTCGACGCGTTCGGCGGCGACGATCTTCGCGATCCGCAGGTCGATCTTCGCGAAGTCAGCGATTCCAATCTCGGCTGCCAGCGCTTCGCCGCCCGGCAGCGCCACCGGCGGTGCCGGCGGCGTGAGCAGCGCGTCGAGCAGGGCCGGATCGACGCGCTGCATCAGGTGCTTGTACTCGCCGATCCGGTGCGCGCCGAGCGAGTGCGAAGCATCGGCGAATCTCAGCGGCTCGATGCGCAGGAAGGCTTCGACCTGCGCCGCGAGCGCCGGCAGGACCGGCTTCAGGTAGATCGTCAGCACGCGAAACGCCTCGATGCAGACGCTGCACACCTCGTGCAGCAGCGCGTCCTCGCCTGGGCGCTTGGAGATCTCCCACGGCTTGTTGCGATCGACGTATTCGTTGACCCGGTCGGCCAGCAGCATCACCTCGCGCAGCGCCTTGCCGAACTCGCGTTCCTCGTACAGCTGCGCGATCGGCGCCGCGTGCGCGCGCAGCGCGGCTAGCAGCGTGCGGCCTTCGGCGCCGGTCTCGGCCGCGAGCGTCCCGCCGAAGCGCCGGGCGAGAAAGCCCGCGGCGCGGCTCGCGATGTTGACGTACTTGCCGATCAGGTCGCTGTTGACGCGGGCGACGAAATCGTCCGGGTTGAAGTCGATATCCTCGACGCGCGAATTGAGCTTGGCCGCGATGTAGTAGCGCAGCCATTCGGCGTCCATGCCGAGTTCGAGGTAGCGCAGCGGCGAGATGCCGGTGCCGCGGCTCTTGCTCATCTTCTCCTGCTTCACCGTGATCCAGCCGTGCACGAACACGTTGGTCGGCGTCTTCCTGCCGCTGAAGTGCAGCATCGCCGGCCAGAAGAGGGTGTGGAAGTAGACGATGTCCTTGCCGATGAAGTGGACCTGCTCGGTCGCCGGGTCGGCCATGAACTCGTCGAACGACCTCGTCTCGCCGAGCGCGCGTGCGCCGCCGCGATCGAAGTGGTTCTTCAGCGACGCGAGGTAGCCGATCGGCGCGTCGAGCCAGACGTAGAAGTACTTGCCGGGCGCGTCCGGGATCTCGATGCCGAAGTAGGGCGCGTCGCGGCTGATGTCCCAGTCGCCGAGGCCCGCGCGGCCTTCGTCGTCGGTCGCGAACCATTCGCGGATCTTGTTCAGCACCTCGGTCTGCAGCTGGCCCTGCTGCGTCCAGCGCGAAAGAAATTCGATGCAGCGCGGATCGGAGAGCTTGAAGAAATAGTGCTCGCTCGACTTCATCACCGGCGTCGCGCCGCTGAGCGTCGAATAGGGGTTCTTCAGGTCGGTCGGTGCATAGACGGCGCCGCAGACTTCGCAGCTGTCGCCGTACTGATCCTTCGCTCCACACTTCGGGCATTCGCCCTTGATGTAGCGGTCCGGCAGGAACATCGACTTCACCGGGTCGAAGAACTGCTCGATCGTCTTCGTCGTGATCAGTTCGTTCCTGCGCAGCGCGAGGTAGATGTCCTTCGACAGCGCGTGGTTCTCGGGCGCGTCGGTCGAACTCCAGTTGTCGAAGCTGATGTGAAAGCCGTCGAAATACTGCTGCCGCCCGGCGGCGATGCCGGCGACGAACTGCTGCGGCGTGAGGCCCGCCTTCTCGGCCGCGATCATGATTGGCGCGCCGTGCGCGTCGTCGGCGCCGACGAAGTGCACCCGGTGGCCGTTCATGCGCTGAAAGCGCACCCAGATGTCGGCCTGGATGTACTCCATCACATGGCCGATGTGAAACGGCCCGTTCGCGTACGGCAGCGCGGTGGTGACGAAGAGCGTGCGGGTCATTGCGTCTGACGCACGCGCGATGCGCCGCGTCTGCGGTCGGGAAGGGGGGATTCTAGGAGCGTCCCGGTCGATCGGCTTCACCTCCGATGCCGACCGCCCGATGAGCCGGCGCAGCCCGCCGGCGGCAGGGCGCGGCCGGTCTTGCGCACCGATAGAGTTTCATAGCGTACACAAATCACTGAGATGGATGCAATCAATTGTCTAAATGCTGCACTGCACCCAAAATAGACCCTGTCGAAGCTCTCGACGCTTTCACTCAACTTCAAACAAGGATGCACTGCCATGTCGCTCGTCAACACCCAAGTCAAGCCCTTCAAGGCCACCGCCTACCAGAATGGCAAATTCATCGAAGTCACCGAAAAGTCGCTCCAGGGCAAGTGGAGCGCGTTCGTGTTCTACCCGGCCGACTTCACTTTCGTCTGCCCGACCGAACTGGAAGACCTGGCTGACAACTACGCCGCGTTCAAGGATCTCGGCGTCGAGGTCTACGGCATTTCCACCGATACGCACTTCGCGCACAAGGCGTGGCACGACACGTCGGACGCGATCAAGAAGGTCCGCTACCCGCTGATCGGCGACCCGACCGGCACCATCACGCGCAACTTCGAAGTGATGATCGAGGAAGAGGGCCTGGCGCTGCGCGGCACCTTCCTGATCAACCCGGAAGGCGTGATCAAGACCGCCGAGATCCACGACAACGGCATCGGCCGCGATGCGACCGAACTGCTGCGCAAGGTCAAGGCGGCGAAGTACGTCGCCGCCCACCCGGGCGAAGTCTGCCCGGCCAAGTGGCAGGAAGGCGCGGCGACGCTCACGCCGTCGCTCGACCTCGTCGGCAAGATCTGACGCCGCACCCGCCCCGGGGCCGCACGCGGTCCGGGCGGGCGTCCTCTCACGAACTCGAACCCCATCCGGAGAACGGCATGCTCGATGCAAATCTCGAGGCCCAGCTCAAGGGCTATCTGACACGCCTGCAGCGACCGATCGAACTCGTCGCGTCGCTCGACGACCGCGCCGCGTCGCGCGAGATGCGCGACCTGCTCGAAAGAATCGCTTCGCTGAGCGACAAGATCGCGCTGCGTCTGGACGGCGACGACGCGCGCCGGCCGTCGTTCTCGATCGGTGCGCCCGGCCAGACCAGCGGTCTGCGCTTTGCCGCGATCCCGATGGGACACGAGTTCACGTCGCTCGTGCTCGCGCTGCTGCAAAGCGGCGGCCACCCGCCGAAGGTCGACGATGACACGATAGAGCAGATCAAGGCGCTCGGCGCCGACGACGGCAGCGAGTTCGTCTTCGAGACCTACATGTCGCTGACCTGTCACAACTGTCCCGATGTCGTCCAGGCCTTCAACCTGATGGCGGTGCTGAACCCGCGCGTGCGCCACGTTGCGATCGACGGCGGGCTGTACAAGGACGAGGTCGAGTCGCGCCAGATCATGGCGGTGCCGACCGTCTTTCTCAACGGCAAGCCGTTCGGCAGCGGCAGGATGGAGATCGGCGAGATCCTCGCCAAGGTCGATACCGGCAAGGCGGCGCGCGACGCCGCGCAGCTTGCGACGCGCGAACCGTTCGACGTCCTGATCGTCGGTGGCGGCCCGGCCGGCGCGGCGGCCGCGGTCTACGCTGCGCGAAAGGGGATTCGCACCGGCCTCGTCGCCGAGCGCCTCGGCGGCCAGACGCTCGTTACGCTGGGCATCGAGAACTACATCTCGGTGCTCGAGACCGAGGGGCCGAAGTTCGCCGCCGCGCTGGAAGCGCATGCGCGCGCCTACGAGGTCGACCTCATGACCGGCCAGCGCGTCGCCGCGCTCGAGCCGCCGGCCGAGCCGGGCGGCAGGATCAAGGTGGTGCTCGAGAACGGCGCCGAACTGCAGGGCCGTGCCGTGATTCTTTCGCCCGGCGCGCGCTGGCGCACCGTCGACGTGCCGGGCGAAGCCGAATACCGCAACAAGGGCGTCGCCTACTGCCCGCACTGCGACGGCCCGCTCTACAAGGGCAAGCGCGTCGCCGTGATCGGTGGCGGCAACTCGGGCGTCGAGGCGGCGATCGACCTCGCGGGTGTCGTCGAGCACGTGACGGTGATCGAGTTCGCCGAGACGCTGAAGGCCGACGCCGTGCTGCTGAAGAAGCTCGAAAGCCTGCCCAACGTGACGGTGCATGCCAACGCCCGCACGACCGAGATCACCGGCGACGGCCAGAAGGTCAATGGCCTGCGCTTCACCGATCGCGCGAGCGGCGAATCGCACCTGGTCGAACTGGCCGGCGTCTTCGTGCAGATCGGCCTGGTGCCGAATACCGAATGGCTCAAGGGCGTCGTCGAGCTGTCGCGCCATGGCGAGATCATCATCGACGCCAGGGGCGCGACGAGCCTGACCGGCGTCTTCGCGGCCGGCGATGCGACGACGGTGCCGTTCAAGCAGATCGTCATCGCCGCCGGCGACGGCGCGAAGGCGGCGCTGGCGGCCTTCGACTACCTCGTTCGAAGCTGATCGCCGGCAGCTCGCCCCGGTCGTGCCGATCGTGTAGTCGGCGCGAACGGGACGGTTGCGCGGGCTTGCAAGGGGTGCGCGGGGCGCGCGGCTTGACGCGTCCGCATTGGGGACAAATGCGCTGCGCTAGACTGCCGCGGGGTCCATGCGACCTTCTCGATCAACCTTCAAACCCGGCCCGCGCACCCATGTCCGTCACCCAAGAAGGCCTGCTCCAGGCACTCGCCAAAGTCGTCGACCCGAATACCGGAAACGATTTCGTCTCGACCGGGCAGCTGCAGAACCTGCGCGTCGAGGACGGCGACGTCGCCTTCGATATCGAGCTCGGCTATCCGGCGAAGAGCCAGATGGCGGCGCTGCGCAAGGACCTGATCGCCGCCGCGCGCGGCGTGGCCGGAGTGCAAAACGTCAGCGTCAACCTGTCGTCGAAGATCATTGCCCACGCGGTGCAGCGCGGCGTGCAGCTGCTGCCGAAGGTGAAGAACATCATCGCCGTCGCGTCCGGCAAGGGCGGCGTCGGCAAGAGCACGACGGCGGTGAACCTCGCGCTCGCGCTGGCCTCCGAGGGGGCGCGCGTCGGCATGCTCGACGCCGACGTCTACGGCCCGAGCCTGCCTACGATGCTCGGCTGCGCCGGCCGCCCCGAAAGCGCCGACGGCAAGACGATGGAGCCGCTCGAGAACTACGGCGTGCAGGTGATGTCGATCGGCTTCATGGTCGACGCCGACAACCCGATGATCTGGCGCGGCCCGATGGCGACGCAGGCGCTCGAGCAGCTGCTGCGCCAGACGAACTGGGCCGAGCTCGACTATCTGCTTGTCGACATGCCGCCCGGCACCGGCGATATCCAGCTCACGCTCAGCCAGCGCGTGCCGCTGACCGGCGCGGTGATCGTGACGACGCCGCAGGATATCGCGCTGATGGACGCCAGGCGCGGCCTGAAGATGTTCGAGAAGGTCGGCGTGCCGATCCTCGGCATCGTCGAGAATATGGCGGTGCACGTCTGCTCGAATTGCGGCCATGCCGAACACATCTTCGGCGCCGACGGCGGCAAGCGCATGGCGAGCGAATACAAGGTTGACTACCTCGGCGCACTGCCGCTCGCGATCGGCATCCGCGAGCAGGCCGACTCGGGCAAGCCGACGGTCGTCAGCGACCCGGACGGCGAGATCGCCGGCATCTACAAGAGTGTCGCGCGCCAGGTCGCGGTGAGCATCGCGCAGCGGGTGAAGGAATCGCCGTCGAAGTTCCCGACGATCACGATCTCGAAGACGACGTGAAATCATGACCGAGCGCCCCGCGATCGACCTCGCGATCGTGATGGAGCGCGAGACGGCGCCCAATCAGTGGGAGGCCTGGCGGTATCGGCCGGTCGAGGTGCTGGCGCACGAGGGCGCGTTCGGCGATACCGCGCGCGTGCTGCGCGACGATGGCAACGTGATGCGGACCCTGCATCCGGGGTTTCGGCTCGAGCTGTTTCGCGACGAATGCGAGGGCTATCACCTCAATCTCACGTCGGGCGCGCCGGTCTGGTTCATCCTCTGGCGCATCGACGACGAGGACGCGTCGCGCGCCTGGCCGGTGAGCCTGAGCGTTTCGTACAACGAAGCCGGCCGCTGGCTCGACGCGCAGGAGCGCGTCGACAACCTGCCGTTGCCGGGCGAGGTCGTGCAATGGCTGCAGGCCTACAACGACGAGCATTACCGGCCCGCGCCGAAGAAGCGCAGCCGCCCGCCGTCGTTCCTGCCGCCTTCGCAGCGCGAGCGATGAAGGTCTTGCCACGCCCCTCGTGCCGCCGTCGCGCGGCGCTTCCGCGGCTACTGCGATGAGCGGCGACGAAGGCTTCTTCTCGCGCTGGTCGCGGCGCAAGGCGCAGCGGCGCACCGGCGAGTCGCCGCCCACCGAACCGACGCGCGATGCGCCGCGGCCGCAGGCGGTCGAGAGCGCGGCGCCGATCGATGCGCCGCCAGTCGCTGCGCAGCCGGTGTCCGCCGCGCCGCGCGTCGATGGCGATGCGCAAGGATCTCCCGTGTCGCCGCTGCCGACGCTTGCCGATGTCGCGCAGCTGACGCCGACCTCGGACTTCTCGCGTTTCGTCGCCACCGGCGTCGAGCCGTCGGTCCAGCACGCGGCGCTGAAGACCCTCTTCAGCGATCCGCACTTCAACGTGATGGACGGCCTCGACGTCTACATCGACGACTACAACACGCCGAACCCGATCCCCGACGCGATGCGGCGCCGGCTGCAGGCGCACGCCGCACGGCGCATCCTGGACGCGCCCGAGCCTGCCAATGACGAAACGGCTGCCGATGCAACGGCCGTCAGGGCCGATAGCGCGGGCGCCACTGCGGCTTCACCCGATGGCGCATCGGCGCCGGCGCTGCCACAGTCGCCCGCTCCCGGCGATACTGCATTCGGGAGACCCGGAGCCGAATCCGATGAAGACACTGCTTTGCGATTGCAACCGGACGATGCCGCTGACGCGACAGGCACGGGAGCGGATCGCCCAGGCGCTCGGGCCTGACGCCGCCGGCGGCATCGAGACCGGGCACGCGCTGCTTTGCCGGCGCGAGGCCGGCGCATTCCAGCGCGCCGCCAAGAGCGGCGACGAACTGCTCGTCGCCTGCACGCAGGAGAGCCGCCTGTTTCTCGAACTCGCCGCCGAGACCGAAGGCGCGGCCAGTTTGCAGGAGCGGCCGATCCGCTTCGTCAACATCCGCGAGACCGGCGGCTGGAGCAAGGCGGCGCGCGAGACGCCGGCCTCGGTCGTGCCGAAGATCGCGGCGCTCGTTGCCGCCGCCCAGCTGCCGGCGCCCGATCCGGTGCCGACGGTCAGCTACAAATCCGCCGGACGCGTGCTGGTGATCGGCACGGCGAACCGCGCCCAGCGCGCCGCCGACATGCTCGCCGACAAGCTCGATGTGAGCCTGCTCGTCACCGGCGCGAAGGGCAGCCTGCCGCAGCCGCGCACGATGGCCGTGCACGCCGGCAAGGTGAAGACGATCGCCGGCTGGCTCGGCGCCTTCGATGTGCGGTGGGAAAGCGGCAATCCGATCGACCTCGACCTGTGCACGCGCTGCAATGCCTGCATAGCCGCCTGCCCGGAAGGCGCGATCGGATTTGCATACCAGATCGACCTCGACAAGTGCAAGGCGCACCGCGCCTGCGTTCGTGCCTGCGACGCCGCGGGGGCGATCGACTTCGAGCGCGAACCGATCGAGACCCGCGAGCGCTTCGATCTCGTCCTCGACCTCGGCGCGGCGCCGCTGATCGCGCTGCACCAGCCGCCGCAGGGCTACTTCCATGCCGGCGACGACGAGGCCCTCGTGCGCGCGGTGCTCGCACTGCGCGAATCGGTCGGCGAGTTCGAGAAGCCGAAATTCTTCCACTACAAGCCCAAGCTCTGCGCGCACAGCCGCAACGAGAAAATCGGCTGCACCGCGTGCATCGACGTCTGCTCGGCGCAGGCGATCGCGAGCGATGCGAAGGGCAGCGGCGGCATCGTCGTCGAGGCGATGCTGTGCGTCGGCTGCGGCGCGTGCACGACGGTCTGCCCGAGCGGAGCGATGGCATACGCAACGCCGTCCGCGCCCGATCAGGGGCGCCACATCCGCGCGTTGCTCGGCACCTACCTGCGCGCTGGTGGTCTGGCCGCGGCCGGTGCGCCGGCCCTGCTCGTGCACAGCCAGGGTGAGGGCGCGCGGCTGATCGGCGAACTCGGCCGCGCCGCGCGCACCTCGGCCGCGGTGCATGGCGTTCCAGCCCGCGTGCTGCCGCTTTCGGTCTGGCATACGGCGTCGGTCGGCATCGACCTCTGGCTCGCCGCGATTGCGCACGGTGCGGCGCAGGTCTGGGTCTTGACGACGCACGAGGAGGCGCCCGAATACCGCAGCGCGCTCGCCGCGCAGATGCGCGTCGCGCAGGCGGTGCTTTCCGGTCTCGGCTACGCGGGCGAACACTTCAGGCTGATCGATGCCGCCGACGCGAGCGCGCTCGATGGCGCGTTGCAGGCACCGCCGGCGCAGACCGCAAAGACCGCCGCGACGTTTCACGTGCAGGCCGACAAGCGCGCAACGCTCGAGCTCGCGCTCGATCATCTGATCGCGCAGGCGCCGCAGCCGCAGAGCGCGATCGCGCTCGAAGCGCAGGCCAGCCCCTGGGGCAGTGTCGAGATCGACAAGGACCGCTGCACGCTGTGCCTGAGCTGTGTCGGCGCCTGCCCCGAAGCGGCGCTCGCTGACAACCCCGAGAAGCCGCAGCTGCGCTTCATCGAGAGCAACTGCGTGCAATGCGGGCTGTGTGCGAGCACCTGCCCCGAGCAGGCGATCACGCTCGTCACGCGCCTGTGGCTCGAGGACGGTGGTCGCGCCCGCAGGCAGATGCGCGTGCTCAACGAGGCCGAGCCGTTCGCCTGCATCCGCTGCGGCAAGCCGTTCGGCACGCTGCGCGCGATCGAGGCGATGGCCGGCCGGCTGGCGGGTCATTCGATGTTCCAGGGTCGTGCCGCCGAACGCCTGAAGATGTGCTCCGACTGCCGCGTGATCGATATCCACACGAGCGCCGACGAAGTGCGGATCGATCAGCTGTGAAGACCGCAGGGTCGCCTGGCGAACCGATGGACGACGAACTCGCGCGCGCCGAGGTCTATGGACTGCTCGCCGCGCTCTTTCAGGCCGCGCCGTCGCCCGAGCTCTACGCGCAGTTGCAGGTCGCGGCGACGCAGGCGCCGGTGGCCGGTGCGTTCCTCGAGCACAGCTTCTCGGAACTGGTCGCCGCGTCGCGCCGCCTGCCGCTCGACGCGGTGCGCACCGAGTACGCGGCGCTGTTCGAGGCGATCGGCAAGCCCGAGGTGTTTCTCTATGCGTCGTACTTCGTCACCGGCTCGCTCAACGACAAGCCGCTCGTCGTGCTGCGCGATGCGCTGCGCGCACTCGGCATCGAGCGCGATCCGATGATCGTCGAGACCGAGGATCACATCGCCTGCCTGTGCGAGGTGATGCGCTACCTGATCGCGGGCGACGAGCTCGCGCTGGGCGATCTGGCGACCCAGAGGCACTTCTTCGATGCCCAGCTGCGGCCGTGGGCGGACGCGCTCTGGGACGCGCTCGAGGCCCATCCGAAGAGCGACTTCTACCGCGCGCTCGCCTCCTTCGCGCGCGCCTTCTTCAGCGTCGAAACCCAGGCCTTCGACATGTTCGAAGGCTGAAGCGGTTTGCACATCGTAGGAACTCGGTGTACATATTCGGACCTATGTTGATCCGTGCCTACCCTGATGACGCGAGATTTGTTCGCGCCTAGAGTCGGCCACGCGGTCAATCCAGCCACCCGGAGGTCCGACCATGAAGCAAGAGCCGTCTCGAGCGTCCGCCCCGGCCGCATCGCCGATCAAGCGGCGCGGTGTCCTTCTCGGTAGCGGCGCTGCGGCGCTGGCCGGCGTTGCAGCGACGGTCGCCGCGCGCAGCGGACAGCAAGACGTCGTCGAAGCGAAGGCCGAACTGCGTCAGCAGGACGCCGCGGATGGCTACCGCTTGACGGATCACGTGAAGCGCTACTACGAAACGATTCGGGTCTGACGCCGGATCGAACGTGCGCCCGCCGCACCGACGCACTCGGACATCGGGAGTCTCCATGTTGCTGACCCGCAAATCCTCCGCCGGCGCCGATGGTGCGCCGTCGTCGCTCGTCGCCAGCCTGTCGCGCGGCGTTTCGCGTGCGATCCCGACCATGGACCGGCGCGCCTTCCTGCGCCGCTCGGGCCTGGGCATCGGCGCCGGCCTCGCCGCCTCGCAATTGATGCTGATGCGCAAGGCGAAGGCCGCCGATGCGCCGGCCTCGGCGGCTGCCGATGCGCCCAAGGTGCAGGTCAGGCGCACCGTCTGCACGCATTGCTCGGTCGGTTGCGCGGTCGACGCGGTGGTCGAGAACGGCGTCTGGGTGCGCCAGGAGCCGGTCTTCGATTCGCCGATCAACCTCGGCGCGCACTGCGCGAAGGGCGCCGCGCTGCGCGAGCATGGTCACGGCGAGTTCCGCCTCAAGTACCCGATGAAGCTCGTCGACGGCAAGTACCAGCGCATCTCGTGGGATCAGGCGCTCGACGAGATCAGCGCGAGGATGCTCGAGCTCAGGAAGCAGAGCGGGCCCGACTCGATCTTTCTGATCGGCTCGTCCAAGCACAACAACGAGCAGTCGTATCTGCTGCGCAAGTGGGTCAGCCTGTGGGGCAGCAACAACTGCGACCACCAGGCGCGCATCTGCCACTCGACCACCGTCTCCGGCGTCGCCAACACCTGGGGTTACGGGGCGATGACGAACTCGTACAACGACATGCAGAACAGCAAGGCGGCGCTGTACATCGGCTCGAACGCCGCCGAGGCGCATCCGGTCTCGCTGCTGCACATGCTGCACGCGAAGGAGAACGGGACGAAGATGATCGTCGTCGACCCGCGCTTCACGCGCACGGCGGCGAAGGCGGACCAGTACATCCGCATCCGCTCCGGCACCGACATCCCGTTCCTGTTCGGCATGCTCTATCACATCTTCAAGAACGGCTGGGAGGACAAGCAGTACATCGCCGATCGCGTCTACGGCATGGACAAGGTGCGCGAGGACGTGCTCGCGAACTGGACGCCCGACAAGGTCGAGGACGCCTGCGGCGTCGACGAGGAAGCCTGCCTGCGCGCGGCGCGCACGATGGCCGAGAACCGGCCGAGCACGCTCGTCTGGTGCATGGGCCAGACGCAGCACTCGATCGGCAATGCGATGGTGCGCGCCTCGTGCATCGTGCAGCTCGCGCTCGGCAATATCGGCAAGAGCGGCGGCGGCGCGAATATCTTCCGCGGCCACGACAACGTGCAGGGCGCGACCGACATCGGCCCGAATCCCGATTCGCTGCCCGGCTACTACGGTCTGGCCGAGGGGTCGTGGAGGCACTTCGCGACGGTCTGGGGCGTCGACTTCGACTGGATCAAGAAGCAATACGCGCCGGGCATGATGAACAAGTCGGGCATGACGGTGTCGCGCTGGATCGACGGCGTGTTGCTGCCCGACGACGTCATCGACCAGCCGACGAATCTGCGCGGACTCATCTACTGGGGGCATGCGCCGAACTCGCAGTCGCGCGGCTTCGAGATGAAATCGGCGATGGACAAGCTCGACCTGCTGGTCGTGATCGACCCCTATCCGTCGGCGACGGCGGCGATGGCGGCGATGCCCGGCAAGGCGGGCGAGCTCAACCCGAACCGCGCGGTCTATCTGCTGCCGGCAAGCAACCAGTTCGAGACACGCGGCTCGGTGACGGCGTCGAACCGCTCGCTGCAATGGCGCGAGCAGGTGATCGAGCCGCTCTGGGAGAGCCGCACCGATCACATGATCATGTACCAGCTCGCGCAGAAGCTCGGCTTCGACAAGGAGTTCGTCGCCCGCATCAAGCTCAGCGCGGGCCGCGGCGGGATGATGGAGCCCGACATCGAGGACACGCTGCGCGAGATCAACCGCTGCACCTGGACCATCGGCTATACCGGCCAAAGCCCGGAGCGGCTGAAGGCGCACATGCGCAACATGAACGTCTTCGACGTGAAGTCGCTGCGCGCGCGCGGCGGCACCGACAAGGAGACCGGCTACAAGCTCGACGGCGACTATTTCGGCCTGCCCTGGCCGTGTTACGGGACGGCCGAGATCAAGCATCCGGGGTCGCCCAACCTGTACGACACGTCCAAGCACATGATGGACGGCGGCGGCAACTTCCGCGCGAATTTCGGCATCGAGCGCGACGGCGTGTCGCTGCTCGCGGCGGACGGGTCGCATTCGAAGGGTGCGGCGCTGACGACCGGCTACCCCGAATTCGATCATCTGTTCCTCAAGCGCCTGGGCTGGTGGGGCGATCTGACCGAGGCCGAACAGAAGCTCGCCGACGGCAAGAACTGGAAGACCGATCTGTCGGGCGGCATTCAGCGGGTCGCGATGATGCATGGCTGCCATCCGTGGGGCAACGCACGTGCGCGCGCCGTCGTCTGGAACTTTCCCGATCCGGTCCCGAAGCATCGCGAGCCGATCTATTCGCCGCGGCCGGATCTGATCGAGAAGTACCCGACGCACGACGACAAGAAGGATTTCTGGCGGCTGCCGACGCTCTTCAAGACGGTGCAGCAGAAGAACAAGGACGCGGTCAAGCAGTTCCCGCTCGTGATGACGAGCGGCCGGCTCGTCGAGTACGAGGGCGGCGGCGACGAGACGCGCTCGAACCGCTTCCTCGCCGAGCTGCAGCAGCACATGTTCGTCGAGATCAACCCGACGGCGGCGAACGACCGCGGCATCCGCGAAGGCGACGACGTCTGGGTGAAGACGCCCGAGGGCGCGCGCCTGCGCGTGCGGGCGCTCGTCACCGAACGCGTCGGTCCCGGCACCGTCTTCCTGCCGTTCCACTTCGCCGGCCGCTGGCAGGGCGCGAACCTGAGGGCCTACTACCCCGAAGGTGCGGCACCGATCGTCCAGGGCGAAGCGGTGAATACCGCGACGACCTACGGCTACGACTCGGTGACGATGATGCAGGAGACGAAGACGACGATCTGCCAGGTCGAGAAGGCCGCGGCATGAAGCAGACAACGGCGCGGGAGGACTGAGCGATGGCACGAATGAAGTTCATCTGCGACGCCGAGCGTTGCATCGAATGCAACGGCTGCGTCACCGCGTGCAAGGCCGAGAATGCGGTGCCGTGGGGCGTGAACCGGCGCCGCGTCGTGACGCTCAACGACGGCGTGCCGGGCGAGAAGAGCATCTCGGTTGCCTGCATGCATTGCAGCGATGCGCCGTGCATCGCGGTCTGCCCGGTCAACTGCATCTATCACACCGAAGAAGGCGTCGTGCTGCACGACAAGGACGTCTGCATCGGCTGCGGCTATTGCTCGTATGCCTGCCCGTTCGGCGCGCCGCAGTTTCCGAGCAACGGCACGTTCGGGCTGCGCGGCAAGATGGACAAGTGCACGTTCTGCGCCGGCGGGCCCGAGCCCAATGGCAGCCAGGCCGAGTTCGAGAAGTACGGCCGCAACCGGCTCGCCGAAGGGAAGCTGCCGATCTGCGCCGAGATGTGCTCGACGAAGGCGCTGCTCGGCGGCGACGGCGAGGTCATCGCCGACATCCTGCGCATGCGGGTCGTCGCTCGCGGCACGGGCAGCGAAGTCTGGGGCTGGGGGACGGCGTACGGCCGGCCGGCGGCGCCGGCCCCTGCGACACCGGTGACGGGAGGGAAGAAGTGATGATCAGGACGCGCCTCATGATCGCCGGCGCCGCGCTGCTGGCCGCGGCCGCGCTCGCCGGCTGCGAGAAGGATCAAACCAGCGTCGCGTCCTCGAGGCTCGCGGCCCAGCCGCCGTGGGATGCTGCTGCTGACCCGTTCGTCGCCCCCGGCTGGACCTCGGGCGACAAGGCGAGCTGGCTCGCCGAGGTAAACCGGCGGGCGCAGAATCAGAACGAATACGTGCGTATCCGTTGACGGCCGGATGGTCGCCAGAGAGCAGGAGAGAGCATGAGCCTGACGATTGCAGACACGCTCGGCCGTGCGGCGGCAGCGGCGGTGCTTGCGCTGGCGCTCGGTCACGCATCGGCCGCCGGCGAAGCCGCCGCCGCCGCGCCGCAGGCCGGCCCGCCGCCCGGGTTCGTCGTTCCGGCCGACCCCAAGCCCGACGATACGAATGCGCAGCGCGCGAAGAGCCAGCCCGGCAACAACGCGCCGATGTGGCGCAAGGTGCACGGCTCGGGCGAGGCGCCGGGCATCTCGCAGGTCGAAGGCAACGAGTCCGGCACGTTGATCCAGACCCTGACGAGCTATCCGGGGTCGCGCTTCACGACGGCCGGCGAAGCGTGGCGCCAGACGCGCAACAACTGGATCATCCCCTACGGCGGCGCGCTGTTGCTGCTCGTCGCGATCTCGATCGGCGTCTTCTACTGGCGCGTCGGCGCGCTCGGCGGCCACGAGCCCGATTCCGGGCGCGTGATCGAGCGCTTCAGCGCATTCGAGCGCACCGCGCATGCGGCCAACGCGGTCGCCTTCACGGTGCTCGCGATCTCCGGCATCGTCATCGCATGGGGCCAGTTCTTCCTGCTGCCGCTGATCGGCCACGCCCTCTTCGGCTGGCTCACCTACGCGCTCAAGACGGCGCACAACTTTGCCGGCCCGATCTTTGCCGTCTCGCTGGTCGTCGTCATCCTCACCTTCGTGCGCGACAACCTGCCGCGCTCGGGGGACGGGACCTGGCTCGTCAAATTCGGCGGCATGCTGAGCCAGCGCGAGGTGCCGTCGCATCGCTTCAACGCTGGCGAGAAGATCATCTTCTGGCTCGGCGTCTTCGTCCTCGGCCTGATCGTCGTCGCGGCCGGACTCGTGCTCGACAAGGCCGTCCCCGGCATCGAGTACACGCGCGCGACGATGCAGGTCGCGAATATGGTGCACGGCACCGCCGCCGCGCTGATGATGGCGCTCTTCGCCGGCCACATCTATATCGGAACGATAGGCATGAAGGGCGCGTGGAAGGGCATGAGCACCGGCTATGTCGACGAGGCCTGGGCCAGGGAGCACCACGAACTCTGGTACGACGATATCAAGGCCGGCAAGATCCCGGCCCAGCGCACGCCCGATACGCCGTTGCCGGCGCCGGCCGCGAAGCCGACGCGCTGATCGCGCACGCAAAGGACAGCCATCATGAAGCGCTCCGCAATGACCCTGATCGGCCTGCCGCTCGCCCTCGTGCTTGCGAGCGGCGCCTTCGCCAAGCTGCCGCCGCCGAGCGACGAAGCCAAGGCGAAGGCGGCCGAGGCAGCGGCCAAGGCGGCGTGGAGCGCCAAGCGCGCTGCATTCGAGACCTGCCAGTCGCAGGAACGCGTCGCGGCGCACTATTTCGCCGCGATGAAGCAGGCCGGCAAGGAAGTCAGGCCGGCGCTGCCGACGCCCGCCTGCGAAGACCCCGGGCCGTTCGTCGCGCCAACGCCCGCCGCGTCCTGAGCGCCGTCTCCGCCGGTCCCTGTCGCCGGGGCCGGCATCCGGATCCGGCCAGAATGGCGGCATGCAGACGCCCGCCACGCACCGCCCGACGCTGACCCGCGCCAGCGCACCGCTCACGCAGCAGGTCGAGGTGCGCGACGAGTTCGGTGCCGCGCGCAGCATCACGATCCCGGCCGAGCGGCCGCTGACGATCTTCGTCGACAAGCGCGAACTCGTGACGCTGATGACGCTCGGTGCGGCGCCCGAACTGCTGACGCTCGGCTACCTGCGCAACCAGCGCCTCGTCGATTCGATGGCCGATATCGAATCGATCACCGTCGACTGGGACGTGCAGGCGGCGGCGGTGAAGACGCGCCGCGGCATCGCCGATTTCGAGGCGCGCACCGCCAGGCGCGTCGTGACGACCGGCTGCGGCCAGGGCACGGTATTCGGCAACCTGATGAGCGAGATCGACGCCAGTGCGCTGCCGAAGGCTAACGACCCCGGGGCGCGGCTGAGCCAGTCGGCGTTGTACGGCCTGCTCGACGCCATGCGGCGGCAGGAGAGCACGTACAAATCGGCCGGCTCGGTGCACGGCTGCGCGCTCTTTCGGCAGGCCGAGATGCTCACCTTCGTCGAGGACGTCGGCCGCCACAACGCGATCGACACCATCGCCGGCTGGATGTGGCTGCACGGCGTCGGCGGCGGCGACAAGGCCTTCTACACGACCGGCCGCCTGACGAGCGAGATGGTCATGAAATCGGCGCAGATGGGCGTGCCGATCATCGTCTCGCGCAGCGGCGTGACGCAGATGGGCTACGAAACCGCGAAGCGCCTCGGGATGCTGCTCTTCGGCCGCGCGACGAACCGCCACTTCATCTGCTACTGCGGCTTCGAGCGCTTCGATGCCGAGCCCGAGCCGCCGCGCAACCCGGTCTGATGCGGCCGGCAGGCGGCCCCTAGAATGCCGCCATCCCCGGGAAGTGCACGATGAGCATCAAGAGCGACAAGTGGATCCGCCGCATGGCCGAGACGACCGGCATGATCGAGCCGTTCGAACCGCGCCAGGTGCGCGAGGCGGCCGACGGCCACCGCATCATCAGCTACGGCACGAGCAGCTACGGCTACGACATCCGCTGCGCGCCCGAGTTCAAGGTCTTCACCAATATCCACAGCACGGTCGTCGACCCGAAGGATTTCGACGAGAAGAGTTTTGTCGACTTCCACGGCGCGAGCTGCATCATCCCGCCCAACAGCTTCGCGCTCGCACGCACCGTCGAGTATTTCCGCATCCCGCGTAACGTGCTGACGATCTGCCTGGGCAAGAGCACGTATGCACGCTGCGGCATCATCGTCAACGTGACGCCGTTCGAGCCCGAGTGGGAAGGCTACGTGACGCTCGAGTTCAGCAACACGACGCCGCTGCCGGCCAGGATCTACGCCGGCGAGGGCTGCGCGCAGGTGCTGTTCTTCGAGAGTGACGAAGTCTGCGAAACGTCGTACAAGGACCGTGGCGGCAAATACCAGGGGCAGACCGGCGTGACGCTGCCCAAGGCCTGACGCCCGACCGTGGCGCTGCACTGGCGCCTGGTCGCGGCAGTGACGCGACACGAGGAGACGACATGCGACTCGATGGCGAAAGGGAAAGCGACAACGTCGAGGACATGCGCGCAGGCCGCGGGGGCGGGCGCGGATTTCCGCTCGGCGGCGGCCGTGGCATCGGTCTCGGCACGGTGGCGATCGCGCTCGTCGCCGGCTGGATCTTCGGCATCAATCCGCTCACCATCCTCGGCGCGCTGAGCGGCGGCGGCGCCGTCATGCAGCCCACGGAGCAGCAGGCGCCGGCGCAGCCGGCGTCGTCCGACGAGCCGATGGTGCGCTTCGTCAAGCAGGTGCTCGGCTCGACCGAGGACGTGTGGACGGTGCAGTTCCAGCAGGCGGGTGCCGCCTATCAGGCGCCCAAGCTCGCGCTCTTTCGCGGCAGCGTGCCGACCGCCTGTGGCCGGGGCCAGTCAGCGATGGGCCCGTTCTACTGCCCGGGCGATCACAAGGTCTACCTCGACCTCGATTTCTACGAGGTGATGAAGACGCGCCTGGGCGCGCCGGGCGACTTCGCGCAGGCCTACGTGATCGCGCACGAGGTCGGCCACCATGTGCAGAACCTGATGGGCGTCACCGGCAAGGTCGATGCGATGCGCGGACGCGTCAGCGAAGCGCAGCAGAACGCGCTCAGCGTGCGGCTCGAACTGCAGGCCGACTGCCTGGCCGGCGTCTGGGCGCACCACGCCGACGCGACGCGCCAGATCCTCGAGCAGGGCGACGTCGAGGAAGCGCTGAACGCCGCGAGCCAGATCGGCGACGACGCGCTGCAGCGCAAGTCGCAGGGCACCGTCGTCCCCGAAAGCTTCACCCACGGCACGAGCGCGCAGCGCGTCGCCTGGTTCAAGCGCGGGCTGCAGACGGGCAGCGTGCAGCAGTGCAATACCTTCGAGGCGGGGAAGGTGTAGCGCTGCAACCGGCGTGGCGCGGCCGACGCCGTGTCACGGGCACGTCGTGCGCTCAGGGAGCGAGCACCGCGAGGCGCGGAAAGTAGCTCGCGTATCCCGAGCGGTCGCGTGTCAGCACGGCGAGGTTGGCTATCGCGGCGTGCGCACCGATGTAGAAGTCCGGAAGCGGCCGGTGGCGCGCGCCGCCGCGTTCGCGGTAGAGGGCGAAGGCGCGCGCGGCAAGCGCTGCACAGGCCCAGGGCAGGGGGCTGCGCAGGGTGTCGTAGACGTCGAGCAGGTCATCCAGCGCCCGCCTGTCCGGGCGGGGCACCAGCAACTCGGCGTAGATGATGATGTTGACATGCAGCGGAGCCCTTTCCCCGCAGGCCTGCAACTGCTCGATGGCCCATTCGTGCCAGCGGCTTGCTGGGTCGATGCAATCGACCCAGACGTTGGTGTCGACCATCACGCCGGCGCTGCCGTCGTAGCCGGCCAGGTCCGAACCCGCGGCCGAACTACCGGCTGCCACGAGGCCTGGCGCGTCGAGATGCCTTCACCGGTTCGTCGCCACGCAGAAAGGCCATGATCTCGTCGGCCCCGAGTTGCCGGAACTCCGGCGCAAAACTGGTGCGCACCCGCGCGGCCGCCTTGCGCAGCGCGGCGCGCCGGTCGTCGCGCAGGCTGCTGGCCACGGGCGTGATGATGATCCGGCTGCCCTCGAGGCTGAACGCCACCTCGCTTCCCGGCGCCACGCCGGCGGCGGTGCGGATGCGTTTGGGGATGGTGACCTGACCCTTCTCGCTGACCTGCATGGCGTGCCCTCCGCGACAAAGTAGGAATGCGTAGTTGGAATTCTGTCCGTGCGCGGGGTGCTGCGCAAGCTCAGCCCGGAAACGACCCCGGCAGCAGGATGCTCTTGTCGACGTTGCGGATGTTCGTGTGGCCGCAGAACGCCATCGTCACGTCGAGTTCCTTGTGGATGATCTCGAGCGCCTTCGTGACGCCGGCTTCGCCCATCGCGCCGAGGCCGTAGACCATCGCGCGGCCGATGTAGGTGCCGCGCGCGCCAAGCGCCCAGGCCTTGAGCACATCCTGCCCGGAGCGGATGCCGCCGTCGACGTGGACCTCGATGTGCTTGCCGACCGCCTCGACGATCGCCGGCAGCGCGCGGATACTCGAATCGGCGCCGTCGAGCTGGCGCCCGCCGTGGTTGCTGACGATGATCGCGTCGGCGCCGCTCTCGACCGCGAGCTTCGCGTCCTCGACGTCCATGATCCCTTTCAGGATCAGCTTGCCGCCCCATTGGCGCTTGACCCATTCGACGTCCGGCCACGATAGGCGCGGGTCGAACTGCTCGTTGGTCCAGGCGGCGAGCGAGCTCATGTCGCTCACGCCCTTGACGTGGCCGACGAGGTTGCCGAAGCTGCGCCGCTTCGTTGCCGCCATCCCGAGGCACCAGCGCGGCTTCGTCATCAGGTTGACGATGTTCTTCAGCGTCGGCCGCGGCGGCGCGGTGAGGCCGTTCTTCAAATCCTTGTGGCGCTGGCCGATGACCTGCAGATCGAGCGTCAGCACGAGCGCGCTGCAGTGCGCCGCCTTGCAGCGCTCGATCATGCGCGCCATCGCGTCGCGGTCGCGCATCATGTAGAGCTGGAACCAGAACGGCGACTTCGTATACCCGGCGATATCCTCGATCGAGCAGATGCTCATCGTCGACAGCGTGAACGGAATGCCGAACTTCTGCGCCGCGCGTGCGGCGTGCATCTCGCCGTCGGCGTGCTGCATGCCGGTCAGGCCGACGGGGGCGATCGCGACCGGCATCTTCGTGTCGATGCCGACCATCTGCACCGCCGTCGTGCGGTTCTCCATGTTGACGGCGACGCGCTGGCGCAGCTTGATCGGCTGGAAGTCGCTTTCGTTGGCGCGGTAGGTGCTCTCGGTCCACGAACCGGAGTCGGCGTAGTCGTAGAACATGCGCGGCACGCGCTTCTCGGCGAGCGCGCGCAGGTCTTCGATGTTGGTGATCACGGGCATGGCGTCTCCTCGTTGTCGTTTCGCGCGGCTTCAGCGCGCGCGTTCGCTGTCATTGTCGCAAGGCGCGGCATCCGGCGCGTCGAACAACGGCAGCTCGTAGCTTGCCGCAGGCTCGCAAGCCGCAGTTGCGGCAGGGTCGTGCGCGGCGGCCGGCTTGACGAGATCGGCGAGCTTCGCCAGCGCCCCGGCGCGAACGCCGAGCAGCCGCAGGCGGCGCGTCAGATCGACGCGCTTCAGGCATTCGCCGGCCGCGCGGCGGATGCTGTGCGCGTCCATCGTGTGCGCCGCAAGCGTCAGGTCGCGGGTCACGATCTTGAAATCGTCGAAGCGCAGCTTGATGCCGATCGTCTTGCTCGCATAGCCCTTGCGCGCCAGGTCGCCGGCCAGCGCGACGCACAGGCCGGTGAGCAGCGGTGTGAGCGTCGCGCGGTCGCGCACCGCGTGCAGGTCGCGCTCGAAAGTCGTCTCGCGGCTGATGCTCTTCGGTTCGGAATGCGTCACCACCGGCCGCTCGTCGCGGCCGTGCGCCGCCTCGTGCAGCCAGGCGCCGTAGTGCGCACCGAACCGGCTCACGAGCAGCGCCGCGTCGGCGGCGGCCAGCTCGCCGATGCTGCGGATGCCGAGCGCCTCGAGCCGCTCGGCCGCCTTCGGCCCGATGCCGTTGATGCGCCGCGCCGGCAGCGGCCAGATGCGCGCGGCGATCTCGTCGGCGCGCAGCAGCGTCAAGCCGTCGGGCTTGTCGAACTCCGAGCATAGCTTCGAGAGCAGCTTGTTCGGCGTGATGCCGATCGAGCACGTCAGCCCCGTCGCGTCGAACACCGCCGCCTTCAGCGCGACGCCGATCGCGCGCCCGGCGTCGTCGTGCACGCCGGGGAGGTCGGTGAGGTCGATATAGATCTCGTCGATACCGCGATCCTCGACGAGCGGCGCGATGGCCCGCACCGCGTCCTTGAAGCGGCGCGAGTACTTGCGGTACTCGTCGAAGTCCACCGGCAACAGCACGGCGTCGGGCGCGAGCGCGGCAGCCTTCATCAGGCCGAGGCCGGAGTTGACGCCGAATGCGCGCGCCGCATAGGTCGCGGTCGTGATCACGCCGCGGCCGGTGTAGTGGCGCAACCTCGCGAAGCGCCGCGTGCCGTCGGCGAGCGTTCTCGGCGCGTGGTCGCGCCCGCCGCCGATGACAACCGGCTCGCCCTTCAGTTCGGGATAGCGCAGCAACTCGACCGACGCGTAGAACGCGTCCATGTCGAGATGCGCGATCAAGCGTTCGGACATGGTCGGGTTCAGCCGCGCTGCGAACTTCGTGCAACCCTGTACATAAAGACAGTGTAGCGGCCCGGCTGCTGCCTGCCAATCGTGCCCGGCAATCGAGTCCGGGTTCGCATTTTCCGCGCCAACAGCGATGATTGGCGCGATGGCCGGACCCCACACAGCGAATCGCGAAGCGGCACGCACCGCGCGCCTGACGTTCGAGCCGCTGCGCGCCGAACATGCGGCGCAGCTTTTTCCGCTGCTTGCCGATCCGCGTCTGTACACCTATGTCGACGACGAGGCGCGGGCGAGCCTCGCGCTGCTGGCCGCGCGCTTCGCCGAACTCGCGCGCGGCGCGCCGGCCGAAACGAACGAGACCTGGCTGAACTGGATCGTGCGGCGCCGCGCCGACGGCGCGGCGATCGGCACGCTGCAGGCGACGCTCGAACCCGGCGGCCGCGCGTGGATCGGCTACCTGCTCACGCCCTCGGCCTGGGGCCAGGGCTTCGCGACCGAAGCCTGCACGTGGCTCGTGGCCGAGCTCGCGCAACGGCACGGCAGCCGCGAGATTCTCGCCAGCGTCGACGCGCGCAACGCGAAGTCGATCGCGCTGCTCGAGCGTCTGGGCTTCACCCGCGCCGCGACCGGCGCCGCCGAACTGCATGGCGTGCCGACGATCGAGCATCGCTATCGGCTGTCCGTCGCCGCCTGAAGCGGGGCGCGGCGCCACAGCAGCACGGCGAGCGCCGCGGCGCTGAAGACGGCGCCGGCCGCGAATGTCGCGCCGCCGCCGATGCGGTCCCACAGCAGCCCGGCAAGCGTGCTCGCGGCGAGCAGCGCGACGCCGCTGGCGAGGTTGAAGAAGCCGAATGCCGTGCCGCGCAGCGCGGGCGGCGCGGCGCCCGCCACCATCGTCGCGAGCAGCCCCTGCGTGATCCCGAGGTGCAGCCCCCACAGAGCAATGCCGCAGCCGACCACCGCGCCGTTCGTGCCGAGCGCGAGCAGCACGTCGGCCGCGATCAGCACCGCCAGCCCGGCGGCGAGCAGGCGGCGGTGGCTCATCCTGTCCGCGAGCCTGCCGAACGGATACGCAACGAGCGCATAGACGAGATTCATGCCGACGAAGACGAGCGGCGTCCACGCCGTCGGCAGTCCGGCATCGACCGCGCGCAGCACCAGAAAGGCTTCGCTGAAGCGCGCCAGCGTGAAGACCGCGCCGATCGCGACGATCCACCAGTAGCCGGCGCCGAGCTGGCGCAGGCGGTCGCGCCGGATCGGGTTGACGCGCGGCTCGCTCGCAGTGCGCTCGCTTTCCTGCACGCCGAACGCGAGCAGCGCGACCGACAGCACGGCCGGTATCACGGCGACCCAGAAAGCGGCGCGCAGGTCGTTCGCCCACAGCAGCATCAGCGCGATGGCGAGCAGCGGACCGAGAAAGGCGCCGACCGTATCGAGCGCCTGGCGCAGCCCGAATGCGGCGCCGCGCACCGCGGGGGGCGCGAGATCGGCGACCAGCGCATCGCGCGGCGCGCCGCGGATGCCCTTGCCGACGCGATCGATGAGCCGCGCGGCGAGCACGAATCCGGCCGTCGGCGCGAGGGCAAAGAGCGGCTTGGACAGCGCGCCCAGGCCGTAGCCGAGGACGGCGAGCGGCTTGCGCCGGCCCATGGCGTCCGACAGCACGCCGGAGAAGACCTTCACGATCAGCGCCGTCGCCTCGGCCGCGCCTTCGATCAACCCGAGCGCGAGCGCGCTCGCACCGAGCGTGCCGACGAGGAAGACCGGCAGCAGGCTGTGGATCATCTCGGACGAGATATCCATCAGCAGGCTGACGAAGCCGAGCGCCCAGATCGCAGGCGGGATGCGGGGGCGGGGCTGCATGGGGCGGGCGCGGGCGCGCAACGAGACGAGGCCGGATCGTCGCACATCCGGCGGCGCCGCGAGCGCGCCGGATAATCGACCGATGCACTTGATGATCCCGTTCGCGTCGACGCTGTCCGAAGCCTGCGTCCATGCGCTGCGCGATCTGCAATTGCCGAATCTGTCGCGCCTGCTGGCGCGGCTCGCGCCGACCGCGCGCGAAGGTGGCGACGAGTACGCCTTGTCGATGCCGCACGAGCGCGCGCTCGCCTCCGCGCTCGGCTGGCAGGGCGCCGACGGCTGCCTGCCGTGGGCGGCGCGTCTGGCGCAGACGGACGGCATCGATACCGGCGGCGAGCTCGCATGGGGCCTGCTGACGCCGGTGCACTGGCATCTGGCGGCCGATCATGTCGCGCTCGTCGATCCGGCCGAACTCGATCTTGCCGATGCCCAGTCGCGAGCCTTGATGCAGGCCGTGCGGCCGCTCTTCGAAAGCGAAGGCTGGCGCATCGAATACGGTGCGCCGCTGCGCTGGTATGCGGCGCACGCATCGCTGCGCGATCTGCCGTGTGCGGCGATCGAACGCGTGATCGGCCGCAATGTCGATATCTGGATGCCGGCCGATCCGCGCGTCGGGCGCGTGCGCAGGCTGCAAAGCGAAGTGCAGATGCTGCTCTATACCGATGCGACGAACGAGGCGCGCGAAGCTCGCGGTGCGCTGGCGGTGAATTCGTTCTGGCTCAGCGGCTGCGGCGTGCGTCAGGCGCCCTCCGCCACGCCCGATCTGCGCATCGACGCTGCGCTGCGCGCGAGCGCGCTCGCCGAGGACTGGGCCGACTGGTCCGACGCGTGGCGCGCGCTGGACGCCGGGCCGATCGCCGAGCTGCTGCGCGCTGCCGGGCGCGGCGATCCTGTCGCCCTGACGCTGTGCGGCGAACGCCAAGCGCAGCGCTTCGAGGCGGCGCGGCAGTCGTTCTGGCAGCGTGCCGGCGCGGCGCTGCGCAGTCCGGCCGTGGCGCCGGTGCTGGAGGCCTTGTGACCGCAAGCCCGCAGCCGGACCCTCTTGCGCGCGGCGCTGGCGCGCCGACCCTGGTGCAACGCCAGGCCGAGCCGCGCGTCGCGTTCGCGCTCGAGGCGGCCGGCGTGCATCCCTTGCTCGCGCGGCTCTTTGCCGCGCGCGGCGTGCGCAGCGCCGACGAACTCGACGACAGCCTCGCGCGGCTGCTGCCGCCGCGCGGGCTGCGCGGCGCGGACGATGCCGCGCGGCTGCTGGCCGATGCGATCGCGCAGGGCAAGCCGATCTGCGTCGTCGCCGACTACGACTGCGATGGCGCCACGGCGTGCGCGGTCGCACTGCGCGGACTGGCGCTGCTCGGCGCGCCGCGCGCGTCACTGCGCTATGTCGTTCCCGATCGCGCGCTGCACGGCTACGGGCTGACCGCGGCGATCGTCGATCTGGCCTGCGCGCCGCAGGCGCCCGGGCTGCTGCTGACGGTCGACAACGGCATCGCGAGCCTGGAAGGCGTGGCCCACGCGCGCGCGCGCGGCATCGACGTGCTCGTCACCGATCATCATCTGCCGGCGCTCGCGGCCGGCGGCGTCGTGCTGCCGCAGGCCAACGTCATCGTCAACCCGAACCAGCCCGGCTGCGGCTTCGAAAGCAAATCGCTCGCCGGCGTCGGCGTGATGTTCTACGTGCTGCTCGCATTGCGCGGCGAGCTGCGCGCGCGCGGTGCCTTCACGGCGCGTGATCAGCCGCGGCTCGACGCGCTGCTCGATCTCGTCGCGCTCGGCACGGTCGCCGATGTCGTGCGCCTGGACGCGAACAACCGGCGGCTCGTCGCGCAGGGCTTGCGGCGGGTGCGCGCCGGCCGCCTGCAGCCGGGGCTCGCGGCGCTGTTTGCCGCCGCCGGGCGCGATCCGGCGCGCGCCACGGCGTTCGACTTCGGCTTCGCGCTCGGCCCGCGCATCAATGCGGCGGGCCGGCTGGCCGACATGACGCTCGGCATCGAATGCCTGCTGACCGACGATCACGCGCGCGCCGCCGAACTTGCACAGCAGCTCGACGCGATGAACCGCGAGCGCCGCGAGGTCGAGGCCGGGATGCGCGAGCAGGCCGAGGCGGCGCTCGAGGCGTCGCTGCCCGTCGACGCCGAGCCGCCGCCTGCGGTCGCAGTCTTCGATGCCGCGTTTCACGAGGGCGTCGTCGGCATCGTCGCGTCGCGCCTGAAGGATCGCCTGCATCGGCCGGCATTCGTCTTCGCGCCGGGCCGCGACGGCACGCTCAAGGGATCGGGCCGCTCGATCGCCGGCTTTCACCTGCGCGACGCGCTCGATCTCGTCGCCAAGCGCGAACCAGGGCTGCTGCTGCGCTTCGGCGGGCATGCGATGGCGGCCGGCTGCACGATTGGCGCGACCGGCTTCGCGGCCTTCGAGCGTGAACTGCAGCGCGTCGCGGCCGAGCAGCTCGACGCCGCGCTGCTCGCGCGCCGGCTCGCGACCGACGGCCCGCTCGGCGCCGAGCATTTCGAGCTCGACACCGTGCGCGCGATCGAGGCCCAGGTCTGGGGCCAGGGGTTCGATGCGCCGGTCTGGGAGGGCGAATTCGACGTGCTCGCGCAGCGCCTGGTCGGCGAGAAGCACCTGAAGCTGTCGCTGCGCCACGCCGGCGTCGTGCGCGAGGCGATCTGGTTCGGCCGCAGCGAGCCGCTCGCGGCGCGCGCGCGGCTCGCCTACCGGCTCGCGGTCGATACCTACAACGGCCGCGAGCGGCTGCAGATGGTCGTGCAGGCCGCGGGCTGAAGCCGTCGGCCGGTCGCAGCGGGGCCGGCCGGCCGCGGCGCGCTATTCGAGGAACAGCAGGCCCGGTGTCTCGAGCCGCGTGCGCAGTGCCTGCACGAAGCGCGCGGCGTCGATGCCGTCGACGACGCGGTGGTCGAACGACGACGACAGGTTCATCAAGAGCCTCGGCACGACGGCGCCGCCGCGCATCGTCGGCCGCTCGATCATGCGGTTGACGCCGACGATCGCGACCTCGGGGCGGTTGATGACCGGCGTCGAGACGATGCCGCCGAGTGCGCCCAGGCTCGTGATCGTGATCGTCGAGCCGGCCAGTTCGTCGCGCGTCGCGCTGCCGTTGCGCGCGGCGTCGGCGAGGCGTGCGACTTCGGCCGCCGCACCCCACAGGTCGAGCGATTCGGCGTGCCGCACGACCGGCACAAGCAGGCCGTGCTCGGACTGCGTCGCGATGCCGATGTGCACCGCGCCGTGGCGGGTGAGGGTGCCGGCGTCGTCGTCGAACAGCGCGTTGATCTGCGGAAACTCGCGCACCGCGAGCACGATCGCGCGCATCAGCAGCGGCAGCAGCGTGAGCCGTACGCGCTCGCCCTGCCACTTCGCATTGAGCGCGACGCGCAGCGCCTCGACTTCGGTCACGTCGACCTCCTCGACGTAGCTGAAATGCGGGATGCGCCGCTTGGCCTCCTGCATCCGCATCGCGATGCGCCGGCGCAGGCCGATGACCGGGATCACTTCTTCGTCGGTGCGCGCGGCGTCGCGGCTGGCCGCTGCTGCCGTCGGCGCGCGCCCGGTGCCGTGCGCCGCGGCGTGGGCGTCGAGGTCGGCCTGCATGATGCGGCCCGCCGGGCCGCTGGCGGCAACGCCGGCGAGGTCGATGCCAAGCTCCCACGCGCGGCGCCGCACCGACGGCGATGCGATCGGCCGCTCGGCGCTCGGCGCGACGCGTCGGGCCGCGGCTGCCGGGGCGGGGGCGGCGGGCGTGCTTGCCCGCGCCGGCTTTGCTGCGGGTGCCGGGGCCGCCGCCGGCGCAGCGGCGGGCGCCGCGACGGGTGCCGGCGCCGGCTGCGCGACAGGCGCCGCAATCGGAGTCGCCGGTGCCGCAGGCGCCAGGACGGGTGCGGCAGCGGGCGCAGTAGCGGGTGCAGCGACGGGTGCGGCAGCAGGTGCCGAGGTCACCGCCGCGCCGCCGCCGTCGGCACGCTCGATGCGGATCAGCTCGGCGCCGACCGCGAGCACCTGGCCGACCTCGCCGCCGAGCGCGAGCACGCGGCCGGCGACGGCGGACGGAATCTCGATCGTCGCCTTGTCGGTCAGCACATCGGCGAGCGCCTGGTCTTCGTGCACCTCGTCGCCGACCTTGACGTGCCAGGCGACAAGCTCGACTTCGGCGATGCCTTCGCCGAGGTCGGGAACCTTGATCGTATGTGCGCTCATCATGCCTCCATCGCGCGTTGGAAGGCCGCCGCGATGCGCGCCGGGCTCGGAAAATACGACCACTCCTGGGCGTGCGGGTAGGGCGTGTCCCAGCCCGTCACGCGCTCGATCGGCGCTTCGAGGTGATAGAAGCAGTGCTCCTGCACGAGGGCGACGAGTTCGGCGCCGAAGCCGCTGGTGCGCGTCGCCTCGTGCACGACGACGCAGCGCCCGGTCTTCTTCACCGACGCGACGATCGCCGGAAGATCCAGCGGCCAGATGCTGCGCAGGTCGATGATCTCGGCGTCGATGCCGCTTTCCTTCGCCGCTGCCTCGGCGACGAAGACCATCGTCCCGTACGCCAGCACGGTGAGGTCGCTGCCCGGCCGCACGACCGCCGCCGATTCGAGCGGCACGGTGTAGTGGCCCTCGGGCACCTCGCTTGCCGCGTGCTGCGACCACGGCACCGTCGGCCGCTCGTGGTGACCGTCGAACGGGCCGTTGTACAGGCGCTTGGGCTCGAGGAAGATGACCGGGTCGTCGCACTCGATCGATGCGATGAGCAGCCCCTTGGCGTCGTAGGGCGTGCTCGGCATCACGGTGCGGATGCCGCAGACGTGCGTGAAGAGCGCCTCCGGGCTCTGGCTGTGCGTCTGCCCGCCGAAGATGCCACCGCCGCACGGCATGCGGATCGTGATCGGCGCCGTGAAGTCGCCTGCCGAGCGGTGCCGCAGGCGCGCCGCCTCGGAGACGATCTGATCCGACGCCGGATAGAAATAGTCGGCGAACTGGACCTCGACGACCGGGCGCAGCCCGTAGGCGGCCATGCCGATTGCCGAGCCGACGATGCCGCCTTCGGAGATCGGCGCGTCGAAGACTCGCGAGCGGCCGTATTTCGCCTGCAGCCCTTCGGTGCAGCGGAAGACGCCGCCGAAATAGCCGACGTCCTGGCCGTAGATGACGACGTTGGCATCGCGCCCGAGCATCACGTCCATCGCGGAACGCAGGGCCTGGATCATGGTCATCGTCGCCATCTCAGGCTCCCTGTCCCGGCGCGTGCCCGGGTGCGGCGGCGAAGGCGCGCGCCTGTTGCAGTTGCTCCTGCAGGTGCGGCGGCATGTCCTTGTAGACATCCTCGAACATCGACTCGATCGGCGGTGTGTGGCCGTCGAGCAGCGCGCCGCCGAAGCTTTCGGCCTGCTTCAGCGCGGTATTGACTTCGGCTTCGCATTCCTTGCGCGTCTCGTCGTGCTGGACTTCGGACCAGGCGCCGATGCCGACCAGGTGCTGCTTCAGGCGCGCGATCGGATCGCCGAGCGGAAAGCGCTTGGCGTCGTCGGCCGGCCGATAGCGTGACGGATCGTCCGAGGTCGAGTGCGCGCCGGCGCGGTAGGTCAGCCATTCGATCAGCGTCGCGCCGAGGTTGCGGCGCGCGCGCTCGGCGGCCCAGCGCGAGGCGGCGAGCACGGCGAGGAAATCGTTGCCGTCGACGCGCAGCGAGACGATGCCGTTGCCGACGCCCTGCGCGGCGAAGGTCGTCGCCTCGCCGCCGGCGATCGCCTGGAAGGTCGAGATCGCCCACTGGTTGTTGACGACGTTGAGGATCACCGGCGCGCGGTAGACGTGTGCGAAGGTGAGTGCGGTGTGAAAGTCGGCCTCGGCGGTCGCGCCGTCGCCGATCCAGCCCGAGGCGATCTTCGTGTCGCCCTTGATCGCCGAGGCCATGCCCCAGCCGACCGCCTGGATGAACTGCGTCGCGAGGTTGCCGCTGATCGAGAAGAACCCGGCGCGCTTGTACGAATACATCACGGGCAACTGGCGGCCCTTCATCGGGTCGCGGCTGTTGCTCATCAACTGGCAGATCAGCTCGGTCATGTCGATATCGTCGCGTGCCAGCAGCAGGCCCTGCTGGCGATACGTCGGGAAGCACATGTCGCCCGGCGCGAGGGCGAGCGCATGGGCGATCGCGATCGCCTCCTCGCCCAGGCACTGCATGTAAAACGAGATCTTCTTCTGGCGCTGCGCGATCAGCATCTTGGCGTCGAAGGCGCGGGTGCGGATCATCGCGCGCAGGCCGCGCTGCAGCAGCGCGGTCTCGACCTTCGGCGCCCACGGGCCGATCGCGTGGCCCTCGTCGTCGAGCACCCGCACGAGCGAGCGGGCGAGGTCCGCGGTATCGGCCGCGCTCACGTCCACCGGCGGCATGCGCGCCGAACCGGCCGGGGCGACGCGCAGGTAGCTGAAGTCGGTGCCGTGCCCGGGGCGCCCGCTGGGCTCGGGAACGTGCAGATGCAGGGGCAGGGAAGATGAGTTCAAGTGCGATCTCCTGGCGAGGCTCGTGGCCGGCGTTGACGGGACTGCGCCGGCATCGGGATGGCGATGCCGGCGTTGCAAGACTGCGGGCGCTAGGGTAGCCGATCGGATCGCCGATTGCATCCGCGACTGCCCGCGTATCGCGCCGCGTGCCGGGCGCGGGCAAGGCCTATCCGCCGTGCGCCAGCGCCGCCTTGCGCCGCGCCCGCCAGGCGCCGAACATCACGATCAGCCCGGGGATCAGGATCGCCGCCCAGATGATCTTGTCCAGATTCTCCTTGACCCACGGCAGGTTGCCGAAGAAGTAGCCCGCGGCCGTGATGCCGCCGACCCACAGCAGCCCGCCGGTCACGTCGAAGAGCGTGAACTTGGTTCGCGTCATGCGCGCGACGCCGGCAACGAACGGCGCGAAGGTGCGCAGAAACGGCATGAAGCGGGCGACGACGATCGTGATGCCGCCGTATTTCTCGTAGAACGCATGCGCCTGCTCGAACGAGCGCTTGTTGAACCAGCGCGAGTTCTCCCACTGGAACACGCGCGGCCCGAAATAGTGGCCGATGGTGTAGTTGCACTGGTTGCCGAGAATCGCCGCCGCCGTCAGCAGCGCGATCGACAACGGCAGGCTCATCATCCCCAGGCCGCACATCGCGCCGACGACGAACAGCAGCGAATCCCCGGGCAGAAAGGGCATCACGACGACGCCGGTCTCGACGAAGATGATCAGGAACAGCAGCGCGTAGACCCAGGTGCCGTAGTTCTGCACGAACTCGAACAGGTGGCGGTCGACGTGCAGGATGAAATCGATCAGGTAGGCAATGAATTCCATGGCGGCGCATTATCGGGGCGCGGCCGCGCCTTCCTACAATGCGCGACGATGCTCTCGCCAAACAATGCCCAGCGCCGGGCGATCCGCGAACTGCCCGATGAACTCGTGAGCCAGATCGCGGCCGGCGAGGTTGTCGAGCGCCCGGCCTCGGTGGTGCGCGAGCTGCTCGACAACGCGCTCGATGCCGGCGCGACCGAGGTTGCGGTGCGCCTGACCGGCGGCGGTGCGCGCGCGATCGCCGTCGAGGACAACGGCGCGGGCATCGCGGCGGACGAACTCGCGCTCGCCTTGCGCCGCCATGCGACGAGCAAGATCGCAAGCCTCGCCGACCTCGAGAGCGTCGCGACGATGGGCTTTCGCGGCGAGGCGCTGGCGGCGATCGCGTCGGTTGCCGAACTCTCGATCACGAGCCGCGCCGCGGGCGCGCCGCACGCGATGCGCATCGACGCCCGCAGCGGCGAACTCGCCCCCGCGGCGCGCGCGACGGGCACGACCGTCGAGGTGCGCGAGCTGTTCTTCGCGACGCCTGCGCGGCGCAAATTCCTGAAGACCGAGGCGACCGAGCTCGCGCATGCGCTCGAGGCGGTGCGCCGCCACGCGCTCGCGCGCCCCGACGTGAGCCTGGCCGTCTGGCACGACGGCAAGCTGCTGCAGCAATGGCGCGCCGTCGCGGATGATGCGGGGCAGCGCACGCGCGATGTGCTGGGCGAGGATTTCGTCGCCCACAGCCGCAAGGTCGATCTCGACCTGGGCCTGCTGCGCATCAGCGGGCGGGCCGGCACGGCCGATGCCGCGCGCGCGCGCGCCGACCATCAATACCTCTACGTCAATGGCCGCTTCGTGCGCGATCGGCTGCTCGCGCACGGCGTGCGCGCGGCCTACGAGGATGTGCTGCACGGGACGCGCCAGCCGAGCTATCTGATCCATATCGATATCGCGCCCGAAAGCGTCGACGTGAACGTGCACCCGACGAAGATCGAGGTCCGGTTTCGCAATGCGCGCGAGGTGCACCAGGGTCTGCGCCACGCGGTCGAGACGGCGCTTGCGCCGACCCGCGCGCTCGACGATGCACCCGGCGCGCGCGCGGCCGCCTCGGCCGGGGCGCCGGCGGGCGGCGCGGCGTGGCGGCCGGCACCGGTCCAGGCCGGCCTCGCGCTCGAGCAGCTCGCGGTCCTGCATGCGCGGCAAACGCCGGCTGCATGGCGCGTCGATGCGCCGGCGGCCACCGCAACGCACGACGCGGCCGCCGCGGACGATGCGGCCCTGCCGTCCGGCGCGTGGCCGCTCGGCCGCGCGCTCGCGCAGCTCGGCGGCGTCTACCTGCTCGCCGAGAACGACGCCGGCCTCGTCATCGTCGATATGCACGCCGCACACGAGCGCGTCGTCTACGAGCGGCTGAAGGCGGGCATCGAGGCGAGCGGCATCGAGACGCAGGCGCTGCTGATCCCGCTCGTCTTCGCCGCCACCGCGCAGGAGATCGCGACGGCGGAATCGCAGACCGCCAATCTGCACGCCCTCGGGCTCGACGTGGCGCCGCTTTCTGCCGGCAGGCTTGCGCTGCGCAGCCTGCCCGGGCTGCTGGCCGGCGGCGACGGCGTCGCGCTCGCGCGCAGCGTGCTCGCCGAACTCGCGCAGTACGACGCGACGAGCGTGCTGCAGCGGGCGCGCAATGAATTGCTGTCGACGATGGCCTGCCACGCCGCGGTGCGCGCGAATCGCCAGCTCACGCTGGCCGAGATGAATGCGCTGCTGCGCGACATGGAGCGCACCGAGCGCTCCGACCAGTGCAACCACGGCCGCCCGACGTGGCGCCAGGTGAGCCTGCGCGAACTGGACGCCTGGTTCCTGCGCGGGCGCTGAACGCCGCATCGATCTCCCTTTGCCCGCGCGATCCGCGGTGCGGCCCGGCCAGCGCGGCGATCCGCCCCGGCGCGGTGGGCGCCGCTCAAGCGCGCCGCACCCGCACGCTGTAGTCGCCGACTCCGCTGCTGCGGTTGTAGTGCCGCACCTGCACGTAGTAGGTGCCGGCAACGAGCGCACCGGCGATGCGGGCGTTGAATCCGGTGCCGCTGTCGTCGTCTTCGGCGATCACGTCGGTCTGGCTGTCGGGGCCGAACAGCTTCATCACCAGGTCGGTCGGGCCCTTGGTATCGATCACGTGCTTGCCGCCTTCGACGACGCTGAAGCGATACAGATCCTCCTCGCCGGGCTTGCCGATCGCCGCCGTCGTGCGCCGCCGCGCGTTGATTCGAAGTTCGACCGCGTCGTCCACCGTCGGCGCGGTCTTCGGGTAGGCCGCGGCGCTCGCGATGAAGCCGCGGTCGAGCGCCGACAGCACTTCGTTGGCTTCGGTGCCGATGCCGTTCTTCGTCCAGTTCGCGGGGAAGAAATACAGCATGATCGATTTCGGATCGAACTGCGTGCCGCGGATCTGGTCGACGCTGTACTTCTCGAGCACGTTGTGGCGGATCGTCGCCTCGTCCCAGTTGTTCGGCGGGCCCGACAGGCTCTGGATCACGACCGCTTCGTTCCACTCGATGCCGCCGGCCGGATTCTGATGTTCGTGGCCGAGTCCGATCGCGTGGCCGAACTCGTGCGCCGCCGTGCCGCCGTCCATGAAGCCGAGGTTCATCGTCGGCTGGTTGCGCGGGATATTGCGGTTGTCGGTGCCGATATACGACCAGGCGCCGTCGTCCGGGTCGAAGGCGATGCGGATCTCGGCGTCCGGCGCGTCGTTGAAATCGAAGTGGAGGTTGGCGACGTCGGACCACCAGCCCGCCTGCTCGCGCGCCTTGGCCTGCTGCGCGGCACTGCCGCCGAGAAAGCGCACGCGCAGCGTGCTGCCGTTCATCCACATCTTGCTCGCGACCAATATGGCACGCACGCTGCCGCTGCGGCGGATGGTCGATTGGAAACGGTGCGTTTCGGCCGGCAACAACCGGTCGATGCAGACCTTGGCTCGGGTTCGGGTTGCCATCGTCAGCTCCTTCGGTTCACGTCTGGCACCGGCCGTCCGGTGCGGGCGAAGAAAGCTACGCCGCAAGGGCCGCGGCGTCCATCCGACGAACTTGGGGGGTGGCCCGGCCCTGTGGGTGCTCAGTGGCTGTCCTGGTACATCGGGTAGAGCGTCTTTTCCTCGCGCGCGATGCGGTCGCCCAGGGTGCGGCCGATCTCGGTCCACACCGGCAGGAAGGCGCCCTGCTTGGCCGGCGATCGGCCGAGGTCCTTCTGGCCGTCGAGGAAGCTCATCACGACCCGGCCGATCGAATTCATCTCGGACGAGAAACTCTTCATCATGTCCATGCTGTCCGGATCGCCGGCGATCTGTTGCTTCAGATACGTGTACAGGCGGATGCTTTCGCTCAGCAGGTGGTCGGTGAGCGCGGTGCGGAAGGTCGTCAGCGTCGCCTCGACTTCGGGCCATTGGTCCGCTTCGGCGGCCTGCATGGCGCGCCCGAAGAGGCCGAGCAGCTGACGATGATCCTCGTGATACTGGCGGATCAGATCCGGGTTGTAGCTGATGCCCCGGGTCTCGCGCGGTGCCGGCTCGAGCGGCAGATCGGCCGCCGGTGCGGGTACGGGTGTGGGTGTGGGTGTGGTTGCGAATGGCGCCGCCGGGCGAACCGGCGGCACGCTGCGGGCGGACCTTGCTTTCAGCCAGTCGAACATTTCAGCTCCTCGAAGCCCTTGCAATCGAAATGCCTGCGGCATCGCGGCGGGGAGTGTATGCAGCGCCAGCCGCGCCGTGATCGGATCGGCGTGCCAGCGCAGCGCAATGGTGCGACTTTTGGCCGCTTGGCGCGATCGTCCCGGTTACGCGCGGCAACCGTCTTGTCACAACGCAAGCTTCGCCGCATTGCGCTTCACGAGCGCGGCGCAAGCGAGTCGATCTCGGCGTCGCTGAAGCCGGCGGCGCGGCGTGCCTCGATATTGAAAGGCGGGCGCGGCCGCGGTGCGCCGTGGCGCGCGCTCAGCAGAGCGTAGTGCGCGTCCGGGTCGAGCCCGGCGCGCTCGCAAAGCCAGCGATACCAGTGGTTGCCGATCGCGACGTGGCCGATCTCGTCGCGCAGGATGATGTCCAGAATCTCGACCGCGCGCGTGTCGCCGGCGCGTGCGAACTTCGCCTGCAGCGGCGGCGTCGCATCGAGCCCGCGCGCCTCGAGCGTGCGCGGCACGAGCGCCATGCGCGCCGTGATATCGGCGCGCGTGCGCTCAACCATGGTCCACAGGCCGTCGTGGGCGTCGAAGTCACCATAGTCGTGGCCGAGCGATTGCAGATGCGTGCGCAGCAGGCGAAAGTGCAGCGCCTCCTCGCTCGCGACGCGCAGCCAGTCGCGATAGAAGTTTGGCGGCATCGCGGGGAACCGCCAGACGGCGTCGAGCGCAAGATTGATCGCATTGAACTCGATATGCGCGATCGCATGCAGCAGCGCGGCGCGCCCTTCGAGCGTCGCGGCGGAGCGCGAAGGGACGTCCCTGGGCGCGACCAGACGCGGCCGCGGCGGCCGCCCGGGCAGCACGGCGCTGGAAGTGATCGGCTCGTGCGGATCGATCGCCTGGCGCGCGAGCGACGCGAAGAGCGCACCGGCCTGCGCCGCCTTCTCGGTCGGGTCGGCAAGGCACAAGACCTCGAGGGCTCGCCGCCGTGGGTTCATTCGTAAAATCGTCCGCTCACGAATCAGGAAGCCGAACAAGGATACCGATGGCCCTCTATCAAATCGACGACTTCGTGCCGAGAATCGCCGACAGCGCCTGGATCGCCGATACCGCGCAGGTCATCGGGCGCGTCGAGATGGCGGCCGATTCGAGCGTCTGGTTCGGCGCCGTGCTGCGCGGCGATACCGAGAATATCCGCATCGGCATCGGCTCCAATATCCAGGACAACAGCGTCGTCCATGCCGATCCGGGCTTTCCGGCGCTGGTCGGCGACCGTGTGACGGTCGGCCATCTCGTGATGCTGCACGGCTGCATCGTCGGCGACAACACCTTGATCGGCATGCAGGCGGTGGTCCTCAACGGCGCGAAGATCGGGCGCAACTGCATCGTCGGCGCCGGTGCGTTGATCGCTGCCGGCAAGGAGTTCCCGGATGGCTCGCTGATCGTCGGCAGCCCGGCGCGCGTCGTGCGCACGCTCACGCCCGAGCAGATCGCCGATATCGGCTTCGGCAGCGAACACTACATGGCCAACGCGCGGCGCTTTCGTGGCGCCTGCAGGCGCATCGGATGAGCCTTGCCAGGTCGCGCGAAGCGGCTCATTCCGGCACGACGGGACCGGCCGCGGGCTGCAGGGGGCGCGGGTGAGCGAACTGCAGCGCTTCCTGTTCGACGGCGTGCCGGTGCGCGGCGCGCTCGTGCGTCTGACGAACGACTGGCGCGAGGTGCTCGCCCGCCGCGGCGGCGCGAATGCCTACCCCGCGCCGGTGCGCTCGCTGCTCGGCGAGATGGCGGCGGCGAGCGTGCTGATGCAGGCCAGCCTGCGCTTCGAGGGCGCCCTCGTGCTGCAGGTCTTCGGCGACGGGCCGGTGAAGCTCGCGGTCGCCGAAGTGCAGCACGACCTCGCCTTTCGCGTCACGGCGAACGTCGCGGGCGCCGTCGCGGCCGATGCGCAGCTCGAGGCGCTGCTCAACGTGCACGGCGGCGGGCGCTGCGCGATCACGCTCGACCCGCAGGGCCGCCAGCCCGGGCAGCAGCCGTACCAGGGCGTCGTCCCGCTGCATGGCGACCGGCGCGAGCCGCTGCAGAAGCTCTCGCAGGTGCTCGAGCACTACATGCTGCAGTCCGAACAGCTCGACACCCGGCTCGTGCTGGCCGCCGACGACGCGACCGCCGCCGGGCTGCTGATCCAGCGCATGCCGGTCAGCGGGGCGGCCAACCTGGCCGGCGAGCGCAACGAGGACCGCATCGGCAAGGACGAGGACTACAAGCGCATCGCGATGCTCGCCGCGACGCTGACGAGCGACGAGCTGTTGACGCTGCCGTCCGACACCCTGCTGCGCCGCCTGTTCTGGGAGGAATCGTTGCGCCGCTTCGCGCCGCGACCCGGCGAGCCGGCGCCGCACTTTGCGTGCAGCTGCTCGCGCGAGCGCGTCGGACGCATGTTGCTGGGCCTCGGCGCCGCCGAGGTCGGCGAGATCATCGCCGAGCAGGGTCGGGTCGAGATCGGCTGCGAATTCTGCGGCTTGCGATACCACTTCGACCGGGTCGATGTCGGCGGCCTCTTCACGCCGGCTGGCGCGCAGTTGCCGGGGTCGGCGGCGCTTCACTGACGCTGGCCGACGCCGGCCGACTCCGGGCGTCAGGCGGCCCGGGCTGCGGCGTTCGCGTCGCGCAGCATCGCCTCGATCAGATCGGCCGCGCGCAACGGCGCTACGGCGGTGCCATCCGCGGCCGCGCCATGTGCGCAGGCGGCGGCGGCGGCGATCTCGAACGGCGATTCGCCGTGGCCGCTTTGCGCCCACAGGCCGCCCAGCCAGCCGGCGAGCACGTCGCCGGTGCCGGCGGTGGCGAGCGACGCATTGCCGGTCGGGTTGATCTGCGGCACGCGGCCCGGCGCAGCGACGATGCTGCCCGAGCCCTTAAGCAGGACGACGCAGCGAAAGCGCTCCGCCAGCGTCTGCGCGGCGCGCAGCCGGTCCGCCTGCACCTCGCGCGCGCTCGCGCCCGACAGGCGCGCGGCTTCGAGCGGATGCGGCGTGAGCACGGTTGCCTGCCCGCGCGCGGCGCGCGCCGCCAGTTGCGTCTGCAGCGCCTCGTCGGATGCGATTGCATTCAGCGCGTCGGCATCGAGCACGAGGCGATCGGCCAGGCTCGAGAGGCGGGGCAGCGCTTCGCGCACCGCATCGCCGCCGCCGCAGCCGCAGACGACGGTGGCGGCGCCGATCACCGCGCGCTCGCCCTGCCACCAGGCGCGGCGAAACATCAGCTCCGGCCGCGCGAAGTCGAGATCCGGCGCTGCGCCATCGAGCAGGTCGACATAGACGCGCCCGGCGCCGGCCGCATGCGCGGCGCGCGCCGCAAGCACGGCCGCGCCGGTCATGCCCGCTGCGCCGCCGACGACGGCAAGATCGCCGAAGCTTCCCTTGTGCTGTGCATGCCGGCGCGGCGCGCGCAAGGCTCGTGCCGCATCGGTGCCGGTCAGCCACGCGCCGGGCGCCTGCGCGCCGCCTGCGACGCCGAGATCGTCGAACCAGACGTAGCCGGCCAGGTCGCGCCCGAGCCCGGTGAAGAGGCCCGGCTTGAGCGTCAGCAGCGCGAGCGTGTGCGCGGCGCGCACGCAGACCTCTCCCAGCGGCTGGCCGGTTTCGCAGTGCAGCCCGGAGGGCACATCGACCGCGAGCACCGTGCACGCGAGCGCATCGAACGCGCCGATCGTCGCCGCGAGAGCATCGCGCGGCGCGCGGCTCGCCCCGAGGCCGAGCAGGGCGTCGATCGCCAGATCGTGGCGCTCCAGGCGCGGCGCACCGGTGGCGCCGATCTCGACGCCCGCGTCCTGCGCCCGGCGCAGCGCGTCGGCCGCATCCGGCGGGAGCGCCGCCGCATCGCCGACCAGCGCGACGCGCACCGCGCGCCCGGCCGCAAGCAGGCCGATCGCGGCCTCCAGCCCGTCGCCGCCGTTGTTGCCGGGGCCGGCGGCGATCCAGACCCGCTGCGCGTGCGGTGCGACGGCCAGCGCAAGACGCGCCACCGCCGCGCCGGCGCGCCGCATCAGCGTATGTGCTGGCAGCGCCGCCTGCGCCTGCTGCTCGATCGCACGGCTGGCGGCAATGCCGTGCAGCGGCAGCGGCGATCTGGGGCGGGAAGCGTCGAGCATCGCGGTCGGGCCTGTCGTTGATGGGGGTCGATCCCGCACGGGCGGGGTTCGGCCGCGACTGCGATTGTGTTTCAGTTCCGGTCTGCAATGTGCCTGCTACGCGCTTGCAATGCGCCGGCTATCGGTTCGGGACGCCGCAGCGCGCGTCGTTCGGCGATCCGCGGCGCGGTGCTCGGTAGGCCGGCGCAGTGTTCGGCGTCGGGCTGGCGCCGCCGCGCCCGCGCCGCAGCGGCCGTCAAAGCGGCGATGCCTTTGCCCCGCCGCTGTGGCGTGGCAGTGCCTCGAAGTGTTCGACGACGAGAATGCACGCGAGCAGCCAGGCCGTGCCGCTTGCAAAGCCGGCAAGCACATCGCTCGCGTAGTGCGCGGCGAGGAAAACGCGGCTCGCGCCCACGAGCAGCACGAGGGCGGCCGCGATCGCCAGGCACGGCGCGTGCAGGCGCGGCGGCAACAGACGCAGCGCGAGATAGCCGAGGAAGCCGTAGGCGACCATCGCGCCGGCGGCGTGTCCGCTCGGAAAGCTCCAGCCGTGAAACTGCTGCAGCACACCGTCCTCGGGCGGTCGCGCGCGCTCGAAGATGCGTTTGAGCGCCGCGTTGAGCACGCCATTGCCGCCGATCGCCAGAACGACGCCGATCGCCAGCAGGCGCTCGCCGCGCGCGGCAAGCATGGCCGCGACGATGGCGCATAGCACCGCGAGAACGGTGCCGTTGCCCAGCCAGCTGATCCATTCGAAGGCCTGCAATGCGGGCGCGGATACGCTGGCATGCGCCGCCGCGGAGAAGGCGCGGTCGACAGCGAGGAATTGCCCGCCGTGCGTGACGCCATGGGCGATCGCGGCAAAGGCGATCGCCGCGACGCCGATCGCCGCGGCGAGCGCGCCTGCGTGGCGCGCGCTTTCACCCGTTCGCGCGGTGCCGTCCGGGACCGGTGCCGGCAGGTGCCAGGCCCACGCGCCCAAGCCGGTCGCGAACATCGCCAGCGCGAGCAGCAGCAATCCGGCAAATGCGTGCGAGCCGGCATGGCAGGCCGAGGCGTCGAGCGCCGCGCGGCAGACTTCGGACAGGTGCATGATGAGTGTGGATTCGGGCGTCGCCGGCGCCGTGGCGGGCGGCACCGCGGCAGGCGTGCCGTGGTGCCCGGCCGCGACGCCCTCGCGGACAACCCGTTGGCCCGGGCCTTGCGAGTCTGCGGCGATGCGACTTAAGGCAGACTTAAGAGAGATGCGGCAAGCTCGAGCGATCATGGAGGCGCATTTCGCGCCGAACCAGCGGGGCCACCGTCCATGCGCCTGCTTCTGATCGAAGACGACCCGATGATCGGCAGCGCCGCCCGGCGCGGCCTGGCCCAGGCGGGGTTCACGGTCGACTGGGTGACCGACGGGCACAGCGCGCAGGCGGCGATCGCCAATGCGGTCTACGACGCGCTGGTGCTCGACCTCGGCCTGCCCAGGGTCGACGGGCTGACGCTGCTGAAGCAGCTGCGCGCCCGGCGCAGCGGCCTGCCGGTCCTCGTCGTCAGCGCGCGCGACGCCGTGGCGCAGCGCGTCGCGGGACTCGATGCCGGCGCCGACGACTACCTCGCCAAGCCGTTCGACCTCGACGAGCTCGTCGCGCGCGTGCGCGCCCTGCTGCGCCGCCACGATGGCGCCGCCAGCGGCGCGATGATGGTGGGGAATCTGGCGCTCGATCCGGTGCGCCGCAGCGTCATGCTGCGCGGCGACGAAGTTCACCTCACGGCCAAGGAGTTCGCGCTCCTCGAGGCGCTGATGCGCCGTCCCGGCGCCGTGCTCTCGCGCGAACGGCTGGAGGAGGCGATCTACGGCTGGGGCGAGGAAGTCTGCAGCAACGCGGTGGAGGTGCATCTGCACAACCTGCGCCGCAAGCTCGGCGGCGAGCTCGTGCGCAACGTGCGCGGCGTCGGCTACTGCATCGCCGAATGAAGCAGCCGTCGATACAACGGCATCTGCTGACCTGGGTTCTGGGCACGCTGTGCCTGGGCGGACCGCTGATCGTCCTCGCCGGCTATCTGATCACGCTGGCCGAGATCGAGGAAGTCCTCGACGACAGCCTGCGCCAGACCGCGCTGCTGCTGGCCGACCGCGATCTCGCGCCGGGGCCGACGCCGGCGTCCGAGCGCACACCGGATTCGGACGACGACGAGTCGGGGCTGCTCACGGTGGCCCGGCGCCCGGATGGCACGCTGCTGTTCTCGTCGCGACCCGAGATCCCGATTGCCTTCGAAGCGCGGCCCGGCACGTCGGTGCAGCGCATCGAAGGCGAGCGCTGGCACGTCTACACCGTCGTCCAGCATGACCGCATCATCCAGGTCGCGCAGCCGGAGGCGGTGCGCGACGACGCAGCGGTCGAGACGGCGTCGCAGATGATCGTTCCGCTGGCGGCGCTGTTCGTGCTGATCACGGTGCTGATGCTCGTCGCGCTTCGGCGCGGCTTGCGTCCGCTGCGCGTTGCCGCGCGCGACCTCGCGCAGCGCAGCGCCGGTTCGCTCGATCCGCTCGAGCTGCGCGCCGTGCCGCGCGAACTGCTGCCGCTGGTGCAGGCGCTCAACGATCTGCTGGCACGGCTTGGCGCGGCATTCGCGCAGCAGCGCGATTTCATCGGCGACGCCGCGCACGAGCTGCGCACGCCGGTCACGGCGCTGCAGCTGCAGCTCCAGTTGCTGCAAAGAAGCAGCGATCCGGACGAGCGCGAGCAGGTGATGCAGGAACTGGCGGCCGGCATCGGACGCACTGCACGCCTCATCCGTCAGCTCCTGAGCCTGTCGCGCGCGGCGGCCGACGAAGATGCAGGGCTTGCCTTCGAGCGCAAGCGCGTCGATCTCGGCGAACTGGCCCGCGCGGCGGTCGCGCGCTGGTCGGGCGAGGCGCAGCGGCGCCGGATCGACCTCGGCGCCGAAGTGCGCGGCCCCGGCCGCGTGTTGGCCGACGCCTCGCAGCTCGAGACCCTGCTCGACAACCTGATCGAGAACGCACTGCGCTACACGCTCGCGGGCGGCGTCGTCGACGTCGTCGCCCAGCCGCTGGACGGGGCGCCGGCGCTGCGCGTGATCGACAACGGCCCGGGTGTCGCGCAAGCCGAAAGCATGCGCGTCTTCGACCGCTTCTATCGCAGCCCGGAGGCGATCGCGCGCGACGCGAGCGGCAGCGGGCTGGGACTGGCGATCGTGAAGGCCATCGCCGACAAGCACGGCGCAACGGTGTCGCTGCACGAAGGTCATGCCGGCATCGGCCTCGAGGTCAGGGTCGCATTCCCGGCTTCGGACTGAGCTCGCGCCGCAGGGGCCGCCGCCCGGCGCGTGAATCGCGCGTCAGAACTTCGCCTTCAACCCCACCGCGACGCCGTGCGGAAGGAGCTGGATCGTGATCGGCGTCTCGAGGCTGTGCGAGAACCAGCCCGCCAAGCCGCCGACGGCCCAGCCGGCGAGCACGTCGGTCTGCCAATGGGCCTGATTCTTGACGCGGGCGGCGCCGACGTACAGCGGCAGCAGCAGCAGCCCGTAGACCGCCGGCTGATCCTGGGCGTATTCGAGCATGTAGGGCGTGACGAGTGCGGCGGCGACCGCCGCCTCGCCGCTCGGGAAGCTGTAGTTCGATCCGCCCTGGAACCACAGGCAGGGGTTGTCCGTCTCGCTCGGACGCTCGCGCGAGAAGATGTACTTGCCGGCCGTCGCGCCGAGCGCGGCGATCGCTTCGGCCTCGGCACCCTGCCACATCGTCTTGCCGAAACGCGTCTGCGAGCCCTCCCAGATCGCGCCGCCGAGCCCGGCGACGGTCAGGCCGCCGACGATGCCGCGGTAGACACGCGGGTTCCACATGCCCGTGCTGTCGAGGTTCACGCGATGATCGATGCGGGCCCAGCCGCAGTTCTGCGCACCGCATGGCGGCGCGGCAAGCACCAGCAAGAGCGACCCGAGCCACAGGAAGCGCCGTGCGCCCGATGCAGAGCAGAGATCGCGATGAGCCACGGCGCCATGGTGTCCAGCGTGGGCTTAAGAGCCGCTTAAGCCCGCGCGCGCCCGGGCCGCGGTCCGTACCGGATCGGGCGATCAGCCGCGACCGGATGCCGTTCTGGCTCGCGACTGCGCCGGCGTGATGCCCGTCCAGCGCCTGAAGGCGCGCCAGAAGACGCTCGGCTCGGCATAGCCCAGCGACTGGCCGATCTCGGCCAATGGCCGTTTGCCATTCGCCACCGCCTGCAGCGCCGCATCACGCCGCGCCTCGTCGAGCAGGCCCGAAAAGCTCAGGCCCTGCGCCTGCATGCGCCGCGCCAGCGTGCGCTCGGTGAGGCCGAGTGCGCGCGCCGCCTGGGCGCGCGTGGGGAGTTGCCCCTGCAGCTGCGCGGCGATCCAGACGCGCAGCGCCTGCGCCAGTTCGCCGCGCGCCGACAGCGCCGCGAGCCGCGCGCGCGCCTGCGCGTGGTGCGCCTGCGCGAGCTGCGCGTCGGCCTGCGGCAGCCTTGCGTCGAGTTGCGCGTTGGCGATCAGCACGCCGCTGAACGCCTGCTCGAACGCGACCGCGCACTGGAAGACCTCGCGGTAGCCGGCGAGCGGGCCGAGGCGCGGCTGACTGAACTGCACCGCCTGCGGCCGCAGCGCGCTGCCCGTCACCCAGCGCGCGAACACCACCACCGCCGCCAGCACGGCCTCGATCTGGTGCGGGCTGAAGGCGAGCGTGCCCTGGCGCGGGTGGTAGACCACCCAGCAGGCGTCGCGCCCGGCGATCATCTGGAAGCGCCCGCCGTCGCTGATCAGGCGCTGGTATTGCTGCACCAGCGCAAACGCCTCGCGCAGCGTCGGCGCCGACTGCAGCAGGTAGCTCACGACGTTGAAGTTCGCCGGCCCGACACCGGCGCCGGCCTTGAGGCCGAAGCCCGCGTCCTGCGTGCAGTGCACGGCGGCGCGCCAGAGGCGGGTGATGTGGTCGATCGGCCAGCGCTCGGCGTCGAGTTCGTCGGCGCCGATGCCGGCGCTGGCGAGCAGCGTCTCGCGCGTCACGCCCTGCTGCTGCGCGGCGGCGAGCACGGTGCCCACCCAGCTCATCGAGACCGTGGCCTGCAAGGTCAAGCGCTCTGTCCTGCAAAGTCAATCGACGCCGATCCTAACAGCCTATCGTTACGGCCCAACAGGGCGATGCGCGGGGCACGGCCTCGCCCACAACGGAGACGAACGATATGGCGGCTGTACAGCAAAGCGATGCGGTGGTGGTGGGTGGCGGCATCGCCGGGATCGTCGCCGCGCTCGAACTGCTGCGTGCGGGCAAGCGCGTGACGCTGGTCGACCGCGACACGCCCGAGCGCTTCGGCGGCCTCGCGCTGTGGGCCTTCGGCGGCATGGCGCTGGTCGGCACGCCGCTGCAGGCGAAGATGAAGATCCCCGATACGCCCGAGCGCGCGCTCGCCGACTGGCTGCGTTTCGGCGAGCTCGACGCTGCCGACCACTGGCCGATGCAATGGGCGCGCCACTACGTCGAACAGTCGCGCGCCGGCGTCTACGACTGGCTCAGCGCAGAGGGTCTGAAGTTCATGCCCGCCGTCAACTGGGTCGAGCGCGGGCTGAACGGCGACGGCAACAGCCTGCCGCGCTACCACGTCGTCTGCGGCACGTCGCGCCACATGACGCTGCGCCTGATCGACGCGCTGCGCGCCGCCAGCACCGATGGGCGATTGACGCTGCTGCACCGCCACCGCGTCACCGGCGTCGAGCAGCAGGGCGGCCGCATCGGCGGCGTGCACGCCGTCGACGAAGCGACGGGGCACGAAGTGCAACTGCGCGCCCCGGTCGTCGTGCTCGCGATGGGCGGCCTCAACGGCGGCCACGACGAAGCGCGGCGCAACTGGCCGAAGGGCAGGGCGCTGCCGGCGGCGATGCTCAACGGCGCGCACCCGTTCGCCGACGGCCGCCTGCACCACCACGCCGCCGAGCGCTGCGGCGCGCGGATCACCCACGCCGGCGAGATGTGGAACTACGCGGCCGGCTTCCCGCATCCGTATCCGCACTTCGCCGGCCACGGGCTGTCGACCATCCCCTGCAAGTCGGCGCTGTGGCTCGACCACACCGGCCGGCGCATCGGCCCCGAGCCGCTCGTGACCGGCTTCGACACGCACTGGCTGTGTCAGCGTGTCGCGGCACAGAAGCAGCCCTGGACCTGGCACCTGCTGAACTGGCGCATCGCAGCCAAGGAGTTCGCCATCTCCGGCGCCGAGCACAACCAGCGCATCCGCGACCTGCAGTTCCCGGCCTTCCTGAAGGAAACGCTGCTGGGCAACCACCGCCTGGTGCGCCAGATGCAGGCGCAGAGCCCGCATTTCCTGGTCGCCGACAGCCTGGCCGAACTGGCGGCGAAGATGAACGCACTGACCGCCTCGCACGACGTCGACGCCGCCGTGCTGCAAGCCACCGCCGACGCCTTCGACGCCAATTTCGCCAACGGCAGCAAGCTCGAGAACGACGACCAGATCCGCCGCATCCATCACGCCCGCCAATGGGGGCCGGACAAGTTACGCACCTGCAAGCCGGCGCCGCTGCAGCGCAAGGGCGCGGGGCCGTTCATCGCCATCCACATGCAGCTGATCACGCGCAAGAGCTTGGGCGGCCTGCAGACCGACCTGCAAAGCCGCGTGCTCGACGGCGCTGGCCGGCCTGTCGATGGCCTGTACTGCGTCGGCGAGGCAGCAGGATTCGGCGGCGGCGGCGCCAGCGGCAAGCGCTCGCTGGAAGGCACCTTCCTGCCCGGCTGCATCCTCACCGCGCGCGCGGCCGCGCGGCACATCGTCGCCGGCTGAATCGAAAAGCACCGCCTGATGGAACCCGACTTCATCGTCGTCGGCACCGGCCCCGCCGGCTGCGCCGTCGCGTCGCGCCTGAGCGAAGACCCGCGCCACCAGGTGCTGCTGCTCGAAGCCGGGCCGGGGCAGCGCAAGGGCATCCTCGGCAGCAACGCCGCGCTCGGATCGCTCGTCTATGGCCTCAAGCGTAGCGCCTACAACTGGGGCTTCGACACCCAGCCCGACGCCGGGCTGAACGGCCGGCGCGCCTACCACCCGCTGGGCCGCGGCCTGGGTGGCGGCACCTCGCTGAACATGCTGATGTACATGCGCGGCAACCCGCTCGACTACGACGGCTGGGCGCGCGCCGGCAACCCCGGCTGGAGCTGGGCCGAGGTGCTGCCCTACTTCAAGAAGAGCGAGGACAACCAGACTTTCAGCGACCCGCACGACCCCTGGCACGGCCAGGGCGGCCCGGTGTGGGTGGAAGAGCTGCGCACCGACAACCCCTGGCACGCCACGCTGCGCCGGGCCTGCCAGGAAGCCGGCTGGCCCTACAACCCAGACCTCAACGGCGCCACGCAGGACGGCTTTCGGCCGACGCAGGTGATGATGAAAGGCGGCGAGCGCCACCACGCGGGGCAGGCCTACATCCTGCCGCACCTGGGCAAGCGGCCGAACCTGAAACTGCAGTGCGACAGCCCGGTGACGCGCGTCCTGTTCGAGGGCCGGCGCGCCGTCGGCGTGGAGGTGATGCAGGGTGGCGCTCTGTGGCAACTGCGCGCGCGCAAGGAAGTCATCGTCTCCTGCGGCGGCCTGCTCTCGGCCAAGCTGCTGCAGCTCTCCGGCGTCGGCGACGGCGCGGCGCTGCAGCGCCTCGGCATCCCGAGCGTCGCGCACCTGCCGGCCGTGGGCCAGCACCTGCAGGACCACCTGGACGTGATCCTCGGCCACCACATTCCGGGCGACCCGCATCTGGTCGGCCTGTCGCCCACCGGCGCGCGCAGCCTGTGGCAGGCGATGCGGCGCTGGCGCCGCGAGCGGCGCGGCATGTGCACCACCAACTTTGCCGAGGTGACCGGCTTCATGCGCCTGGCGCCGGACGCGCCGATGCCGGAGATCCAGTACGAGTTCGTCGTCGCCCTCGCGATGGATCACGGGCGCAAGGTCTACGCCAAACACGGCCTGTCGACCCACGTGCTGCTGCTGCACCCGAAGAGCCGCGGCAGCGTGCAGCTCGCCAGTGCGCGCTGGCAGGACGACCCGGCGATCGACTTCCGCTACTTCTCGCACCCCGACGACCTGGCGACCATGGTGCAGGGCGTGCGCCGCGTGCTGCAGGTGTACGACACGCCCACGCTGCGCGGCCGCGTGAAGAGCGACCTGCGCACCGCGCATTGCCAATCCGACGACGACTATGCGCAGTGGTGCCGCAGCGTGGCCGGCACCAACTACCACCCCACCAGCAGTTGCCGCATGGGGCCGAGCGCCGACGACAGCGTGGTCGATGCACGGCTGCGCGTGCACGGCGTGCAGGGCCTGCGCGTGATCGACAGCTCGATCTTCCCCACCATCCCCGGCGGCAACACCACCGCGCCGAGCTACATGGTGGGCGAGAAGGGTGCGGCGATGTTGCGCGAGGACTGGCGATGAGCCTGCGCTGGAAACACGGTGCGCCGCGCACCGTGTTCATCAGCGGCAGCAGCAGCGGCATCGGCCGCGACATGGCGCTGCGGCTGGCGGCCGAAGGCGCGCACATCGCCTTGTTCAACCGCTCGGCCGCCGACGACGTGCTGGCCGAACTGCGCGCCGCCGCGCGCAATCCGCAGCAACGTTTTGCCGCCTGGCGCGCCGACGTGGCGCAGGCCGGCAGCATCGACGCCGCGGTGCGCCAGGCGGTGGCCGATCTCGGCGCGCCCGAGCTGGCGATCAACAGCGCCGGCGTGCTCAACGCGCAGTCCTTCGACGAAGCCACCGCGCAGGACTTCGACCGCGTCATCGACATCAACCTCAAGGGCTCGCGCCACTTCGCCGCCGCCGTGCTGCCGCACATGGCGGCGCGCACCCACCTCGTGTTCATCGCCTCGCTCGCGGCCTACACCGGCAACTTCGCCTACACCGCGTACTGCGCGTCAAAGTTCGGCGTGCGCGGCCTGGCCGAGGCGCTGCGCTACGAGCTGAAGTTCAAGGACATCGACCTCAGCCTGTGCTGCCCCGGCGAAATCATGACGCCGATGGTCGAGCAGGAAAAGCGCCACCAGCATCCGGTTTCCGCCGCGCTGAAGGCCTTTGCCGGCAGCGCGCAGCTCGACGACGCCGTGCCCGCGCTGCTGCGCGGCATCGCGCGGCGCCAGTTCGACATCGTCGACGGCCCGCGCCCGGCGCTGACCGCCTTCCTCTCCCGCCACGCGCCGCGCCTGTCGCGCCGCATCGGCGACCTGATCGCCGCGCGCGCGCTGCGCGCCGCCACCGAGAAGTCGCGATGACGACCGACTCGGCGCCGCACCCCGACCGTGGCCGCCCGAGTCGCCCCGATCGCGGCGACCCGCTGCGCTGCCAACGGCTCGCGCGGATTCGCGATCGACCGATGGGACGCAGCGGCAAGCTAACATCCTGGTGTCAAAGCACCAATGCGAGGCTGACATGAGCCGCCTGACCATCACCCTGTCGGAGGCCCGCTACAAGGCGCTGAAGGAAGCCGCCGTGCAGCGCGACAAGACGATCGGGCAACTGATCGACGAGAGCCTGGACTTCTATGGCATCAAGTCGCGCGCCGACGCGCGCGATCTCGTACGCCGCGCCCGTGCTCGCAGCAAGCTGCCCGACGACCAGGCGCTTGCGGTGGCGCAGGAGCATGTGCGGGCGGTGCGGCGCTAGGAGCGTGGGCGGCAGAAATCGGTACTCGCGTTGGGCTGGAATGGGGGCGCAGGCAAGGCGCAAAGCGCAGCCGGGTTCGATACCCGGCGAGCATTTGCAACGCCGCATGCGCCCCCATTCCAGCCCAACCCGAAGGGCCGGGGCGATTCGCGGCGCCAGCCTTCGTTGCTGGCTCGTTGTGTGGGCCTGCCACACGGCCTCGCCAGCGCCTTGGCTTGCACCGCGACTCGCCCCGGCGCGAGCACCGATTTCTGCCGCCCACGCTCCCAATCGTGATTCGTCAGCCCGTCATCGTCGACACCAACGTGGTGATTGCCGGGCTGCTGACCGGCAACGCCGCGTCTCCCGTGGCGCGCATCCTCGACGGCATGCTGGCGGCCGCCTTCCCGTTCGTCATGTCCGAAGCGCTGCTGGCCGAGTACGCAGCCGTACTGGCGCGTCCCGCGTTGCGCAAGCTGCACGGGCTGACGCTGGCGGAGGTCGAAACGCTGCTGACCGACATCGCCCAGCACGCCATCGTCTTGGCCCCGGGTGTCGGTTCACCGGCGCCGGACCCCGGCGATCAACTGCTGTGGGACCTGCTCGCCGCCAAGCCCGAACTGTTGCTCGTCACCGGAGACAAGGCGCTGCAACGCGACGCCGCGATGCGACCGCGCGTGGTGTCGCCGCAGGCCTTCGTGGATGCCCCATGAGCGAGCCGTAGACGGATGCGCTCCATGAAAGCCGCCAACACCACCCGAACGCGCCGGGACACGTTGAATCTGCGCATTCTTCCGGCTGAGCGCAAGCTGATCGACCGCGCCGCAGAAGCGGCAGGCAAGACGCGCACAGCCTTCATCCTCGAAGCGGCCCGTCGCGCGGCCGAGGAAACGCTGCGCGGCCGCGCCTTGATGGTGGCCGGCGCCGAGGCCTATGGCGAGTTCCTGAAGCGGCTCGACAATCCGGCGCAACCCAATGGCAGCTTGCTGCGCACGCGTTCCGCCGAGCCGACCTCAGCTCAAGCTAAAGTGCCCCGATGACTCTAGTCAAGTCCAAGAAGCGCGTTGCCGACCACGGCGAGGTCTTCACTCCCGCGTGGCTGGTCGAGGCCATGCTCGACCTCGTGAAGGACGAGACCCAGCGCATCGACTCGCGTTTCCTGGAGCCTGCCTGCGGCAGCGGCAACTTCCTCGTGCAGGTGCTCCGGCGCAAGCTCGCGGCGGTGGAACTCAAGTACGGCCGGTCCGACTTCGAGCGCCGGCACTACGCGCTGCTGGCGCTGATGTGCATCTACGGCATCGAACTGCTGCCGGACAACATCGCCGAATGCCGCGACAACCTGCAGGACATCTTCGCCGAGTACCTGAACCTCGATGAAGCGAGCGACCTGTACCGCGCCGCCAGCCGTGTGCTGTCGCTCAACCTCGTGCATGGCGACGCGCTGACCATGAAGGACAGCGGCGGCGCGCCGATCACTTTCGCCGAGTGGGGCTACCTCGGCAAAGGCAAGTTCCAGCGGCGCGACTTCCGCTTCGACGTGCTGACCCATTCGTCAGCCTTCAGCGCAGACGATTCCTTGTTCGCGCACCTGGGCAAGCACGAAATCTTCACGCCGGCCAAGACCTGGCCGCCGATGGCCGTGGGCGACCTTGCTGCGCTGCAGGGGAGTGAAGTTGGCCAAGATTGAAGTCAAGGGCACGTCGATCACCGTCTACTCCGACGGCGATCGCGATTTCATCTCGCTGACGGACATGCTCAGGGCCAAGGACGGCGACTTCTTCATCTCCGACTGGCTGCGCAACCGCAACACCGTGGAGTTTCTGGGCATCTGGGAGCAGGTTCACAACCCGGATTTCAACTATGGCGGATTCGCCGCAATTAAAAGTCAGGCCGGGCTCAACAACTACAAGCTCAGCGTCAAGGAATGGGTGGCGCAGACCCGGGCCATCGGCCTCGTCGCCAAGGCCGGGCGCTACGGCGGCACCTATGCCCACAGGGACATCGCCTTCGAGTTCGGCATGTGGATCAGCGCCGAGTTCAAGATCTACCTCATCAAGGAGTTCCAGCGCCTCAAGGAGACCGAGCGCGAGCAACTGGGCTGGGACATCCGCCGCAACCTCACCAAGATCAACTACCGGATTCATACCGACGCCATCAAGGCCCGGCTGATACCGCCGCAACTGACGCCGCAGCAGATCAACCTCATCTATGCCAGCGAGGCGGACCTGCTGAACATGGCGCTGTTCGGCAAGACCGCGAAGCAGTGGCGCGACGAGAACCCGGGCACCAAGGGCAACATCCGCGACGAGGCCAACGCAGCGCAACTCGTGTGCCTGGCCAACCTCGAGTCGCTGAACGCGCACTTCATCCAGCAAGGCTTGGCGCAGGCCGAACGGCTGGCCCTGCTGAACCAGACCGCCATCGGGCAGATGAAGCTCTTGTTGGCGGATGCGCGCGTGCAGCGCCTGCAAGGCAAGCAGCCATGAATGGGCAGGCTTCTTTCTCGCTGCGGGGCCGCAACCCGGACGTGCTGACGTGCATCGCGAACCTGTCGAACGACGAGGTCTTCACACCGCCGGAGTTCGCCAATTGGATGCTGGATACGCTGGCTAGAGCCTGGGCGGCGGCCCACGGCGGCGCGAACCTGTGGGCCGACAAGACGGTGACGTTCCTCGACCCATGCACGAAGTCGGGCGTGTTCCTGCGCGAGATCACGAGGCGCCTTACCGACGGCTTGGCAGGCGAGATCCCGGAGCTGCAGGAGCGCGTCGATCACATCCTGACCCAGCAGGTCTTTGGCATTGGCACCACGCAGCTCACCAGCCTGCTGGCGCGGCGCAGCGTGTATTGCTCCAGGCACGCGAACGGCAAGCACTCCATCGCGAAGGGCTTGGCCGGCGAGGCGGGGAACATCTGGTTCGAGACGATGGCGCACACGTGGCTGGATGGAAAGTGCAGCTACTGCGGCGCCAGCCAGAAGTCCCTCGATCGGGGCGAGGGGCTGGAAACGCACGCCTACGCTTTCATCCACACAAACAACATCAAGGCGCGCATAGGCGAGCTGTTCGGAGGCAATATGCAGTTCGACGTGATCGTCGGCAACCCGCCGTACCAGTTGGACGATGGCGGCTACGGTACGAGCGCAGCGCCGATCTACCACCTCTTCGTGGACCAGGCGAAGAAGCTCGAGCCACGCTACTTGTCGCTCGTCATTCCCGCCCGCTGGTTCGCCGGCGGGAAAGGGCTGGATGTCTTCCGGGAGGCGATGCTTGCCGACGATCGCCTGCGCTCCATTGACGACTACCTCAGCGCGGCAGACGTGTTTCCGGGCGTGGGCTTGAAGGGCGGCGTGTGCAGCTTTCTCTGGGACAGGGACAACCCCGGGCCGTGCCGCGTCACCACGCGCTTCAAGGACTGGCCTCCGTCAACGGCAGTTCGGCCCCTACTCGAGGTAGGCGCGGATGTCTTCATACGCTTCAACGAAGGGCTGTCGATCCTCGAGAAGGTGATCGCCGCCGAGCAGAGCGGAACAGGAGATTCGCTCTCACTGCCAGATGCCAAGCGCTTCGATCGATTGGTCAGTTCTCGAAAGCCGTTCGGACTCGAGACAACTTTCAAGGGCAAGGCGATCCGGCGCGCCAACGATGTGCTGGTCTATCGGAACGGCGGCATTGGCTACGCGCCGCGTCCCACCATCACGGTAGGCACCAATCTCATTGACTCGTGGAAGGTTTTCGCGGGGTACGCCGCGCCAGGAACCGGCAATAGGGATACCTATCCACATCGAATCATCAGCACGCCATTCATCGGAGAGCCCGGCAGCATCTCCTCGGAAACCTATCTCTGCATCGGCCCGTTCGACACACAGGGCGAGGCAACGAGCGTCCTTTCCTACTTGTCCTGTCGCTTGACTCGTCTGCTGATTCTCCTGCACAAACCGTCCCAACACGTCACGCGCAAGGTCTACACCTTCGTGCCGACCCAAGCGTGGACGAAGCAGTGGACCGACGCCGACCTGTACGCGAAGTACCGGCTGACCTCCAGCGAGATCGCGTTCATCGAGAAGATCGTCCGGCCACTGGACATCAACGGCGACTTGTTCGATGGGGACGCCATAGATGCAGGCGCCGATGAATAGGACCATCGAGGAAATCCTCCCAAGCAAGCCCGAAGCCCGCCCTCGCATCTACGCCTACTCAATAGCTGACGCCGCGCACAAGGGCCTCCTCAAGGTCGGGCAGACAACGCGCAACGTGAAGCAGCGCGTCGCCGAGCAACTCAAGACCGCGGCGATCAAGAACTACACCATCGTCCTGGACGAACCCGCCGAGCGCGACGACGGCGGCATCTTCAGCGACCACGACGCGCGCGCAGCGCTCGCCAGGAAGGGCTTCGCGAAGGTCGAGCTCGAATGGATGCGCTGCACAGCCACGGACGTGAAGACCGTGCTCACCGAACTGCGCACGGGCCGGCGGTTCACGGGCCACCACCACGAGACTTTCGCGATGCGCGGCGAGCAGGATGCGGCGGTGCAGATGACGCACGCCTACTTCCACTCGCGCTGGGCCGAAGACGCGCACGCCGTTCCGCGCTTCCTGTGGAACGCGAAGATGCGTTTCGGCAAGACCTTCACCACCTACCAACTCGCGAAGAGCCTGGGCGCCAAGCGCGTGCTCGTCGTCACCTTCAAGCCGGCGGTCGAGGATGCGTGGCAAACCGATCTCGAGAGCCACGTGGATTTCGATGGCTGGCAGTACCTGTCGAAGTCCAACGACGGTGACCCTTTGCAGATCGACCGCAGCAGGCCGGCCGTCTACTTTGGGTCGTTCCAGGATCTGCTCGGGCGCGACGCGGCGGGCAACATCAAGGCCCGGAACGAGTGGCTGCACACCTTGAACTGGGATCTCGTTGTCTTCGACGAGTACCACTTCGGCGCGTGGCGCGACACCGCGAAGGAATTGTTCGAGGGCGAGGATGACGCGGTCGCAAAGAAGGAGGCCAAGCTCGAGTACGCGCAGGGCCTGGAAGGGGTGAACGAAGACCTCGCCGTACTCTCGGAGCAGGAGGCCGATTTCCTGCCGATCACGACCAGGGCCTACCTGTACCTCTCAGGCACGCCGTTCAAGGCGCTCGCCACAGGCGAGTTCATCGAAGAGCAGATCTTCAACTGGACCTACACCGACGAGCAGCGCGCGAAGGAGGCCTTCGCGGCCGAGCATCCGGCCAGGTGGAACCCGTACGGCGCGCTGCCGCAGATGCGCCTGCTGACCTACCAGATGCCGGACGAACTGGTGGCCATCGCCAGCGCCGGCGAGTTCGACGAGTTCGATCTCAATGCCTTCTTCGAGGCGGCGGGAGAGGGCAGACAAGCGGCGTTCAAGCACAAGAGCGACGTGCAGAAGTGGCTGGACATCATCCGCGGCTCGTATGCGCCGAGGGCCGTCGAACACCTGAAGACCGGCGGCCCGCCGTTCCCGTATTCGGACGTTCGCCTGCTGCCCTACCTGCAGCACGCGTTCTGGTTCCTGCCCAACGTCGCCGCCTGCCGCGCGATGGCGAACCTGCTGGCCGAGAAACACAACGTCTTCTGGCACGACTACACGGTGCTCGTGGCGGCGGGCGCTTCGGCAGGCATCGGCCTGGAGGCGCTGCCGCCGGTGCGCGAGGCCATCGGCAGCGGATTCGAGACGAAGACGATCACGCTGTCGTGCGGCAAGCTCACCACCGGCGTCACCGTGCCGCAGTGGTCGTCGATCCTGATGCTGCGCAACCTGAAGTCGCCGGAAACGTACTTCCAGGCCGCGTTCCGGGTGCAGTCGCCTTGGTCGATCAAGAACCCGAACGGCGACGACCCGAACGAGGAGGAAGTCTTGAAGCCGGTGTGCTTCGTGTTCGACTTCGCGCCCACGCGCGCGCTGCGGCAACTCTCGGAGTACGCGATCGGCCTTTCACCCAACGAGCCGAACCCGGAGAACGCCGTCAAGGACCTGGTGTCGTTCCTGCCGGTGCTGGCCTACGACGGCGCCAACATGACGCAGATCGACGCGGGCGGCATTCTCGACATCGCGATGGCCGGCACCAGCGCCACGCTGCTGGCGCGCAAGTGGGAAAGCGCGCTGCTGGTGAACGTCGACAACGACACCCTGCGCCGCATCATGGACGACGCCGAGGCGATGGCCGCCGTCGAGCGCATCGAGGGCTGGCGCGCGCTGGGTGACAACGTCATCGAGACCATCATTAACAAGAGCGAGAAGGTCAAGGCGCTGAAGCACAAGGCCAAGGACAAGGAGCTGTCGGAGAAGGAGAAGAAGGAACTCACCGCCGAGGAGAAGGAGTACAAGTCCAAGCGCAAGCTGGTGCAGGAGAAGCTGATCAAGTTCGCAACGCGCATTCCGGCCTTCATGTACCTGACCGACTTCCGCGAGAACACGCTGCAAGACGTGATCACCAAGCTGGAACCCGAACTGTTCCTCGCCGTCACCGGCCTGACGGTGAAGGACTTTCACCTGCTCGTGCGGCTCAAGGTGTTCAACACCGAGCAGATGAACCAGGCCGTGTTCGCGTTCCGGCGCTACGAGGATGCGTCGCTGCGCTACACGGGCATCGAGAGCCATCCGGGGCTGACGCACGTCGGGCTGTACGACACCGTGGTGGCGCGGGAGTGAGAGCCACGACAACGCAGACCAACAACAAGGAACCCCCATGCAAGGCGACATCGTCTCCAGCGTGCTGCTGCCGCTGATCCTGGCGTTCATCATGTTCTCGCTCGGCCTCGGGCTCACGCCGGGCGACTTCCGCCGCATCCTGGTGCAGCCGCGGGCGCTGCTGGTGGGCGTGGTCTGCCACTTCGTGCTGCTGCCGCTGGTGTGCTGGCTGATGCTGCAGGCGCTGGGCATCGGCGGCGTGTTTGCGGTGGGCTTCATGATCCTGGCGGCCTGCCCCACCGGCAGCACCTCCAACCTGCTGACCTACCTGGCGCGCGGCGACGTGGCGCTGGCGCTGAGCTTCACCGCGGTGGCCAGCGTGCTCACGATCTTCACGCTGCCGCTCATCGTCACCTGGGCGCTGGGCCACTTCCTCGGCGCGGCGCGCGCGGTGGACGTGCAATGGATCCGAGGATTGGCCTGATGATGGGCCAGGTGACGCTGGTGCTGGGCCTGCCGGTGAGCCTGGGCATGGCGGCGCGCCACCGCTATATGGCCTGGGCGCTGCGCTTCGAGCCGCGCGCAACCAAGGTGGCGACGCTGCTGTTCGTGCTCATTGTGGTCGCGGCGGTGGTCAAGAACTGGGCGCTGCTGCGCGACAACTTCAATACGCTGGCGCCGTTTGCCGCGGCGCTCAACCTGGGCATGCTGGCGTTGGACTTCACGGTCGCCTGGGCGGCGCGGCTGTCGTACCGCCAGTCGGTCACGCTGGGCATCGAGACGGCGGTGCAGAACGCCGCGCTGGCGCTGGTCATCGCCAGCACCGTGCTCGGCAACGACGCGATGGCCATCCCCGGCGCGGTCTACGGCGTGCTGATGTACGGCGGCGGGCTGCTGTTCGCGCTGACGATGCGGCGCTTCGCGCGCGGCCCCGCCGTGCAGGCCGCCCATTCCGCCCGTGCTGCCCGTGCTGCCTGAGCCGCCCATGCCGCCGATGCCGCCCATGCCGCCCATGCCGCCGATGCCGCCAGCGCCCCACTACCCCGCCACCGCCGCCGACTGGCGCGCGCTGGCGTGGCGGCGCCTGCCGCGTTTCCTGTTCGACTATGTCGACGGCGGCGCCGGCGACGAGCGCACGCTGGCCGCCAACGAGGCCGGCTTCGCGGCGCTGCAACTGCGCCAGCGCGTGCTGGTCGACGTGTCGCAGGTCGACACGCGCAGCCAGCTCGCCGGCCAGGACTGCGCGCTGCCGCTGGCGCTGGCGCCGGTGGGGCTGGCCGGCATGATGGCGCGCCGCGGCGAGGCGCAGGCGGCGCGCGCCGCGCAGGCCGCCGGCGTGCCCTTCACGCTGTCCACCGTCGGCATCTGTCCGCTCGCCGAAGTGGCCGCGGCCAGCGGCGCGGCGCCCTGGTTCCAGCTCTACATGCTGCGCGACCGCGGCGCCGTGCGCGCGCTGCTCGACGCCGCCTGGGCCGGCGGCTGCCGCACGCTGGTGTTCACCGTCGACCTGCCGGCCACCGGCCTGCGATGGCGCGACGTGCGCAACGGCATGACGGCCGGCGGCGCCGGCGCGGCGCTGCTGCGCGCGCGGCAGGTGCTGGCGCGCCCCGGCTGGGTGCGCGACGTGGCGCTGCGCGGCAAACCGCTGACCTTCGGCAGCCTGAGCGCGCAGGTGCCCGGAGGGCGCGACCTGAACGCCTTCAAGGCCTGGGTCGATGCGCAGTTTGACCCCGGCGTGACGTGGAAGGACATCGACTGGCTGCGCGGCCAATGGCAGGGCCGGCTGCTGCTCAAGGGCATCCTCGACGTCGACGACGCGCGCGCGGCCGTGGCCAGCGGCGCCGAGGGCATCGTCGTCTCCAACCACGGCGGGCGCCAGCTCGATTCGGCGCCGGCCAGCATCGCCGCGCTGCCGGCCATCGCCCGCGCCGTCGGCCACCAGACCGAAGTGCTGATGGACGGCGGCGTGCGCAGCGGCACCGATGTCTTCAAGGCGCTGGCGCTGGGCGCACGCGGCGTGCTGATCGGCCGGCCCTGGGTCTGGGCGCTCGCCGCGCAAGGCCAGGCCGGCGTGGCGCAGCTGCTCGCGCACTGGCAGCGCGAGCTGCTGCTGACGATGACGCTGGCCGGCGCAACAAGCATTGCCGACATCGATTCCACCCACCTCAACGCCTTGCAGGAACACCCATGAACGGCGCCCAAGCCCTGTTGCAGACGCTGGCCGATGCCGGCATCGAGGTCTGCTTCACCAACCCCGGCACCAGCGAGATGCACTTCGTCGCCGCGCTCGACAGCGAGCCGCGCATGCGCGCCGTGCTGGCGCTGTTCGAGGGCGTGGCCACCGGCGCGGCCGACGGCTACGCGCGCATGGCCGGCAAGCCGGCGGCGACGCTGCTGCACCTGGGCTGCGGCCTGGGCAATGGCCTGGCCAACCTGCACAACGCGCGCAAGGGTAAGGTGCCGGTGGTCAACATCGTCGGCGACCACGCCACCTTCCACACCCGCTACGACGCGCAGCTGCAGTCCGACATCGAGACCGTCGCGAAGAACGTCTCGCCCGGCTTCGTGCGCACCAGTGCCAGCACCGCGCAGCTCGGCCAGGACGCGGTCGACGCGCTGCAGGCGGCGCGCGGCCTGCCCGGCCAGGTGGCGACATTGATCCTGCCGGCCGATGTCTCGTGGGGCGAAGGCGGCGTGCCCGGCCGCCTGCCCGCGCCCAGCGCCGCGCCCGCCGCCGACGACGCTACGGTGCAGGCCATCGCGCAGGCCATCCGCTCCGGCGGCAAGAGCGCGCTGCTGCTCGGCGGCCAGGCGCTGCGCGAGCCGGCTCTGCTCTCAGCGGCGCGCATCGCCGTGCAGGCTGGCGTCAAGCTGCTGGCCGAGGTCTTCCCGACGCGCCTCACACGCGGCGCCGGCGTGCCGGCGGTGGAGCGCATCGCGTACCTCGCCGAGATGGCCGGCGTGCAGCTAGCCGACATCCAGCACCTGGTGCTGGTCGATGCGAAGGCGCCGGTGTCCTTCTTCGCCTACCCCGGCAAGGCGAGCTACCTGGTGCCCGAGACCTGCAGCGTGCACACGCTGGCCGCGCCCGAGCAGGACGCGTTGGCGAGCCTGGACAAGCTGGCCGCCGCGTTGGGCGCCGCCCAGGCCAGCCCGCAGCTGCAGCCGGCCGCGCGCCCGGATCGCCCGCGCGGGCTGCTGACCGCGCCCAAGGTGTGCAAGGCGGTGGGGCACCTGCTGCCCGAGGGCGCGATCCTGATCGACGAGGCCATCACCTCGGGCCTGATGCTGGGTGCGATGACTGCCGGCTGCCCGCGCCACGACCTGATCACGCTGACGGGAGGCGCCATCGGCCAGGGCCTGCCCAATGCGGTGGGCGCGGCCATCGCCTGCCCCGATCGGCCGGTGGTCGCGCTGATCGGCGACGGCACCGCGATGTACACGCTGCAGGCGCTGTGGACGATGGCGCGCGAGCAGCTGCACGTCGTCAGCATTGTCTTCAACAACGCCAGCTACTCGGTGCTCAACGTCGAGCTCGAGCGCGTCGGCGCGGGCGACGGCGGCGCGAAGGCACGCGCGCAGCTCGATCTGGGCGGACCACAGCTCAACTTCGCGCAGCTGGCGCAAGGCATGGGCGTGCACGCGGTGCGCGCCAGCACGGCAGAGGATTTCACGAAGGCGCTCGAATACGCGCTCGCCACACCGGGGCCGCACCTGATCGAGGCGCTGGTGCCCGAGTCGCTCAGTGGCGCCAAGCGCAAGGTGCTGCCCTGGCTGCTGCGCTCGCTGCCCAGCCTGCCGCGGCCGGTGGCGCTCGCGCTGAAAGCGAAGATTGCGCCGTAGCGGCGCGTGTGGTCGGCTGCTGAGTTTGGCGCTCGATGACGTAGCGCGTTGATCCATCTCCACACGCGCGTTGCGAGCCGGCTGCCGGAGTTGGAAGTCTTCGACCACGTCCGTGCGCGCGGCGCCGCGGCCGCGCACGCTGACAATGGGCGCATGGTGAATGCGCACGACAGGCGACAACGAAGCCATCCGCGATGCGCCGGGGCGCTTTACCTCCATGCGTGGCGCGCTGCGGGTATCCCTACCGCAGTGATCTCGAACCCGGACGAGGCAGAATTCCTGCCGGCGCCATCGTCGGCAGGCACACGCAAGGAGAACTGAAGATGTCCAGCGAAACCAACGGCTATATGAGCGGCTTCGGCAGCGAATTCGCGACCGAGGCCTTGCCCGGCGCCCTGCCGGTGGGGCGCAACTCGCCGCAGCGCGCGCCCTATGGCCTGTATGCCGAGCAGCTGACCGGCTCCGCGTTCACGATGCCGCGCCATCTGAACCGGCGCAGCTGGCTCTACCGCATCCGCCCGAGCGCGGTGCAGACGACGCCGTACGAGCGTGCCGACGTGGCCGGGCGCTGGCTGAGCCGCTTCGACGAGCTGCCGGCGCCGCCGAATCAGCTGCGCTGGGATCCGCTGCCGATGCCCGACGCGAAGACGCCGACCGACTTTCTCGACGGCATGGTGACGATGGCCGGCAACGCCGGCTGCGGCATCCACCACTACGCGGCGAACCGTTCGATGGACAAGCGCTTCTTCTACAACGCGGACGGCGAGCTGCTGATCGTGCCGCAGCTGGGCCGGCTCACGCTCGCCACCGAAATGGGCGTGATCGATCTCGAGCCGCACGAGTTCGCGGTCGTGCCGCGCGGCGTGCGCTTCCAGGTGCGGCTGCCCGACGGCAGCGCGCGCGGCTACGTCTGCGAGAACCCCGGCGTGCCGTTCAAGCTGCCCGATCTCGGCGTCATCGGCTCCAACGGCCTGGCCAACCCGCGCGACTTCCTCACCCCGGTCGCCGCCTACGAAGACCGCGACGGCGAGGTCGAGATCGTCGCCAAGTTCCAGGGCCATTTCTGGCGCTATACGCAGGGCCACTCGCCGCTCGACGTCGTTGCCTGGCACGGCAATAGCGCGCCGTACAAATACGACCTGCGGCGCTACAACGCGATCGGCTCGATCACCTACGACCATCCCGATCCGTCGATCTTCCTCGTGCTGCAGGCGCCGAGCGCGCTGGCCGGCCAGGATACGATCGACTTCGTCGTCTTCGCGCCGCGCGTGCTGGCGATGCAGGACACCTTCCGTCCGCCGTGGTTCCATCGCAATTTCGCGAGCGAGTACATGGGCCTGATCCACGGCGTGTACGACGCCAAGGCGGAAGGTTTCGTGCCCGGCGGCAGCTCGCTGCACAACTGCATGACCGGTCACGGCCCCGACCTCGGCACCTTCAGGAAGGCGAGCAGCGCCGATACCGGCAAGCCCGACTACATCCGCGATACGATGGCCTTCATGTTCGAGACGCCGGCCGTGCTGCAGCCGACGCGCCATGCGCTCGAGACCCAGCAGCCCGACTACTACAAGGTCTGGAACGGCCTGGACAAGCAGTTCGATCCGAAGCGGCGCTGACGGCGCGGTGCGGCCGCACGCAGCGGGAAGCGGCGTGCGGCGCGGAGAGCGTGCCGGCGGGGCGCGTTGATGGTTAGACTGCGGCTGCGCCATGCGGGGCACGGCCACGTGCAGCATGGCGGGAGGCGGGGCAGCGGCAGCGCGGGCCAACGCCGCCGCCACCGCCCCTCGGCGCCCCCCGTCCCCGTCCCGCCCGGCCCATTCCCCTCCGTCG
>OEIU01000019.1_pt1 | contig 152355 bp, 135 predicted proteins | sample 1539221 | NCBI WGS metagenome assembly OEIU01 (sample SAMN03792071, study PRJEB22550) | activated sludge metagenome | feature: wastewater treatment plant; material: activated sludge; isolation source: Wastewater treatment plant of a petroleum refinery complex | place: Argentina: Zarate... | reverse complement strand
GTGCGGTCACAGTTCCCAGAGATAAAGTGGAGCTAAGTATGGCGGCGGTGTATGTGCCAATTCTTAGGGCGAAGCCAGGCGAAATTGAGGCATTGGGGCGCTTGTCACCGTTCGCAAAGGCGAACTCACAGCCTATTCTCGACATCTCCTGGGTGGACACTGAAACTGCCACGCAACTTCAGGAGCGGCTGACCGACATCGCAGTGAAGGTGTCGGAAGGTTGGGGCACTGCCAATCCAATCTACTTCGACTTCTCTCTCTTTCCACCTCAGGCGGAAGTCGTCGCTGGATCGCCTGTTGAGTTCCTATTTCGAACGGCCAGGCAACTGCATCTGCCAGCTGTTCCTGTCACCGGACCTCCCGCAGATCGCGGTCCCGGAGTCGACTATCTTGGACCAATTCGCAAAGTGGCCCAGACTGACCGTCGAGGTGTCGCGATTCGGGTTTCGTACGACGATTTCCGGGACCCGCAAGACCTGTTGAGTGCCATTGCAACCGTGCAGTCGCATATCGAAGTGCCAGACCTGCAAACGGATCTTATCCTGGACGGCAAGAGCCTAGATGGAATGCCGGAGGACGAGAGAGCACTGGATACCCTCGTAGAAATATTCAGCGAGGCGGTCGGAGCCCTCGACGGACGTTCCTTCCGCAGAATCGTCGCATGCCTATCGAGCTTCCCGGAAAAATCACCCAGAACAATTGGTGGAGCCCCTGTTCGGATAGTTCGGCTGGAAGGGTCGATATGGAGGTCACTTGTTCACAACCGCAGCTTGCAGACCACGGCATTGGGTGACTATGGCGTCGTGTTTTCGCGTGAGACTGATCCAGTAGGGCCGGTGATAGCCCCAAGCAAGGTTCGTCTTTCCACACCCACAATGCATGTTCTTTTCAAGGGGCGACCGGAAGATTACTTCGAACTGGCTCGGGAAGTCATGCAGGCTTCAGAGTTGAATGAAGTTGCAGACTGCTGGGGGACACATTCCATCCGCGACTGCACGGTTGGCGCGGGTGGCTTAGGCAACGCCACTACTTGGGTAGCGCGCGACACCAACACTCATATTGAGACCACCGCCCGCACCGCCCAGAACATTCTGCTGCGAGCCAAACGACTTGAGGAAACGGAGACGGTGCCCACCGATCCTTGGCTGCAGACATTCCTCTTCAAGTAAACCATCTCGGAAGATCGCGGCGCTCGTTGGCTCTCCCCAAGCACTCAGGCAGGAAGGTAATGTTGACGTTTGATCCCCCGGAGGTGGAAACCAATCTGCGCGCAACGCTGCTCAAGTTCACTGATGCCCTGACAGTACTCCTCGATGGTGAGGAAATTGCGCACGATTTCGCGCTCGATGCATTTGCGGATGCAATCGTCACGGATTCGTCGGAAGTAGTAGTCGGCTTTCCGTACTGTGACACCGATGCATCGCTTTCGATTGGCGAGTTCATTGAGTTGAGCAATGAGGTCACCGACCCGAAGACTTCATTCGACGGGCTTACGTTTCACTCTCGCACCCGAACCGTTTTGAGAGTGATGTCGTGGGATCTGCGCTCCATCGCCTTTGCTGAGAAGGCGACGGAGCGCGGAGAGCTGGGCGCAGCGACCATCGCTGAGCTGCCTGGTGTATCGGTGCGCGTGGGGCTGCGAGGCGCATCACCTCACTACGGCGCGGCCGTAGTGCTGAAGGATAACTTCTACGACAAGTACCATCCTCCGCTAATGCCGGATGACATATTTATTGAGGCGATCCATCCGCAGGGTGCAGACCAAGATGCCGCGATGGCCATAATCCAGTCCTATCTGTTTGAACTGGAAACAAGTCTCGGCCTTGAGTACTTCGAAGCGCCGAGACCAAGCGAAGAGGCCGAGTATCCAGAGGATGAGGAAATCGACGCGCTCGCCGCGAGAGCCGCAGGTTTGCGGCCTCTGCTCGTAGGACATGGAATGCACGTACTACTACAGGAATTCAATCGCGGACATGGCGCAATGAATCGGGATGCGACTCTACTGAGCTACGTCAAATGCATCGAATATGTCTCGGCCACTGTAGTCCGTGAGAAGCAGTACGAGGACCTTCGCAAAAGGCTGCTATCCCGCGATGCGCTCAACCCTAACGCCGACTATCTCGATGGGCTTTTGACGTTGTTTGAAGAAAATCGCGTACTGACGCGGGATGCGGAAGCACTGAAGCTCTCTGTCGAGCGTTGTTGCGATGTACTACCGATGGCTTCACACGCACCGCGATACCTTCGACTGCTCGCAGCGGTGACGCCAAAGAGCAGCGCGGATGACCGCCGAAATGCGCTTAGCGAGTTGGCGGCTGCGCTGTCTGCGTCCAGAAATCAGCTCGCGCATGCGAAGGCCAATTACAAGATTACTGGGAAGGAGTGTCCACCCGACCAAGTCGACCGATTGGTAGCTTGTGCGAAAATCGCTGCCGAGCAGTGCATCAGATGGTACGCGTCGCGATCACCTGAACTCAGACGCAGTTAGCAACGTTGCTTCGAGTCATGCCCGTCCTGATCGGGCCGCGCAAATCGTGCTCTTCGTCGTCGGACATACCAATTCACAGCGGACATCGGTCCGGTCCCGGACGACCTAGAATCGCGCGATCAAGTGTTTGAGCGGCCTTGGTTAGCGTTACCGGAATTTCGGGGAGGGTTACTGGAATTTTCATTGGACCGACACCCAGTCCTAAGCGGCATATATATGTATCTAAATTTGTCATAATATACAAACATCGTGCACTGCCGGGGGCGCGGCGTTTGTAGTCGGAGAATGTGAAAGCCCTAGGATTGCTGCTGTTCCTACCGCCAGCATCGCTGCCGTGCGCTTTATCTTGCCTGCGATCTGTCGCAGCACGCGCCTCTCCTCGTCCGTGCGCTTCGCTTCGGCGTTCAGAATGCAGATCAGGACGTATTCCTCTGAGAGTCCCGTCAGTTCGGCCAGTCGCGTTGCGTGCTCGCCGCTCATGGCGTGCGTGCCGTGACGCCATTGGCTGATTTGCGCGCGGGCGACGTCCAAAGCCTCCGCTAGCTTGTTGTCGGAAGGAATTCCGCTGTGCTTTCGAGCGATGTCGAAAAGGCCGGCTAGCGTGTGCATTCCAAGGTTCTCCACGTTTGTCAAGTGCAGCCTACATGGGGGTAGGCTGCTCGAACAGATGTAGGCGACGCTTGACATGTAGGTGGGTCTTAACACAAGGTCGCGCCCCATGGCGATCAGTGCTGTGTCTGAAGTCCTCCCTGAAGGCCTCTCCGTAAGTCTGGAGAGGCCTTTTTTTTGCGATCAACAGACCCTGCCGGGTATCCCGGTCAGTGATCGGCGATTGCAAGAGCTGGCGGATGCGCAGCGCGAGTTTTTACGGGCGTGGGATCGCTATGAGGCGTTACGTGCACTCGTTCTGAGTGAAGCGCGATGGGGCGTAGCCCCGGAGTGGCGATTCCTTGAGGGGGGGGCCCTGGGGGGGAACGGCGAAGGGCGTTCCCGTCCTCATGCTTCTTTCTCCGAACAAGAATCTTTGTTGCCTTCGCTACTGCGGAGACAGGCGGAGTGAGGTATGGCGAGCACGCTTCAGGCCTCGTTGATGCTGGGCTCGCTGCCGGCCGTCGTGCCGGTGCTGAAGCCGCTGCTCGCGATGTTGTTCGTTCGGTCCGCTCGGATGGGGGCCGCGAAGCGGCCCTTAGTCTTGAAGAAGGATCACTTAACGACGGGGCGCTGTATTCCGGTCATTCGTTTGGGTCTGACGTATGGAACGTAACGACCAAGGAATTTGCGTCCGGTGCGATAGAGCTGCGTGCGTGCATCTCGTCCGCGTGTCGCAGACAGGCGAAATCGTCGATGGCCTTATCGGAGGTGATGACCTGCGAAGGCTCGCCATCTGTCCCGCGCAGAGAGCGCGAGACGCTCGCGGAGGGTGGCGAAAGATCGGAGACGAATGTGCGCCGCTCGCGGCGTACTTGTCACGACAGGTGCCAGCAATTGAACGCTGATCACATGATCACGTTGACCAAGCGCGGCAAGTTCTCGTCGGCTGAGGATGTTTGGGCTGCGTTCGCAAGATTCTCGCGCTTGATGAAAAAGCGCTTTGGCGATGACCGATGGAAATACGTCGCGGTGCCTGAGCTGCACGCGGACGGGGAGACGTGGCATATGCACGTCGCGGTACACGGCTTCTATTGGGCCGGGACGGTGCGCCGTCTGTGGTTTCGAGCGCTCGGAGGGGTAGGCGATGAAAGCGGATCAGACACACCCGGCAATGTTGATCTCAAAGACTTCTCCGTTGGGTGTAGTCGTCGGGGAGCTCGAACAATTGCCAAGTACATTGCTAAGTACGTTGGCAAAGGCGCTGCCGCACGCGGTTTGTGCAAACGGGTATTTGCTGCTTCCCGTGGATTGCATCCGAATCGAGTTGCGCGGTGGCACATCCGTTACTGGTCAGGAATTGGCAGCCTTGTTGCTGAGTGCCAACGACAGTTGTGTTCGCTTGGTGCTGTGGAAACAGGCCATGCGTGGTTTTGGTCTCGAATGAGACGTGATGGTGGGGCCGGCGCATACGGCTTTGTGTTGTCAACAGTGAGGGTAGGAACATGATTAAGGTCGAAGTGAAGGATGCGTCCGTTGAGCGGGTGCAGGTGAATGGGAAAAACGGGTCGTTCACGTCAGAGCGTCAGGTCGGGTGGGTGACACTGTCGAACGGCGAGACGCGTCGGATCAGGCTGCGCGTGAATCAGGGCAAACCGTACAACGTCGGTACCTACATGGTCGGGTCGGAGTCGTTCACGGTGTCTCAGTACGGCGATCTGCAGCTGGGCGCGCTGCAGCTGGTGTCGTGCGTCGCGGATACGGTCGGTGCGGCTCGTAAGGGGGGCTGATGTCCCACGCGACCTGTCCGGGCGAGATCGTCACTGACACCAGCGGCGCAGCGCTGTGTCAGGACATGGGCGGGGCGCCGCTCGCCTGGACAGTATCGCCTGCCTTTTCAATCGACGCGCTCGATCCGTTGATGCTGTCGGGTGCGTTCGCCGCCGGGTTCATTCTCGTCGGCACCGGTTGGGCAATCGGCTACGGCGCGAAAACCGTGCTGAAGATGCTCAAGTGATGGGAGCCGCAAGGCACGCGATACAGCGCGCGAGGTCGCTGGATGAACTGGAGAGCTGCTGTGAAGTATCTCAATCAGGCTCGTCGTTATGGCTCCAAGCTGGCTTTCGCCGGTGTGGGCCTCGCGCTGCCGGTGCTGTCGTTCGCGACACCGGCGGGCACGTATGACGGCATCACCTCCGCGGTGGACTTTGAAGAAGTCGCCACGGCGGTTGTCGCCATCGCGGCGCTGATCGCCGTTGCGCTCGTCGCCAAGAAGGGCGCGCGCATGGTGCTCGGCATGATCGGTCGCTGACCGATAGAAGGCGGGACGCTCGTGGTCCCGCCTTCTTCTTTGGCGAAACAGGGTTTCGCCTCTGAGCCAAGCCGGCGAGGCGAAAAAATCTTAGTTGCGGGTGCAGGGGTGCAGCCCCTGCGTGGATTCGGTGCAGGTGCTGCCATGTACGAAGCGATTTTGTCGGCGGTTGATTTTGAGGCGGCGGCGCAAGCCGTCGTGTCGATTGCGGCAATCATCGCCGTTGCGCTCGTTGTGAGGGTTGGCGCGCGTACGGTGCTTTCGGCGCTCGGTACGGATGAGGCGAATTACTCGGAAGATGGGTTTGATTCTGAGCCGTGCATTCATGGTGCGCATTCGTGTTCGGAGTGCGGTACGGGCGGCGAAGCGGAACGGGATGACGGTGTGTATGCATACGATCAATACATGGCAGAGGCATATCCCGGCATGAATGCGGAGAGCGAAGAAGAGTACGACCGGATGCGAGGGGCCTAACGTGTTCGAGCTGTACTACTGGACTATGTTCTTTTTCGGAGGACTGACCGCGTATGCGTGCTTCCACGATTGGTAACAGTGCGCTGATTCCCGTCACGGGAATCGAGGCGGTGAAGTGGTTCGCGCTCGGCGCGATGCTGATCGAGCACGTCTATCGGTACGTGCTCGATGTCTTTCCGTTCTGGGTCTTTTTGATCGGCCGCAGCGTCTTTCCGCTCTTTGCGCTTTCGCTCGCGTTCGGCCTGGCGGGGAGCTGGCAGACCGCCCGCCCGCAGCGCGTGATTCAGCGTCTGCTTGTTTGGACGGTCATCGCGGCGGCCGCTCGTGCGTTCGTGTTGCCGGCGATGCCGCTGAACGTGCTTTTCACGCTGGCCGCCGGGTGCGTTGTGTATCTCTGCGCGCTGCGCGGTGGCTGGTGGTCACTGCTGATCGCTGCCGTGTCGTGCGCGCTGTCGGGCTTTGCTGAGTTCGGAATCTTCGGCGCGTTCGCCGTCGCTGCGGCGATGGCGTACGCAGATCATCGCGGCCGCTGGTGGCTCGCGATCTCGCTCGCTTGTGTTTGCGCGTCGCAAGCGGCGATTGCTCCGTTGGCGGCATTGCCGATTGCCTGGGCGGTGTCGCGTGTGGCTGACGGAGTGCCGCGAGTGTCGGGGGCGTTCTATTGGTCGTATGTCGGGCAGTGGCCGCTGTTGGCGTTTCTTCGGGTGTTGTCGTGATGCTGCGCTCGCGGCTGGTCGCCGTGCTGTTGCTCTTCGTGTGTAGCGCGCCGGTGTACGCGCAGACCTGCAATTGGTATCAATTCGGCTGGCGCTTCGTGGTGTCGGGGGTGACGCAGTGGGAATCTGAGCTGGGCTATAGCGACGGTGTGCCGACTACAGCGGCGAAAGCGGCACACTGCGCCGCGGTCGGGCCAGCGGGCTGGGCGGTTCGTGCGCCGTTGGCGTGGCCTAGTGATCATTCTTTTGTTTATAGCTCGGCGACTCTGTCGGGCGATAATTGCGTTATAAGCGGAACGTCGATGTCCGGTTCGTTCGGTCCGTTCAATCGCAACACGACCGCGGGTTACTTTGCCGTTGGTCCGAACTGTACCGAACCTCCAATTGAAGAATGTGAGAACACCACGGAATCAACATCCGTTGTGGCTTCCAGCGTGCCATCGAATGCGTGCAATCCGATCACTCACTGCAAGATGAAACGTGGTGCGGGCATCTGCATCGGTTTGTCTTGCGTGTTCTCCGTGACGCACACGACGGAGCAGTGTGATTCGGGTATTGATCCTCCGGTCGAGCCGGGTGATTCCGGTGAGCAGTGTGCTGAGGGTGCAGAGGTTGAGTTTTGTAAATCCAGTGATTCTCCCGCTGGTAAGAATTGCGGGTTTGTCAATGGCGAGTTTGCGTGTATCGACGCGGTGAAGCCGGGGGAGTGTAAGGTCTTGTCGAGCGGCGCACGCATCTGCAGTCAGTCGGCGGGCACGCCGCCGGCACCGGACAACGGCACGGCCGGACAGCCGGCAACACCAGATGAGACGCTTGATCAGACGAGTTCGACCGGTGCGGCTGCAACGTACAACTATTTCAACTCGACGACGGTAGCAGGGTCGGCGCGCGATCCCGGGACCACGGGCGAAAATCCGTACGCGGATTCGAGTGACGGCGACGAAGGCGGAGAGGAGGGGGATGATTCGTGTCCGGAGGGTGCAACCTGCGACGGTTCACTGCCTAACGCTGGCGAGTTTGATGAGGTGTGCACGTTCGGGGAGTGTGCCTCTGCGTTCTTCTCGCGGATTCAGGACGCGCCGATAGTCGCGCCGATTCTCGGTGCGGGTGCGGCGATGCCGGCGGGCGCGTGTCCGAATTGGACGCTTTCTGCGTTCAGCGAGGATTACAGCCTGTCGGGTCCGATGTGCGATATCTGGGAGGAGGTCAGTCCGGTACTGTCGGCGGTCTTTCTCCTGATCTGGGGATGGGTGGCGACGCGAATCGTCTTGAGTGCATGACATGGACAAGCTCATAGAATTCCTGCAGCGAATACTCGATTGGTTCGTTGAGCTGCTGTTGTGGGTTCCGCGCAAACTGTGGGAATTGCTGCTTGATGGGCTCGCGACGGTCATCGAAGCGATTCCGGCGCCTGGCTTCATGGCGAATCTTGAAAGCTGGGTGTCCGGGCTCGATCCGGCGATTGCGTATTTCGGCGGGCCGCTGCAGCTCGGCACCGGCATGACGTTCGTTGCCGTCGCGTACGTGCTGCGCTTCGCGATCCGTCGCTTGCCGGTGGTCGGGTGAGCATTTTTGCGTACACCGGCCTACCCGGCTCGGGCAAGTCGTACGGCGTTGTCGCTAATCAGATTCTGCCTGCGCTGAAAGCCGGGCGCGTGGTCGTCACGAATATCCCGCTGTATGAGGATCGCATTCGCGAGCAAGTGACGACGGGCGAGCTGCGCGAGTTCCCGATGGACTTGGTGTGCCAGCAACCGGAATCGATTGACGACTACGCGCCGCACGGTTGCGTGTTGATCATGGACGAACTCTGGAAGATTTTTCCGGCGGGCCAAAAGGTCGATAAGGTGCCGCAACCGTTCAAGCGGTTGCTGGCGGAGCATCGTCACATGGTCGATGCGCAGGGACGCTCGACGCAGATTGTGTTTGTGACGCAAGACTTGGCACAGGTCGGCATGTTCGCGCGCCAGTTGGTGGAGCAAACCTTCGTGCATACGAAGCTCGGCCACCTGGGCGCGGATGGCTCGTTTCGGGTTCGCATCTTCCATGGTCCGGCGACGGGTTCGAATCCGCCGCAGTCGAATCAGATTCGCATGACGCTGGGGCGGTACGAAGAAAAGATTTTTCGCCTCTATAAGTCGCACACCATGAGTAAGGCGGAGGGCGATGACGCGCAAGAGAAGTCAGTCGATACACGCGGCAACGTCTGGAAGCGGCCCGGCATTCTCGCGGCCGGTGTCGCGTGCCTGCTCGCTCTGTGGTGGGCCGGCGGCACGCTGGCCGATATCTTCGGACGTGATGAGGTCGCGAGCGCACCGAGCGGCGCGAGCGGAGCGACCGCCGCCGGTGCGCCGTCGTCGCGGCTGGTCGCGCGTAGAATCGGCACCGCGCCCGCGCGATCCTTCCGCGTTGCTGCAGTGTTCGCGTCCAACGATCCCGCGAATGCCTGGGCGGTGCTGGTGGATGATAAGGGCGCGGAAGTCTGGATTCCGGCCGGCGACTGTATGCAGTCTCGCCTCGAATGGCGCTGCGAGTATGAGCGGCAGTGGTGGACGCTCAAGGGCATCTGGCGTCCAGCGGTCGAAGATCAGCGCCCGCGCTTTGCAGTGCCGTCTCTCGGCGCGGGCGGCTGAAAAAAGCCCCCTAGAAGGGGGCTCCGTCAGCGGCGTAGAGTGCATCCGCCTTCGCTGTTGCGTCGATGAGTGCTTCCTGTGCGCGATCAAAGACGAAGATGGATGACCAGATGATTTCGCCTTCGGCGTCTTTCACCACACCGAAATAATGGTAACGGCGGTTGATGAGTGTGATTTCGTATGAGGGACGATAGATGATCGGCTGCATGTGGATTCTCCTAGTTGGGGGGCTCACCGATCCCGCCCCCCCAACTAGGAGAATGCGGGTGCAGCCGGTTCGTCCCGCCGTCGCTATCACAGCGGTCTGAATTCCGTCGCGATCTATCCTCAAGCGGCGTGACAATCTGCGGAGCCGGCCGTCTGGCCGGTTGGCGCGTCGCTTGAAGGTCACCGTCGTTTCTGTGAGCCGCGTCGCTGACGAGCTGCTGCACGTGCCTGCAGAGTCCGTCGGATGGACCCGATGCTTCGACGATCTCCCTTTGGCGATGAGCCTGAAGACGAGGCTGGCTTTCTTTCTGGTGTTGCGAAGATCGCGTTCGGTATCTTTCTGGGCGTGTTGATGCTCTGGCTCGTGGCGGCTGCCGTGGTGCGTCATCAGATGTCGCAGGTCAACGTTGCCGTACAACAGTCGCTGGATTCGATGCAGCAACGTGCGCAGCAAGCGGCGCAGTCGCGTCGTGACGATCAGGAACGGCGAAGGCGACAGGAAGTGCGCGCACAGCAGATCGCAGCGGATCGAAGGCAGGCGCAGTTGACCGCTGAGCGTCGAAAGGATGCGGCGTGGGCGGCGTTCTATCAGCCGTCGCCGCAGTGCCTGGAATCGACCTCGGTTGAATGCGGTAACGCGCACATTCGCGCGCGTCGAGAATTCGAGCGCCGTTATGCGGCCGGCGAACTCTAGAACAGCTTCCATTGCTGCGGCTCGGCCAGTTGCTTCTGCAGTTCGTGCACGAGTTCGCGCGTGTAGGGAATGGCCCGGATGTCGCCGGTGGTGACGCTGCGGCCTTCTGGTGTCCATAGCTGGCCGCTGTCCAGTTTGAAGCCCGACCAACTGCCGGTAATCGAGCCGAGATCGCCTCCGAGGCGTAGTGCCAGCAATTGCGCGTAATGCGCCGGTACTTTGCCGGCGCGTTTCCAGCGTCGCGCGGTGTCAGGGTGGACGCCCGTGAGCTGCGATAGCAGCATCACGGAGAGCCCGTAGGTGCTGAGGTCCATGCGGTTGTGTCGGACGTGGCGCGGTGCGGCTTTAGGCTGCTTTTCTCAGTACCTTTCTAATTTGACGTAATATACATTATGCGTACTTATCAATACCGGCTCTGACCGTATCGAATCGCCGCCCCGAAACGCCTCTCCAGTCGCCGCTTCCTCCTCAAATGTATTTAAGTAATGACTCCGGATGCGCCGCCTTCACCGTTCGATACCAGCGGCATGCCGGATACAGCAGGATCAGCAATACAAAGGCGACGATGTAGGTTGTCTTCAGATCTCCGACGCCGCGCAGGCCGAAGTACGTCGCTGGAATCTCCATCACCAGGCGATGCACCAGATAGAAAAACATCGCCGTCTGCCCGAACACCAGGAACGGTCCGTTGGGTCGCACGCCGATTCGCGGTTCGATCGCTGCAAGGAACCACAGGCAGATGAACAGCAATCCCAGTTCGAGCGCGTAGTACGTCAGCGACGGCGGATACTTGCTGACGTGCAGCCATTGCTGCCATGAGCCATCCATGCGCGGCAGGAACATGTCGCCATAGCCCTGCGCGCCGCGGACGATGACGAACACTGCGAGTCCGATGATGCCGGCAACCAGCAGCAGATTCCGCGGACGCATCGTTCGCTTGCCGGCCTGATAGAGCAGCATGTAACGGCCAGTGGCCCAGCCCATCATCATGATGGCGAGCCATGGGATGAGCGGATACTTGTTCGAAACCAGGCCGCCGCCCGAGGTTGCAATGAAGAACGACACCAGCGGCGAGGCCGGGCCCGGCGGCTGCCAGAACCAGGCGGTCACGAACTCGCCCAGTACCATCCAGCCGATCGCAATGCCCAGCATCAGCGGCGTCGACAGCCGTCGCAACGGCGCCATGCAGATCATCGACAGGCCGATGGCCAGCAGTACGTTGAGACTGATGATGCCGGAGCCGAGCGACACCAGGGTCAGGTCCAGCAGCGCGATGATGAGGCCGCGCGTGATGATGGTCTTGTCGATTTCCCAGGCGCCCACGCCTTTCAGCACGCGCCGCTCGACGCTGACGGCCAGCGAAGCGCCCGCAAGGAAGATGAAAGTCGGGGCGCAGATGTGCGTGATCCAGCGCGTGAAGAATTCGGCTGCAGGCAACGCCATCGTCGTTGCGTCCGGATACATGGCCGAGTCCCTGGAGAGATGCGAGCCGTCGAAGGCCATCGAGGCGTGATCGATGGTCATCAGCACCATGACCAGGCCGCGCATCCAGTCGATGCACGCGATACGCCCCGATACGCGCGCGGCGCTGTCCGGTTGCGTGCCGGCGCCGATCGAGGTCGTGGTCGTTGCGTTCGCCTGCATATCGATTTTCCCGGCGCGTCGATTCAATACGCGTTCAGTCCCCTGCCCCGGAAAATTTCCACCGCTCGCGTGATCTGTTCCGGCGAAGGCGCGGGAACGCCCGCGAGGGCGTAACGCAGCTTCAGCCGCTCCCACTTGTACTGCCCCATCTGATGAAACGGCAGCACATCGACGCGCTGCACGTTGCCGAGGCCGGCGGCGAAGCCCGCAATGCCGTCGATATCGTCAGCGTCGTCGGTCAGTCCCGGTACGAGAACGAAACGCACCCAGATGGGCTTGCCGCGATCGGCGAGTCGCCGGGCGAATGCAAGCGTCGGTTCGATCTCGCGGCCGGTCAGCGAACGATGCTTCTCGTCGCCCCATGTCTTGATGCCCAGCATGACGAGGTCGATGTCCTGCAGTTCGGCATCGCTCAGCCGCTCGCCGAGAAATCCGTTGGTCTCGATCGTCGTATGAATGTCCATGGCTTTTGCTGCCGCCAGGAGCTTGACGATGAATCGATCCTGCAGGAGCGGCTCACCGCCGCTGAACGTCACGCCGCCGGCCATGCGCTTCAGCCCGTGGCGGTACTTGCCCAGTTGCTCTATCGCGCGGGAAACGGCGACCGGAATGCCGTTGCGCAATGTCCAGGTATCCGGGTTGTGGCAGTACTGGCAACGCCACATGCATCCCGTCGTCCACGCGACCACCCGAACGCCGGGGCCGTCGACGGCCGATCCCGTGGTGAACGAATGCAGAAAGCCCATGTCGCCGCTCGCCAGCGCCGAACGCACGTCGGTCTCGGGAAGGTCATCGCCAAGGTGCACGCGCATGTCGAACGGACTGGCGGCCTCCAGCGGTACCGTCTGTGCTGCGCCCTGCCCGCTCATTCGTTCAACCTCCGTGGAAGGTGCGATTGATCACGTCCATCTGCTGTTCGCGTGTCAGCCGCACGAAGTTCACGGCATATCCCGAGACGCGGATCGTGAGGCTGGGATAGTTCTCCGGGTGTTCCATGGCGTCGAGCAGCATCTCGCGGTTCAGGACGTTCACGTTCATGTGGTATCCGGTCGTGCCGAAGAAGGCATCGAGAATCGCTGTCAGGTTGGTGATGCGATCCTCGGCGACGCGCCCCAATCCCTCCGGCACCAGCGTGGTCGTCAGCGAGATGCCGTCCTGCGCATCGCGATAGGGAATCTTGGCGACGGATGCCGCGGACGCATGGATGCCGTGGCTGTCGCGACCGTGCATCGGATTGGCGCCCGGTGCGAACGGCTCTCCCTGGCGACGGCCATCGGGCGTATTGCCGGTCGCCTTGCCGTACACCACGTTCGACGTGATCGTGAGGATGGACTGCGTATGCAGCGCATTGCGATAGGTCGGGTACTTCCGCAGCTTCTTCATGAAAGTGCTGACGGTCCAGGTCGCAATGTGATCGACACGATTGTCGTTGTTGCCGAACAGCGGGAACTCCCCTTCCGTCCTGTAATCCGTGATCAATCCCGTGTCGTCGCGGATGACGCTGACCTTGCCGTACTTGATCGCCGAAAGGCTGTCCGCCACGACGGACATGCCGGCCATGCCGAATGCCATCGTGCGTATCGGCGCATAATCGTGCAGCGCCATCTCGATGCGCTCGTACGCGTACTTGTCGTGCATGTAGTGGATGATGTTCATCGCATTCACGTACACGCCAGCCAGCCAGTCCATCATCTTCTCGAAGCGCGGCAGCACGTCGTCGAAATCGAGCACGTCGCCCTGAACCGGATCGAAAGCCGGCGCGACCTGCTTGCCGCTGATCTCGTCGCGACCGCCATTGATGGCGTAGAGCAGGCACTTCGCCAGGTTGGCGCGCGCGCCGAAGAACTGCATCTGTTTGCCGAGCAGCATCGGCGAAACGCAGCACGCGATTGCGCCGTCGTCGCCCCAGGCCTGTCGCATGATCTCGTCGCTCTCGAACTGCAACGAGCTGGTGTCGATGGCCACTTTCGCCGCAAAGCGCCGGAACCCGTCCGGCATGCGCGGCGAATACCAGATCGTCAGGTTGGGCTCCGGCGCCGGCCCCAGGTTGTACAGCGTCTGCAGCAGACGGAAGCTGGTCCGGGTGACCAGCGTGCGGCCATCGTCGCCCATGCCGCCGATCGACTCCGTCACCCAGGTCGGATCGCCGGCGAAGAGATCGTCGTACTCCGGCGTGCGCAGGAAGCGCACGATGCGCAGCTTGATAACGAAGTCGTCGATGATCTCCTGCGCCTGCGTTTCGGTCAGCGTGCCGTCCGCGAGATCGCGTTCGAAGTAGATGTCCAGGAAAGTCGACACGCGTCCCAGCGACATCGCCGCGCCGTTCTGTTCCTTGACGCCGGCCAGGTAGCCGAAGTACAGCCACTGCACGGCTTCCTGCGCCGTTCGTGCCGGGCCCGCGATGTCGAAGCCATAGCTCTTCGCCATCTGCAGCAGTTCGCCGAGCGCGCGAATCTGTTCCGACAGCTCTTCGCGATCGCGGATGATCTCATCGGTCGACATGGCCGCATCGAGCGCCTCGCGCTCCTGCTGCTTGCGTTCGATGAGCCGGTCGACTCCGTAAAGCGCGACGCGACGATAGTCGCCGATGATCCGCCCGCGACCGTAGGCGTCCGGCAATCCGGTCAGAACGTGCGAACTGCGACAGCGGCGTACATCCGCCGTGTACGCATCGAAGACGGCTTCGTTGTGGGTCTTGCGATACTTGGTGAAGGCTTCGACGACCTGGGGATCGGGCTCGTAGCCATAGGCCTTGAGCGCGGTGGTCACCATGCGCAGACCGCCGTTGGGCATGATCGCGCGCTTCAGCGGCGATTCGGTCTGCAGGCCGACGATGACCTCGTTGGGTCGATCGATGTATCCGGGACCGTGTGCGGTGATCGAACTCGGAATCTGCGAGATGTCCAGCACGCCCTTGCGACGTTCTTCGACGAACAGGTCCTGCAGTTTCTTCCAGAGCGCCGTGGTCCGCGCAGTCGCGGGTGCGAGGAACGCCGCATCGCCTTCGTACGGCGTGTAGTTCTGCTGGATGAATGCACGAACGTTGATTTCCTTGTTCCACAGGCCCGTGCGGAATCCCTGCCACGGCGCAATGGCAGCGGTCGGGTCCGGAAGTCTGGATGCAGGTGCGGCCATGCGCCCTCCTAGTCAGCAGTACGTGTGCGGTTCGTCATCGAGCCGAGCAGTCTGGCAGTGTGTCTGGCGATCATGAGTTCCTCGTTGGTCGGGATGACCCATGCCGACAGACGACTGTGCGGAGCGAAGATCCTCGGGCCGCCTTCCTGATTGGCGCGCTCATCCAGTTCCAGCCCGAGCCATCGACAGCCGCCGGCGATGAGCCGGCGAATCTCCGGCGACTTCTCGCCGATGCCTGCCGTGAAAACGAGCGCATCGACGCCGCCGAGAACGGCAGCCAGCGCGCCGATCTCCTTCACTGCGCGATAGACGAAGTAATCGATCGCCAGCCGGGCATCCGGCTCCTGGCTGTCGAGCAGTTCGCGCATGTCGTTGCTGATGCCGGAGATGCCGAGCAGGCCCGATTGCTTGTAGAGCATCGCCTCGACGTCGCGCGGCGACAGGTTCAGGGACTGGAAGAGATGAAGGATCACGCCGGGGTCGACGGCGCCAGGTCGTGTCCCCATGCACAAGCCATCGAGCGCGGTGAATCCGAGCGTGCTGTCGATGCTCTTGCTGTTCTTCAACGCACAGAGGCTCGCGCCGCTGCCGAGATGGGCGACGATGACTCGTCCATTCGCCACCTCGGGCGCCACGCGCGGCAGCACGGACGCGATGTATTCGTAAGAGAGGCCATGGAATCCGTAGCGCTGCACGCCCTGGCGGCGGATTTTTGCCGGCAGCGGCACGAGTTCGGCGACGGCCGATTGACCGCGATGGAAGCTGGTATCGAAGCAGGCCACCTGCGGCACGCCGGGCAACCGCTCGCCGACGGCTTCGATCACTGCGAGATTGTACGGTTGGTGCAACGGCGCCAGCGGCACCAGCTTGTACAGATCGCTCAGAACGCCGGGCGAAACCAGCGTCGCGCCGAAATAGTTCGCGCCGCCGTGGACGACGCGATGCCCGACGCCGCCGAGACTGACGCTCCCGAGATGGGAGCGCAGCCACTTCGCCACCGCAACGAGCGCGCCGGCGCAATCATTGACCGGCTCGGGCTGGTCGAGAAGCGTCCGGCCGGAACCATCGCGCGCCACGAGTCGCGGCGATGAACCGATGCCTTCCACCTGCCCGCTGGCCGCGACGTCGCTTTCCGTGTTCGTGACATGGCGGTAAACAGTGAACTTCAGGCTCGATGAGCCCGCATTCAGCACCAGTATCGGAGCTTCGCTCACCGCTCACCTGCCCCGTCTGCGCGCGTGTGCCGCCATCATGGCGACCGCACAACTCGCCACGCGCGAGCGCACGCTGTCGGCGCGGCTGGTCAGGATCACCGGAACGCGCGCGCCGAGCACCAGCCCCGCGCCATCCGCGCCGGAAAGAAACGCGAGCTGCTTCGCCAGGATGTTGCCGGACTCTAGGTCCGGTGCGACCAGGATGTCCGGATCGCCGGCGACTTCGGACACGATGCCCTTGGTCCGCGCCGCCTCCCGGCTGATGGCGTTGTCGAATGCCAGCGGCCCGTCGAGCAGCCCGCCGACGATCTGGCCGCGCTCCGCCATCTTGCAGAGACAGGCTGCATCGATGGTCGCCGGCATCTTGGAATTGACCGTCTCCACGGCGGCGAGAATCGCGACCTTGGGTTGCGCCAGCCCGAGCGTCATCGCCAGGTCGATCGCGTTCTGACAGATGTCGACCTTGTCCTCGAGCACCGGCGCGATGTTGATGGCGGCGTCGGTGACCATCAGCACCTTGTGATACGACGGGACATCCATGACGAAGACATGCGTGATGCGCCGCCCCGTGCGCAGGCCGCCGTCGCGCGCCACCACCGAAGCCAGCAGTTCGTCGGTGTGCAGGCTGCCCTTCATCAGCAGTTCCGCACGTCCTTCGCGCACGATCTCGACCGCCTTGGCCGCCGCTGCGTGACTGTGCGGCGCGTCGACTATCTGCGTGTTCCCGAGGTCGATGCTGCCGAGTCGCGCGATCTCTTCGATCTTTTTCCGGGGGCCGACGAGGATCGGCGCGATCAACCCGAGCGCTCCCGCCTCGATGGCGCCGGCAAGCGCCGACGCTTCGCACGGATGCACGACTGCCGTCGGGATGGGCTCGAGCCCGCGACAGCGCTGCAACAGACTTTCGTACTTGCCGGTTCCGGTGGTGTTCATGCTTTGATATCCGCGACGATGGATGCGGTCGGCCGGACGGCGGGACCGGTTTCCTTGAGCAGCAGCGTCAGAACGATCGCCAGCGCGACGCCATACAGCAGCGGCTCGAATGCGGTCTGATAGTGCTCGAGCGAGAACATGCCGGCGCTGCCGCCGATGGCGGCGAGGATCCAGCCGGACACCGGACCGAGCAGCGCGCTGAAGGTGAAGTTGAGAAAGTTGATGACGCCGGTCGCGGTCCCGCCGAGGTGCGGAGGATTGACTTCCTTGATGACGGTGTAAGGAATCATCGCGGCGCCGGATGCGATCCCCGCGACGAGACCCAACGTGTACGGCGGAAGTACGTCCGCGGGACCGTACAGAATCCAGGCAAGACACAGCAGCAGCACCAGCGCGGCCGAAACGATCACGGGCTTGCGTCGTCCCATCCTGTCGGAGATCGCGCCGAGCAGCGGACAGCCGATGATCCATCCCAGCGGTACCGACGCCGAACGCAGCACGGCCGTCGCATAGTCGAAGCCCTGCGCCTCCTGCAGGTAGCGCACGCCCCAGATCATGTCGAAGATCGTGGTGGGGATGAACAGCAGCCCGGCGATCATGCCGCAGAGAATCGACTGAGGATTGCGAAACACCACCGCGAGTGCGTGTCCGGCCGACTTCAGCCAGTTGTCCTTGTCCTGAACCGGCGCCGTCTGTTCTCTCGCCGGCAACAGGACGAACAGCAGCACGCAGATGACCAGCCCGATCACGCCCATGACCATCCAGAACCTGTGCCAGGGCATGCCCGCGCCGATGGCCGGACCCACCAGGAACTGCCCTGCCGAGCCGCCGGCCATGCCGAACATCTGGGTCGCGCCGATGAGCGTCGCCGCACGCGAGGCGGGAAAGTTGCTCGTCGCGATGTAGACGGCACCCACCAGCGCGAAGACGCCGCCGGCGCCCTGCAGCAGACGGCCGATGCCGGCGAGCTCGTTGTTGCCCGTCGCAAACATCAATGCGCCGATGCCGACCGCGGCTGCGCCGATCGGCACCACCTTGCGCGGCCCCAGCCGGTCGAGCGCCACGCCGGCCACCAGACTGAAAGGCGAATAGCCGTAGTAGAACAGCCCGGCCATCGAGGCGACGCCCATCGCGGTCAGTCCGAAGGCCTCGGACAACTGCGGCATCATGACGCTGGGAGCCGACCGCAGGATGTCCTGATGGAAGTCGTACACCTTCCTGATCAGCCATGCGATCACCGCAGTCCGCATCGCTGTTTTCATGACCCCGGGCACGTGACGAACTCACCTCATCTCAGCAAAGCACGAGCGAGACGGCGAGACCGCCTTCCGATGTCTCCTTGTATTTGGAGTTCATCTCTTTCGCCGTGAGCGCCATCGCCGTCACTGTCGTATCGAAGTCGACACGTCGATTGGCGGGGATCTCGTTGCTGGCGATCATGAAGCCGGTCCATGATTTCACGGCACCGAATGCACAGCGTTCGATGCAGGGAATCTGCACGAACCCGGCGACCGGATCGCAGGTCATGCCGAGGTGATGTTCGAGCGACGACTCCGCCGCATTCGCGACCACCTGCACCGGAAAATCGTGCGCCTGCGAAAGGAAGGCGGCGCCCATCGCCGAAGCCACGCCGATCTCCGCCTGGCATCCGCCCTCCGCGCCCGACAGCGTGGCGTTGTGCTTGCACAGGTAGCCGATGGCGGCTGCCGCGAGCATGCCGTCGCGGATCTTCTGCTGCGGCAGCTTGCGACCGCCCTCGCCGACGACATACACCAGCGCCGGCATCACGCCGGCCGATCCGCCCGTCGGTGCCGTCACCACCAGGTGACCGCGCGCGTTTTCCTCGGAGCCCGCCAGTGCATACGCCGCCACGACACCGACGCCACGCTGTTTCTCGAACTTGTCGTCCATCGCCCGCGCATACACGTCGCTGGCCTTGGTCCTGAGCTTGATCGGGCCGGGCAGCGTCGCCGATGGCGCCTTCAGTCCCGCCTTGACGATGTTGACCATCGCGGTGGTGATCTTGTCGACGAACGCATTGATCTCCGCCTCGCTCTTGCCGGAGACCGCCACCTCGTTCGCCATGACGACCTGGGCGATGGACAGGTTGTTCTTCGTCGCATGCGCCTGCAGCTGCGCCATCGTCGAGTAGGGATACTTCGGCGCGCCCTTCTTCGGCGGCGTGTAACCCTTCCATTCGATGAATCCGCCGCCGACCGAGTAGTACTCCAGCTCGTAGAGCACGTCGTTGCCCGCGACGAGCTTGCAGGTCATGGTGTTCGGATGCGGAAAGTCGCCCTTGGGCGCGTCATAGATGATGTCCTTCAGCGACACCGTGTGCGTCTTGCTGCCGAGCTTGACCTGGAATGTCTGGTTCGGATTCGACGCCAGGCCATCGAGGAATTCGGGCTCGACCGTCGCCGGTTCCTTGCCGATCACACCGGCGAGCGCTGCGCGCTCCGTACCATGTCCCTTGCCCGTGGCGCTGAGGCTGCCGAACAGGTGCACCTTGATGCCGGTGGCCTTGTCGAGCTGCGCGGCCGGCAGCTTCGTGCAGCGCTGATAGAAGTCATAAGTGATCCGCATCGGCCCGATGGTGTGGGAACTCGATGGGCCAGGACCGACCTTGTAGAACTCGTCCAGCACCGTCATCACGGGCGCCTTGGATCGTTTCACGACATCGAGGTCCGGCGAAAGCTTCGTTCCCAATGCCGGAGGCGGCGCGCTGGCGCGAGCGGTGTGCTCCTCCGCCGACATCGCACGTCCGGTGATCACGGTCGTCGCACTGATGACCGCACTGCGCATGAGGAAGGTACGCCGGTCGATGCCGGCGGGTACGACGGGCTCGCTGGCTTCGCCTTCCGGCGCGCGAACGACATCGACTTGCTCGTGTTTCATGACTGCTCATTCCTCATTGATGTCCGCCTGTCGCGGCGGTAGTTCGCGGCACCGCTGATCTCGTTTCATCTTAGGAGAACGGGTCTTCGCCGCCATACGTAGCGGACCGGAGAAAGATGAGAATGAAACTTCCGATTCGACGCGCGATGCGGCTTCGCATACGCATCAAGTGCAATTCAAGGACCGCCGCTGTTGCCGCGTCGCACGCAGGCGCAGAATGAACCCGACGGCGAATGCACACGGAGTTCTCGCAATGACCACACCAGACTTCGGAAACCAGTGGCATGAGTTGCAGCTCGGTACCGTGGACGCGGAGATCGCGCGACTGGCAGCGATCTGCGACCTGCGCATCCTGGATCCCGGCGTGATCGAGCGCGTGATCGCCGGAGATGAAACGGTCTGCGGCAGATCCAGCGAGAAGGCGTTCCGCAACCTCGCCGCACTGGTGAAGATGCACTACGCGCTGACCGAAGACAGCATGAGAGCGCTCGGACCGGAGGAGTCCGGCCGCATCCTCGACAAGATCCGCGAACGGCTGCGTGCGCGCTACGACATCGGCGGCAAGAACTGAGAACGTGCCGCGCTACTGATCCGAGATGGCGGCCTCGCGCTTCCAGCTCGGATCGGGATCGAAGACGTCGATCTTCATGGCTACCTGCGGCGTCCCGCTGCCGAGATCCTTCGAGTACACGACGCCGTCGTGACTCACCATGAAAGTCATGACGCCGCTGCTGCCGTATTCCGCGGGCACGGCGATCAGGGCGAAGCCGCCCAGCATCCGATCGCGCACCAGATAGTCGTAGGCGCCGCCGGCTGCATGCGGTCCCTGCGCGCTCAGCAGCCGATAGACGTAGCCGTGATAAGGCTGATCCTTCACCGGCGTCTTTGCGAAGTAACCTTCGCCGCGTGCGGTCGCGAACTGCTCGCCGAGCGGACTCGGCTCCTCGTCTGCCGTCGTCGGCCAGTACAGGCCGTCCTTCTGGCCGGCGGTGCTCACCAGCTTCTGGGCGAAGTGCAGCAGCGGATCGCGCTGCGGATTGCGGCTGTAGTACTCGCGCTCGGCATCGATGAAGGCCAGGCAGGACTGGATCGTCGCCAGTTCGTTGGCGCCGACCCGGCGATTGACCATTTCCTCCACACCCGCGCTGCTGTCGAATCGCCAGCGATCACTGCTCTGCACCAGCGGGAACGGAAACGGCCACTGGTCTTCGCCCACATCGAGAACCTGCGAGCCATCGTCGAGTTTCTCGATCCTGTGCGACTGCTCGTACGCCTGCACGAAGCGCTCGCGGCCGTTCCTGTCCTGCACCGGGTCGCCGGACTCGACCAGCGAGGCGGCATCGCTGCCGATGATTTCGAGCAGCGCAGCGGTATCGTCTGTCCTTGCTGCAGCGATCAACGCCTGCACCGCGTCATCGACGGTCGCAAAGTCGTGCTGGCGCGGAACGCGGCTGCAGGCTGTCGCTGCGATTGCGAGAGCCATCGATACGATCATCGCCGTTCGCATGAAAGTCTCCTGGCTCTCAGCGCCGCCGTCCGCCGCCGCGCGACATGCCTGCGGACGAACGGCTCGACATGCCGCGGCTGCTGTTCGCGCGCGTGCTGGCGCCGTTGCCGACGCCGCTGAATGCGTCGGATGAACGCGAAGAACCGTAGTCGCGGCTCTGCGAAGCACCCATGTTCCGGTCGGTGCGACTCTGCGATCCGCCGAGATCCCGGTATTGCGATGAACCCATCTCGCGGTCGGCACGACTCTGCGCGGCAGCGAGATCGCGGCTGGGCGAGGTACCCAGGCTTCTGTCCGTCCGGCTTTGCGCCGCCCCGCCGTCGCGCGTACCGATCTGATTCCCGCTCAGATCGCGCTGGTTCGTCGCGCCCTCGCGTGCGATCTGCTGCCGGCCCTGCTCGGCATGACCGCGAAACTGCTCGCGCGACTGCACGGCCTGCTGGCTGCTGGCGCGCCCGTATTTCTGTTGCGTCGCCGTGTCGCGATAACCCACGCCCTTGCGGTGCCCCGAGTCGTGCTGCCACTTGCCCGTGGTGCCGGCGCGATTGCCGATGTTGTCGCGGTTGGTGTTGATCTCGTTGCGGTTGAAGTTGTTGTAGCGGTCGATGTCGATATCGATGTCGTTGCCTCCCCAGTTGCAGTCGCCCCAGATCGCGCCGCCGACGATCACGCCGACACTGAAGGAGAAGAATGCCGCGCCCGGAACGTAGGCCGGCGGATAGTAGTAGTACGGCGGATAGGCCGGATACGGCCAGGTTCCATAGACCACGGTCGGGTTGTACGTCGGCACATAGACGACTTCCGGATCCTTGGATTCGATCACGATGATCTGCGGCGTCGTTGCGCCCGCGGGCGCCGGCTCGGTCTTGACCACCTGCTCCTTGCCGCTCTTCAGATTGCCGGCGTCCTTCGCCTTGGCGCGCAGGCGCTGCACCGCGGCCATCACATCTTTCTGCTGCGCCAGGAAGGCATCGCCCAGTTTCTGGGTCCAGTCGATCTTCTCGCTCATCATCGCGAGCACATCCGGAAATGCCGCGAGCGACTTGACGCTCGGATCCCAGCTCTGCCCTTCGAGCTGTTTGGCGACTGCGTCGCCCTTCACGTCGGGATGTTCCTTCGACCAGCGTGCCGCCTGCACGATCTCCAGCGGGTACGTCGAGGCCATGAACACCTGGGCGAGCAATGCATCCGGATAGAGCGCTATCGGCGCGACGATCTGTTCGAGTTCCTCCGGCTTGAATGCGACTGCATTCTGTGCGGCGGGAGCCGGCTGGGTCTCGGCTCCGTGGGACGTGCCCGCGAACACCGCGAGAAGCATCGCCCAGCCGATCAGGAGAGTACGTTTCATCTCGCTCAGGCCGACACGGAATTTTTCATGGCAGAACCCGACGCGTTGCGGCGCCAGACCGGTGCCGTGCGGCTTCGGTACGTTTCCGCCTCCTCGAGGATCAGGGACATGTTGATGAGCTGCACGACCGACGTTGCCCGCATCTTGGCCATGACATTGGTCCGATGCGTTTCCACCGTCCGGCGGCTCAGCCCCAGTTGCGAGGCAATGATCTTGTTCAACGTCCCTTCAATGACCAGCGACATGACCTCGCGCTCGCGCGGCGTGAGCGACTCCACGCGGCTGCGCAGTTCCGCGTGACGCTGTGCGCGCAGCCGGTTGTCGGCATGGCAATGCATCGCTGCAGCGATTGCGAGCAGGAAATTCTCTTCCTCGGCCAGCGGCAGATCGAAGCAGTCGAAGGCGCCCTGTCTCATGACTTCGACCGCCGTTTCCACGTCTTCGGAGGCGGACACCACGATCATCGGCGTCGCAGGTTTCGCGTTCCACAGCGACTCCAGTCCCGCCGCACGGCCGGCGGGAACTTCCACGACGAGGCAACCGGGCAGGCAGTCCCTGTCGTGAGCCAGGAATTCCCGCAACCGGGAATGCATCTGCGTCCGCCCGCCGGCGCGCTCGACCGCGGCAACGATCTGCGCGCGCAGCGCTTCGCTTTCCACGATCAGATGAACGATCGAATCGTCGCCGAGAATGTGCATGAACCCTGCCTGTGCCGTTGACGGTACGGCGAGAATCCACGCAGCCGGCGCGCATCTGAAGTAACAAACGGTAAGTTACGTTACAGGCCCGACTCATGCCGGCGCGACTCCGCTGCGCCACACGGTCTGCGGGCGGGTATGACACCGTAACCTACCGCGCGTTACTTCCCGGCCCGCGTTCCCGCGTGAATCATCGCGGCACCCAGGGGAACGCATGAGATGCCACGCTCCGAGCCTCCAGGATCGACGGACAACGGTGCGGAAGCGCGGATGAGCCGCGACTGCGTCGCGTTGCTGCTCGAACGCTTTCCGCACCTGCAGTCGGTATCGCTGATACTGCTGCGCCGTCACGAGACCTTTCGCGATCTGTGCGAGGAATACGAGGCCTGCTCGCAGGTTTGCGATCGTCTCGAGCGGACCAACACCGATGATGCGTTGCGACGCGAGTATTCGGCCCTGCGCCTGAGACTCGAACGCGAGCTGCTGAGCTACATCGAAGAAAGTACCCGCGGCCACGGACACTGATCGAAGGCCGCGCGGCGGCAGGCAAGCGACCGGCAAGGCGACTTGTGCCTATTGACTGGCAATTGCTGCGCAAGACAGGCTTTCCCGCATACACCCACGACCAACAAAGAGCGGGACCATACGAGTCATGGCCGCGGGTGTCAGTCGCAGGAACCCGATGGAACAGGAACGCACCGGCAGTCTGACTGTGCTTGCAACAAGCGGCAGCGCCGCCCTGCGCCCCGGCAGCCGGCCCCAGGTCGAATCGTTTGCGCGCACCATTCGCGATCACCTGGAAGAGCTGCTGACCAGCCAGCAGTTCGACGGCGCCTCGCGCTCGCGGGATTTCCTGACGTTCATCGTCGAAGAAACCCTCGCCGGCCGCGGTCAGGCGCTGAATCAGGCGGTCATCGCCACGCGCGTCTTCGGGCGCAAGGGCGACTTCGACGCCATTCTCGATCCCGTCGTCCGCGTACAGGCCGGCCGGCTGCGACGTTCTCTCGAACGCTTCTACCTGCTGACGGGCAACAAGAGCGCCGTTCGCATCGAACTGCCCAAGGGCTGCTATACGCCGGTCTTCACCGACAAGGTGACGCAGGAAGCGGATGCGCGGCTGCGCGTGAAACGCATCTCGCTGTCGCTGGTAGCACCGGAATGGCCGGTACTGCTGATCGGGCATCTCGATACCGCCGGCGCCGGCGACCGCAGCATTGCCGCACGCATCGAGGATGAGCTCGCGATGGAGATCGCGCGCTATGGCGACGTCCGTGTCATCCGTCAGCGCGATCTGGAAAGACTCGATCTGCCGTATCAGGCGTCGGTGCGCTTCGAACTGCGCGGCAACCTGCGCACGGCCGGCGCTGATGTCATCGTGACGGTTTCCCTGATCGATCGTTCCAGCGGAGAACAGGCCTGGAGCGACGAGTACCACAGCGCCGCGCCGGACCAGATCTGCTGCAGTCCAGACGACATTCCGCTGGTGATCGCGGCGCGCATTGCATCCGAGAACGGCGTCATCGTGCGGCTGCTCGCGAGCGAGCATGGCGGCGAGCACGGCGAATCGAGTCGCAGCGTGGACGCCATCGTGAGCTGCTATCACTTCTTCTTTTCGCGCCAGCTCGCGTCGCTGAACCCCGCCATCGAAGCCCTCAAGCGATCGACGGTACGGGAGCCCGAGGTGGCACTGGGCTGGCTCTATCTGTCGCGTCTCTACCAGATCAACCATGCCTTCGAACTGCTCGACCGGCCGACATCGATCGATGCCGCGATCGGCTATGCCTACCAGGCCGTGCTGCTCGAACCCCGCAGCGCCAGGATTCGCTGCATCCTGGCCGCCTGTCTGGTGGTCAAGGGAGAACTCGGCGCCGCGCGCGACGAACTCGATCGCGCGCTGCACGCCAGCCGCGGTTCGCTCGCCTACCGGGAAATCATCGGCTGGCTGCTGTCGCTGTCGGGGGATTGGGAGCGTGGCGTGCCCCTGATGCACGATGCACTCGCTCGCAATCCGTATTGCCTGTCCCATGTGCGGCACGGCCTCTGGGCCGATGCCCTGCGACGCGGACAGTTCGACGAGGCGTACGTCGCCGCGCTCGAATATCCCGACCGCGTCTTTTTCTGGCGCGATCTCATGATCACCAGCTGCCTGGGTCTCCTCGGACGGACGCAGGAGGCCCGCGCCAGCGCCGCCGAGTTATTGCGCATCAAACCTGATTTCGCCAGACGAGGCCGCACCCTCATCGGCCACTACATCAAGTCGCCGGAACTGCGCGAGCGCATCGCCGAGGGCTGCCGCAAGGCAGGCATCGTGCTGCTGAACTGACGGATGCGAGTTCTACGCGGCGGGCCTGCATGAAAGATCGTCGGCGACCGTCGCCAGACACAGATCGTTCTCCAGGGTGCGCGCCGCCACGTGATAGTGATACGCCGCCCACAGATACAGCGGCAGAACGCCGAGCAATGCCACGCGCAGGGATTCGTCGTGGTGCGTCATCGCCAACTGGTCGCTGACGGCCCCCACCAGCAGCGGCCCGATGCTCACACCCACCAGGTTCGCCACGAAGAGCAGCAAGGCCGCAGCCAATGCCCGTCCCTCGCGGACGACCAGCGATTGCACCATGGCGAACGTCGGTCCCAGGTGAAACGCGATCAGCGCGCCTCCCGATGCCAGTCCGAGTATCGCGATCCCGAAGTCGTCGCTGGCGAACGCGATGCCCCAGCACGGCGCGCTCAGCAACATGCCGGCCGCCACGCTGCCCAGCCGCGCGCGTCCGTCCCGCTGCCCCGCCCTGTCCGCGATCAGCCCGCTGGCAACCGTGCCCATTCCTCCGAGAACGCCGAGCACCAGTGCGAGCAGCAGACCGGCATCCGCCGGGCTGAAGTGATGCGAGCGCATGAGGAACGTCGGCAACCATCCCATGAGTGCGGAGACGGCGATGCTGGCGACGGTCGATCCGACCGTGACATGCCGGATGGAGCGATAACGCCATAGCTGACCGACGATGGCAGCCGCGGGAATCCGGCGCACCGGATCGGATTGAACGTTCCGCTGCGGGGAATCCTTGAGCGCGCCCAGCGCCAGCAGCGCCACGACGAAGCTGATCGCGCCCGCGAGCAGGAACGCTTCGCGCCATCCCAGCCACTGCGCCGACAGACCGCCGAGTACCAGTCCCAGCACGATGCCGATGTGGGGTCCGAGCGAAAACACGGACATCGCCGTGCTGCGACGCTCGACAGGATACAGGTCGGCAATGATGGCGTGCGACGGCGGACCCGTCCCGGCCTCCCCGATGGCGACACCGATGCGCGCCAGCAGGAGCGGCACGAAACCGGTCGCCATGCCGCAGGCCACCGTCATGACGCTGAACAGCGCCGTCGAGCCGACGATGATCCGCGTGCGGTCGGATCGATCCGCCCAGCGTGCGATGGGAATACCCAGCACGGAGTAAAACACCGCAAACGCCAGCCCATAGAGCAGGCCCGCCTGTCCGTCGCCGAGATTCAGATCGCGTTGAATGGGCTCGATCAGGATGGCCAGGATCTGGCGATCCATGTAGTTGATTGCGAATACCGCGAGCAGGACGGCAAGCGATACCGCCGCCGGTCGTTCGAATCGTCGTTCGCTGCCGCGTTGCGCGCTCAAGCCATCATGCCTCCGTCGTCGATCATCGAGACCTCGGCGACGCATCGCCATCCGCACAAGGGGCACCGACTCGATGCTTCCGATCTCGCCGCCGCAGACATCGACGACATCGCGCGCCGCGATCACGCATGTTTCGGCAAGAAACGAGCTCGTCGCGACGATTGCGTTGAATAGCTACAGTCCCATCGTCGCGCATGCATCTATGATGAGGAAAACAAAACGGCAGCGCAGCTGCGACGAGAGCTGCTTCTCGTCGCTCGTCGCGTGAATGAAGTGCAACGACAGCGGGAACAGACAGCACCAGCAGTTCGCGACTGAGCGCGGACGCCATGGTTCGACTCCGGTATGAGTTACGTAACGATCTTCTGGTCCGGTGCCGCGGCCGCCGCGCTGCTTCTGTGCATCATTCACACCGCAGTCTGGATTCAGGATCGCAATGCCCATCCGAGCCTGGCGCTCGCAATCATCGCGGTGTCGCTCACCGGCATCGCGTTCACCGAGCTGCACATGATGCTCGCGCAGTCCGCGCAGGACTGGGCGTTCTGGGTGCGCTGGTGTCATCTGCCCCTGTTCATCCACTTCGCCGCGATCGTTTTCTTCGTCCGGCTCTATCTCGGTACGGGAAGAACCTGGCTGATGTGGACCATCGTCGCGATGCGGCTGGTCATCGTGATCGTCAATTTCCTGTCGGACACCAATTTCAACTTCGTTCGCGTCGACGCCATCGGGCATATCCGGTTCCTCGGAGAACAGGTTGCCGTGGTGACCAGCGGCCAGACCTCTTTCCGGCAGTGGTTTGCGACGCTGAGCAACCTTCTGGTGATGGTCTACGTGATCGATGCTGCGGCGGCGCTCTGGCGCCGCAACCGGCCTGACGATCGTCACAAGGCGGTGGTCGTCAGCGCCGGCATCGTGATCTTCCTGCTGCTGTCGGTGATGGCGACCCAGCTCGTGATCTGGGGCGTTGTCGTCATGCCCATGCTCATCACTCCGCCGTTCCTGATCTCGCTGAGCGTTCTCGCCGTCGAGATGGGGCGCGATACGCTGCGCGCGGGCCGGCTGGCGAACACGCTGCGCGAGAGCGAAGACTGGCGGGAACTCGCCGCGGACGCTTCGCAGCTCGGCTTCTGGACCTGGGATTCGCGGCACAACGCGATCTGGGCGACGGAACGTTCGCGGACGCTGTTCGGCCTCGACCCGCAAGAACCCATCTCGCTCGACATGCTGCGTTCGCGGGTCCATGCGGATGACATCGATCACATCGGCGAGGTATTCCGGCGCGCCATCGACCGGGACGGCGACTACTCCGTGCAGTTCCGCTGCCATCCGCCGCAGGGGCCGTGCCGCTGGATATCGTCCCAGGGCGAAGTGGAATTCGGTCCGGCCGGCAGACCCGTGCTGGTGCGCGGCGTGCTGCGCGACATCTCCGACCAGAAACAGGCCGAGCAGGAAGCGGCGGAACTGCGCCGCGCACTGACTCACGCCGGTCGCGTGACCATGCTGGGTCAGCTGGCTTCGGCGCTGGCGCACGAACTCAGCCAGCCGCTCGGCGCCATCCTGCGCAACGCCGAAGCGGCCGCCGTACTGCTGCGCTCTCCTTCTCCCGACATCGCGGAACTGCGCGAAATCGTCTCCGACATCGAAAAGGACGATCGTCGCGCCGGCGATGTCATCGACAGGCTGCGCGCACTGCTGAAGCGGCGCGAACTGCAGATGCAGCCGATGTCCATCGATTCGCTGGTCAGGGACGCCAGCACGCTGGTGCGCGCCGATGCCGCCGCACGGCACGTATCGCTGGAATGTCATGCCGACGAGTCCCTGCCGCTGGTGTCGGCGGACCGGGTGCACCTGCTGCAGGTGCTGATCAACCTGATCGTCAATGCCGTGGATGCGACCTGCGATATCCGCAATGCACGTCGCTGTGTCAGGGTGGCCGCGCAGGCCGCCGGGCGCACGAACGTCGAGATCTGCGTGACCGACTCCGGTACCGGCATATCGCAGGAAACGCTGCCGCGGATCTTCGAACCGTTCTTCACGACCAAGACCAGCGGCATGGGCATGGGCCTGGCCGTATCGCGCACGATCATCGAGGCGCACGGCGGACGCTTGTGGGCCGAGAACGGCTCGACCGGCGGCGCGATCTTTCACATGACGTTACCGGCAATCCAGGAAGCACCGACATGACCCGGCAGGAAGGTACAGAGGCCTGTGTCCATCTCGTGGACGACGACGAATCGTTCACGCACGCGTTGTCGAGACTGCTGCGTGTCGAGGGCATACGCACGAGCGCATTCGCGTCCGCCGGGCTGCTGCTCGACTCGCTGCGGGAGACGACGCGCGGCTGCGTGGTGGCGGATCTCAACATGCCTGGAATCTCCGGCCTGGAGCTGCAGGAGCGGCTGGCGCATTCGCCCGCGCCCATGCCGATCGTATTCCTGACGGGCTGCGGGGACATTCCCGCAAGCGTGCGCGCCATGCGCAACGGCGCGCTGGACTTCCTGGAGAAGCGCGCGCCGCGCGAGGCGCTGCTGGGTTCGATCCACGCGGCGCTCCAGCGTGGCGACATGGAGTTCTCCGAGCGGACGCGCGGTGCCGAACTCAGCCAGCGGTTCCGGCGATTGACGGCGCGGGAAATGGAAGTGCTGCAGTACGTGGTCGACGGCAGGATGAACAAGCAGATCGCCGCGATGCTGGGCATCAACGAACGCACGGTGAAACTGCATCGCACAGCGATCACGCGCAAGCTCGGCGTGCACTCCGCCGCGCTGCTCGCGACCCTGAGTCACGAGGCGCATGTCTTCGACCGGCCTCCTCCCCGTCTGCCCGACGTCGCCTACCTTCCCTAAGAGGTAGTGGCAGAGCCATCGGACGCGCGGCTACGTTGCACGCCTGACGACGGCATGTCCCCACGCGGTGGCATGTCTGCAACGTGAGGGTGTGCCGTGAAGAAGCAGTTGGTCGTTGCGATGGCCCTCGCCGCACTGCCGCCGCTGGCGGGCGCCCAGTCAGCGACAGCGGACGCGCAGTCCATGGCCAGGCGCCAGGCGGAACTCGAACGACTGGTGCAGCAGCAGAATGCCCGCATCGAGGATCTCGAACGCCTGGTCCGCGATCTCGCCTCTGCGCAGTCGGCACAGGCGGCGCAAGTTGCAGAAGTCGCCGAAGCGACGGCCGGTCCCAGAACCGACGACCGACCCCTCGAACTGAGCGAGCCCGCAACCTATCCCGCAAGACTGGCTGCCGCAAAGACACCAGGCACGGAGTACATCGGAAACCTGGGTTTCAAGCTCTATGAGAGCGAGCGTGCACAGATCTACATGCGCCTGTTCTCGTATGCGCGCTACCTGAACCAGAAAGGACTCGACGCCACCTACACGGACTATTTCGGCAATGAGAAGACGGTGGTTCAGCGCGAAGACATTCAGCTCAACAAGTTCTTCCTGCCCTTCTCGGGATGGTTCCTCGACCCGAAGTTCCGCTACTACCTGTATGTCTGGTCTGCCAATACGGCACAGGGCGATCCGGCGCAGGTCGTCGGCGGCGGCAACATCAGCTACGTCTTCAACAACCATTTCACCTTCGGCATGGGCATCACGTCGTTGCCGGCCGTACGCAGCACCGAAGGCCAGTTTCCCTACTGGCTCGGCGTCGACGACCGCCTCACGGCAGACGAGTTCTTTCGTGGGTCGTATACGACCGGCGTGTGGGCAAAGGGAGAGATCACCTCCGGCCTCAATTACATGGTCATGCTGGGCAACAACCTGAGTACGCTCGGCATCAGCGCCTCGCAGCTCGACAACACGCTGGATACCTGGTCGGGAATGCTCACGTGGATGCCGACCACCGGAGAGTTCGGTCCGCTCGGCGCGTTCGGCGATTTCGAAGGTCACACCGAGCTCGCGACACGCATCGGCCTGCACGTTACGCAGAGCACCGAAGACAGACAGAGCCAGCCCGGCACGGACACCATCGACAACACGCAGATCCGGCTCACGGACGGCAGCATCATCTTCACGCCGGGCCTGTTCGGACCGGGCATCATCGTCGACAAGGTGCAATACCAGATGGCGTCTCTCGACGCCGGCATCAAGTACCAGGGGTATTCGCTGGAAGCGGAATACTACTGGCGCGATCTCAGTAACTTCGTCGGCACCGGTGTCGACGCCATTGCGGACATCAGGGACACCGGCTACCAGATCCAGGCTTCGACGATGCTCATGCCGCGGTTGCTGCAGCTGTACGCCGGCGCGTCGGAGATACGCGGCCACTACGGCGATTCCTCGGAGTTTCGCCTGGGCATGAACTACTTCCCGAAGCGGATGCGTGGACTGCGCGTCAATGGCGAGTGGATCAACCTCGACGACTGCCCTGTCGGCTATACCGCCGTGCCCTACCCCGTCGGCGGCAACGGCGACGTGTTCCACGTCAACTTCGAACTCAACTTCTGACGTCGCACCTTCCCCTAGAGGTAGTACCGACGTGCAAGCGACGCGACTAGCGTTCGGGACGCACGGCATCGTCGTTCACATTCGAGAACCTCAGCGGAGGAGTCAGATGAAGCAACCGAAAACCATCCTCGCGACCGCACTGCTGCTCGGCGCAGGCATTGCGATGGCTGCGGACGAATCCGGATCGACCATGGACGTGTACGGTTTCGCCATGCTCGACACCGGCTACGAATTCAACCAGAGCGATCCGGACTGGTACGACGTGCTGCGGCCCACCAAGCTGCCCGCGTACGACAACCAGTTCGGCGCGGACGGCAACTACTTCGCCAGCGTTCGACAGAGCCGTCTGGGCGTGAAGACGAGCACGCCAACGAAGTTCGGCGCACTCAAGACCACGTTCGAGTTCGAACTGTTCGGCACGGGCTCCGATGCGGGACAGACCACGTTCCGGCTGCGTCATGCATGGGGCGAACTCGGCCAGTTCGGCGCGGGCCAGACCAACAGCCTGTTCATGGACGGCGACGTGTTCCCGAACTCGATCGAGTACTGGGGACCGAACGGCATGGTCTTCTTCCGCAACATCCAGTTGCGCTGGACGCCGATCCAGGGCGACACGCGTCTCGCCTTCGCGCTCGAACGTCCCGGCGCATCGGCCGACGGCGGCCAGTACGCCGACCGCATCGAACTGCAGAACGTGAAGGCGCACTTCCCGCTGCCCGATCTGACCGGCGAGTTCCGGCTCGGCGGCGACTGGGGCCACGTCGAAGTGGCCGGCATCCTGCGCTACATGGAATGGGAAGACACGCTGCCCGATCAGTTCGACCTGTCCGGCGACGCCACCGGCTGGGGCATCAACCTGAGCTCGAACTTCAACCTCGGCAGGACGGTGCTGCGCCTGCAGGCCGTCTACGGCGAAGGCATCGAGAACTACATGAACGATGCGCCGGCCGATCTCGGCGTGAAGAACAACTTCTCGGATCCGACGCGCCCGATCGAAGGCGAGCTGCTGCCGGTGCTCGGCGTGGTGGCGTTCCTCGACATCAACTGGAGCGAGAAACTCACCAGCACCATCGGCTACTCGATGCTCGACATCGACAATTCCGACGGCCAGTCGCCGGATGCCTTCAAGCGCGGCGACTACGCGCTCGCCAATGTCCTGTTCTATCCCGTCAAGAACGTGATGTTCGGGCCGGAAGTGCAGTGGGGCCGCCGCGAGAACTTCAGCGACGGCTTCACTTCCGACGACGTACGGATCCAGTTCTCCGTCAAGTACAACTTCAGCCATACCTTCGGAGGCAATTGACATGAGTGCGAACAATGTTCCGGGAATGCGGCGCCTGTTCGCGCTTGCCGCCGCGACCGCCCTGCTGTGCGCCGCTGCGTTGCCGGCGGCCGCGCAGTCCGCGAAGGAGATCCAGTCGGCGATCGACTCGGCGCTGACGAAGTTCAAGGGCGTCAAGGAAGGCGCAAACGCCGACTACATTCCCGCGCTCGCGCAGGTCGACTCCAACATCTTCGGCATCGCGCTGGTGACGCCGGACGGCAAGGTCTACACGGCGGGCGACGTGCAGTCGCAGGTGTCGATCCAGTCGATCTCCAAGGTCTTCACCATGGCGCGCGTCATCGAGGATCTCGGTCCGGACGCGATCGTCAAACGCATCGGCGTCGATGCGACCGGCATGCGCTTCAATTCCATCGTCTCGGTCGAGTTCGCGCAGAAGGCGCTCGGCGGACCGGAAATCAATCCGCTGGTGAATCCCGGCGCGATCACGGCGACGAGCATGGTGTCCGGCGCCAGCCGCAACGAAGTGTGGAAACGCATTCTCGATTTCCATTCCGACTTCGCCGGCCGGCCGCTGACCGTCGACAAGGAAGTGTTCGACTCCGAAGCGGCGACCAACCAGCGCAACCAGGCCATCGGCTCGCTCATGTATGCCTACGGATTCATCAAGGACAATCCGGCGCAGGCCACCGACATCTACACCGAGCAGTGCGCCATCAGCGCCAACGCGAAGGATCTGGCCATCATGGCGGGAACGCTGGCGAATGCCGGCAGGAATCCGGTGACGGGCAAGCAGGTCATGCAACCCGCAAACGTTCCCGGCGTGCTGGCCGTGATGGCAACGGCGGGACTCTACGACGATTCGGGCAAGTGGCTGTATCGCACCGGCCTGCCGGCCAAGAGCGGCGTCGGCGGCGGCATCATCGCCGTGTCGCCCGGCAAGTTCGGCATCGCGGTGATCGCGCCGCCGCTGGACGAAGCCGGCAACAGCGTCAAGGCACAACTCGCCATCGAAGCGGTCTCCAATGCACTCGGCGGCAATCCTTACGCCGTGACCGTCAAGTCCGGAAAGCGCTGACCGGTCGCGATGGCCATGAAACCGATAGGCGTCACGTTGATCGCAGTCACGGCCCTCTGGCTGTCGTGCAGCGTGGCGCATGCCGGCAAGGCACCGGACTACCTGTTCAACGACTCGCACTTTCACCTGACCAACTACGTGCAGGAGGGCACGGACATCCATGCGTTCATGAAAATCATGGGCGATGCCATCGGACGCTCGACGCTGTTCGGCATTCCGCTGCAGCAGACCTGGTCGCACGGCAACTCCGGCGACTTCGCGCCGAGCTACTACCTGCAATCGGACGCGCCGCTGTACTACTACTCCTTCACCGACGCCCACATCGCGATGGCGTATCGCTCGCTGCGTCCGGAGGAACAGCGACGACTGGATCCGATGATCACCGGCTTCAATCCCGCGGACATGTATGCGGCCGATCACATCCGTCGCGTGCTGCAGACTTTCCCCGGCGTGTTCAGCGGCATCGGCGAGTTCTCCATCCACAAGGAATTCGTTTCCGGGAAAGTCGCCGGCGAAACCGCCAGCCTCACCAATCCCGCGCTGGACCGGATACTCGATTTCGCCGCGGAGGCGGGCCTGGTCGTGATCCTTCACTGCGACATCGACATGCCGTTCGCGAAATCCAACCAGGAACCGGTCTATCTCAGACAGGCCATCGAAGTGATCGGGCGCCATACGCAGACGACCATCATCTGGGCGCACATGGGACTCGGCCGCGTGGTGCATCCGGTGCAATCGCAGGGCACCGTCGAAGCCGGCGCCGGCCGCGTGCCGAACCAGCTCGAGATCATCGAGCGGCTGCTGGAGACGCCGCAGCTGCGGCATCTCTACTTCGACATCTCCTGGGACGAAGTGGCGAAGTATGCCGTCCGTTCCAGCGAGACGAAGCAGGCGACGGCGCGGCTGCTGGATCGCTATCCCGACCGGTTCCTGTTCGGCACGGACAACGTCGCCCCGCCCGATCAGGCCGCGCAGCTGCGGGTCTTTCATCTCTGGGACGACATCTTTGCGCAGGTGGCGCCCGCGACGAGCCTCGCCGTGCGACGCGGCAACTACGAGCGCCTGTTCGATGCAGCGCGGGAGAAAGTCCGCGCCTGGGAAAAACGGAACGCGAAGTGACGCGGGGTGCGCCCGCGCCCAGCGTGCAGATTGCATCAGGAGCATCCGGCATGTCTGCTCGATCCTACATAGCGATCATCGACGACGATGAAAGCGTCTGCCGCTCGCTGGGACGATTGCTGCAGAGCGTCGGCATGCATCCGGTGTACTACTCGTCGGCGGAGGATTTTCTCGACGACGGCATGCGCGTCGACTTCGACTGCCTGCTGATCGACGTGCAGCTCGGCGGAATTTCCGGACTGGAACTGCATCGCCGTCTCCTCGCCTGCCAGGTGCGCACGCCCGTCATCTACATCACCGCGCACGACGATCCCGCGGCGCGCGAGCAGGCGCTCGAAGCCGGCGGCATCGCCTATTTCCGCAAGACCGATCCCGGCTGCGACGTGATCGCCGCCATCCACCAGGCCATCAGGAAGGAGTAGTTCCATGAGCAGAGTACTGCAGGTTGCGGCGCTGGCGATCTTCATGGTTTCGCTCCCCGCGGTCGCGGACCCGCTGTGGCCGCTGGACCGGAAGTTCGAGGCCAATCTCGGCATCTTCTTCCTCGATACCGATACGACGGTGCGGCTCGACGCCAGCAATCGCGATGTCGGTACCGAAGTGAATCTGGAAGATGACCTGGGACTCGACAAGCAGGATCGCTTCCGCATCGACGGCTACTGGCGGTTCCTGCCGCGTCACAAGCTGCGCTTTCTCTATTTCGACAGCAGCTCCGCATCCGAACGCAGCATCCAGAAGGAGATCGAGTTCGGCGGCGAGACCTTTCCGTTCGAAGCCAATGTCAGGGTCGATTTCGACGTCACGATCATGGAGCTGGCCTACGAGTATTCGTTCCTGAAGCGCGACAACCTGGAACTCGCCGGCACGATCGGCCTGCACAACCTGAGCGTGAAGGCCGGATTGTCTGCTGCCGCGGCCAGCAACGTGGGCTTCGGCGGCATCGATCGCGAAGCCAAGGCCGACGGCGACGGACCGCTGCCGGTCATCGGGCTGCGCGGCGTGTGGGCGCTCAGCGATCATTTCTATTTCGACGCCCAGGCGCAGTTCTTCGCACTCGAATTCGACGAATACGACGGCAGCCTCCAGGACTACAAGCTGAGCTTCAACTGGTTTCCGCTGAAGAACCTCGGCGTCGGCGTGGGCTACAACCAGTTCACGACGAAGCTTGACGTGGACAAGACGAACTTCCTCGGAACGCTGCGGCTGGAATACGGCGGTCCCTTGCTGTTCGTCACGGGCGCGTTCTGAACGACGCGCAGCCTTTGCTTTCACCGAGACAGGAGACGCACATGAAAAAGCCATCTCTCTTCGTTCTGGCATTGCTGGCGGCGATGGCCGTGGGAGCCGCGGAGGACTATGACGGCAGCAAGCCCATGATCTGCGCACCCGCGAACGGTCACGACTGCACGCCGGCCGAGAAGACCTGCAAACGTCTCAAGCCCGAAGAAGGCCGCGACGTCAACCTGTACATCGACGTGGCGAAGATGCAGGTCAAGACGCCGTACCGCACCGCCGAACTGCCGATCCAGAACGTCAGCAACAACACGAAATCGCTGATCCTCCAGGGCACCAGTCTCGAGTTCGTCTGGGCGGCGACCGTCAATCGCACCACCGGCCGGCTCACCGTGGCGATTGCGGATCGCGAAGGCGCCTACGTGATCTTCGGTCAATGCAAGCTTGGCGAGGCGAGCAGCCAGTGAGTTCAGTCATGCCGCAGGAGCAGCCCGAAATGCCCGCGGATGCATCGCTGATGCATCGCTATCTCGATCCGGCGACGAGCCTGGCCGAAATCCTGTTCGGGCTCATCATGACCCTGACGTTCACGCTGAGCGCCGGCCTGCTGGTTGCGGACGAGGGGCGCGAAGGCGCCCGGCAGCTTCTCATCGCCGTCATCGGCTGCAACGTGGCCTGGGGCATCATCGACGCCATGCTGTACCTGGTGGGACAGCTCTTCGATCGCGGGCGACTGCGCCGGCTGGGCCGTGCGATTCGTGCGAATCCCACCGATGCGCGAACCCGTGAGCTCGTCGCCGGCGAACTCGATCCGTTGCTGGGCGAGATCCTGCCGTCCGCCGAACGCGACGTGCTGTATGCGCGCATCGCCGACAACGTCGCGCAGCGACCCGAACGACTGACGCAGATCACGCGCGAGGACTGGCTCGGCGCGATGGTGAGTTTCGTGCTCGTCGTGATCACCAGCATTCCCGCCGCGATTCCGTTCCTGCTCATCGACCAGGCCCAGGTGGCGCTGCGCGTCTCGAACCTGGTGCTGCTGGCGCTGTTGTTCGTCGTGGGCGCGAGCTGGGCGCGCTACACCCTGAGCCGGCCGTGGATCGTCGGAACCGTGCTGCTGGTGTGCGGGACGGCGCTGGTGCTGGCGGCCATTGCGCTCGGCGGCTGATGGTCATCGCAATGGGGGTCCTCCTCGTGAAAAATTTTCGTGGGCGCGCGGCTTCGATCGGCTTCGGCCCGGCGCTGTTCGCCGCCGCTCCTGCGCACGCTTCGCTCTTCACCGGCGACACGCTGGACGCCGTCGCCAACGTGCTGGCGTGGATCGTGCTGTTCATCGCGCCGGCCGTGGCGATCGCGGTGTTCTGGATCGTCCACATCATGCCGGAGAAGATCGCGGAGAAACGCCATCATCCGCAGGCGAGCGCCATCAAGACGCTCTGTCTGCTGTCGCTGTTCTTCGGTGGCCTGCTCTGGCCGCTCGCATGGCTGTGGGCCTATTCCAAGCCCGTCTTCCACAAGCTCGCCTACGGCACCGATCGGGAGGAGCACGGGCACGGCACCGTCTACGTTGCCGAGGAAGGAATGGCCGATCCTGAAGTGATGCGTGCTGCGGACCCGAAGGAGAACTGACATGGAAATTCTCCTGCTCGGCATCTACTCGTTCTTCGTCTGGCTGATCTTCTTCAAGTACCAATGGCTGCCGTGGAACACGGTGAGCCAGGTGATCGTGATCACGCTGCCGATCATCGGCATCACGCTGCTCATCCTGTTGCTGAACATCGTCGCGCCCTCCTCCGCCGACGTGCGCGTCGTCAACTACGTGGTCTCGATCAATCCGCGCGTGAACGGGCTGGTCACGGAAGTGCCGATCGAACCGAACCGTCCCATCCGCAAGGGTGAAGTGCTGTTCCGCATCGATCCCACGCCATTCGAACTGGAAGTCAATGCGCTGAATGCGCAGCTGACGCAGCTCGATGCGCAACTCGTCACGGCGAACGCCAACCAGCGCGGCCTGAACCAGCAGCTCGCCAATGCGCGCGCCAGCAAGGAATCGGTCGCCTCGAAACTCAAGCTGGCGCAGACCCGCGAAGGCCAGCTGCGCGAACTCGCGCGCACCGGCGCGGGCAGCCAGTTCGATTACGAGCAGGCGCAGAACGACGTCGTGAACCTGCAGGCGCAGCTCGCCGCCGCCGCGGCCACGGAAGCGCAGGTGCGCGAGAAGCTGGCGGCGAGAACCGTCAGCGGCGAACAGGACGAGATCGCGAACGTCAAGGCGCAGATCGCGCGGGCGCAGTCGCAGCTCGCCGATGCGCAATGGCAGCTCGACCAGTCGACCTATCGCGCGCCGGCGGACGGCACCGTCGTTTCGCTCGCGCTGCGTCCGGGCGCGATGGCCGTGCCGCTGCCGATGACGCCGGCCATGACCTTCGTCGAGGACGAGCAATGGATCATGGCCATCTTTCACCAGAACGAAGTCCGCAAGATCAAGCCCGGCCAGGAAGCCGAGATCGCGCTCAAGATGTATCCGGGCCGGATCATCAAGTGCAAGGTCGACTCCATCATGTGGGCGACGGCCCAGGGCCAGCTGCCCATCGGCGGCATGAACACCGCGTCCGGCGTGGCGCCGATTCCGCCGCACAGTCTCGCCGTGCGCCTGCTCGCGGACCGTCACGACAAGGAACTGTTCATGGCCTCGGGCGCGATCGGCAACGGCGCGATCTACACCGACAGCGGCGCGCCCATCCACATCATCCGCAAGGTCATCATCCGGGTCGGCGCCAAGCTCGACTGGCTGATCCTGAAACTGCACTGAGCCGTTCGCCGTGCCGCGCCTTCCGCTACGTCTCTCCCCGCTGGCAGCGATCGTGCTGCTCGCGACGGGCTGCGCGGTCGCGCCGCCGCCCGCACCCGACGAAATCCGGCAGCAGGCCATGGGCGACGTCGATGTGAGTCGCGCATGGCAGGCTGCAGCGACCGACGCCGCGCAGGTGCAGGACAACTGGCTCGCATCGTTCGCCGATCCGCAGCTCGATGCGCTGGTGCAGGAGGCGCTGGCCCACAACCCGGATCTGAGGATTGCCGCGGCGCGCGTCGAACAGGCGGCGCAACATCTCGTGGTGGCGCAGTCCGGCCTGAAGCCGAGTGTCGGGATTGCCGGTACCGGCGGCATGAAGGGCGGCGGTGGCGGCGATACGAGTTCGGCACTGCAGGGAATCGTCGCCGCGGCCACGTGGGAACTCGACCTGTGGGGACGCGTGCGCTATGCGCGCAACGCGGCGCGCGAATCCCATGCATCGACGCAGGCCGACTTCGAGTTCGCGCGTCAGTCGCTGGCGGCCGCCACGGCGAAAGCGTGGTTCAGTGCGATCCGCATGACTCGACGCGCCGCCATCGCTCGCGAGATGGCGGCCTCGGCCCAGCGGCTCGAGTCGCTGGCCGAAGATCGCGAGCGCGTCGGCGTCGGCACCGAAACCGAAACGGCACAGGCCCGCGCCAGCGCGCGCGATCTCGAAGACACGCTGCAGCAGCTCGAACTGGCGCGTGGACAGGCGCTGCGCGCACTGGAAGTGCTGATCGGCCGCTACCCCGCCGCGGACGTCGCAACACGCGCGGACCTCGTGCCCCTGCCTGGACCGATGCCTGCGGGCCTGCCGCTGCAGATGCTGGAACGCCGTCCCGATGTGATCGCCGCAGAACGGCGCGTCGCCGCCGCCTTCAATCGCATCGGCGAGGCAAAGGCCGCGCGCCTGCCGCAGCTTTCCCTCAACCTGAACTTCGGCGCATGGGACAGCGAGATCCTGCAGCTCAAGGAGGATTTCGAAAATCCCGCGGGCGGTCTCGGTGCGCGGCTGCTGGCCCCGCTCTACCAGGGCGGCGCGCTCAACGCGCGGGTCGAGATCCGCACGCTCGAACAGAAGGAGGCGCTCGCCGCCTACGCAGGCGTTGCGCTGCGCGCACTCAACGAAGTGGAAGACGCGCTGGCCGCGGGCGCGACGCTGGCGAAGCGCGTGTCGCTGCTGACGCAGTCGCTCGACGAGCAGACGACGACGCTGAACCGGGTCCAGGAACGCTTCGACGTGGGCCGGATCGACCGGCGCACCGTCGAACAGCAGCGCATCAGCGTCGAGAACGCGAGGATCGCCCTGCTCGATGTCCGCACCGAGGCGCTGACGCAACGCGTGAATCTGCACCTTGCGCTCGGCGGCAGTTTCGATGTCCCGCAACGTCAGGCGGATGCACGGCCATGACGCCTATCGGCGCCGCACCCGGAAGGCAGGATCCATGAACACGAATGCGTCGCACGACATCACGCGGATCTTTCTCACGATCCTCGTCATCGCCGCGCTGATCGTGGGGAGCCTGTGGACGCTGCTGCCGTTCGTCGGCGCGCTCATCTGGGCGACGACCCTGGTCGTCGCCACGTGGCCGCTGTTGTCGTGGTTGCAGCGCCGGTTTCGCGACAGCCGCACCCTGGCAGTGATCGTCCTTACGGTTGCGGTGCTGCTGATCTTCATCACGCCCATCCTGCTCACCGCTTCGGCGCTCATCGACGCGGCGCATCGCGCCCCGGCGGTGGTGCGCGACTTCGTCGCCGAGGGGATTTCGCCGCCGCCTGCCTGGGTCGCGGGCATTCCCGTCGTCGGCGCGAGGATTGCCGAACGCTGGCAGGCAGTGAGCGCCGTGGGGCCGGATGCTCTGATCGAGATGCTGCAGCCGTTCCTGCGCTCCGCGTCGGCCTGGATTCTTTCCATCACCGGCGACCTGGGCGCATTGCTCCTGCACATCCTGCTGACCGTGGTGCTGGTCGCGATCCTCTACGCACAAGGAGAGACGGCGGCGCGCGGTGTTCTCGCATTCGCCCGCCGGCTCGGCGGGACACGCGGCGAAGAGACCGCCCAGCTTGCCGGCAAATCGGTACGCAGCGTCGCGCTGGGCGTGGTCGTGACCGCGCTGGTGCAGTCGCTGCTGGCCGGGCTCGGACTCTGGGTCTGCGGTGTGCCGCATGCAGCCGTGCTGACAGCCGTCATTTTCGTCTGCGGTGTGGCGCAACTGGGGCCGCTGCCGGTGTTGCTGCTGGCAATCGGGTGGCTCTACTGGAGCGGCTCGTCGGGCTGGGGCACGGCGCTGCTGATCTGGAGCATTCCGGTCGTCGCGCTCGACAACATCCTGCGGCCCATGCTCATCCGTCGCGGCGTCGAGCTGCCGATGCTGCTGATCATCGCCGGCGTGATCGGCGGCCTGATCGCCTTCGGCGTGCTCGGGCTGTTCATCGGACCCGTCATCCTCGCCGCGACCTACACGCTGCTGCAGGCCTGGATCGCCGAGTACACGACACAAGCCACCGGTGCTTCATGAAACCTTCGGTCAACTGGCTGCTGATCTTCATTCCGATCTCGCTCGCCGCGGAACATGCCCACGTCGCCGATCCCGTGGTGTTCTTTTCCGCGGCACTTGCGATCCTGCCGATCGCCGCGCTGATCGTGCGGTCGACCGAACAGGTCGCCATGCGCACCGGCGACGCCGTCGGCGGTCTGCTGAATGCCACGTTCGGCAACGCGCCGGAACTCATCATCGCCCTGGTCGCGCTGAAGGCGGGATACCTCGACATGGTGCGCGCCTCCATCATCGGCGCCATTCTCGCCAACCTGCTGCTGGCGCTCGGCGTCGCCTTCTTCGTCGGCGGCATCCGCCACAGGGAGCAGGTCTTCAACCCGCGGGCGACGCGCATCTACAGCACCATGATGCTGCTCGCCGCGATGAGCCTCGCGGTGCCGAGCGCTTTCAGCCGCTACTTCGCACCCGAAGGCACGATGCGACAGGAGCAGATGCTCAACCTCGGCATCGCCGGCGTGCTGCTGTTCGCGTACGTGTTGTACCTGATCTTTTCGCTCAAGACCCACTCGCATACTTTCGCCAGCGCCGAGGGGGGCGGTTCGCATGGTCATCACGAAGGTCCCGTATGGAGCATGCCGCGCGCCATCGGCAGCCTCGTCGGCGCATCGGTGCTTGCAGCATGGATGAGCGAAGTCCTCGTCGGCGCCGCCGAAGGGACGGGACAGGCGCTGGGCATGTCGCAGATCTTCATCGGCATCGTGTTCCTGGCGATCGTCGGCGGTGCGGCGGAAAGCGGTTCCGCCATCGCCATGGGCGCGAAGAACAAGGTGGATCTGTCCGTCGGCATCGCGCTCGGCAGCTCGATCCAGATCGCGCTGTTCGTCGCGCCGCTGCTGGTGTTCGCGAGCTACCTGATCGCACCGGCGCCGCTCGAACTGTCGTTCAGCCGCGCCGAAGTCGGCTCTCTCTTTCTCGGCGCATTGATAGGCACGGTGGTCTGCGGCGACGGCCAGTCGAACTGGTTCAAGGGCGCGCAGCTCATCACCGTCTACCTGATCATCGCCATGATGTTCTATTTCATGCCGGAGACCGGCTGATTCCGTCGTCACCCCAGAGGAGCTTCCAATGAAACGCCCGATTCTCGTTGCAACATTCGCCGCATTGTCAGCGCTCGCTCTGACGAACCTGGCAGCAGCCTCCGAGCCGCTGCAGGTAAAGAACGCCGAGACCCTGACGGCCACGGTCGTGTCGGTCGATGCCGCGACCCGCATGGTCACGCTGAAAGGCCCCAGCGGACGGACCGAGACGCTGGAGGTGGCCCCGGAGGTGCGCAATCTCGCGCAGGTCAAGGCAGGCGACCAGGTCGTGGTGCGCTACTACGAAAGTCTCGCGGCCGACATCCGCAAGAAAGGCGCGGCGGCGCCCACCAACGTGAAGGAGTCCGGCGTTGCGGCTGCTGCACCGGCAGGCACGAGGCCGGGAGCCGTCGTCGGCAACACGGTCAATTCGACCGTGGTGATCGAATCGGTCGACCGCACGGCGAATACCGTCACGTTCAGGAACGAGGACGGCATCACCCACACCGTCGCAGTGAAGAAGCCTGAATCCCAGAAGTTCATCGCCGGTCTGAAGAAGGGAGATCAGGTCGACATCTCCTACTCGCAGGCATTGGCGGTCAGTGTCGAACCCTCGCCTTGATCGTACGCAGGCATCGGCACGAGGTGGAACATGCTGCGATCGTCCATGCTCGTCGTTGCCGGCCTGCTGACGTCTCTCTGCTTCAGCACCGCAGCGACGTCGCAAGGCACTGCCGCACACGAGCGCCCGCGGGTGGCGCTCGTGCTCGCGGGCGGCGGCGCCAAGGGCGGTGCGCACGTGGGCGTGCTCAAGGTGCTCGAAGAGCAGCGCGTGCCGATCGATTGCATTGCCGGCACCAGCATGGGTGCGCTGATCGGCGGCGGCTATGCCTCGGGCATTCCCGCCGCCGAGATCGAGAAATTCCTGATCGATGTCGACTGGAAGAAAGTCGTCGGCTCGCAGGGCCGGCGCCAGTTCGAGCCGATCGAGCAGAAGCGCGCCGGCGCGACCTACAGCAATGATTTCGAATTCGGCCTGACCGGCGAAGGCCTGCAGGCGCCGGGCGGCCTGATCGACACGAACAACGTCGAAGATCTGCTGCGCGTCTACGTCGCCCAGGCGCGGCTGGAAACCGACTTCGACCGGCTGCCCATTCCGTATCGCGCCGTCGCCACCGACATGGTATCGAGCCGGATGATCGTGCTGCGCGAAGGCGATCTGGCCACGGCCATGCGCGCCAGCATGGCCATTCCCGGTGCGTTCGCGCCGGTGCTGATGAATGGCATGGTGCTGTCCGACGGCGGGCTCGTCCGCAACATTCCCATCGACGTCGCGCGCGAGCTGTGCGGCGACGTGGTGATCGTCGTCAATCTCGTCGAACCGGCGGCCGATCCGAAGAAGCTTCACAGCGCCGTCCAGCTCCTGAGCCGCACCATGGACGTGATGATCATCGCCAACGAGGAACTGCAGCTGCAGAGCCTGCGCGACTCCGACATCCGCATCGACGTCGAGATGGGTTCGATCGGCACCGCGGATTTCGAGCGGGTTCCGGAAACCGTGCCGCTCGGCGAAGCGGCGGCGCGGAAGATGTCGGCGGCGTTGTCGCGCTTTGCGCTGCCCGAGCAGGAGTATCTCGCCTGGCGCACGGCGGTCACGGCGTCGCAGCACTTCGAGGTGAAACTCGCGGACGTACGCTTCGAAGGTCTGAAGCACGTCAATCCGGAGTATCTGGCGGAAGTCAGCGCGCTGAAGCCGGGCGATACCGTCGATGCCGCCTCCATCAGTCATGAAGCGCAGCAGCTCGCGGTCCTGCAGGATCTGGATACGGTCGGCTATCGGCTCGACGGCGATCGCGACGCGCCGACCCTCACCTGGCTGCCGCGCGAGAAGGACTGGGGTCCCAACTATCTGAAAGTGGACATGGGCGCCTACGCCTCCGCGGAAGGCGACCTGATGTTCTCGATCTACGGCCGGCACACGCGCACCTGGCTGAACAAGCTCGGCGCCGAGTGGCGCAACCAGGTGCAGATCGGCAGCGAGTCCCTGTTCTCCACCAGCTTCTTCCAGCCGCTCGATCTCGCGCACCGGTTCTTCGTCGAACCGCAACTCTTCTATTCCCGCTCGCTGGAAGACATCTTCCGGGACCAGGAACGGGTTGCGCGCTACCAGTTTCAGAATGCGACCGGACTGCTCGACCTGGGCGTCAACATCGGCCCCTACGCGCAGGGGCGCGTCGGCTACGTGTACACGCGCCGCAACGTCGATGTCGACATCGGCTCGCAGGTCATGCCGGAGGGCGAGCCGATCGATGCCGGCCTGAAGGTTTCGGCGGTCTACGACAGTCGCGACAATGCATTCAGCCCGACGCGCGGACTCGCTGCGACCATCGAGTACCTGCAGAGCGACGAGTCGATGGGCGGCGAACGCGAGTGGGAGCGCATCGAGGCGGGCCTCGGCGTCGCGGTCCCGTTCCGTCGCGATGTCCTGTGGGTGACGCTCGCAGGAGGCTCCGACCTGTCCGGCAATCTGCCGCCCGATCGCGCCTTCGCGCTCGGCGGCCCCGGCAGCTTTCCGGGTTTCGAGCTGGGCGAACTTCGCGGCGACAGCTACTGGACCCTGAGCACGAACTATCTCTGGAAAGTGAAAGACGTCATGCCGATCCGCAATCTCGCGCTGTACGCGGGCCTCGGCCTCACGGGCGGCGCCATGTACGACCGCATCGACGAAGGCGAAACCGGCGAGATGTACGGCGGATCGCTCTTCCTCACCGGAAGAACCCAGATCGGTCCGTTGACGCTCGGTGTGGCGAGCACCTCGATGGATTCCTGGAGCGTCTGGCTCAGCGTCGGACGGCCGCTCGGTCACGGCACGATCCTGGAACGGGGCATTTTCCGCTAAGAGGGGTCTATACATATATATGCAGGCCGTCGCCCTGCCCGGCCTTTCATTGCCCCTCACACTTATCGACATGCCGCTGCTTCTCGCCGACGCTTCAGGCAACGAGGAGTCGGCATGTCTGGACGGGTCTGGCGTAGTTCAACGGTTCTGCTGATTGCTGCAATGAGCAGTTCCGCGGCGAATGCCGCGGACTGGCACGAGCTGTTCAAGGACCCGCAGGACGGGCGTATGGATGCGAGCGCCTGGTTGCTGGATCGCAAGGGCTTCCTGCCCGTTCCCGTGATCATCACGGAGCCCGCCGTCGGCTACGGCGGCGGTGTCGCGCTGGCGTTCTTTCACCGCAAACCGCCGGTGCCCGGCGCCGAACAATCGTTCGCGCCGCCGAGCGTCACCGGCGTCATGGGCGCGGCCACCGAAAACGGCACCAGGCTCGGCGGTCTCGGGCATCTGGGCATCTGGCGCAACAACACGGTGCGTTACACCGGCGCCGTCGGCGCGATGGACATCAATCTCACGTTCTATGGCGGCGAGAATTTCCCGCGCCTCGGCGAGAACGGCATCGGCTACAACATGAAGGGCTGGGCGACGTTCCAGCAGGTGATCTGGAAGCTCGGCAAGTCGGATTTCTGGATCGGCCCGCAGCTCATCTATCTCGACGCCGATACGGGACTCGACGAGGACGATGCGCCGCCGATCTTCGAACAGCTCAACGGCAAGGTGGAGAACCTCGGCGCGGGTGTCGTCGTTCAGTACGACACCCGCGACAACATTTTCACGCCGAGCCGCGGACTGCAGTCCGAATGGTACGTACGCGAACACTGGGGTTCGTTCACGCAGGACTTCGACTACACCGAAGTCGACGGCAAGAACCGCTGGTTCCTGAACCCGGATCCGAAGTGGGTCGTGGCGCTGCGGCTGGATACGAACTTCACGTCGGGCGATGTCCCCTTCTATGCCCTGCCATCGATCAATCAGCGCGGCATTCCGAAGGGACGCTACCAGGGCGATGCCGTGCTCACGACGGAAGTCGAGACGCGCTACGACATCGACGGACGCTGGTTTGCCGTCGCGTTTGCCGGTGTCGGCAGTGCGGCGGATTCCTTCGGCGAACTCGACAACGAATCGGCCCGCTGGGCCGGCGGAGTCGGCGGGCGTTACCTGATCGCACGCGCGCTCGGCTTGCAGGTGGGGATCGACGTCGCGAAGGGCCCGGAGGAATGGGCCTTCTATCTGCAGACGGGCAGCGGCTGGGGATTCTGAATCAGTAGAACGAATATCCCAGCGAGGTCGTGATGCCGTAGTCGTCCTTCTCCGCCGTCGCATCCGGCGGATGGCTGTCGTACGACTGATACAGCGACAGGTCGAGATAGAAGTCCGACACGATTTCACGACGCAGCGACAGGTTGCCGGTGGTGCGATAGCGGCCCGATTCGGTGATGCTCGGATACACCACCAGGCTGGCGTTGAGACTCACCTTCGGCGTGTTGAACTTGAAGATGCGCCACGTGCCGCCGAGCAATCCTTCGAGACTTTCCTGGCTGGTTTCCTCGCCGGTCGCCCATTCCTTGGTGGCGGCCAGGCCGATCACGCCCGACAGTTCGCTGCGCGGCGTCTGCACGAAGTACATGCCCAGGCCGCCGCCCAGCGTCCATCGCGCCTCGATGCCCGTTTCCTCGTTGCGTTCGAGCGAAGTCAGGCCGGCCCAGAAGCGCCGGTTCGGTCGCAGCCACTGATAGCTGTAGCTGAGCGTGTCGCGGTCGAGCGTGCCCTGATTCGGATCTTTCGTGGTGTTGACGTCGGCACTGAGCGCCCAGGCAAACGCAGGCGCGCGATAGGAGAGATCCATCGCGCCGGAGATCGTGGTGATGTCGCTCGATTTGGTGTAATCGAAGCCGACCGAGAACGACCCCTGCAGCCGGCTCAGGAACGTGGCTTCGCCCGGCGAGATCCGGGTGACGTCGAGCAGGGCGAGCTGCGCGGGCACACCGCCCTCCTCGGCGATGGTCAGCCTTTTCGCCGACACGTCGGTCGCCAGCGTTCCGTAGTAGCGACCGCCGTGAAGGTCTTCGAGAATGAATCCCTGCCTGCTCTCGATCGAGGTGACGTCCGGCCACTCGATCGACAGGGTTCCCAGCGAATCGGTCTTGACGCTCAGTTCGCCGTATTCGAGCGAAATGATTTCGCCGGTGACGCGATCGCCGTTCTTGACGTAGATGACGTCAACCTTCTCGCGAGCCTCGACCGGCGTCGACAGCAGCGCTGCCGACGTCAGTAGTGCGAAGACGCAAGCTGTTTGCCGGATCGGCATCCGCGCGAACCGCCGATGCGATACCTATTGCGCGGGCGTGCCGGGCGCCGGCACCGGGAACTTGGTGAAGATCTCTCCGACGACCGCATCGATCGCCGGCCCCGGATTCTCGATCGCCTTCTTGTCGATCCGGCCCTGCGCCGTGCCTTGCCAGACGAGCTGCTTCTTCGTGGAGTCGACCAGATCGATGGTCAGCGTGCCTTCCTTGTAGTTGATGGTGTCGATGTCCTGCGGATAGCCGCCCCACACGCCGTACATGCCGGTGCGATAGCCGTAGTAGCCATAGCCGACACCGACGCCGGCGGTCGGCGTGCTGCGGATCTCCTGCTTGTCCTGGATGTTCAGGCCGAAGTTCGCGAGCAGCTGCGGATTCGCCGCGGAGTACTGATAGCCACGCTTTTCCAGTTCGCGGCGGGTCGCGTCCTTGAGACGCGTGCTCACCAGCGTGGTGTACGCAGTCTTGTCCGTCGATACCTTCTCGAAGAAGCCGAAAGTCTTGTAGCTCGACAGATTCACCGTCGGGTCCGCATCGGCGCGGATAGTCGGTCCCGACGAGCAGGCGGTCAGGCAGGCAATCGATGCAATGACTGCCGCCGGGCCCAGGGTTCTGATGAAACGCATGGTGAATATCCTCCGTCTGTCTCGTTCGAGTTGGTCTATGCCGCAAATTGGTTGCCGAAATATGGCCGCTTCACGGGCGACCACGCTATACGCATAAAGTGATGATCCTCGCTCCAGGCGAACCCGGGCGACCCTGTCCGGGCCCGGCAACGGGCAATGATTCCCGCCCTTTGCACGGATGCCGCGGCCTGTCCCGGGGTGTGGCACTCTGCTCGGCATGCCCTCGCCGCTGCGCACGACCGGACTCCTTTCCGCCCTGTTGCTGCTGATGCCGGCGCTGCCCGCCGCCGCCGACGGACTGGTCGACACGCTGGTACGGCGATTCGCGGAGAGCGATTTCGAGTTCGTGCGCGCACAGAGCAATGCGCCGTTTCCGCCGCTCGCCTGGCTGACCGCGACGAACTACGCGGAATCGCGGTTCCGTCAGTCCAACGGCGGCGATGGGGCCGTGACCTATGGTCAGACGTCCGTTTCGCAGGCTGCGCTGCTGCCCATTCCCCTGGGAAAACGCGATGCGATCGGCATCGGCGAATGGCTGTCCTGGACGCATTTCGACCTCGAAGGATCGGCCCGCGACGAACTCGACGTCTTCAGCATCTCGCTGCCGGTGGGCTGGGTCCGGCAGGCCACGCCGGACTGGCAGATCGCGGCCTTCGTGGCGCCGCTCGGTCACAAGACGCCGCAGGACAGCTGGTACTGGGAAACGCTCGGCGGCGTCTTCGGCCGCAACGTGCGCAATGCCCGGTTCGCCTGGATCGTCGGCGCCTACTTCGACGTCTCGCCGCTCGAGGATTTCTACACGCCCTATCTCGGCGCAGCCTACATCATCGACGATCACTGGACGCTCAACGCCATCCTGCCCTGGCCCTCGGTCACCTACGCGCCGACACCGGATACGCTGTTCCGTCTCGGCGTCTCGCCGTCCGGCGCGTCGTGGTCGATCGAGCCCGACGAACGCCGGCCGCGCATGAACCTGACGAGCTGGAATGTCGGGTTCGCAGTCGAACGCCGCGTCGTCGCCAGCGTCTGGCTGGGATTCGAAGCCGGCGTCGCCGGACTGCGCGGACTGTCGATCGTCGGCAGCGACTGGGAAGCGCCGGAAACGAAACTCAGCAATGCCGGCTACGCACTGCTGACGCTCAACCTGCGGCCGGGATCGCCAGCGGGCCGTTAGCGAGCCTCTGGTCAGGCAGCGCGCCGCGTTCGATCCGGCTCCGTGGATTCCACACCCGCGACATAGAGCTTCTGCGTCGGATACGCGAACTCGATGCGCAGTTTCGCGAACTCGCGGTGCAGCGCGAGATTGATGGCCTGCTGCACGTCCATGTACTTGTTGTAGTCGGCGGAAAGCACGTAGTAGACGGTTTCGAAATCGAGCGAGCCCGGCGCGTGTTTCTGGAAATGCGAGCGGTCGAAGCGGGTGTTGTTCTGCTCTTCCACGATCCGGCGGATCAGCGCCGGTACTTTCTCGACCAGCTCCACGGGCGTTTCATAGGTCACGCGCGTGGGGAAGACGACGCGCCGCTCGTTCATGCGGCCGTAGTTGCGGACGCGGCTGCCCAGCAGATCGCTGTTGGCCATGATGATCTGCTCGCCGCTGAGGCTGCGCAGGCGCGTGCTCTTGATGCCGATGTATTCGACCGAGCCCAGGAAGTCGTCGACGATCAGGAAATCGCCGACCACGAACGGCCGGTCGAGCGTGATCGAGAGCGATGCGAACAGGTCGCCGAGCACGTTCTGAACGGCAAGAGCCACCGCGATGCCGCCGATGCCGAGGCCGGCCACCAGCGCCGTGATGTCGACGCCCAGGTTTTCGAGCGTGAGCATCGCGACCAGCGCCCAGATGACGACGTTGATGATGAACGCAATGATCGACAGCGATCCGACCGCGGCACGATCGGCGGTCATGCTCGCACGGCGTTTGCGGTCGATGTACGCGGACGCCGCCGCAACGGCCCATACGCCGGCCTGCCAGAAAGAGGCGATGGTGATCACCGAATCCATCAGGCTGGCGCCCCGCGCTCCGACGGTCAGCGTCTTCAATCCCGAGTACAACGCCACGACCAGGAAGAAAAGCAGCGTCGTGCGACTGAGCACTTCCAGCGGAAGTTCCAGGATCTCCGTCTTAGGCGTTTCCTTGAGTCGCTTGTGATAGGTGCGAATGACGCGGCGCGCGGTCATCAGCACGGCGAACACGGCGACTGCAACGGCAGTCGCGATCAGCCACTGCAGCAGGGAGTTGTCGAACAGCGGCATCCGGGACAATTCGTTCAGATCGATCATCGTTCTCTACCCAGAAAAAATCGGGGACGAGCCGACCATACGCACCTCGGGCGGATCGCTCAACCCGCGAGTCCGTGAATTGCATGGATATCAACGCAGTCCGGCGCTGCGGATCGAGCTGCTATTGCCGGCCGCCCGCGATCCACCGGTAGTAGGCGTTGCGCGGATCTTCCGTGATCACCGAATCGAGCGCCCTCGCCCAGCGATCGCGCTCGCCGCGATAGGCGTGCAGGCCGGCGATGTAGAAGCGGTGCAGGCGGTCGCGACTGCGGACGATCTCCGCCGGCAGATCCGGTGCGGCATTGACGAGCGGCGGCTCGGTCTGCAGCGCCAGCAGTCGCGGCAGCACCGTGACGATCTCGCCCGGCATCACCCACGGCCCGTATTCGATCCGCGGATCGTCGTCCGTGACCGGCCGCGCCGCGCCCGCGTAGCGTTCCATGCCTTCGCGGCCCGTGACCCAGGTGCCCAGCAGGTCGGCAGCGGACATCACTCCGATCTCCTGCAGCGCCGCGGCCACTTCCGGCTGCGAGAAGCGCGCTGCGATTCTTTCTGCATCGAGCCCGATCGGTTCGTGCGAACCGATCAGCAGCATCTCGTGCAGTTCCGTGGTCCACAGCGTCGCGTACGGAAACACGTCGAGGAAACTGCGCATGAGCGATTGCGTATCCGTCTCCACCTGCGTCGGCAGCGGCAGCCATTGCGCCAGCAGGCCGTGTTCGTTGAGTCGTTGCGCCGCGAGACGATAGAAATCGGAGGAGTACAGATTCACGATGCCGGCCGCGGAGGGCGGCGGCGGTTCGAGCGTGATCAGGTCGTAGCGTTCCTCGCTGCGCAGCAGCTCGCGGCGGCCGTCGCGCAGGCGGATCTGCGTGCGCGGATCGCCCGCGACCTGTCGATTGCCGTCGAAGAGCGTCGAGGCTTCGACCACTTCGGGCAGCAGTTCGGCCACCACGCGCTTCTCCAGCGGCGGATAGTCGAGCAGCGCGCCGGCGGTGATGCCGGTGCCCATGCCGATCACCAGTGCGGAGCGCGGCTCGCCGTTGTGCACGATCAGCGGCAGCAGCGATTGCAGGCGCATGTAGCGCTGCGAGGTCATCGAGTCGCCGGAGTTCGATACGGCATCGACATACAGGCGTCGCAGGCGGCGGTTGTCCGACTGCTGCTCGATCACTGCGACCGTCCCGCCCGCCCCCGACTTGAAGAACACCAGTTCGCCGCGACGGTAGTCGGCCAGCTGTCGCGCGAGATGATCCGGCCGCATGACGACCGCACCGGCAACGGCGATCACGCCGCAGGCAAAGGTGGCCCATCGCGCGACGACACCCGCGGGTGCACCGTGTACTACGGCGACGACACCGAGAATGCAGCCGCCGATGGCCATCGCCGACAGGCTGCGTTCCACGCCGAGCAGCGGCACCAGCACGAAGCCGGCGAGCACGGTGCCTGCGATTCCGCCCGCCGTGTTCCAGGCGATGACGGAACCGGTGTCCGCACCGACCCGGTCTTCGCCGGCCACGATGCGCAACGCCAGCGGAAACGCGGCGCCCAGCAGGATCGTCGGCGCCAGCACGATCCAGAGCGTCGCGGTGGCGAAGCGGATGGTCATGGCCAAGGCTTCGCTGTTCGTGAGATGGAACGCGAGCGTGGCGTTGTCCGTCTGGAGGGGCCGCAGCCACGCGCCGAGCGAGAACACCGCAAGGAATGCGATGACGCCGGCGAGCGCGATCAGCAGACCGAATTCACCCCAGGGATTGCCGGTGGTTGCCGCGCGCTTTGCATAGGCGCGACTGCCGATGGCCCAGCCGAACAGATAGGTGGCGAGCGTGATCGCGAACGCGAAGCTGCGCGTGCTCGTCCATTGCACGACGACCTGCGACCAGATCACTTCGTAGCCGAGGGCGATACCGCCGGAGATCGCATAGAGAAGAAGCGCGAGGCGGGCGGGCGGCGTACGTTCGACGAAGAGTCGCCCCCTCCCTGGCCCTCCCCCGCTGCGCGGAGGAGGGGAAAAGACACCGCCCTCCTTCTTCTCCTCTCTCCCACACCTTGCCGCGAGTCCAGCGCCGGCCGCCGCGAGCAGATTCAGCCCCGCCGCAACCATCGCCGCTCCCCGCACGCCGAACGCCGGGATCAGCAGGAACACCGGCAGCAGCGCACCGATGATGGCGCCTGCCGTGTTCGCACCATAGAGCCTGCCGCCGACGCGTGCGAGCTGTTGCGAGTCGCGCGTCGCTGCGCGAACCAGCACCGGCACCGTTCCGCCCATCAATGTCGCTGGTATGCCGACCTGGAGAAATGGAACGAGCCAGGCCAGCGGTCCGACGAAACCTTCCGCTCTCGCAAAGAAGGCCGCGGAGTGAGCCAGCGACTGCGTGGCCGCGATGCCGAGAATCGCGACGGCGACTTCGAGCGCCGCGTACAGCAGATAGGGACGGGACAGGCGATCGGCCCAGCGGCCGAACACGATGCCGCCGACGGCGAGTCCGGCAAAGAAGGCACTGATCGCGATCGTGATCGCATAGACGTCGACGCCGACGATCAGCGAAAGCTGCTTGATCCACAGCAGCTGGTAGATGAGCGCCGCTGCGCCGGAAAGAAACAGGAGCGACGAGGGAAGCAGCGTCGCGGCGGCGGCAGGCGATGTCGAAGGCGGCGGGTCGGTGGGTCGGTGCTTGCGTTTCATTCGGGCAAAGATAAACGAAAACGCCCGCCGATCCCGGGGAACCGGCGGGCGGCGAGGACGGCGATCCGCCCTACTTCCTCATTTTCTCCATCACCTGCCGCTTCACGTTCTCCTCGATCTGGTCGATGGTGAAGCTGGCCGGAACCTGGCTGGGCGGATAGTCGATGAAGGTCTGCAGGAAGGCGGCGGCTCTGCGCTGCGCGTCGATGAGGATGTACGGATTCTCCGTCTCCATCTGACGATAGAGGTTGGTGGGGCCGACGCTGGCGCGCTCGTACGGATCCATTCGCAGGTTGTAGCCATTGGGCGCACGCAGGCAGGTGAAGGGCTCCTTCCAGATCTCCAGTCCGCCCGGCGCGCGCTGTTCGCAGAACACGATCTTCCACGCTGTCGGGGTCGTGGCGCCCGGCAGCAGTTGGTCGTAGCGCATGGCCACGAGGTCGGCGTCGTCGTCGAAATAGAAGAATTCATTGCGGGCGCTTTTTTCTGTCTGGCCCAGCAGCAGCGGCAACTGGTTGTAGCCATCGAGATGGACCTTGGCGCTCTTGCCGCCGAGGCTGGTGCCCTTGACCAGCTTGTCCTTGATGCCTGTATCGCCAGCCGCAGCGACCAGCGTCGGGAACCAGTCGAGTCCGGAGAACAGCGCATTGCTGATGGCGCCGGGTCTGATCCTGCCCGGCCAGCGCACCATCGCGGGTACACGGAAGGCGCCTTCCCAGTTGGAATCCTTCTCGCTGCGGAACGGCGTATTGGCAGCGTCGGGCCAGGAGAAGAAGTTCGGGCCGTTGTCGGTGGTGAACACCACGATGGTGTTGTTCGCGATGCCTGCGTCGTCCACGGCCTTGAGGATCTTGCCGACGTTCTGATCCATCTCCCACATGCCATCCGCATATTCGTGGCCCATGCCGAGACCGGCCTTGCCGCGGTATTCGGGACGCACGTGCGTGAACACATGCATGCGCGTGAAGTTCATCCAGACGAAGAAGGGCTTGTTCGCCTGTGCCTGCTTCTGCATGTAGGCGATGGCGGCGCCGGTCGTTTCGTCGTCGATCGTTTCCATGCGCTTGCGGGTCAGCGCACCGGTGTCCTCGATCTTGCCGTCGGCGAAGGAATGAATGACGCCGCGCGGATTGTAGAACTTGAGGAAATCGGGATTGTCCTTTGGCCAGTACGGACGCTCCGGCTCCTCTTCGGCATTCAGGTGATAGAGATTGCCGAAGAACTCATCGAAGCCGTGATTGGTCGGCAGGAACCGGTCCTGATCGCCGAGATGATTCTTGCCAAATTGCGCCGTGGCGTAGCCCAGCGGTTTCAATGCCTGTGCGATCGTGACGTCACGATCCTGCAATCCCACCGGCGCGCCGGGCAGGCCGACCTTCGACAGGCCCGTGCGGAAGACGCTCTGGCCCGTGATGAACGTCGACCGGCCTGCCGTGCAGCTGTTCTCGGCGTAATAGTCCGTGAACATCATGCCTTCCTTGGCGATGCGGTCGATGTTCGGCGTCTTGTAGCCGACCAGCCCGTGCGTGTAGGCGCTGATGTTCGACTGGCCGACGTCGTCGCCGAAGATGACCAGGATATTGGGCTTGCTGCTCTGGGCATGGGCAGCGGCCGCCAGTGCGCCCAACGCCAGCGTCGCAAGGAAACGTGTTAAGAGACTCATCAGCGTGTTCTCCCGGATTTCGATTCGGAGGGTCGTCGGCTTCACACCTACGGCGGGCGGATTGTCGCGAGGCAGCTGCCTGCTGACAGTCCGTAGTTCGGGCAATCCAGATGGGAACGCCGTGGTGAGATGATCGAGCCGCTGAACGGGGAGGATTTCGATGCGTTCCACACAGGACCGGGTGCCGCTGCTTTCCTGGCTGCCGCCGAGCCCGCGTCAGATGCGTGCCTGCATCGGCGTGGCGTTCGTGTTGCTCGCGGCGTCGCTGGCAACCATTCCATTCGCCTCCCTGCAGTTGCCGGAGACCAGGGCGTTCATTCCGATCGTCGACACGGCGCTGATCCTCGGCGACCTGATCACGGCGTCGCTGCTGTTCGCGCAGTTCTCGGTGCAGCGCTCGCGGGCCTTGCTGGCGCTCGCCAGCGGTTATCTGTTCACGGGACTCATCATGATTCCCCACCTGCTGACATTTCCGGGCGTGTTCTCCGCGACGGGCCTGCTCGGTGCAGGGTTCAACACGACGATCTGGCTGTACTACTTCTGGCACTTCGGCCTGCCGCTGGCGGTGATCGGCTACGCGCTGTGGAAGGACCCGGACGATCCCGGCATGGCGCCGGCGCGTGCGAGCCGCGCTGCCCTCATCGGCGCCGTCGGCATCGCCCTGCTCGTTCTCGTGCTCACGGTGTTCACGACTGCGGGACATGCGTGGCTGCCGTCGATGATGTCCGACACCCTGCAGTGGTCCGCGGAGCGGCTGCGCATCGTCGCCATCGTGATATTCGCATTGCTCGGCACAGCCATGACGCTCGTCTGGCGCCGGCGTCGTTCGGTGCTCGACCTGTGGCTGCTGGTGTCGATGTGGGCCTGGCTCATCGAACTCGTCATGGTGACGTTTACCTCCACGCGCTACAGTCTGTTGTGGTTTTCGGGGCGGCTGTACGGGCTTCTTGCCGGAATATATGTATTGCTGATGCTGCTCTGGGAATCGAACCGCCTCTACGCCCAGCTCGCGCTGGCCGCAGTCAAAGAGCGTCATGAACGCGAGGGCCGATTCGCCACCATGGAAGCCTTGAGCGCCGCGATCGATCACGAAATCCGCCAGCCGCTGGGTGCAGTGGTGGCCAATGCGAATGCCGGGCGGCGCTGGCTCACGCGTACGCCGCCGGAACTGACCGAGGCGAAGCAGTCGTTCGAAGCCATTTCCGCCGATGGACATCGCGCCGCCGAAGTCATCCGCTCGATCCGCGCGATCTTCAGCCGGCGCGAACAAAGCGAATCTCCCATCGTCGTCGACGAACTCGTGCGCGAGACGTTGCTGCTGGTCGCCGATGAACTGCGCGGCGCGCACATTGCACTCGAACTTGATCTCTCTCCCGGGCTCGCGGTCGTGGGCGATCCGGGGCAACTGAAGCAGGTCCTGCTGAACCTGTTCCGCAATGCTGCCGACGCGATGCAGACAGAGACGGGCCGCGAGGCACTGCTGCGCGTTTCCTGCAGTCAGCATGAAACCCGCGGTGTGCGGATTGCCGTCACGGACAATGGCCCCGGCATTCCCCTGGACATCGCCGAGCGCATCTTCGATCCCTTCTTCACCACCAAGAAAAAAGGCATGGGCATGGGACTCGCCATCTGTCGTTCCATCGTCGAAGAACACGGCGGACAGCTCGAAGTCGCGCCGGCGTCGCCGCACGGATCGGAGTTCCGGATCGTGCTGCGGGGAGTGATGTGATGCGGGTATATGTCGTCGATGACGATGCAGCGCTGTGCGAGGCACTGGGCCGGCTGTTGCGTTCTGCCGGCTTCGACCCGCGACTGCTCTCCTCGGCCCAGGAATTCCTTGCGCAGGAACTGCCGGAGGCGCCCACCTGTCTGGTGCTCGACGTGCAGCTTCCGGATCTCAACGGACTGGATCTGCAGGCGGAACTCGCGGCGGCACACATCCAGATTCCGATCGTCTTCATCAGCGGCCGAAGTGACATTCCGGTCTCGGTGCGGGCCATGAAGGCCGGTGCGCTGGAATTTCTCACCAAGCCGCTGCACGAAGAAGAGTTCCTCGATGCCGTCCGCACGGCGCTCGAGCGCGATGGCCAGCGATTGCAGGAACGACAGGCTGCATCGATCTGGCGCAGCCGGTATGAGTCGTTGACCAGCCGCGAGCGACAGGTCATGGAACTCGTGGTGCGCGGGATGCTGAACAAGCAGATTGCTGCCGCGATCGGCATCGCGGAGAAGACGGTCAAGGTTCATCGTGGACAGGTCACCCGCAAGATGGGTGTTCGGTCGGTGGCGGAACTCGTGCGCATCACGCAGCAGCTTCTTCCTGTGGGGCCGGCTTCAGCCGGCCTGAGCCTGTCAGGCTGAAGCCTGACCTACAGCAAGAGCAGAAAGAGGCAGAGCTAGGTCCATGGTCCCATACTGATTCCGCACGGACGCGCGGATGCTTCCGCGCCATGACATGCCTCATCTGTGTCGTGGACGACGATGCGTCGTTCCGGAGCGCCATCACCAGCCTGCTCCATTCCATCGGCTACACCGTGGCCGCCTTCGGCAGCGCCGAAGAATTTCTCGACTCCGGCCGCGTCGCCGACACCGCGTGCCTGATCTCCGACGTACAGATGTCGGGCATGAACGGATTCGAACTGCAGACGCGGCTGCGCGAGAACGGACAGCAGTTGCCCATCATTTTCGTGGCGGCCTCGCCCGGCGAGAAGGCGCGCGAACAGGCCGTGCGCTCCGGCGCGCTGGCGTTTCTGGGTAAACCATTTTCTGAAGACAAGCTCATGAGCCTGCTCGACCAGGTCGACCGCGATCTGCGTTCGGGCTAGCTCGATCGATATTCGTGGGGAGCCGTACATGAAGATTTCCCGTTCTACGGATACTGCTGGCGGCGCCTGCTGGTCATTCTTCGCGCGCCAGGGCAAGGGCGCAGGTATCTGTGGCCGGAGAACTCGCGCAATTGGAGAGCCGAAATCATGAGCTGCAATATCCGTTTCAAACTGCTGTTCCTCAGCGCGTTGCTCACTGTGGCCTCGTCAGGCCACACACAATCCACCAGCGACGCCCAGCGCTTCGGCTGGCTTAACAACGAAACGCTGCAGACGCCATACGGCGAATTCACCTTCGAGAACGGCTATCCCTCAGGCGACTCCGGTCAGCGCCTGCTCGACCAGCTCAAGTTCAACCGCGCCGTCGATGTGTACCTGACACAGATGATGAAGGTGAGCCAGATCGCGACCCGCGAGGGTGTGCACGCCTTCGGTGCGACGAAGTCCAACCAGGTGGTGATCTGGGAACAGCTCATGGACGCGCAGACCGTGCTGCTCACGGCCAACACCGAGACGGTCTATGCGATCGGTCATCTCGACCTGAAGAAGGACGGTCCCACCGTCGTCGAGGCACCGCCGCATATGCTCGGCTTCCTGCAGGATGGATTGCAGCGCTATCTCGCCGACATCGGTCCGCTCGGCCCGGACAAGGGTGCGGGCGGTAAATTCCTCGTGCTGCCGCCCGACTACCAGGGTGACGTTCCGTCCGGCTACTTCGTTTCGAAATCGCCCACCTATTCCGCACTGTTCGCCGTCCGTGGCTTCCAGGACAAGACCGGTACGGCGACGGCAGTGAAGCTGATGAAGCAGACGAAGATTTATCCGCTCAAGCTCGCCTCCTCGCCACCAGCGATGGAGTTTCTCAACGGCTCGAAGCAGTCGATCAAGACCGTCTTCCCGGACAACGTCCGCTACTTCGAACTGCTGTCGATGCTCGTGAACGAAGAACCGGCCGCTTCCTTCGATCCGTCAGAACGTTTCCAGATGCAGGCCATCGGCATCGAGAAAAGCAAGCCCTTCAATCCCGATGCGAAGACGAGAGCGTTACTCGATCAGGCTGCACGCGTGGGTGGTGCGATGGCGCGCGCGAATACCTATGAACCACCCGCGGTCTTTTATTACCCGGGCCGTCAGTGGCAGGGCGTTCCCGACGGCATGACTTACACGTTCGCGAAAGAGGGCGTGCCGCAGGTCGATGCGCGCAACAACGTCTACTACATGGCTGCGGGCAACTCACCCGCCATGATGGCGAAGAACGTGGGTCAGGGTTCGCAATACCTGTGGACGTACCGCGACAGCACGGGCAGCTATCTCGACGGCGCGAAAACGTACCGACTGCACGTCGCGCCCGACATTCCCGCGAAAGCGTTCTGGTCCGTCGTCGTCTACGACTCGCTCAGCCGCTCGGAATTGCAGAACGGACAACCGCTGCCCTCTGTCAGCAGCTACACGAAGCCGCTCGTCAACAAGGACGGTTCGATCGACATCACCTTCGGCCCGACGAAACCGCAGGGCAAGGGCAACTGGATCCAGACAGTGCCCGGGCGCGGCTGGTTCCCGATCTTCCGTTTCTACAGCCCTACCGAGGTGTATTTCGAGAAGAGCTGGCAGTTGCAGGACATCGAGGAACTGAAGTGACCCTTCTTGCTGTAGGTCAGGCTTCAGCCTGACTGTTTTCAGGCCGGCTAAAGCCGGCCCCACAAGCAGAAAGAACACGAGACCACACATGAGCAAAGTTCAACCGATCGCCGCTTTCATCGGCGCCGCTGTTCTGTTCGGCAACGTCGGCACTGCACTGGCCCAATCCGCCGAGGAGATGAACAAGTCCAACAATCCGCTCACGCCGACACTGGCGCTCAACCTTCAGGACGCCTGGACCGACAGCTACTACGGCCTCGGCGACGCCGACTCGAACGCGTTCCTGCTGCGCGGCGCGACGCCGCACAAGCTGTTCGGCCATCCGCAGTTGCTGCGCGCTACGCTGCCCATCGTCACGACACCCGATCTGCCGCCGTCAGGCAGTCACACCGATGTCGGCGATCTCAACCTGTTCGATGTATTCCTGTTCAAGGCAGGCAGCATGGAAGTGGGTTTCGGTCCGCAGCTCACGATTCCCACGGCCGGGCGCGATGAAACCGGTACAGGCAAGTGGCAGGCAGGTCTCGCAGGCATGTTCATGGCCCCGCAGCACTGGGGAATCATCGGCGGACTCGTCACCTGGCAGGCTTCATTCGCAGGCGATGACGACCGACGCGACCAGAACAACCTGCAGGCGCAGCCCTTCTTCATCTACAACCTGCCCAAGGCCTGGTACTTCCGCAGCTCCGCCACCTTGACCTGGGATCTCGAAGCGGACACGTATTTCATTCCGGTCGGCGCGGGTATCGGCAAGGTGTGGAAAGGCGGCACGACGACGTACAACGCCTTCGTCGAACCGCAGTGGACGGTCGCACACGATGGCGACGTGCCGAAGCTGCAGATATTTTTTGGATTGAATCTGCAGTTTCCCATTGGGTGATCTGCGCGACGCCAGTTCAATGCCGCCCCGGAAGGAACCCATCATGATCAGACCCGCTCTTTCCTGTCTCCTGCTCGCGATGTGCGTTTCGACATCCGCGCAAGGCATCTCCGAACAGCAGGCATACGAGATCGCGCGCGATGCATACATCTACGCGTACCCCATTGTCACGATGGATGCGACGATGCGCCAATCGACCAACGTGCCTGATGCCGACACGATTCCCCTGCGCGCGCCGATCAATCAGTTCGCCCACGCGCGAAGCTATCCGCGGGCACAGGACAGGGACGTGGTCCGCTACAACTTCGACACGTTGTATTCCATGGCCTGGCTCGATCTTTCCCGCGAGCCCATCGTGCTCTCAGTGCCGGATACGGGTGGCCGGTACTACATGCTGCCGATGCTCGACATGTGGACGGATGTGTTCGCCGTCGTCGGATCGCGCACGACCGGAACCAGGGCGGGCAACTTCGCGATCGTGCCGCCGGGCTGGACCGGAACGCTGCCGGCGCGACTGGACAGGGTCGTCGCTCCGACACCGGTCATATGGATCCTCGGGCGCACCCAGGCCAATGGTTCGACGGACTTCGCGAACGTGGCGAAAGTGCAGGATGGGTACCAGCTCACTCCGCTCAGTCAATGGGGAAAGTCATACACGCAGCCCAAGGGCCTGCCTGTCGACTCCGGCATCGACAAGGCGACGCCGTTCAATCAGGTCAACAGGCTGGACGGCGTAACGCTGCTGAGCCGCCTCGCGACGTTGCTGCAAAAGCATCCGGCGCATGCCAACGACTATCCGATGCTGTTCCGGATGCGGCAGATCGGCCTGGAGGCAGGCAAGCCGTTCGACCCTTCGAGACTTGACGCGGCTCGCGTGAAGACCATCAACGCGGCTGCGAAAGATGCGCTCAAAGACATCGAAGAAGCGGGCAAGACAGGCGAAGGACTCACCAAGGCGAAGGGTTGGTTCTACGCACTGCAGACCGTTGGCACCTATGGAACGTCATACAAACCGCGTGCCATGGGCGCCTATATCGGTCTCGGCGTCAACCTGCCTGAGGATGCGATCTATCCGGCCTCGTTCGTCGATGGCGACGGCAAGCCGTACAGCGGCGCCAATCGCTATGTGTTGCGTTTCGGGAAGAACGAGCTGCCGCCCGCAGAGGCATTCTGGTCCGTGACGCTGTATGACACGGATGGTTACCAGGTTGCCAACGCGCTCAACCGGTTTGCCGTCGGCAGCCATTTCGATGACAACAAGCTGAAGTTCAACGCCGACGGATCGCTTGAACTCTATATCCAGAACGAGTCACCCGGGACGGGCAAGGAATCGAACTGGCTCCCCGCGCCTACGGGCGACTTCAATCTTGCCTTGCGTCTCTATTCGCCCCGGCGCGCCATGAGGGATGGCGTCTGGATTCCGCCGCCGGTCAACAAAGTGCAGTAGCCGCAACTGGTAGGGGCAGTTCCGATCTGGGCGTGTCCTTCGACTTCTGATCGACGAAAGGAAAGACATGAAAGCGAAAAACGAATTTCGTCGGATTGAATTTGCAGTTCCCGATCGGCTGAACCGATCACGCGCGATCGTGTGAGCTGCCCGATCTACTGATCCACGCGTCAGTCCGGTGACTCGATACTGGTCGCAGTTGCCCACTGCATTGCGCAGCACCGTTTTTCGTTCAAGGAGCAATCTCGTGAAGTACCTCATCTCAGTACCGCTGCTGGTTCTTGCATGCGCCGGCTGTCAACGTGCCGGCGACACTGGCGCGACTTCTGCGCCACATGCCGCCGACACCGTAGCTGCCGAAGCGCCGGCGTACGAGTTCAAAGGCGGCTTTCCGACGCCATCGACGATTCAGAAAGCCTACGACGATGCCGACCTCACGCGCGCCATCGAGGCTTACAAGTTCTTCTTTCCGAGCGTGTCCCTCAAGGCGACCTGGGAAGGCAACATTGCGGCGGGAACCAACGCGAACAAGGAACTGCTGCTGCTTCACGGACGTCCAGAGCAACTGGTCTTCACGCCGAACTCCGATACGCCGTACTTCGGCGGCAATCTCGATCTGACCGCCGAGCCGATGGTCGTCGACCTTCCGCCGGGCGCGCTGATCGCGGTGGCGAATGACATCAACCAGCGTCACATCATGGACATGGGGCTTCCTGGTCCCGACGCAGGCAAGGGCGGCAAACATCTGCTGGTCGGGCCCGGATACGGAAAGGCAGTGCCCTCCGGTTACAACGTCGGTCGCTCTCCGACCAACCGCGTTCTGCTGCTGGTGCGCGCGATTCCGCCCGCAGGAGATGACGCCGCTGCGGTCACGATGCTGAAGACGGTGAAGGTGCATCCTCTGAGCGCTCCGGATACCAACGTGACGCTGATCGACCAGGGCGCGAAAGAGCAGGATTTCTCGCCGGTCCGCTGGGAGCGCAACATCGATTTCTGGAAGCAGTTGCACGAGATCATCGACAAGGAACCGGCGTTCGAACCGTACCGCATGGACTACGGACGTCTCGCCACGCTGGGCATCGTCAAGGGACAACCCTTCAACCCCGATGCGAGAATGACGGGGATACTCGAGAAGGCCGCACGGATCGCCAACGATCAGATGCGCGTGCAGTCCTTCGCGGATCGTCGCGAGGACCGCATCATGTGGCCGGATCGGCAATGGGAATGGGCCACGCTTCGCCCCGAGAACGGCACGTTCGATACGCCGACGTACAACGATCTCGACGCACGCGGCAAATGGTTCTACCAGGCACAGATCGAATCGCCGGCCATGTTCCGCCGCACCGCTGCGGCAGGCTCGCTGTACTGGCTAGGCGTGAAGGATGCCGCGGGCAACTATCTCGATGGCAGCAAGAACTACAAGCTCGTCGTTCCTCTTCCCGTGCCTGCCAAGCTCTTCTGGTCCGTGACTGTCTACGATCCGGAGAGCCGCAGCGAGATTCGAACCGAGCAGAACAAGGCGGCGCTGCGTTCGTTGTTCGAGCTGAAAGATGTCACTGGTTCCACGGCCGAACTCTACTTCGGTCCGAAAGCGCCACCCGGACAGGAAGCGCACTGGATCCAGACACTCCCCAGCAAAGGCTGGTTCACGTACTTCCGCATCTACGGGCCCGAGGCCGCAGCATTCGACAAGACGTGGAAGCCGGGCGACTTTGAAGAAGTGAAGTGAGCGGAGGACTCATCATGAAGAAGTATTTTCGTGTGCTCTTTCTGTCCGTAGCAGTCCTGTCCGGTGCGCTCGCATTCGCGCAGGCGTATTCCCCCGAACAGCTGACATCACGCGCGGTGGAACGACGCGCCGTCGAGGCGGCGATCTGGGGAATGCCATTGGTGAATGTGGACTACATGCGCCAGGCGTATTTCCGCGCCGGTGCGAAGTACAACGATTTCATCTTCTGGTCGAATCCGAACACCTGGATGAACCAGACGACGACACCGAACCACTCCACGAGCTACGTCATGTTCTTCCTGGATCTGAAGAACGGACCGGTGGTGGTCGATATTCCCGCTGCCGGCGACCAGGCTGTTTACGGCACGCTGATCACGGCGTGGAATGCAAATGGGGACATTCCTCATTTCCAAACACCAAATGGGGACATTCCTCATTTCCAGTTCCGCACGACGGCGGCGTGCCTGAGCTGCAGATCTTCTTCGGATTGAATCTGCAGTTCCCGATCGGCTGACGATGTCGCCCTACGACACCGGCTGCGCCTTCGGGAATTTCCACGTGCCATCGAGGATGGCCTCGCGAGGACGATACATGCGTGCGACGTAGCTCCAGCCGGGAGAGGTTGGAATGCAGTTGACTGTCTTCGCATCGCAGCCGCCGAACTGGATCGTGATGGCGCCGTCGGCGCCGCGCTTCGCAGTGACGTTGTTGAGCGAATACACGCCGAGATCGTTCTTCTCGAAGAAGCCGCTCTTGTTGTAGACGCTGACCGACCAGAACCCGTCGACCGGCACGTCCTTGACAGTCAGGCGATACACGGTCTTGCCATCGTTCCTCTCGGGGACGACGCCGTCGTAGTAGGCGTCGCGAAGCGGGTTGCCGCCCCAGCCCCCGGCGGTGCCGAGCAGATGCTGCACGGGATCGACCTTGTCCTTGCTGCCGAACATGCGGGCGGAATCGAGGCCGCCGTTTGCCTCGGTGAGTGCCAGCAGCGATTCACGGATTCTTTTCAGCGATGCCGGGTCCCACGCGGGAGCCTGCCAGGTGCCCGTTCCGCCCTGCTCCACTTTCAGGGAATCCTGAAGCGCATGCACGGCCTTGAGATCGCCGGCGCTGTTCGGATCGGCGAAGGTCCGCACCAGGAAGAGCACGTAGCGCGTGCCGATCTGCTGCTTCGTGAACGTGTATTTGCCCGCCTCGTAAACGACCGTAGGGGTGTAGTGATCTTCATCGATGACCTGCAGCGCCATGAATCGCTTGCCGGCATCCGGCAGGGTCACGGTTGCAGGCCCGGCGTCGAGATCGACGACGGCCGAGGAATACAGCGTGTCGCGATTCATGCGAATCACCGTCTGATGATCGACCGACGCGGGTTGGCGCGCATGATTGAACTTCGCCAGCCCACCGGCATCTTTCACGAACTTCGCGAAGTACGTGTCCGTCTCGGCGCGCTTGAAGTTGTCGACGTTGACCCGTTGCGCCGTGTCGTTCGCCGCGAAGGCGGCGACTGCAGCCATGCCCACCGTGCACGCGAAGATCTGTGTCGAGATGCGCATGAGGGTTCCCGTGGATTTCTGCCGATAGGGAGTTTCGCAGTATGTCGCGCGGGTGGCAGACGACCATACGCATCGCGGGCAACGGAACTGGAAATGGGGACATTCCTCATTTCCAACCATTTCCAGGCGGTCGTAACCCCTGTTCGGATTGGAAGGAAATGAGGAATGTCCCCATTTCCGGTCAGCGTCGCTTCGACGGACGACCGAGTGGGGCCAGCGATTGATCGGCACCGAATTCGCGCGCTTTTCGCTCTACCCAATCACGCGCACCGTAGGGCCGTTGGCGGTTGATACACGTATGGATGGCATCTGTTTCCGCTGACGATTGTGGCCGGTTCACATACTCCGGCCAGTTGCCCGGCAGCGGCAGCGGTGGAGGATCCAGTACGACCCGATCCTCGCCGTTGATCCGCCAGTACAAGCTTCCCCATCGCCAATGCTCAGCACGACGAACCAGATCCGCACGTAGCGCATTGCGCTCGACATATCGCAACACCGTCAGCAGGTGTGCGTCCTCCTGAATCGCGAATGCCTTGAACCTCCCCTGCCATATGCGACCACTGGTTCCATACTTGCGATGTTGTCGTCGGACATGCGTCGTGAAGAGCCAGTGAGTCCATCGCGCCAGGTCGTCATCTGCCTTGGGCTGGACAACGAAGTGCAGGTGGTTCGGCATGAGGCATGCGGCGAAGATCGCGATTGGCACGCGCTCTCGCACTTCGTGCAGCAGTGTCAGAAACGCCGAGTAATCAGACGCTTCATGGAATACCCGACCCTTGTTGTTCCCACGATTGATCAGGTGATAGCAATGGCCGCCGATGATGGATCGTGCTGTGCGTGGCATGGCGACAGGCTGCACGGATCAACCGCGGCTGCGGCGCGAATATCTGCGAGAAATGGGGACATTCCCCGTTTCTCACGCTTCAGGGGAAATGAGGAATGTCCCCATTTCTGAGCGGCGGCGGAAAGTAGGTGCGTTCGGCGACCGCGCCCTGCGGCCGATAGAAGCGGAACGTCAGGTTGTAGGCCTGCCCTTTCGGTGTCGGCAGCCAGTTTCCGTCCGGCGCGTCCTTCGGTTTCTGATCGGCGAAATACAGCGTCAGCGATCCATCCTTGCCGTATTGCGGATTGGTTTCCCTGTTGAGCAGGAAGCGATTCTTCGGATTGGGCAGCACGCGCTTGTGCACGGCATCGACTGCGATCACCGACCAGAAGAAGGTCGCGTAGCTGGCCGGCAACTGGCCCTTGGAGAACGTGACGGTATAGATGTTATCGCCATTGAGCGGTGCGCCATCGTTGCCCTGCAGTCCCTTGTAGTAGATGACTTCCTGCGGCACGTTGGCCCAGATGCCGCCGTAGTTCACCAGTGTGCGCGTCAGCCAGTCCGCGCCGTACGCGCCGGACGTTGCAGGCAGCACCCAGCCGTCGCGCACCGTGCCATGGCCGACATTGGGCAATGCCTTGTGAAAATCCGCCAGCGCCTTGTCGCGGATGACGCCATCGATTCTCGTGTGTTCGGCTGGATCCTTGATGGCCGCGGCGATGGCGCGCGTGTTCGCCTGCAGCGTCTCCATGCCCGGATTGATGTCGGCCTCGCTGTCCAGTGCAGCGACAGCGGCATCGAATGCTTCGATCCCGGGCAGCGATTCCATCTCGAAGATCGGTGTCTGCGGAATCGTCGGCACGCTCGGTGCGCCCGTCGGCTTGAGACTGAACTGATGCTGCAGGGCCACCGCACCCTCCCAGTCCGAGCCGAGCTGTACGCGCGCGAGCACTCGCGTGTACTTGACCGGCAGATCGATGCGATGAACGTTCGCGGGCAGTTCCACCTTCGCGCCCGGCAGACACATCGCGAAATCGCCATACGGCTTCTGCGGCAGGGTTCGCTCATTGATGTTCGCGACCGTTTCTCCCCAGCCATTGAGGAAGTGCACGGTGTAGTACCGGCCGGTGACCTGCGGCACGGTCACGATGGTGCAGCTCGCGTCATCGATCGCGACCCAGGCCTCCGAGTAGGCCACGTCGAGATTGGGGTTCGGCCAGCTCACCTCACCCGGTTTGCGGTGCACGAACTCGTTCCACTTGAAGCCTTCCCTGAAATCGAGCTGCTGCTGACGCAGCACCAGCAGACGGCTGAGCAGGTAGATGTACGCGTCGCTGACGTCCTGATCCGTATAGGAGTTGGGCGGCGCGGGTCCGCTCACCGGTGGCGCCGGTTCCTGTCGGGAACACGCCGTCGCCAGCAGCGCCCAAGCCATCGCATGAAGCGTTCGACTCATCGGTCAACCTCCAAACGTGACCGCAGTATCCCGCCGCGACTGCAAACGACCATACGCATCGCGGGCAAGGGCCAGCAGCGACCGTTTCCCGATGTACGGATGGCAGCCCGCCGGTTGCCGACCCATTCTGTGCAGGGAAATGGGGACATTCCCCGTTTCCACGTTTCCATTTCCGTCCCGGAAATGGGGAATGTCCCCATTTCCTTTCCCCCATCGGGTGAAGAGACATGAAAGCGAAGCATGGACTTGGCTGCATCATCGTCCTGGCCGGTTTGGCTACTGCCAGCACGTACGCCCAGAGCACCGACAGCGGCTGGCACTACCTCGTCGAACCCTATCTCATGTTTCCGAACATGAAAGGCGATGTCGGGGTGGCCACGCTTCCGCCGGCACACGTCGACCAGGATCCCGATGACATCTTCAGCAATCTGCAGATCGGCGCGATGCTGTATGCGGAAGCGCACAACGAACGCTGGGCCTTCGCGTCCGACGTCGTCTACATGGATCTCGAATCAGGAATCTCCGCCGGCACGGTGATCGCGGGCGGCAAGGCGGAAGCGACACAACTGGGCTGGGAGCTGTCCGCCCTCGCCCGCCTCTCGCCATGGATGGAACTCGGCGTCGCTGCAACCTACAACCGCCTCGACTCCGAGCTGCGTATCGACACGCAGGGCGGCGCCACCTTGCGTGGCGGATTGACCGAGGACTGGATCGATCCCTCCATGGTCGTGCGCGCCACGATTCCGCTCGGCGACAAATGGTTCCTGCAGGGGCGAGGCAACATCGGCGGCTGGGGCGTCGGTTCGGATTTCTACTGGCAGGCGCAGGGCGATATCGGCTACCGGCACTCGCCACGCACGCTGTTCACGATCGGCTATCGCTACATCAGCATCGATTACGACCGCGGCAGCGGCGCCGACCGGTTCATCTATGACGTGGATTCGTTCGGTCCGACGATGAAGGTGGGATTCACTTTTTAACCAGGGAGATGATCATGAAGCGCTTGCACTGGCTGTTCGCACTGGCGTTGCTGGCCTGCCTGGCCACGACGGCACAGGCGCAGAACAAGAAGCCGAACATCCTCGTCATCATGGGTGACGACATCGGCTGGTTTAATCCCAGCATCTACAACAACGGCATCATGGGCTACCGCACGCCCAACATCGATCGCATCGGCCGCGAAGGCGCGATGTTCACGGACTGGTATGGCCAGCAGAGCTGCACGGCCGGTCGTGCGGCGTTCGTCACCGGCCAGTCACCGATTCGCACGGGCCTGACCAAAGTCGGCCTGCCCGGCGCGGATGTTGGCCTGCGGGCGCAGGACCCTTCCGTCGCGGAGTTCATGAAGAACTTAGGCTACGCCACAGGTCAGTTCGGCAAGAACCATCTCGGCGACAAGGACGAGTTCCTGCCGACGAATCACGGCTTCGATGAGTTCTTCGGCAACCTCTATCACCTGAACGCCGAAGAAGAGCCGGAGAATCCCGACTATCCGAAGGATCCGAACTTCCGCAAGAAATTCGGCCCGCGCGGCGTGATTCATTCATTCGCCGACGGCAAGATCGAAGACACCGGCCCGCTGACGAAGAAGCGCATGGAAACGGTGGACGAGGAATTCGCTGCCGCCGCCATGAGCTTCATGGAGAAGAACACCAAGGCAGGCAAGCCGTGGTTCACGTACTTCAACAGCACGCGCATGCATGTGTTCACGCACCTGAAGCCGGAGAGCGATGGCAAGACGGGGCTCGGCATCTATCCCGACGGCATGGTCGAACACGATGGCATCGTCGGAGAGCTATTGAAGAAGCTCGACGATCTCGGCGTCGCCGACAACACCATCGTCGTGTACACCACCGACAACGGCGCCGAAGTCTTCACCTGGCCCGATGGCGGCACGACACCGTTCCGCGGCGAAAAGGCGACCAACTGGGAAGGCGGCTTCCGCGTGCCGACGCTGATCCGCTGGCCGGGCTTGATCCGGCCGGGCACGGTGATCAACGACATCTGCGCACATGAGGACTTCATTCCGACGTTTGCCGCCGCGGCGGGCGAACCGGATCTGGTCTCCAAGGTTGCAAAGGGCTACGCCGCAGGCAAGAAGAACTTCAGAGTTCACCTGGACGGCTACAACCTGATTCCGGCGCTCAAGGGAGAAGCGAAGGAATGGCCGCGCAAGGAATTCCTCTACTGGTCCGACGACGGCGATCTTGTCGCCATCCGCTACGAGAACTGGAAGGTTTCGTTTCTAGAACAGCATGGAGAAGCCCAGCCGCGCAGTCCGATGGGTGTGTGGCAGACCCAGTTCGATCATCTGCGTGTGCCCAACCTCTTCAATCTGCGCGCAGACCCCTTTGAGCGCGCTACGGAGAGCATCTACTACGCGGACTGGCAGACCCGACGTGTCTTCATTCAAGTCCCCATCCAGACGTATGTTGCCCAGTGGCTGCAGAGCTTCAAGGACTATCCGATCCGGCAGAAGCCGGCGAGCTTCAATCTGGATGAGGTGATGCGGAAGCTGTCGGAGCCGGCGAACAAGTAGCTTGTTCTGACTGTGGGGCCGGCTTTAGCCGGCCTCTTTTCGGAAGTCAGGCTGAAGCCTGACCTACAGAAAGAGGGAGCGGCGCCGGATCGGCACCGCTCCCGCAACCATCACTTCCTCGCCTTGTTGAACTGTTCCTCGATCCCGCGGTTGATCTTCTCCTGCACGGCGTTGATGCCGAACTCGGCAGGCAACTGGCTCGGCGGGTATTCCTTGAACGTCTCCAGGAACGCCGTGGCCTTCGTCTGGGCCATGATCGTCAGATACACGTTCTTGGTCTGGAAGTCGTAGTACTGATCCGAAACGATGTCCGCACGCTCGTACGGATCCATGCGCAGGTTGAACAGCTTGGGCAGGCGCAGACAGGTGAAGGGCTCGGCCCAGACCCGCATGCCGCCAGGCACGGTCTGTTCGCAGAACACGGCCTTCCATTCGCCGAAGCGCATCGCCACCAGCTCGGCATCGTCATTGAAATAGAAGAACTCGTCGCGCGCGCCCTTCTGCGATTTGCCTGTCAGCAGGTCAAGCTGGTTGTAACCGTCCAGATGCACCTTGCCGGTCTTCGAACCGATCGATGTGCCTTTCAGCAGCTTGTCCTTGATGTTCGGATCGCCCGCCGCGGCCAGCAGCGTCGGGAACCAGTCCATGCCGGAGAACATCTCCCGCGTCACCGATCCCGGCTTGATCTTGCCGGGCCACCGCACCATCGCCGGCACGCGGAAGGCACCTTCCCAGTTGGTGTCCTTCTCGCTGCGGAAGGGTGTCGTCGCCGCATCCGGCCAGCTGAACTGGTTCGGTCCGTTGTCGGTGGTGAAGACGACGATGGTGTTGTCGGCGATGCCCATCTCGTCGACCGCCTGCAGCAGCTTGCCGACGTTCTGATCCATCTCCCACATGCCGTCGGCGTATTCGTTGCCGACCAGGCCGCTCTTGTCGCGGTATTCCGGCCGGACGTGAGTGAACAGGTGCATGCGGGTGAAGTTCATCCAGGTGAAGAACGGCTTGCCGGCCGCTTTCTGCTTCTTCATGTATTCGATGGCGGCGGCGGTGGTTTCGTCGTCGATCGTTTCCATGCGCTTGCGGTTGAGCGGGCCGGTGTCTTCGATCTTGCCGTCCGCAAAGGTGTGCAGCACTCCGCGCGGCGAGAATTTCTTGCGGAAGGGATCGTTGGCATCCTTCGGCCAGTACGGGCGCTCGGGCTCTTCTTCCGCATTCAGGTGATAGAGGTTGCCGAAGAACTCATCGAAGCCGTGGCGCGTCGGCAGGTATTCGTCGCGATCGCCCAGATGGTTCTTGCCGAACTGGCCCGTGGCATAGCCCTGGGTCTTCAATGCCTCGGCAATCGTGATGTCGCGTGCCTGCAGACCTACGGGTGCGCCGGGCAGGCCCACCTTGCTCAGGCCCGTGCGCTTGGGAGATTGACCGGTGATGAACGTGGAACGGCCCGCCGTACAGCTGTTCTCCGCGTAGTAGTCGGTGAACATCATGCCTTCCCGGGCAATGCGGTCGATGTTGGGCGTCTCGTAGCCCACCACGCCGTGACTGTAGGCGCTGATGTTGGTCTGACCGACATCGTCGCCGAAGATGATCAGAATGTTGGGTTTGCCCTGTGCACTGGCGGTCGTCGCCAGTCCAGTCAGGGAACTGATGGCCAGCGCGGCTGCCGTCAGCCGTGTTGTCCAGCGAAAGATCCTGTTCATGCGTGCCTGCCTCCGGTTCTTTTCGTACACGAACGATGTCCGTCCACAGCGACGGTGGCGGTCAGTGTGGAGAGATGCGTCGCGACTGAGAGTCCGTAGGAGAGTCAGCAGAAAACGGCAGATAGCCGCTGCCTCACGCGACCGGAATGGCGAAGGCCACGGTGGTGCCGCGCGAGGTGGCGTTGTTCTTCGCCCAGATGCGTCCGCCGTGGGCATCGACGATGGCGCGCGCGGTCGACAGGCCGAGTCCCATGCCGTTCTGCTTCGTCGTGAAGAATGCGTCGAACAGCCGGGACAACTGGTCCGCTGGTACGCCCGTGCCCACGTCGGTCACGGACACCGTCACAGTGCCATCGCGGCATCGACAGTCGACGTCGATGTACCGCTCTCCCGGCGGCACCGACTCCATGGCATCCGCCGCATTCATGAGCAGGTTCAGCAAGGCCTGCTGCAGGTGGACCGGGTCGCCCTGGATGCCTGGCATGTCCGCCTCCGTGGCCAGCCGGATGACGAGTCCACGCCTCGCGACGTCGGTCCGCACCAGCGTCACCACGCTGCGGACGACTTCGTTCATGTCGAGATTTTCCTTGTGCAGTTCGCGATCCCTGAGAAGCGAACGGACGCGCTGCACGATCTCGCGCGTGCGCTGATTGTCGGCGCGGATGTCATCGAGGATCTGGCGCACCTCGTCCAGCCTGGGATTCGCCGTGGCCAGCAGCAGGGAGGCCGCCTCGGCGTTGCTCAGGATGGCGCTCAGCGGCTGCGTCACTTCATGCGTCACCGACGCGGTGATCTGGCCGACCAGCGCCAGCCGGGCGGCTCCCGCCATCTCGCTGCGGCTCGCGTAGGCCTCCTGCGCCAGCCGTCGCCGCTTTCTTTCCTGCTGGTACATCACGACGGCCAGTGCGATCAGCAGCAGCGCGACCACGATGGCGGTGCGGTACAGATGCCAGGGCGATGGTGTCTGGAATCGCAGTTCGCAATCCTGCGGCGCACGGGCGCGGTCGACACCCCAGCGTTGCAGCTGGCGCGCATCGATCGTGCAGCGCGTGGCGGTTTCCGAGTAGCGCGGCAGTGCAATCGACGTACCGCGCGAGTTCAGCACCTGCGCGGCGAGCAGCCCTGCTTCGGTGCCGTGTTGCCTGAAATCGACGACGGCGCCGCCGAGCACGCCGGTACCCACATAGCTTTCGAGAATGCCGAAGACCGGCGCTCGCGATGACTGCGCCAGCGCCCGCGCGACCTCGGCCGGCGTATAGCCAGTGCCTGCTTCGTCGCGAAACATGCTGGCGTACAGGACGATCGCGTCTGCAGGAACCGCGTTCAGATCGGCACGCATCGCGCTGACCGGGCGACCGAGCCATTCCTCGATGGGCGCGCGATCCCGATATCGCTGCAAGGCGTGCTTGAACACGGGCGTCCACCAGCGATCGTAAGGTGCAGTGCCGGTGATGTAGATGATCCTGCCTGGATGAGGCTGAAGCCGGAATGCCAGGTCGACCGTTCCCTGCACATCGAACGGCATGCCGACGCCCGTGTAATTCGCCGGCAGGCGCGACGGATCGACGGTGCCTGCACCGACGCCGAAATACACGACCGGAACGTCGGGCCAGATGGACGCGCCGTACTGTTCCATGAAACGCACCGCCACCGCGGTCGCGGCCATCACCAGGTCGACATGCTCCCCGGCGTACAGCGCTCTCAGCGCATCCGCCTGTTGCGCGGGATCGTCGACGGTGAGACTCGCCACACTGCCCAGCGTTTCGCGGCGAAAGGTCACGCTGGCATCGACCGCGCCGACGATGGCCTCACGCATGGCGCTCTCGGCGGCCATGGCCGCGGGCACGAGCGCATCCGTCGGCTGCAGCACGACGATCTGCAGTGCATTGACGGCGGGTTCGGAGGTCGCGGCGACACCGTACTGCCACAGCAGCAGCAACGGGAACACCCGTATCGTTCGCCGCAGGCGGCCCGTTACGGCGTCAGGACGCAGACCAGGCGTCCGGCGATTCACGCCCAGGACGCGCGCTTCGGTGAACCGGACTCGGAAGGCAGCAGCCAGCGGTGCGCCAGGCGGCTGGCGTGCCACGTTCTCTTCTGACTGCTGCGCTGTCGACGTGCTTCCTCGTCCTGCTGCAGCACGCGATGCAGATGGACCAGATCGGCGACCGACGAAGCCTGCAGCTTGCGCATCAATCGTTCCCGATGAAACTTGATGGTGCGGGTACTGAGACGAAGGTCATGGGCAACCTGCTTGCCGCGCTGGCCTCTGGCCACACCTCGAAAGACTTCGATCTCGATGCGCGACAGCATGCCGAGACGGCTGCGCGCATCAGCCATCCGCTGCTGCTCGATACGCTGGGCCAGGTCGATGGCGAGCGCCCGTCGGACCGACGCCAGCAGTTGCGGCATCTCGACGGGTTTCAGCAGGAAGTCCACGGCGCCGCTGCGCATCGCCGCGACGCTCAGGTTCACGTCGTCCACACCCGTGAGGAAGATCACCGGCCGGCGCGGGTGCTGGCTCATGAGCGTTTCGTACAGTTCGAACCCGCTCGACCCGGGCAGACAGATATCGAGCAGCAGACAGCCCGGGCCGGAAACATCGCCGGCGAGATACTGGGCGACGCTTTCATGACAACGCACCGGGATGCCCGTCATCCACAGCATTCGAGCGATCGAGTTCGCGAACGACACGTCATCGTCGACGATGTGAACGAAACCGTCCTGTGTGAAACGCATATCTGTGTTCATGCTGGCGCTGCCACGTTTTTGCCGCCGTTTCTGCGCGGGAGGTTACGTGCTTTGGCCGTGCCTGTCGCATAGGCAGAAACCGGGGGTCTGCGGACGTATCGCTCTGCTGCGGCAGATCAATCCAGCCACGTGTATTGCCACGCCACGCCATAAGTCGTGAAGTCCCCGCCGATGCGTGTCGAGGTGCCTTCGTTCCAGGTGAACTTGAGCGACTGACGTGCGGCCACGGGAACCGAGAGCGTGAGACCGGCGCGCGTGTTCTCCTGCAGGTCGGCGCGCCGCACGCCATCGATCTTCGTATCGCCGCCGCGATACCAGGTGGCATCCGCTGCGAGCCACAGCCGCGGGCGAAATGTGTAACTCACGTGCGCCTGCAGGCTGGCGAGCGGATCCTGCTCGCGATGCTGGCCGCCGTAGAAATCGTCGTTGTCCGAGAACAGCCACACGCCCGCATACGCTTCGAGATACCAGTGGCCCAGCGGCTGCGATACGCCGATCTCCGGCTTGAACGCCCAGCGGTTCGTGCCGATGTTGATCAGCTTCTGCGGATCGTACTGGCCGGTCGGCGCGGCGACGGTGAGACTGGCACCCAGTGTCGTCTGCGGTTTGCGCTGCGAAAATTCGCGGGGCGTGAGCGCCGCGCCGCCGAGCAGGTTGATGCCGAGCTTCAGCTTGATGTCGCCGAGTCCAGAGCGGCTGGTCGAGCGATGCGTCTCGCCGATGTTTCCCGAGACATCACCCGTCACGTACGGCACCGCCAGCGCGGCATTGGCCGATCGGCCGAACACGCCGAAGGTTCTGCCGTAGCCCACCGCCGCCGCGTCCAGCGTTGCCTCGACATCGCTGAACGGTAGCGACGGATCGAACAGCACGCCGCCGTCGGAATGCACATAGCCCGCGACCAGGAAGTTCACGCCCACCGGATTAGGCGAATAGGCGCGCGGCTCCAGTTCCTGGGCGTGAACACGCAAGGCTGCAAATATGAGGATCGAGCACGAAATCAATCCTCTCGGCGACACTCGATCCTCACTGGAGACAGCAGCGTGAACATCATCATTTTGCGCTACCTGACCTTGACCACGTCATCAGGCTTCCAGGTCTGGTCAAAGAATTCTACGCCCGTACCGTAGAGACGCAGCGCCACCAGGAAATTCCTGCCGCTCACGGTCTGGATCCAGTTCGATTCGGGTACCTCTGCAGGCTTCTGCGGTCCGAACCAGAGATCGACCGAGCCGTCGCTGTTGGTCGCGACATCGTTGAAGGCATTGATCGACGGCAGCTGCTGCGGTGCCTCGGTCATCGTGCCATCGGTGATGTTGTAGGCCGTAACGGCCCAGAAGAGTTTCGCAGGCGGATTCGGCGGCAGGTGCAGCCTGTACACGTTCGATCCGGTCAGGAAGCTGCCGTTCGCGTCCTTCAGCGTGAACGGATACTTCGAGCCCGCATCGAGCGTGCGCATGACCATCGCGGAGGCCGACGAGAATGCGATCTGGAAATAGCTGGAACGTTGCGTGATGTCGGTGTAGCCCTCCTGCAGCCATTCCGACGTGCCAGACGCCCAGGTGTTCAGATACTGGCGATCCTTGTAATAGCGGTCGCGTCCGTCCGGACGACCGAGCTGCCGCTGCGCCAGGATCATCTTCGGCGCCGTCTCCACCGCCTTCTGCAATAGCTGCGGCTGCTTGCCGGTCGGCTTGAACGGTTGTCCCTTCACGATCCCGATGGAGGCGAGCACGCCGCTCAGTTCCGGATCGATGGCCGATGCCGGTTCGTAGTCGACGAATTCCTTCAGCTTGCTCCAGAAGCTGCTGTCCACCGGATACATCATGTTGATGCGTCTGCCGCTGGCATTCGGGAACTGCATCGGCTTCAAGTCCTTCTCCGCCGCCCACAGCGGATAGACGCGCGTCTGTTCGGCAAGCGCCACGGCAGGTCCCGGATCGGGGCCGTTCGTGCCCTTCTTCATGATGGTGCGGAAAAACAGCAGCACGTTGTAGGTGGATGACTTGAACGCGAAATATCCCTGCGGAATCTCGCCGGTGTAGTCGGGCGGCAGCAGCAGATAGAGTCCGCCGCGCGCCCGATCGGGACCGATGAGACCGACATCGGTGATGGTGCGCTGAAAGAAGTCCGTGAACATGCCGATCACGTTCGGCGGTGCCGCGACCACCAGCGGTCCATCCTTCTTCAGATCCAGGTAGCTCATCGAATAGATCACGTCCGCATTGGGCGTCGGCACCCAGGTGCGGCTGTCCATGCGGTCCTTCCAGATCGGCAGAACGTCATAGCCTTTGCCGAAGACGGCCTCGGAGCCATCGCGCATGCCGATGGTGTTCAGCGCCGGCAGCATGGTCATGTACGCGTGAACGGCGCGCTGATAGAACAACTCGTCGCGCAGCGATTCGGCTTCAGTCTGCGACAGCCAGTTGCCGTTGTTGATCTGCCTGACCAGCGGAGGTGCGTCGGCAGCGACAGCGGCGCCGGTCGCCAGCGTGCCGAGCGCAGCGAGCGTCATGGCGGTCATGGTCATCTGGAATCGGAAGGCCATTTGTGTCTCTCCTGAATAGTCGGCGGATCAATCGATCTTCTTCACGACGGTACTTGCAGCAGTTGCTTTCATTGCAGCGATCTCCATCTGAGCAGCCGAAGACTCGCAGCTTCAGTACAAGTCGCAACGTAAATCCGGCAACAATGCTGATAGGGTTCTGCGACCCACGAGTCCCTGAGGCAGCTATGCTCCGATTGAGCTATCCGGAGTTCGATGGCTTTGCGGATGCATTGCAAGGCGTACAGGGTCGCTACGTACTGCGGGCAAGACAGCAGTTTGACTGGCGTCTGCGCATCCTCGACCTGAAGGGTGTGATCCTGATGGCGGGCCGCGATGGAGCCGCCAATATCTACAGCGGCGCGTCTGCGCCAGGCTGCTTCTGCGTATTCATCCCGCTTCGTGCTCACTCGGCCATCATCGTGAATGGGCAACGATTCGATGGCGAAACGATCGGATGGCTGGCGCCGGGAAAGATGTTTCACATCGGTGCCGACCAGCCGACGAACTGGCTGTCAGTAACGGTTCCGGCGGCCCTCGTGGATTCCTGGCTGACAGCGAACGAGCACGAATGCAAAGCGCGAACCCTCGCCAGCAACTTCAACCGGATCTCCAATACGCCGGTACTCTCCTTGATCCGGCTGGCTCACCGACTGTTCACCGTTGGCGCATGTACGCCCGGCAATCTGGATAGTGAGACTGCGGGCGAGATGGCAAGGCGCGATGTCGTTGACGCGACGCTTCGTACCATTGTCCCCATCGATCGCCCCAAATCAGCGGGACGGTCGGCGGGACGACCTGCGATCGATCGCGCCGGGATCCTGTCCCATGTCCTTGGCATGATCGAGGCGGCAGGCGACGCGGCCATTTATACCGACGACTTGTGTCGCACGATCAGGATCTCCGAGCGCACGCTGCGCAACGTCTTTCATGAGACTTTCGGAATGTCGCCGCACAGGTACCTCACACTGGTACGCCTGAATCGGGCACGCATGGCCATTCGTTCTGCGCAGCCCGGAGAAACGCTGGGCAGGATCTGCACGGATCTCGGCTTCTGGGATTTCGGCCAGTTTGCCCGGCAATACCGGCAAGTATTCGGCCTGCTGCCCTCGCAGGCGCTGGCGGCGCGGCGGGAAATCGTGCCGGCACACTAGCGATCGCGCACGGTGCGGCAGCGATGCATGCGTGTCGTTCCCGGATACTCACCGAACAGTCTGTAATAGTCCTTTGCCATACGACCGGCGTCGCTGAGCCCGAACCGTGCGGCGATCCTGGACACGGTATCCCCTTCATCATCGGAAGCGCGCAGTGCCGTGCGGATGTTGTGCAGCTTGTGCGCTCGAAGAAACTTCTTTGGGCTGGTACCGAACTGCTCGCGAAAGATCGTCCGCAATGTCCGTTCGCTCACGCCGGCAGCCGAACACAGGTCGGAGAGATGAAATGATGCGGCAGGACGGCCTTCGATCAGGGCCACGACGCGGCTGACGACGGCGCTTCGCGAAAACGGATCGCGTCCCGATCGCTGGCTGCGCAGTCGGGCAATGTGCGAAGCGTTGGGAAGAGACCGCTTGCTCACGATGTCGATGCCAACGCCCAATGGGCGGGGACGGACGAGCCTCGCGCCGAACGCGGATCATGGATATGCAAATCTGGCAACAAATGGCGCCCGCTGCATCCATCAGCACAGCGGGGCGTAGCGTCTATCTGGGATACAGCAGCGTGAACACGAATCGCAGACCCCAGTCCGGTCCGCCGTCCGCCGCTTCCACGTAGTACCGCGCACCGCCGCCGATGCTGACGAGCTGATTGCCGAACTTCGTGACCTTGGTGTACATGAGGTTCACCGGCACGGTCCATTGCCCGCGGTCCCAGTCGTAGCTCGATTCGAGATTGATCGTCGCGGTGCGTCCCTGCCCCAGGCCCTTGCTCAGGAACGGCTGCAGGAACGTCGAGTTCACGTCGGCGCGATCGTCGTCGCCGGCGACGGACCAGATGTGATTCACCAGCGCGCCGTACGTCCAGCCGGTTTGGGTCTGCTTCAGCGCGACGGCCGTCGGCCCCAGACCCCACTTCTCCGTGCCCAGCAGATCGTCGGTTGCCGTGGGCAGCAGGAAGGCCGGGCCGACGCCCCAGATCCAGCCGCTCGCCGTGGGCTTCTTCGGCGAGAAGAACAGGCTCTGGGTGATGTCGCCGATGCCTGACTGACTCCCGGCATTGACGACATCGTGCTGATCCACGATCGGCAGGATGGTGCGCGAGATCAGGTTCCAGTCGTCGTTGAGACTGATGGGAATCACGGGCTGCACGTTGAGCAGCCATTTCTCGCCGTCGTTGGCGTAGCCGGTGTCGTAGTTCAGTTGAAGCGGAACGCTGATCAGCGCAGCCACCGGATTGGAGAGCTGCTTCGCCAGTGCGTCGGCGTCCTGTTCCTGCGCACAGGCGATGTGTGGAAGCCACACACCGCAGGCGAGCGTGCCGGCGATGGCGAATGACTTGCGCAACGGGTTGTTCATAGGCTCGATCGATCCTCCCCTTTGACGAAGCGACAACTTCTTGCCGATTGTTCGATGCGCGAGCGTACTTGCCCGCCTCTGACAGTCGCATAGGTAGAACCCGCGTCGCAGCATGAATCCGCGCCGCTAGCATCGTGCGTCTCATTCATCCCGGTAACGCGATATGTCCCTGTGGGCCGCTCTTCTCATTGCAGGATTGTTTGGCTCGGTCGCCGCCAGCCTGCGGTTCGGCTGGCTGGTCGGACGCCGCCGCATGTCCGACGAAGGTCGCGATGCCAACGAGGGTCTGGGCACGGTCGATGGCGCGATCTTCGGATTGATGGGGCTGCTGGTGGCATTCACCTTCACCGGGGCGGCCACGCGCTTCGAGCACCGGCGCGACCTGATCATCGAGGAGGTCAATGCCATCGGCACCGCGTGGCTGCGACTGGATCTGCTGCCGCAAGCCGAGCGCGACGCCTCGCGCGAACTCATGCGGACTTACCTGGACCAGCGAATCGAGTCCTATCGACGCGTCACCGATACCGCAGCGACCGCTGCAGCAATACAGCGGACCCAGAAGCTGCAATCCGATCTCTGGGCGCAACTGCAGAGCGCGATCCGCGCCGCGCCGGCAGTCCCGATTGCGCAGACCGTGATGCCCTCCTTCAACGACATGTTCGACATCGCGTCGACCCGCATTCTCGCGACCGAGCAGCACCCGCCCATGGCGATCTATGCGCTGCTGATGATCCTGGTACTGGTCAGTGCATTTCTCGCCGGCTTCGGCCAGGCGAAGGCGGCGCGGCAGAGCATGCTGCATCTCCTCGGCTTTGCCGCCACCACGACCGTCGCGTTGTACCTGATCCTCGATCTGGAATATCCGCGACTCGGACTGATACGCGTCGACGCCTTCGATCAGGCGATGGTGGATCTGCGCGAGGGCATGCGGTGACTCGATCTGGCCTCTTGCTGTGGGGCCGGCTTGAGCCGGCCAGAAAACAGTCAGGCTAAAGCCTGACCCACAGAAAGCAGCTAGCATCGAGGCCCCTTCACTTCGCCGTGTCTTCATGAACAAGTACAACAAGAATCGCTGCCTTCTCATCGGCGGCTGGTTCGCTCTCGCAGCAGCCATCATGTCGCTGCCGGCCCGCGCCGATGACAAGAGCGACGAGTATCGCGTCACCGTCTTCCCCTCCTACGCCCTGACCGAAGACAAGAAGTGGATCGGTATCGGCTACCTCGGCTACGTCACGAACGACGACGAGCAGTACGACATCACGTACCTCGGCCTCGGCACGATCTGGCGCTTCCGCGAGCGAGCCGAACTGTGGGGCGTCGTGCTGAATGTCCGAACCGACAATGAGGAATCGACCGACATCAACGAATACCGTCCGCTGGTCGGCCTGAAGAACTACTTCACCCGCTCGGGCCGGCTCACGTTCTACAACCTCGCGCGCATGGAGTACCGCATCCAGGATCGCGACGTGGGCGAGGACACGGAGTTCTTCCGTTTCCGCGATCGGCTCGGAACCGAGTTCGCCCTGACGCAGAAGGCGAACGAAGCCGGCGCGTGGTATGGCCTTGCGGACGCAGAAGCGTTCTATCGCTTCGATCGTGACATGTCCGATCTCGCGCGACTGCGGATCGGACTCGGCTATGTGTTCGGCGAACTGGTGCGTGCCGAGCTGATCTATCACATGCAGTTCACGCGCGCTGCAGGCGAGAGCTTCGACTGGACCGACAACATCTGGCGCCTGAATTTCAAGGTCGCGCGACAGCATGGATTGCTGTCGCGGCTGGCGCACGGCGACGACTTCGAGTGAGATGGGTCGGCAAACAGTTACCTACCGCCCATCGCACTCTTTATCTGCGCCTCCACCTTTGTGAGATTGAAAGATCCCGGGGTCTGGCTTGGCGGATAGTCCTTCATCGTGACCAGGAACTTCGCAGCGAGCTGCTGCATGGGCGCGAGCACATACACGCGGTCGAGGAACCAGTCGTTGTAGGTGTTGGCGTTGTGCTGCGCCTTCTCGAACGGATCGCGGCGCAGGTTGAACAGCAGCGGCACCCGCAGTTCGATGAACGGCTCGCGCCAGACACCGAAAGCTTCGCCGCGGTTTTCCAGGAACACGGCCTTCCATGCGTCGTAGCGCATGGCCACGATCTGGCCGTCATCGTTCACATAGATGAACTCGCGCCGCGGCGACTCCGCTGCCTTGCCGGTGAGGTAGTCCAGCTGGTTATAGCCGTCGATGTAGTTCCGATACTTGCGTCCGTTCAGAGAGACGCCCTTGGCGATCTTGTCCTTGATGCCGGCATCGCCGCCGATCGCTGCAAAGGTGGGCAGCCAGTCTTCGTGCGCCACGATGCCCGTCAGGCGCTTGCCTGCCGGAATATGGCCGGGCCAGCGCACGAACGCCGGTACGCGGTAGGCACCTTCCCAGTTGGAATTCTTTTCGCTCCGGAACGGTGTCGTACCTGCATCCGGCCAGGTGTTGTAGTGCGGTCCGTTGTCGGTGGAATACAGCACGATCGTGTTGTTGGCGATGCCCAGGTCATCGAGCAGCTTGAGCAGTTCGCCCACCTGGCCGTCATGCTCGATCATGCCATCGGTGTACTCGTCGTTGCCCTTGTGACGGTGCTCCGCCTTGACGTGCGTGCGGAAATGCATGCGCGTGCCGTTCCACCACGTGAAGAAGGGCTTGCCGCTCTTCACCTGGCGCGTGATGAAATCCTTGGCGGCCGCGATGGTTTCCTCGTCGACCGTCTCCATGCGCTTCCTGGTCAGCGGGCCCGTGTCCTCGATGCGACCGTCGGCATAGGAGTGAATCACGCCGCGCGGCCCGAAGACCTCACGGAATTTCTTGCCGTTGGCCATGATCATGTCCGCCGGATAGTCCTCATTCTCCGGCTCTTCCTCGGCATTGAGGTGGTAGAGGTTGCCGAGGAACTCGTCGAAGCCATTCGCCGTCGGCAGGTGTTCGTCGCGATCGCCCTGGTGATTCTTGCCAAACTGCCCCGTCGCGTAGCCCTGGCTCTTGAGCACGGTCGCCATGGTCACGTCCGTCTTCTGCCAGCCCTCGGCCGCGCCGGGCAGACCCACCTTGGTCATGCCGGTTCGTACCGGGACGTTGCCGCCGATGAAAGCTGCGCGCCCGGCGGTGCAACTCTGCTGTCCATAGTAGTCGGTAAACGAAACGCCTTCCTTCGCGATGCGGTCGATGTTGGGTGTCTCGTAGCCCATCATGCCGCCGTTCGTATGACTGATGTTCCAGGTGCCGATGTCGTCACCCCAGATCACGAGGATGTTGGGCTTCGAACCGGACTGAGCCCACACGGGTAAGGACCACAGGGCCAACGCTGCAACGGTCAGGAAGGATCTAATCGCTCGCATTGAATTGCTCCTGCAGCTTGATGAGTCGCGTCTTCTTTTTTTGCAAGGCGTCAAAGCGCCAGCCAGCGCAATTGTCATTGCACGACACTGGAGATTCAGTACGTAGAAGGGGCACCGTGCTGCGCGAAGATCTTCCTCACACGACTGCGAAAACCGACACCTGCCCAACCTACGTACTGTGCCGGACCAGCGGGCTACGCAGAATGCTGCTGCTGCGTTCACGCGGTAAGTAGTTCGCGCAGGACACGCCGCGCACCCGCAGCTCGTGGAGTAGTGTCTCGCTCCGAGCGTGACTGGCCGGGTCGCAACGAGGTGATCAGTGCAGGCTCAATCGCGTCCAGCCCGCGCCCGGGAAATGCTGCGACCGCAGTCGCATGCACTCGCGCTGGAGCCGCGCATCCTCTTCGATGCCGCCGCCGCCGTGGCGGCGGATCAGCAGCACGATGCAACCCATGGGTCGGACGGCAGCGATCACGCGGTACCCGCGCCGACGACGCCCGCGCCCGAACCGGCGCCGCCGCAACATCTGCTCGTCGTCGATTCGCAGCTTCCCGGTCGTGAGCGTCTCTTCTCCGATCTCGATGCACAGACGCATCTGTTGATCGTGAGGCCGGGCGAGGATGCGCTCGCGGCCATCACCGGCGCCCTCGCCTCGCTCGGCCAGGTTGATTCGATCCAGATTTTCTCGCATGGCAGCGCCGGGCAGTTTTCGCTCGGGAATGCGACGTTCACGAGCGACAGCATTCGCGACATGGGGGCTTCGCTAGAAGCCTGGTGCGGCAATCTGTCGGACGACGCCGACATCCAGCTCTACGGCTGCAATGTCGGCAGCGGCGTCGAAGGTCGTGCACTGGTTGCCGAACTTGCCCGGTGGACCGGTGCCGATGTCGGCGCATCCGATGACAACACCGGCAGCACTTCGCACGGCGGCGACTGGATACTGGAAGTCACCAGCGGTGAGGTCGACAAGGCCCTGGCGCTCGACAGCAGCGTCCTCGCATCGTTCGACGGACTGCTGGCCGCCAACACCAGCCTGTCCGGCGCCGGTGCCGACGTCGATCTCGGCAGCAACTTCACGTTCACCGTGAACTTCCGCAACGATGCCGATCCCGTCGCCTTCGGGCCGTTCGTCGACCTGTTCCTGCCGGCGACCGGTCGCGATGGCGACGACGGCGTCACGTTCGTCTCTGCGAGCTATCTCGGTCAGACGGTCAAATCGTACGTGATGACGTTCGACGCCAACGGCAATGCCACGCATCCGCTCGCCGTCGACAACGCCGGCAATCCTCTGGTCATTCGCGCTGCCGACTACGGCCTGCAGGCCGGTGACCAGTTCGTCGTGCTGCAGCTGCCGTTCGCGAGCGTATCGAAGGATCAGCCGACGATCGCGGTGCAGGTCACGGCGCATCTGAGCGATCTCGCCGACACGACCTACTCCGACTCCGCGCCGAATCTGACGCTGCTGGCGCGCGGCGGTTTCCAGTTCGGCAACGATGCACTGAACAATCCGGCGACGGACCCGAGCCAGGTGGAAGCGGCGACGCATGCCTTCGTCGTGCGACCGACGGTGCTGCAGATCGGCCAGTCGGTCGACGTGACCGAAGGCGAAACGGCGACGGGCCCGAACTATCCGCATCGCGAAACGACGACGGTGAGCACGGCCCCGGGCCAGAGCCTGCAGAACGTCACGATCACGCAGCCGCTGCCGCTGAACATCCAGGTCACGGCGATCACGCCTGGCGCCGCCGGCACGATCACGCAGATCACGCTGTTCGATGGCACCGAGGTCACCGATCCGGCGCTCATCGCGCTGCACATCGCCAGCGACGGCTTCCTCGCCTCGTACACGGTCGAGTACGCCAGCGTGACCGGTTCGGTGTCGTCGACCGTGGATTTCTACGTGCCGCAGTCGGACGCCAACGGCAACGCGGTGATTTCCGCCGCGACCGGTGCGGACGCCACGGTGACGTTCCCGGGCGCGCAGGCCTCGGCGATCTTCACGCCCGCCGATCCGCGCGATGTGCCGGAGGATGTTTCGGTCATCCAGCTCACCGGTCAGCCGGTCAGCTTCACTGCCAGTTCCATCACGCTGCACAAGGAAGTGACCGACGTGATCGACCTGGGCGCGAGCGGCATCGATCCGGGCGACGTGCTGAGCTACGCGGTGAACCTGGAGGTCTCGGATTATTTTGCTTTCGGCTGGACGCGCACCAACCAGGGACAGTTCGTCATCGTCGACGAATTGAGCGATGGGCATACGCTGGTGCCGGGCTCGGCGACGTTCAGTGTCACGCTGAATGGCGAAACCTACAGCGTGCCGCTGGTCGCGACGATGGTCACTCATCCCGACGGCACCACGAGCCTCACCGTCGATATCGCGCAGTCGCTGCGCGACGCCGGTCTGCTCGCGGCATTGCCCGGCGATCTGGCGTTCGATCCGGATCGCAGCAGCGCCACGCGGGCCGTCATTTCCTACAGCGCCATCGTCGATCAGAACTACGACACCGGCTACGACGATCCCGACATCAACGAAGGCGACCCCATCAGCAACCACGCGACGCTGACGGCGAGCGTGGTCGACGATGCGGACAATCTGACCGGCTTCGTCGTCTCGGACGATTCATCGACGAGCACCGTGGTGAAGGCCGGCAGCGTCGACATCGAGATCCTCAGCGTCAATGGCGGCACGCCGCCCGCCAACGGCGAACTGCGGCCCGGCGACCTGGTCGTCTTCCGCATGTCGTACACGCTGACGACCGGCGACTTCGACCAGTTCTCGCTGACGTCGAACCTGCCGCTGCCGCTGTTCGACGTCTCGGGCATCGCCTGGACCCAGGGTTCGGGCGAACGGCAATGGGATTTCGACAGTTCGGATACCAGCCCGCACGACGTGGTGAACGTCACCAGCGCCGCGGGCAATGCCGTCGTGTTCGATTTCGGCAGCGAATCCCATCTGGCGCCGGCGCGCATCGCCGTCGTCTTCACGCTGCGCGTCGGCGATCAGCCGTTTGCGGACCAGCGATCCATCACGGCACAGGCGCAGTCGCGCCAGCTCACCACGATCGACCAGCAGCCGTTCTTCTCGCTCGACGCCGTTGCCATCCAGTCCATCGCCGAGCCGATGCTGCTGATGGCGCATGGCGTGGTTGCAGCCAGCAACGGCACCGTCACCGGCACGACGGGAAGCTGGAATGCGCCGGGCACCACGGGCCGCCAGTTCAGCGGCAACGTCACGGAACTCTCCGCCATCGAGGGATCCGTGACCGGCATCGACGGCGGCGACCGGCTGCGACTGGCCACCGCCATCGAAAACACCGGCGGCGGTGCGGCCTTCGACGTCGCAACCACGGTCACGTTGCCGCCGGGACTCGCCTTCGTCGGCGGCTCGCTCGGCAGCGCCAATGTGCTCATCTATCGCGGCGACGGCACCGCGCTGGTCGCCGGCACGGATTACAGCATCAGCGGCAATGCCATCACGTTCAGCGATGCCGGCAATGCCGGCTCGTTGCTGCCGGGCCGCCCCGGAACCACCGCAGATGCGAACGGCACCAACCTCGTCGTCATCACCTACGACGTGATCGTCGACAACGGCATCCTTGCCGCCCGCACGCTGCAGAGCACGGCGGCGCTGACCCATTACGCCAGCACCGAGGGCGGCACCGACTTTGCGCCCGTCGATCTCACCGACACCGCCGACCAGCAGATCGCGAGCCCCGAAGTACGCAAGGAATTCGCCGGCGGCAGTCTCGACGATGCCGACTCCAGCGCAGCGCACACGCGCGGCGACCAGCTCGTCATCGGCGAACGCATGCTCTACGACGTGATCGTGCGATTGCCGGAAGGATCGACGCAGACACTGCGCCTGCAGGATCTGGTGCCGGACGGCATGCAGCTCGACACGTCGTTCGGCGGCACGGGTTATCAGCTCATCACCTCGAGAGCCGGCAGCACGGCGCTGGTTGCAGACTTCAATGGCTCGGTGTCCGCGAGCCGCACGGCGGGCACCGGCGAGACCGTCGGCGGCGACGTGGCCTTCACCTTCAGCGCGAGTTCCGCCAGCGCGGACAACGACGTCGACAACAATGCCTTCGTGATCCGACTGCAGCTCATCGCGGTCAACGTCGCGGCGAGCCAGAGCGGCACGCTGTGGCAGAACGAGGCCGAGATCATCTTCAGCGATCCGGATGGCGATGTGGCCAACGGCAGCACGCCGCAAGATCGCACGCTGGAACTCACCGGCGGCGGACCGACCATCAACATCGTCGAGCCCACCGTGACGGTGGCACAGAGCATCACCCAGGCCGACGGCAGCGACATCACCATCGGCGTCGATGCAGGCGACGTGATCAACATCGTCATCACGCTGCGCAACACCTCCGGCATCGATGCCTTCGATCTCAGTTTCAGCGACGTGCTGCCGGCGCAGCTCGGCAGCCTGCAGTTCCTGAGCAACAACCCCGGCTTCGAACTGGTCGGCAATGAACTGCGCACCGTCGCCGGCGCGGATGTCGACCTGGCCAACGGCGGTTCCATCACGCTGAGCCTGTCGGGCACCGTACTCGCTCAGGCCGCGGGCCTGCCGAGCTTCGACAATGTCGCGACGGTGCAGTGGACCAGCCTGAACGGTGCGGACACCGGCGAGCGCACCGGCGTCGAGGGCACGCTGAACAGCGGCGTGCTGAACGACTACCGCAGCGCCAACACGGCCAACATACGCGTCAGTCAGGCGGACCGGTTCTCGCGCATCGGCGGCCTGCCGGACACGGTCGGGCCTGCCAGCACGGCCGATCCGCGCGAGAACGTCACGGTCGGCGAAATCATCCGCTATCGCGTGGTCTCGCTGGTGCCGGAAGGCGTGGTCGACAGCGCGAATCTGCAGATCACGCTGGCGGACGGACTGGAGTTCATCAACGACGGCACGATCCGCATCGCCTTCGTCTCGAGCAATCCCATGACCACGACGCTCGGCGATCTGGCGACCGGCCAGCTCATCGTCACGGGCAACGAAGGCACGGAGATGACGGGCTACATCGCCAAGGATCTGTCGGGCCAGGTACCGGCCGCCGTGCTCAATCCCGCCTACATCCACGTCAACGGCAACGTCATCGTCTTCGACTACGGCACGCTCACCAACAGCGATCGCGATGCCGACTTCGAAGGCGTCGTCGTGGAGTTCAACGTGCGCGTCGTCAACGTGGCATCGAACGTCGCGGGCACGGCACTCTCCGCGCAGATCGTCGATCGTTCCGGCACCACGCAGATTGCGTCGCCGCAGACGCTGTACCAGGACATCGTCGAGCCGTCGTTCGGTCCGGTCGACAAGCGAGTGATCTGGTTCGATCCCAATCCGACGGGAACGACCGGTACGGCGCGAGTGTCGGTCTCATTCACGCAGAACTCGAACCTGTCCGCCTTCGATGCACATCTTGAAGACGACATGACCAGCGGCAGCAACTACTCGCTGGTGTCAGTCACGATCGGCAGCAACACCTACACCGCCGCCAACCTGCCGGCGGGCGTGACATTCAGCACCAGCGGACGGATCGTCGTCGATTTCGCCAGCGTCGCGCCCGGCATTGCGATCAGGGTCGTCTATGAAGTCACCGTCCCCAATGCCCTGCAGCTCGCGAGCCGCAACGCGACCCTGACCTGGAGCAGCCTGCCCGAGACGTTCACGACCTGGGGCGGTTCGGCCGTGGGCAGCGACGGTACCGCCGGCGGCGAACGCACCGGCGCCGGGACATCGCCCAACACATATATAAGAAGCGAAGGCGCCGGCCTGGGGATCATCACCGGCCGGCTCTGGGACGATTCCGGCTCGCCCACGGGATCGGCCATGCCCGATGGCCCCGGCCTCGCCGGCCAGACCGTCACACTGACCTGGGCCGGCGCCGACAACAACCTGGGCACCGCCGCCGACAACCTGGTGTTCACGGCCGTCACCACTGCCAGCGGCGACTATGGCTTCGGCGTGCTGCCGGCGGGCACTTACCGCATGGACGCGCCGACGGAGGTCACCTATCCGCAGCCGCTCGGCACCCTGCGCGTGCGCATCGATTCCGGTCCGCCCGCGACCTTCGGCATCGTGAATCTCGGCGTCAGCGAAGGCGGCAGCCAGCGCGGCAACTTCGGCTACGTGCAGCTGAACGACGCGCCGGTCAACACACTGCCGTCCGCGCAGTCGGGCCTGGAAGACGTGCCGCTCGCGCTGGCGCCCTTCGCCATCGCCGACGTCGACGCGGGCAGCGGCATGCTCGACGTCACCTTCGGCGTGCTGCATGGAACGCTGTCGCTCTCCAGCACGCCGGCCGGCGTCACGGTGACAGGTTCCGGCACATCGAGCCTGCGACTGTCGGGCACGCTCACCGCGCTCAATGAAGCACTGGCGAACGTCGTGTATCTCGGCAATGCTAATTTCAACGGCGTCGACACGCTGACGATGACGACGGGCGACCGCGGCAATTTCGGCGATGCCGATGGCGATGGCTTTCCTGCCGAGAATCCCGAAGACCAGCGTATCGATTCGGATGCTCTGACCATCACGCTGGCACCGGTCAACGATCCGCCAGATGCGGTCGACGACGTCAACATCGCCGTCGAGGCCGGCGGCGTCGCGAATGCCACGCCTGGCACGAATCCATCGAGCAGCCTGTTCCTCAACGATACCGACGTCGATATCGCCACCAACGACGACCGGCTGCACGTCGTCAGCGTCGATGGCCCGGTGAATCCGCTGCAGACGGTACCCGTCGACGGCTTCGTCGATGTCGCCGGCCAGTACGGCACGCTGCGCGTGACGTATGGCGGCGGCTACCAGTACTTCGTCGACAACACGCTCGCGGCAGTGCAGGCGTTGCGTACCTCGGGCCAGACGTTGACCGAACAGTTCACGTACGTCATGGCCGATCTCGCCAACGTGCAGGACACGGCGACGCTGACCCTCACACTGCAGGGCGCGAACGATGCACCGGTCGGCGTGGCCGATGCAGGAATCGCCGTGGAAGCCGGCGGTGTCGCGAACGGCACGGGCGGCAGCGATGCCACGGGCTTCGTGCTGACGAACGACCAGGACGTCGATTCGACGGTCAATGGCGAGGCGCTGCGTGTCACCGGCGTGCGCAACGTCGGCATCCTGCTGCCCGGTCCCGTTGTCGCCGTGACCGCGGGCACCACGAGCGCCAATGGCACGTCGATCGCCGGGCTGTACGGCACGCTCACCCTCGGCGCGGACGGCAGCTATCGCTACGTCGTCGACGACGCGAACGCCGACGTGCAGGCGATGGCGACGGGCGACACGCTCATCGACAACTTCAGCTACGAAGTCACGGATGTCGCCGGGCTGCACGATCTCGCCGCGCTGCAGATCACGATCCAGGGCACGCAGGACAATCCCGTCGCCAGCGACGACGTCGCGATTGCGCAGGCCGGCTCTGCGAGCAGCAACGAGAGCAATCCGACGTTCAACGTGATCACGCTGCCGAGCCGGCCGAATCCGCCGGGCAGCAATGGCGTGGATTCCGACGTCGATGCCGTCGACCAGCCGAACAGCGTGCTGCGCGTGAACGGCATCCGCACCGGCATCGAAGGCGCGGGCGGCACGCTCACCACGGTGGTCGACGGCGGGCCGGCGATCGTGCTGGCCGGCAGCTACGGCACGCTGACCATTCAGGCCGACGGCAGTGCGTCATATGACGTCGACAGCGACGACACCGACGTGCAGGCACTGCTCGCAGGCCAGACACTGCAGGATGCGTTCACCTACCAGCTCGCCGACACCGCCGGCCTGACCGATCTCGCGCAGATCACCATCACGATCTACGGCGTCAACGATGTGCCGATCGCCGGCCCCTCGAGCGCCATCGCGATCGAAGCCGGCGGCGTCGACAACGGCAGCGGCGGACAGGACGCCACCGGCGATGCACTCACGCGTACCACGGACCCCGACGGCGATCCGCTCGAAGTGGTTGCGATCCGCACCGGCGTCGCTTCGGGGACGGACGGCATCATCGGGCAACCGCTCGCGGGCACGTATGGTTCGCTGACCATCGCCGCGGACGGCAGCTACACCTATGCGGTGAACAATGCCGATCCGACCGTGCAGGCACTGCGCCGCAGCGGCGATCTGCTGTTCGACACGTTCACGTACACGATCGCCGATCCGGATGGCCAGAGTTCGCAGGCGCAGATCATCATCGTCATCCGCGGCAACGACGACACTCCCGTGGCCGTGGATGACGTGGCGGCCACCGTGGAGGCTGGCGGCGTCAACAACAATCGCCCGGGCACGCCGGCGACCGGCAATGTACTCACCGATCTGACCACGGGCGATACGGACGTCGACGGGCATGGTGAAACGCAGCGCGTGTCGTCGGTGCGCACCGGCAATGAGGCAGCGATCGGCGGTACGGCGGGAACGGTCGGCGTGGAACTGCGGGGTACGTACGGCTGGCTGACGATCGGCACCGACGGCCGCTACAGCTATCGGCTCGATGAAACCATGGCCGCGGTCGAAGCGCTGCGCATGTCGAGCGACACGCTGCAGGATCAGTTCAGCTACACCGTGGCCGATGCGCTCGGAGCCGAGGATCGCGCCACGCTGACCATCAACATCCGCGGCGCCAACGACACGCCCGTCGCCGTCGACGATGCGGCGACGGCGATCGAGGCCGGCGGCATCGGCAACGCGACCGCAGGCAGCAACGCCACGGGCAATGTGCTGGCCAACGACAGCGACGTCGATGGCTTCGGCGAGACGCTGACCGTCATCGGTGTCGAACACGGTGCGCAGGCCGCCCTCACCGGCGTCCCGCTGCAGGCCGCGTATGGCACGCTGACATTGAATGCGGACGGCACATTCACGTACGTCGTCGACAACGCCAATCCGCTGGTCGAGGCATTGCGCACCGCGTCCCAGGCGCTGACGGAAACCTTCCGCTACTCCGTCCGCGACGCCAGCGGCGCACTGCGCACCGCCACGCTGACGATCACCATCGAAGGCCGCGACGACAATCCGGTGGCCGTCAATGACTCCGCCATTGCGGTGGAGTCGGGCGGCACGGCCAACGCGACACCGGGCGTCGATCCTTCCGGCAACGTGCTCGGCAACGACACCGACGTCGATGCAGGCGATCGTCGCGCGGTGATCGGCATTCGCACGGGCGCCGAAACTACCGGCGCGGCGTTCGCAGGCTTCGTCGGCCAGCATGTGATCCAGGGACTGTACGGCGCGCTGACGGTGAATACCGACGGCACCTGGAGCTACCGGCTCGACAACACGCTGCCGGCGGTCGAAGCCCTGCGTCAGGGCGAAGTGCTGCAGGAAGTCTTCACCTACGGCATCCGCGATCTGGCAGGCGCAACCGATGCGGCCGAACTGCGGATCCAGATCCAGGGCGCGTGGGATGCGCCGATCGCCGTCGACGACATCAACAGCATCGCCGCGAACAGTCTCACGCCGGTGTCGGGCAACGTCTTCGCCAACGACACCGACGTCGATCATGACGACACGCTGGTGATCGTGGCCGCGAACTTTGGCGACACGCCGTTGCGACCGGTCAGGCCCGGCACCAACAGCAACACCGGCGGCGTGCTCATCGGCCAGTACGGCACGCTGCAGGGCGGCGCCGATGGAAGCTATCGCTACTACGTGGATGTCGCGAATCCCGCGGTGCTGGCGCTGGGACCCTCGGACTTTCTGGTCGACGACTTCACCTACGCCGCAGCCGATCTCGGCCTGCTCACCGACCGCGCGCAACTGCGCATCACCATCCAGGGCCGCAACGAAGCGCCGCTGCCGACGGCCGACATCGCCACGGCGGCGGAAGCCGGCGGCATCGCCAACGCCAGCGGCGGTGTCGATCCCTCGGGCAACGTGCTGAGCAACGACAGCGATCTCGAAGGCGATCCGATCACCTCCATGGGCATCAGTTCCGGCAACCCCGGCGCGGCGGGTGTCGTCGGCACGCCGCTGCAGGGTCGATACGGATCGCTGCTCATCGCCGCCGATGGCACGTGGCAGTACACGCTCGACAATGCACTGGCCGAAGTGCAGGCGCTGCGCCTGGCCGGCCAGACACTCCAGGAACGCTTCACGTACACGGTGGCCGACCAGTACGGCGATTTCTCGCTCAGCGAACTGCTGATCAACATCCAGGGCAGCAACGACACGCCCGTCGCGCTGGACGATGCGGCGACTGCCATCGAAGCGGGCGGTGTGGGCAATGCGACGCCGGGCGCCGACGCGGTCGGCAATGTCATGACCAACGACGCCGACGTCGACAGCGCCGCGAACGGCGAGACGTTGCAGGTGCTCGGCGTCGTCGATGCGAGCGGCACGACCGTGCCGGTGGGCCAGGCGCTTGCCGGCAGCTACGGCCAGCTCACGCTGCAGGCCGATGGCAGCTACCGTTACGTCGTCGACAACACCAACGCCGTTGTGCAGGCACTGCGCACGGCGGGCGAAACGATCAGCGAAACCTTCACGTATCGACTGGTCGATGCCGCCGGCGCCACCACCGATGCACATCTGCAGATCACGATCCAGGGAGCGAACGATGCGCCCGTCGCTGCGGATGACAGCAGCACCGCCATCGATCAGCTCCCCGCGCCGCACGCGACCGGCAACGTGCTGCCGAACGACAGCGATGTGGATGCAGGCGACGCATTGAGCGTCGTGGGCATCCGTGCCGGACGCGAGAATGGCAGCGGGGCGACCGGCATCGTCGGACAACCGCTCGCGGGTCAGTACGGCACGCTCGTCCTCCAGGCTGACGGCAGCTACGCCTACACCATCGACCTGACCAATCCCGACGTGCTCGCGGCCGCCGGCCTCGGCCAGGTGCTGCAGGACGTATTCACCTACACGCTCGGCGATCGCGAAGGTGCGGTGGATCTCGCCGAGATCGTGATCCACCTGGACATCTCCGCGCCCTACATTCCGGTGGACGACGACGGCCCGCACTCTCTGCGCAGCGACTGGCTGCGTGGCGGATCGATGCCGGAGCTGAACATCACGCCACGCGTGTTCGTCCACCCCGTCGTGCAACGCGCCGCGCTGTTCGACGAAGTCGCTGCATCGAGATCAGACGGCAGCGACATCCGCTGGACCTTCGACTTCGGCATCCGCAGCCGCTCGCTGCTCGCGCCACTCGACGAAACGCCGGGACAGCACGTGCGCGAGGCGGTCCGCGCCAGCCAGCTGCGCAGCGAGTACGACATGGCGTGGATTCTCGGCCGCCACAGCCGCAGCAATCTCAGTGCCGATGGCCTGTTGCCGGATCCTTCGGTGTTCGCCATCGGCCGCGAAGGGCTGCTCGGAGAACCGCCGCAGGCGGAGCGCACGAGCGAGGTTCGTGCGGCGCCCTCGTTCACTGCCCAGTTGCGAGCCGCCGCCGATAGATTCAGGGAGACGCGATAGATGGGAAAGACACGGCAACGCTGGCTGTCGGTGACGATCGCCGCGACGCTCACGTCCGCGGCCGGCTGCAGCACGATCATGCCGCCGCCCCCCGATCCGGACACGCTGCGCAAGACGCTGGCCGAAGACCAGGGTCGCATGTACGGCGCACAGGAACCCGTGACGGCACCGATCACGTTCTATGACGCCGTCGCGCGTGCGCTGAAATACAACCTCGACTATCGCCTGAAGCTGATGGAAAGCGCGCTGGCCCGCAACCTGCGCGACGTCTCGAACAACGAGATGCTGCCGCAGCTCGTCGCCTCCGCCGGTTATGGCGGACGCAGCAACGATTCCGGCGGCACGTCCATCGGCATCGAGGACCGCCAGGTGAGCCTGCGTCCTTCCACGTCGGAAGAGCGCTATCACCGCGTCGGTGCGCTCGGCTTCAGCTGGAGCGTGCTGGACTTCGGCGTCGCCTACTACCGCGCGCAGCAGAAATCCGACGAAGTGGCGATGGCCGAAGAGCGTCGCCGCAAGGTCGCACAGAACGTGCTGCAGGACGTGCGCAACGCCTACTGGCGCGCCATCGCCGCGCAGCAGCTGCAACCGCAGGTCGACCAACTGCTGGAGCGCACGCGCCGCGCACTGGCGTCGGCGCGCGAAGCGGAAACCCGGGGATTGCTGCCGCGCATGGAAATCCTGTCGTACCAGCGCGCCCTGCTCGACTCCATCTACCTGCTGTCGGTGCGGCGCCAGGACCTGGAATTCGCGCAGGCGGAACTCGCGGCGCTGATGTCGCTGCCGCCGGGTTCGCGGCTGTGGCTCGCCGACGCCGCGCAGCCCGGCCTGCCGCAGCTCAACGACGACGTCGCCAAGCTGGAACAGCTCTCGCTGGAGAACCGCCCCGAAGTGCGCGAGGACTGGTACCAGAAGCGCATCGACCTCAACGACATCCGCATCGCCAAGGCGCATCTGTGGCCGAACATCGGCGTCACCGCCGGCTACGACTACGACGACAACAAGTATCTGTACAACAGCGACTGGACTTCCACGGGCGTACAGGTTTCGCTGAACCTGTTCAACTTCCTGAAGTGGCCGGACGTCTACGCGGCGCAGGACACGCAGACGGCGCTCGCCGATACGCGTCGCGTCGCGCTGTCGATGGCGATCCTCACCCAGACGCGCGTCGGCGCGATCCGCTACCAGCTCGCGCGTCAGGAAGTCGAGTTCGCCGATGAGAGCCTGCGCGTCGACCGGAGCCTGCGCGACTATGCGCGCGCGGCGAAGACCACGTCGCTGGGTACGGAACTGGAGATGATTCGCGCCGAAGGTCGTTACCTGTTGTCGCGCTATGAACGTGAAGCGGCGTACTCCAGTGCGCAGGCCGCATGGGGACGGCTGTACAACTCCATCGGCCTCGACATCCTGCCCGACACGATCGCGAGTCATGACATCGCTACGATCGCGAAGGAGATCGAGGCGACCTTGACGCGGCAGGAGCAACAGGGGTTGCTCGCAGGGAGCGGCAATGTGGCGCGCTGAAGCTCAATTGCGCTTGCGTTCCTGCCCCTTCCCCCGCTTCAGGCAGCCCCCTCCCTGCCCTCCCCCGCAAGCGGAGGAGGGTAAGAACAGAAGCGTCGGAATCTGGTTGATGCTGCTCAGTACCGCGATGCTTTCCTGCGCGCACGCCGACTCCGTGCCGGCAGCCACCGCCGTCGCGAAAGACCCCGGCACGATCCGCGTCCTGCTGGTCGCGCTGCGCGAGACGACGCTGTCGAGCCAGATGAACGGCATGCTGGGCGACATCCGCGTCACGCTCGGCCAGCGCGTCGCGAAGGACGCCGTGCTGGCGCAGATGGACTGTCGCGAACTGAATGCGCGCGTCGACATTGCCGAAGCGGAACTCAAGACCGCGCGCCAGGCGCTGGATGCCAAGCGCAATCTGCAGAAGCTCGACGCGGCGGGCGATATCGAAGTCGCGATGGCCACGGCCGAAGTCGAAAAGGCCCAGGGCGCGCTGACGCTCGCGACGACGCAAAGCAGCTACTGCCGGATCGCTGCGCCCTTCGCGGCGCGCATCGCACGCATCAACGTCAAGCCTTATCAGGCCGTCGCCGCCGGCACGCCGCTGTTCGATCTGGTGAGCGACGGGCCGCTCAAGGTGCGGCTCAATGCGCCCTCCACGTTCCTCGGCAAACTGCAGCCCGGCGCCGCGCTCGACATCAGCATTCACGAAACCGGTCGCAGTTATCCGGCGAAGATCAGCGCCGTCAGTGCACGCATCGACGCGGTGGCGCAGACGGTGGAGCTGGAAGCGCGGCTCGACGGCGAGCATCCGGAGCTGATCGCCGGCATGAGCGGCATTGCACGGTTGAAGTGATGTCTGCCGAAAAAGTCACCCCGCTCGGCGAGCGCCTGCCGCATCCGCAACTGTTGCTGGCCATCGCGACACTGCGCGATCGGGCGCTGGCGGCGGATACGCGGAATGCGCTGGCATTCTCGATCGCCAACGCTCCTTCCTCTTTGCTGCCCTACCGCCGGGCCGTGGTGCTGGCCGCACGGGGTGGGGGTTCCGACCGGCGGTGCATCGGGGGCCCCGCGCGCCCCGCCGAGGACACGCCGTACCTGATCTGGCTGCGGCGCGCGAGCACATGGCTGGCATCGCAGTTGCCGGACGGCGAACCTCGCTGGCTGACTCGCGCTGCGTCCGATCTGCCACCCGACATCGCCGATGGCTGGCAGGAATGGTGGCCCGAGGGCGCGTGGTGCGTGCCGCTGCACGATCGCGCGAACCGGCGTCTGGGCCTCGCGCTCTTCCTGCTCGAAGAGGAGCCTCCATCGCATCTGCAGCGGCTGCTCGACGGTGTGCGCACCACCTGGGCGTATTGCTGGTCGGCACTCACGGGAAGTCATCGACGTCGTTGGCGACCGGGCCGACGCACGCTCTGGATCGCGGCGGCTGTCGCGCTTGCAGCGCTGTGCATGCCAGTGCGTCAGACCGTACTCGCGCCCGCGGAAATCGTCTCGCGCGAGGCACAGGTCATCAGTTCGCCGATCAATGGCGTCATCGAACGCATGCTGGTGCGGCCCAACCAGATCGTCGCGATCGACGCACCGCTGTTCGTGCTCGATGAGACGACGTTGCGCAGCCAGGTCGAGGTGCTGGAACGGCAGGTCGCCGTGGCGGAAGCCGAACTCATGGCGGCGAGCCAGCGTTCGTTCGACAGCCCGCAGGCGCAGAGCCAGCTCGCGCTGCTGGCGGCCACGGCTGAACAGCGGCGCGCGGAACTGGCGGGCGTGCAGGCGCAGTTGAAGCGTACGCAGGTGAACTCGCCGCGCGCCGGCGTCGCGGTGTTCAGCGATCCGGATGACTGGCTCGGCAAGCCCGTCACCACCGGCGAGCGCGTACTGCAGATTGCCGATCCGTCGCAGCCGGCGATGCTGATCCATCTCGCCGTGGCCGATGCCATCGCGCTCGAACCCGGCGCACAGGTGACGCTGTATCTCACGGCGTATCCGCTGACGGCAGTCCGCGGAGCAATCCTCGAAACCAGTTATCAGGCGAAGCCGGATGCGAATGGCGTCGTCGCGTATCGACTGCTTGCGAGCGTCGATGGCTTGCCGGCACAGGCGCGACTGGGATTGCACGGCACCGCCAAGCTCTACGGCGAACGCGTCACCCTCGCCTACTACCTGTTCCGTCGTCCGCTGGCCGCGCTGCGTGCCTGGACGGGCTGGTGATGATCGCGGAAGCCGACCAGCCGCTGCCGCCGCTGCGCGAGGACCTGCAGCTCATCGCCGCCGCGAACGGTCGCAACGGCGAACCGTCCTGGGTGATCCAGGACAGCGTGCTCAACCGCTTCTATCGCATCGGCTGGTTCGAATTCGAATGCCTGCTGCGCTGGACGCGCGCGACGGCGCGGCAGGTGTGCGAACAGATCGCGCAGCAGACCGCACTGAAGCCCGACGTCGAACAGATCCTCGGCTTCCGACGCTTCCTGCAGCAGCACCATCTGGTGCGTCCGGATGCCGCCGGCATCGAACGTCTGCAGCAGCAGCACGAGGGCAACCGCTGGCTGAACCTGCGCTGGTGGCTGCACCACTACCTGTTCTTCCGCATTCCGCTGTTGCGGCCGCAGCGCTGGCTGCAGCGGATCGCCGGTCGCCTCGACTGGCTGTTCACGCGCACGACCGCGTTCGTGGTGATCTGTCTGGGCCTGCTCGGCATTGCGCTGGTGCTGCATCAGTGGGACACGTTCACGCACGCGGTGGTCGAGTCCTTCTCCACTGCAGGCCTGCTGAGCTTCGCGGTCGCGCTCATCGTCGCCAAGACCCTTCACGAACTGGGTCATGCCCTCGTTGCGACGCGCATGGGACTCAAGGTCGCGCACATGGGCATCGCGTTCGTGGTGCTCTGGCCGATGCTCTACACCGATACGGGCGAGAGCTGGAAGCTGCGCAGTTCGCGCCAGCGTCTCGCCATCGCCTCCGCTGGCATCCTCAGCGAACTGGCGCTGGCTGGACTGGCGACGCTCGGCTGGGCCATCGCCGAGCCCGGCTTCACACGCAATGCACTGCTGTATCTCGCAACGACGAGCTGGGTGCTGTCGCTGGCGCTCAACGCGAGTCCGTTCATGCGCTTCGACGGCTACTTCATTCTCTCGGACCTGCTCGACTTCCCGAATCTGCACGAACGCTCCTTCGCCCTCGCCCGGGTGTGGTTGCGTCGGTACGTGCTCGGTCTCGACGAGCCGTGGCCGGAACCGTTTCCGCCATCGCAACGCCGCGCACTGATCGCGTTCGCCTTCCTGACCTGGCTGTACCGGCTGGCATTGTTCGTCGGCATCGCCATCGCGGTGTACCTGCTCTTCTTCAAGGCGCTGGGCATCGTGCTGTTCGCAGTCGAGATCGCCTGGTTCGTGGTTCTGCCGGTGTGGCGCGAACTGCGTCAGTGGTGGGAGCGTCGTGCGGCTGTGCGACCGCGACGTCGCTACCTGCTGTGGACCTGTCTCGGCCTCGTCGTGCTGCTGTTGGCGATTCCCTGGCGTTCGCAGGTTCACGGTCCGGGCGTGGCCCGCTCGCAGCAGCAGCTCCGCATCTTCGCGCCGTACGCCGCACGCATCGCCGCCATCCGTCCGATGGGAACCGTTGCCGCGGGCGACACGCTCGCGACGTTCGAAGAACCCGACATCACCGCCCGCATGCACGGCAGCGAAGCGAGCCAGCGCGGCTACGAAGCGCGACTCGCCGGCCTGATCGCCGATCGCGAAGGACTGGACGCGCAGGCTGGCATCCGCGAGCGGCTGCACATGCAGATGGAGGAAACGCGTGCGTCGCGCACGGAGCTGCAACGGCTCACGCTGCAGGCGCCGTTCGCCGGGCAATGGCGCGACGTCGATCATGAACTCGTCCGCGGCCAATGGATCGACACGCAGCAGCCCGTCGGCATGCTGATCGATCCTGATCGCTGGCTCGTCGATGCCTACGTCGAACCGGATGAAGTGCATCGCATCCACGTCGGCAGCGCGGCGCAGTTCTTTGTGGCGGGACGGCCCTCGCCCATCGCAGGTCATGTGCTGGCCGTCGCTTCGACGCGGGCGCGTCAGCTCTCGCATCCCATGCTCGCCGCCCGCAACGGCGGACCGATCCGCACGGCGCAGGACAGCGACATGCTCATGCCGAATCCGCCGCTCTTCCATGTGCTGGTGCAGCTCGAGCATCCGCCCGCCGGCGCGTACGAGATTCGCGGCGATCTGCACATCGAGGGCGATCGTCGCAGCCTGCTTGCGGACGGACTGCGGCACCTGCTGGCGGTATTCGTACGCGAAAGCGGCTTTTGACGAATCGGCGCTTTGACGTCATGACGTCATGTCACTATAGTCCCGCGCATGAGTGAAGCAGCAAAGCGCGCAACCATCTATTTCGAGCCGGAGTTGCATCGCGCCATCAGGCTCAAGGCGGCCGACACGCATCGATCGCTGTCCGACATCGTCAATGACGCGGTCAGAACGGCGTTGCGGGAGGATCAGGAAGATCTGGCCGCGTTCGAAGAGCGGGTCGCCGAACCGACCATCTCTTACGAGGCCTTGCTCAAGGATCTGAAGGCCAATGGCAAGCTATGAGCTGGTATTCAGGAAATCAGTAGCGAAAGATCTGCGGGCTTTTCCCAAAGCAGACGTCAAGCGGATCATGCAACGCATCCGCTCGTTGGCTGACGATCCTCGTCCGCCCGGGTCAGAGAAGCTGTCGGGACAGGATAGGTATCGCGTTCGCCAAGGCACGTATCGCATCGTGTATGAAATCGAGGATCACCGGCTGCTGGTCGTCGTAGTCAGAGTCGGACATCGGCGCGACGTCTATCGCTGATTTCCCCGTCGTCGCCGTCGGCATCCCTCCATCCGCACGGATGGCCGCGCACCTTGCCCCTTTCCCGGATACCGCGGGAACGGCGGGCCACGTAGGGTCGGTTCATTCATCCGGTCCGGTGACTACCAATGCGCGCCCTTCATCGCCCTGCCCTCGTGTGTCTGCTCGGCCTGCTGATCGTCTGCCAGGTGCAGGCGGCAGCACCTGCCGATCCGCTGCCGTCGTGGAATGCGGGGCCGTCGAAGCAGGCCATCGTGAAGTTCGTGACCGAAACGACCCGCGCGGGCTCGCCCACCTTCATCGCGCCCGAAGAACGCATCGCGGTATTCGACAACGACGGCACGCTGTGGTCGGAGCAGCCGCTGTATTTCCAGGTCTTCTTCGTGCTGGACCGGATCAAGGCGATGGCCCCGCAGCATCCCGAGTGGAAGGACAAACAGCCGTTCAAGGGCGTGATCGAGGGCGACACGAAAGCCGTAATGGCGTCCGGCGAGAAAGGTCTGCTCGAACTGCTGGCGACGACCCACACCGGCATGACCACTGACGAATTCAGCAGGATCGTTTCGGACTGGGTCAACACCGCCAGACATCCGCGCACCCAGCGCCGCTACGACGAAATGGTGTACCAGCCCATGCTGGAACTGCTCGCCTATGTGCGCGCCAACGGCTTCAAGACCTACATCGTCTCGGGCGGCGGCGTCGAGTTCATGCGGCCGTGGGCGTCGAAGGTGTACGGCATTCCGCCCGAACAGATCATCGGCTCGGCAGGGAAAGTGAAGTACGAGGTCCGCGACGGCAAACCGGTGCTGGTCAAGCTCGCCGAGGTCGACTTCATCGACGACAAGGAAGGCAAGCCCGCCAACATCAACAAGATCATCGGCCGCGTTCCTGTCTTTGCCTTCGGCAATTCCGATGGCGACAAGCAGATGCTCGAGTGGACTGCCGCCGGTGCCGGTGCGCGCTTCGCAGGCATCGTTCATCACACCGACGAGAAGCGCGAATGGGCCTACGACCGCAAGTCGCACATCGGCACGCTCGACAAGGCGTGGGACGAGGCGACGCAGAAAGGCTGGACGGTGGTGGACATGAAGAAGGAATGGAAGGTGATTTATCCGTGGGAGAAGAAGTGAGGCACCATCCTTCTTCCTGTAGGTCAGGCTTCAGCCTGACTCTTTCTGAGGCCGGCTGAAGCCGGCCTCACAGAAGAAGTCAGTGCCATGACCTCCCGCTCCGACATCGACCGCCTGCAGAAGCTGGTCGAGGCTTCGATCCTCGGCCAGCAGGAACTGATCCGCAGCATGATCATCGGCCTGCTCGCCGATGGACACCTGCTGCTCGAATCATTGCCGGGTCTCGCCAAGACGCGCGCCGTGAAGAGTCTGGCGAAAAGCCTGACGGCCGACATGCGCCGCATCCAGTTCACGCCCGACCTGCTGCCCGCCGACATCACCGGCACCGAGGTGCTGCACCAGCAGGACGGCAAGAACGTGTTCCAGTTCCAGCCCGGGCCGATCTTCGGCAACGTGATCCTCGCCGATGAAATCAATCGCGCGCCCGCCAAGGTGCAGTCCGCGCTGCTGGAGGCGATGGAGGAACGGCAGATCACCGTGGCCGGCACGACGCATCCGATGCCGGATCTGTTCATCGTGCTCGCGACCCAGAATCCGATCGAACAGGAAGGCACGTATCCGCTGCCGGAGGCGCAGACCGACCGCTTCCTGATGAAGGTGCTGATCGACTATCCGGACCCGGCGAGCGAAGTCGGCGTGCTGCAGCTCAATCGCAAGGAAGAGATCGAGAAGACGGTGCAGGCATCGAAGTCGAAGGACGCAGCCGCGGCGCCGGCGAAAGCAGACACCGTGTCACAGGATTCGATCTTCGCGGCGCGGCGCGAGATCAATGCGATCCATGTCGCTGCCGCGATCGAGCAGTACATCATCGACCTGCTCAATGCGACGCGGCATCCCGACCAGTACGGCGACAAGCTGAAGAAGTGGCTGCAGATCGGCTCCAGTCCACGCGGCGGCATCAGCCTCGATCGCGCCTCCCGCGTCAATGCCTGGCTGGAGGGCCGCGATCACGTGACGCCGGACGATGTTCGCAGCGTGGTGCATCCCGTGCTGCGCCACCGCCTGATCCTTTCCTATGACGCGAACGCCGACGGCGTGGGCGCCGACCAGGTGATCGATGAGTTGGTGAAATCCGTTGCGGTACCTGCCTAGTGTCTCCTGCTCTTCCTGTAGGTCAGGCTTCAGCCTGACATCTTCTGGCCGGCTGAAGCCGGCCCCACAGGCAGAAAGCTCAACCCGAGGAGTGAGTCATGCGCTACATCATTGCCCTGCCCGTTCTGTCCCTGCTCGCGCTGACCGCCTGCGAACGCAAGCAGGCTGACAATGCCGCGGCAGATTCCGCCGCCGTTCCCGCGGCGAACGCCGGGTTCGACTACACCTGCACCGATGGCGTGAAGTTCAATGCCCGCATCGATCGCGGCAACGTCGTGCTCACCATCGACGGCAAAACCCTGACGCTGCCGCCGGATACCAACACCTCGGGCGCGCACTACTCCGGCGAAGGCGTGACCTTCGTCGCCAGCGGACGCGATGCCACGCTGATCCGCGACGGCGAGAACGCACGAAGCTGCAGCGCGCCCTGAGGCCGCGTGTCCAGCGTCGATGCGATCGCTCCGGATTCCATCGGCTTCGCCTACGTCGACGCCGGGTATCTCGCGCGGCTGGAGTTCGCGGCGCGCGGACTCACCTTCCTGCCGCGCCAGAAACATCGCAGCATCCTGTCCGGCCAGCACAGTTCGCGCCTGCGCGGGCGCGGACTGAACTTCGAGGAGATCCGCGCCTACCAGCAGGGCGACGATTTCCGCACCATCGACTGGCACGTGACGCTGCGCACCGGCGAGCCGCACGTGCGCGCCTACACGGAAGAGCGCGACCGGCCGACGATCTTCGTCGTCGACCAGAGCATGTCCATGTTCTTCGGTTCGCAGCGCGCGCTGAAATCGGTGGTCGCCGCGGAGATCGCGGCGCTCGGTGCGTGGATGGCCTTCAATGCCAGCGATCGCGTCGGCGCCATCGTGTTCAACGATCACGAGGTGTCGCACGTTCGTCCGCATCGCAGCCGCAGCCGGCTGCATCAGATCTTCGGCGTCATCTCGCGCTACAACCAGGCGCTGACTGCCAGCAGCGCGCCGGTCGCGGAGAAGGTCACGCTGAACAAGGCGCTGGAAGAAGTGCTGCGCATCGCCTTTCACGACTGCCTGGTGTGCGTCATCAGCGATTTCGCGCATGCGGACGAACGCACGCTGCGGCTGATGCGCGGCATCGCTGCCCACAACGACGTGATCGCCGCCATGATCTTCGATCCGCTGGCGCAGCAGCTCGCCGGCAATGGTCGCGTGGTCGTGAGTCAGGGCGAGCTGCAGATCGAACTCGATCTGGATTCAGGCACGGTGCATGAACCGCTGGTCGAACTGTTCTCCAGCCGGTTGAAGAGCGTCGCCGAACTCGTGCGGCGCAGCGCGGTGCCGATGCTGGCGTTCACGACGGCCGAGGACACGCGTGCGCAACTGGCGCGACAGCTCGGCACGCTGGTGCCGCCTTCCGCGTCGCCGGCCGCGAGGATGGCGAGATGAGCGAGCCGGTGCATGCCATTGCGGGAGATGCACTGGCTGGTCTGCAGGAATTGCCGCTGCCGCCACCGGTGTCGTATGTGCCGCAGACGATCGGGTGGGTGGTCGTTGCGGTGGTGCTGGTCGTGATCGCGGCGGTGATCGCGTGGCGCGTCGTTCGGCATCGTCGGTTGAATGCGTATCGGCGTGAGGCGCTGGCGGAGCTGGAACTGATCGAGCGCGCGGCGCTTGAAGATGCCCCCCACCCAACCTCCCCCCGCTTCGCGGAGGGAGGGGTCAGAGGTTCCGCCCCAGTTCCGGCCCCTCCCTCCGCGAAGCGGGGGGAGGTTGGGTGGGGGGCGTCTCCGATAGCCACTCTCCCCGCCCTGCTCAAACGCACGGCCATCGCCGCCACCTCGCGCGATCACGTCGCTACGCTCACCGGTGATGACTGGCTGCGTTTTCTCGACCGCACGCTCGGCGGCGACGCGTTCAGCCAGGGCAAGGGCCAGCTCCTGACGCGTCTCGCCTACGACGACGGCACGCAACTCGCGCCCGACGATCTGCGCGAACTGCTGCGCCTGTCGCGACGCTGGATCGCACACCACCATGCTGACGTTTGATTTCCCCTGGGCGTTCGCACTGCTGCCGCTGCCCCTGCTGGTGTGGTGGCTGCTGCCGCCCTTCCGCGAAACGACGCCCGCGCTGCGCGTACCGTTCTTCGAACAGACAGCGAAGACACTGAACCTGCAGCCATCCACCGGCGCCGTGATACAGAAATCCAACCTGGCGCAGAAGCTGCTGGCGCCGCTGTGCTGGGCACTGCTCGTCACCGCGCTGGCGAGTCCGCAATGGCTGCAGCCGCCGCTGGTGCGCACGCAGTCCTCGCGCGATCTGATGCTGGCCATCGACATCTCGCAATCCATGGAGGAACGCGATTTCCGCGGGCCGGATGGCAAGCCCGTCGATCGACTCACTGCAGTGAAGTCGGTAGTGCGCGACTTCATCGCGCGGCGCGAAGGCGATCGCATCGGGTTGATCGTGTTCGGCCAGGGCGCGTTCCCGCAGTCGCCGCTGACGCTCGATCACGCCACGGTGCTGCTGCTGCTCGACGAAGTGCGCATCGGCATGGCCGGACCGCAAACCTCGATCGGCGATGCCATCGGCGTGGCGGTCAAGATGACGGAGCATTCGAAGGCGCAGGACAAGGTGCTGGTGCTGCTGACCGACGGCAACGACACCGCGAGCCGCGTGCCGCCGGACGATGCGGCGCGCATCGCAGCCGAACATCGGGTCGTGATCCACACGATCGGCATCGGCAATCCGCAGGCGAGCGGCGAGAACAAGGTCGATCTCGCGGCGCTCAGGCGCTTCAGCGACGAGACGCATGGACAGACCTTCCGCGGCGAGGATCGCGCCGGACTGGAGGACATCTACGCGACGATCGACCGGATCACGCCGGTGAAAGTGCAGCGCACGCAGTACCAGCCGAAGATCGCGCTGTATTTCTGGCCGCTGGGGGCGGCGCTGGGATTGCTGGCGCTGTATCACCTGGTGGCGATGGCTGGATCATGGCTGCGCCGGCCGCCCCCTCCCCAGCCCTCCGCCTCCGACCCCTCCCTCCGCGCAGCGGGGGGAGGCCGGGTGGGGGGCCTCTCATGACCTTCCACTTCCTCCGCCCCGCGTGGCTCCTGCTTCTCCCCGCTGCACTCCTGCTGAGCTGGCTCTGGCGTCGCCGCTTCGACGCACTCGCGCAGTGGAAGGCATTGATCGACGCCCGCCTGCTGCCGCATCTGCTCATTCATCCGAAGCCACGACTCGGCCTGCGTCCGGTCGATTCCATCAGCATCGCCATGGCGCTCGGCGCTCTGGCCGCCGCAGGACCAACCTGGGAACAGGAACCGCCGCCCTTCGGCCAGGATCTCGCGCCGCTCATGATCGCGGTCGATCTCTCGCAGTCGATGAACGCCATCGATGTGGCGCCGTCGCGGCTCGAACGAACGAAACAGAAGATCCAGGACCTGCTGAAGCTGCGGGCCGGCTCGCGCACGGGGCTCATCGTGTACTCGGGAACGGCGCATCTCGTCCTGCCACCCGCGGAAGACACGGCCGTGCTGGAGCTGTACCTGCCGACGCTGCAGAGCACGCTGATGCCCAAGGCCGGCCGCGCCGCCGCCGACGCGCTCGATCTCGCGGCGACCTTGTTGGCGAAGGAGCAGACCGTCGGCACCGTGCTGTTCATCACCGATGGGTTCGACACGCAGCAGATTGATCACTTCGAGTCATTCGCATCGGGCAGCGATCACCAGGTGCTGGTGCTCACGGTCGGCACCGTCGAAGGCGGTCCGCTGCGCGATGAGCGCGGCAACATCCGTACCGACGACAGTGGCCGGCCGCTGCGTGCCGCACTCGACCAGGACAGTCTCGAAAAGCTCGCGTCCGACGCCGACCTGCCGATCGCCAGTCTCACGCTGGACGACTCGGACATCGAATGGGTGCAGCGTCGCGCGCAACATCATCTGCGCATCATCGAAGAGAAGAACGGCGCGCTGCGCTGGAAGGAGTTCGGTTACTGGCTGTGCTGGCCGATCGTGCTGCTGGCGGCGTTGTGGTTTCGGAGAGGATGGGTGGTGCGATGGGCGGCGTGAGTGTTTTCGAAGAGCGCCCCCACCCTGCCCTCCCCCGGCGACCGGGGGAGGGAATCAGAGTCCCTCCCTCCGCGAAGCGGGGGGAGGTCAGGTGGGGGGCTCTTCTCTTCCTGCTATTCGCAACCCAAACCCACGCCTTCGACCTCATCGACCTCTTCGCCACCCCCGACCAGCAAGGCCGCTGGCATTTCGAACACGGCGACTACCACGCCGCCGCCGCGCACTTCCGCGATCCCACCTGGAAAGGCATTGCGCTCTATCGCGCCGGCGACTACGCCAACGCGCTCACCGAATTCTCGAAGCTCGACAACGCCACCGGTTACTTCCTGCAGGGCAATGCACAGGCGCACCTGAAGAAGTACGAAGCCGCCGTGAAGTCCTACGACAATGCGCTGCAAGCGCAACCGCAGTTCCCGCAGGCGACTGCCAACCGCGCGCTCGTCATCTCGCTGATCCCGAAGCCCGACGACGAAAGCAACGAGGAGGCTCCCGACCTGCCGCCGGACGAGGTGAAGTTCGACGAGAAGGGCAAGCATGGCAAGGAGAAGCAGATATCCGCCGAGATGATCCGCAAACAGACAGCGGATCTGTGGATGAAGAACCTGCAGGTGTCGCCTGCCGACTTCCTGCGCCAGAAATTCCTGATCGAAGCGGAGGCGCAGCAGCCATGAGGCAGTCGATCCGCACTGCCCTCACCTTCGCGCTGCTGCTCACGGCCTGCAGCAGCTTCGCCGCCGATGCGCCTGCACTGCTCGTGCGCACGCGACTGGAGCCCGCGACCGTCGCCATCAGCCAGCCGGCCACGCTGTACGTCGAAACCTACACGGAGCTGTTCTTCACCAGCGGCATCGAACTGCCCGCGCTCAACATTCCGGGCGCGATCGTCAAGCTGTCGGACGAACGCCCGTCCCACGTCAGTCGCAACGTCGGCAACGTCAGCTGGACCGGCATCGAGCACCAGTACAGCATCACACCGATCGTCGGCGCCGATCTGAACATCCCGTCGTTCGACGTGTCGGCGCACAGCGGGCCGCAGTCGCAGCTTCTGTCCGGCAAGACGCGTGCGTTGACATTGAAGGTCGATGTGCCGGCCGGCGCCGAAGGCCGGTTCGTCACTCATGATCTGCGCATCGGGCAGAGCGTCGATCGCGATCTGACGACGCTCAAGGTCGGCGACTCCTTCACTCGCAGGATCACGATCATCGCCACGGGAACGCCGGCGATGTTCATTCCGGAAACTCCCGCGCCGCAGATCGACGGACTCTCCATCTACCCGGCGCCGCCGGTGCTGGAAGATCAGACCGACGCAGCGGGACCGGTCGGACAGCGCACCGAGAGCATCACTTACCTGGTGCAGCAGCCGGGAAATTTCTCCGTGCCGGAGACGACGATCGAGTGGTGGGATCTGGACTCACGCGAACCGAAGACCGCAACCGTGCCTGCGCTCGACCTGCATGCCGACGCTGCGCCGCCGCCGACACCGGTGTTCGAGATTCCTCCGGAGCAGGTCGCACCGGCTCCGCCACGCACGTTCGACTGGCGACGTGCATCGCATGTGCTCGGCGGCAGCATCGCCGCGCTGCTGTTGCTGTACTGGCTAGCGCCGCGCGTCGTGCGCTTCACTCGCAAAGTGATCGATCGTTTCGCCGCGCGGCGCATCCGCTATCTCGATTCGGAACGCCACGCGTTCCGTGAATTGCGCCGCATCGTGCGTCGCGGGGACGTGCACGCGATTCCACAGGCGCTGTATCGCTGGCTGGATCGATTGCCTGCATCGAGCCGGCCGTCACGCGATCACGCGGCCGTTACGCAGATCGACACCCGTCTCGCTCGCGGCAGTGAAGCGCTGCTCGATCGGTGCTACGCCTTGCAGCGGGACGATGCATCTGCCGCGTTGAACGATTTCGATCACGCACTGCGGTCGGCTAGACGCCAGTTGCTGTCGCATGGTCGATCTGCGTCGCCCGTCACCAGGTGTCTGCCCGATCTCAACCCCGCCTGATGGCTCTGCGCCATCGACCGACGCGGCGTTCGTAGCGGCAATCCCCGATTGCGCGACACGAGCCTCGCCCGGAACGTACGCCGCAGGGATTTCCCGAGCGCAGCACTGGGACTTGCGCTGCCAGCCGCGTGACCGCCGTCGCAGGTTTCGTCCCGCCGGCTGCCGATCCCGCAAGTTCGCGGCGTGCGCGGCCGATGCTCCGGGAACGGAAATGCGTTCTGGATGGAGTGCGCGGACATGACCGATCGTCTTCGACTGCTGATGGCCGCCGCCGCGCTGACCGTCCCGGTGCTGGCGCTGGCGGCGACGAAGTCGGCTGATTTCAGGGTGAGCGTGCGTGTCGCGAACGTCTGCTCGATGGCGCGGACCGCCGGAGCGCAACCGGTCGCCGTGGAGTGCACGCCCGGTACGGCCTATCGCATGCACGTCGCGCCGGCGCTGACACGCAGCGATGGCGACGAACCGGCCCGCACGGTGGTCACCATTTACTATTGATACGGATATGGCGGCCGGCGCGCAGTTGCCACACTGCGCGGCAACTCGGCCGTACAGGACTCCGCAGGGGCGTCTTGCGGCACGGGATCGGAGGAATTCCCGATGCGTGTCTCGCGCTCCCCTCTCAGCCTGGCCGCCGCCGCCTGCCTGGCGCTGACCGCTCCGCCCGCCGTCGAGTCCGCAACCCGGACCGCGAATTTCATCGTCCGCGTCAACGTGGTCAGCGACTGCACGATCTCCGCGACCGCGCTCGACTTCGGCACGTTGACGCTCACGCCGGCCGGCGTCCTGGCGGCCGACATGACTTCCAGTTCGCAGATTCTCGTCACCTGCACCCCCCTGGCGCCCTACGAAATCGCACTCAATGCGGGTACCGGCAGCGGCTCGACGATCGCTGCGCGCAACATGGACAACGGCGCCGGCGCGACCGTGCCCTACCAGCTCTATACCGCAAACGACTTCGCAACCATCTGGGGCGATGGTGCAAATACGACGAGCACGGTGGGAGAAACCGGCACCGGCTCGCAACAGACGTTCACCGTGCACGGCCGTATCAACGCGCCGTTGCCTTCGCAACCGCCGGTGGGTTCGTACAGCAGCATCGTCACCGCCACGATCACCTACTGATTCAGGCCGCCTCACGTCTGATACGACACGGGAGACTTCCGAATGAGAACAACCACACTCGCCGCCGCCGCACTGCTCGCGCTGCTGACCGGCACGGCCTCGCTCGCCGCCTCGATCCAGGTACGTCCGACGACGGTGATCCTGGCGGGCAACGAAACCGCCGCGTCGGTGACGGTCACCAACACCGGCAACGCGCCGGTCACGGCGCAGCTGCGCATCTTCAACTGGAACCAGGACGGCAACGAAGACCGGCTCGATCCGACGACCGCCGTCGCGGCGAGTCCGCCGATGATGACCATCGCGCCGGGACAGAATCAGACCATCCGCCTGGTGCGTGTCGCCAAGGAGCGTGCAACGAAGGAAGAAAGCTACCGGCTGCTGGTCGACGAGATCGCCGACCGCACCGTCGATGCAGGCACCACCGGCGTGAACATCCAGCTGCGCTATTCCGTGCCGGTGTTCGTCATGCCGAAGACGCGCGCGCCGGCCCGGCTGTCCGTCACGGCGAAAGTGGCTGACGCCGGCGTCGTCATCGATGCCGTGAACCGCGGCGACGCGCACGCCCAGATCAGCAAGGTGTCGCTGACGTACGCGGATGGCACGTCGCAGGTGCTCGACCCGGGCCTCGTCGGCTACGTGCTGCCCGACAAGAGCCGCCAGTGGACGCTGCCGTTGCCTGCCTCGGGCAGCCAGGGCGCGCCGCGTTCGATCAGCGCAGTGGTGAATGGCCAGGAGATGCAGGTCCGTCTGTGACGACGCCAGTCCGGCACTGAATCCGCATTGTCGTGCGGCCGCGCGCGTGCGCACCGTTTTTACGGTCTTGCTGTGGCTGCTCGCGGGTCAGGCGCTCGCCGCCGCGGAACCCGCGCAGCCGCTGTACCTGCAGGTCGTGCTGAACCACGTCGACCGGCAGCTGATCGTGCGCGTGGAGCAGCAGGACGGCGAACTGTTCATGACCGCGGAAGAACTCGCCGCGATCGGCGTGATCACGGAAGGGCTGCCCGCGGACGCCGCGGGCCGGATCGCGCTGAAGGACATTCCCGGCGCACGCCACGAGTACGCGGCGCTCGATCAGCGGCTGTATCTCTCGCTGCCGGACGCGGTCCTGCAGCCGCAGACGGTGAGCTATCAGCGGCCGCCCGAGGCGGTCCCGCATTCGGACACGGGCCTGGTGATCGGCTATGCGTTCAACGCGCAGCGCGAACGCATCGCGCAGTCGCGGCAGGGAAACCGCTTGCTCGCGCCGCTGATCGAATCGGGCTACGCGCGCACGCCGACGTACACCGAGGCCGCGTACGGGCGTGCTTTCGAGGAGCGCAACCGCAGTCTCGCGATCGGCTCCGATCTGCGCCTGTTCTCGCCCGCCGGGCTGTTCATCAACACCGGCTATTCGACGCTGCAGGCGGGCGAAGCGGGTTACACGCGCCAGGACAGCTACTGGACCTACGCCTCGCTCGATCCGATGCGCAGCTACACGGTCGGCGACTACATCACCTCGTCGCTGAGCTGGACGCGCGCGCTGCGAATGGGCGGCGCGCGCGTGGCGCGCAATTTCTCGCTGCGGCCGGACCTCGTGACCTTTCCCGTCCCCGCGCTCGGCGGCAGCGCGGTGGTGCCCACGACAGTCGATCTCTACGTCAATGGCGTGCGGCAGTTCAGCGTCGATGCGCAGCCGGGGCCGTTCGTGATCTCGAGTCCGCCGGCGCTGACGGGCGCGGGCGAAGTGTCGCTGGTCTATCAGGACGCGCTCGGCCGCGAAGTATCGACGACGCGGCCGCTGTACATCGACGCGCGCATGCTGGAGTCCGGCCTCAGCGACTACGCGATCGAAGTGGGTTACGCACGGCAGATGTACGGCAGCCGCTCCTTCGAATACGCCGAGGATCCGGCGGGCATGATGTCGCTGCGCTACGGCGTCAACGACGCGATCACGCTCGAAGGCCACGGCGAATGGGGCAAGGGACTGGGCAACGGCGGTCTCGGCGGCCTGTTCCGCTTCGCCAGCTACGGCGTGCTCAGCGCCGCCGTGGCGTACAGCGACGGCGACAGCCAGGGCCTGCTCACCGCCGCGGGCTATCAATACATTTCGCCGCGCTGGGGATTCGAGGTCTACGATCGCCGCGCGCACGACGACTACCGCGATCTCGGCACGCTCGAAGGCATTCCCGTGCCGCGCCGGCTCACGCGCGGATCCTTCAGCCTGTGGTTTCCGCACAGCCAGGCGGTGACGCTCACCTATGCCGAGCAGCGCACGACCAGCGTCGGCGGCACGCGCATCGCCGCCATCGGCTACAACGCCAACTGGTACGGCTCGCGCATCGGCACGTATCTCAACGTCTTCAAGGATCTCGACGACGACACCAACGATGGCGTGTATTTCGGTTTCAGTTGGGCCGTCGGCGAGCGCGCCACGGTCTACGCCAGCGCCAGCCGCTACGGCGAGCAGGACACCGTGACGCTGGGCGCCAACAGTCCGACCGACTACGACCTGGGCGGATTCGGCTGGGCCGCGCACACCGAAGCGGGCAACGACGACTACCTGCGCGGCAGCGCACGCATCGACTATCGCAGCCGTTACGGCGACTGGGCGGCGCGCATCGATCATGCGGAACTCGCCGGCGGCGCCTACACCAACTCCTCACTCTACGGCACGGGCTCGATCGTCTACATGGACGGACAGTTGCTGGCCGCGCGACCGATCTACGACGGCTTCGCGCTGGTCTCCACGCGTGGCGTCGCGGACGTGCCGGTGCTGCGCGAAAACCGGCTGCTGGGTCAGACCAACGAGCGCGGCTACCTGCTCGTGCCCGACCTGCCCTCGTATCGCACCAGCCGCATCGCCATCGATCAGTTGCCGCTGCCCGTCGACGTGAGCCTCGGCACCGACCGGCTGCTCGCCAATCCGCGCGAACTCTCGGGCGTGCTGGTGGAATTTCCGCTCGGCCGTTACCAGGGCGCCGTCGCGACGCTGGTCGACGAACAGCGTCGGCCGCTGCCGGTCGGCAGCCGCGCGACGCTCGCAGCCACCGGCGAATCCTTCGTCGTGGGCTACGACGGCCAGGTGTTCCTGCCGCATCTGCAGCCGCGCAACCGGCTGGAAGTCACGACCGGCGAAGGGACGTGCGTGGCCGAGGTCGTCTTCCAGCCGGCGCAGTCGATGCATGCGATCGGCCCGTTCATCTGCGCGGAGCAGGCGCCATGAAGCGGGCGTGGCTGTGGATCGTGCTGTTGTGGCTGGCGGCGCACGGCGCGGCGTACGCGCAGTACTGCAGCGTATCGTCGTCCGGCAACATGAACTTCGGCACCATCAATCCGCCGGACGCTGCGTACACGAGCGTGATCGGCCACTTCAACATTTCCTGCGGCGGCACGACGCCCTACATCCGCGTGTGCATCTCGCTCGGTTCGCCCACGTCCGGCACCTGGGATCCGCGCTACATGTCGGGCCCGTCCGGCGCGCGCATGGCTTACAACATCTATTCGGATTACACGTTCTCGACGATCTGGGGCAGCGAGGTCAGTCCGGTCGCCGAACCCGTCGCCGTCGACATTCCGCTGCAGGACGGCGGCGGCGGCTGGGGCAACGGCCATGGGACGGTCACCTACTACGCCCGCGTTCCCAACCAGGGCGGCCTGCCGATCGGCGATTACCAGGACAACATGCAGGGCGTGAACATCGTGCGCTTCGCGGGCTACACGAACTACGCACCCGAATGCAGCGACACCATGCAGGCGGCTGGACACGTCAACTTCACCGTGATGGCGAAAGTGGCGTCGAGCTGCGTCGTGACCGCGACGACGCTCGACTTCGGCACGACAGGCAATCTCGCGACGACGGCAGTGAACGCCACCAGCACGATCCGGCTCGACTGTCCGCCGGGGGTTTCGTACAACCTCGCGCTCGACGCCGGTCGCGGCAGCGGCGCCACGGTCGCGCAGCGTCGCATGACGCACGTGCAGGATGGGACGAAGTCGCTCACCTATCGGCTGTATCGCGATTCGTCCCACACGCAGCTCTGGGGCGACGGCAGCGCCGGCACCACGACGGTCAATGGCGCACCGGGTACGTTCACGGTGCATGGCCTGCTGCCGCAGCAGAGCGTTCCCGCCACCGGCGAATACCAGGATACGGTGACGGTGACGGTGACGTACTGAACGGCAGCGGGGGCAGGATCGAGGTCTCTGTAGGTCAGGCTTCAGCCTGACTTCTGAAAAAGGGGCTGTAGGTCAGGCTTTAGCCTGACTTCTGAAAAGAGGCCGGCTGAAGCCGGCCCCACAGTAAGAGGCTCCCACCCTGAATCCTTGCCCCTCCTACGTACTGTCTGATTCGGCATCTCATTGCAGCATCGCGGTACTTCTCTCGCGCCGGAAGCCGGGCAGTGACCGCCATGCAGCATCCTTGCAGATTCCTTCCCTTCGCGGCGCTGTGGCTGGCGCTGCTGCTTGCGGGCCTCTCCGCCCGGGCCGCCGATGCCGACGACGCGCTGGAAACGCCCTGGCCCTATGAAGTGAAGGACGGCGATACCGCGATCACCGTCTACCAGCCGCAGCTCGATTCCTGGGACGGCTACAAGCTGCAGGCGCGCGCGGCGGTATCGGTGAAGGAAGGCGAAAAGGACAGCACGCTCACCTACGGCGTCATCCATGTCAGCGCGCGCACGCTGGTCGACAAGTCCGACCGCATCGTCACGCTCGATCGCTACGAGATCGTCAAAGCCGAATTCCCCAGTGCGCCGAAGCAGAGCGGCGCATGGATCAGCGACCTGAAGAACGACGCCAGCAGCAAGTCGCGCACGATCTCGCTCGACCGGCTCGAAGCGAATCTGCACATCGTGCAGACGGAACAGAGTCTGTCGCAGGCGCCGATCCGCAATACCCCGCCGCAGATCCTGTTTTCGACGCAGCCGGCGATGCTCATCTACATCGACGGCCAGCCGGCGTATCGCGACGTGCCCGGAACGAACTATCAGCGCGTCATCAACACGCGGCCGCTGCTGGTGAAGAACCGTTCCGGTCAGCACTACCTGCATGTGTTCGACGGCTGGATGACGGCGGACTCGCTGCATGGCCGCTGGTCGGTAGATCTCACGCCGCCGGTCGATCTCGAACCGCTCCGGCAGCAGGCCGTCGAATCGCGACAGGTCGATCTGCTGACCGGTCAGACCGATCCGGAACAGCCGGCGCCCTCGCTCGCCAAGGGCAATGTGCCGCAGATCTACATCGCCACCTCGGCGACCGAACTCATCGTGACCGACGGCGAACCGAAGTGGGTGCCGATTCCCGGCACTCAGTTGCTGTTCGTCGAGAACACGACCGGCCACGTCTTCAAGCTGCTCGGCGATCAGAAGACGTACGCGCTGATTTCCGGCCGCTGGTTCCGCGCCGCTGATCTGAATGGGCCGTGGGAATACGTGCCTGCCGACCTGCTCGCGCGGGATTTCGCGAAAATTCCCGACGACAGTCCGAAGGAGAACGTGAAGGCGTCGGTCGCCGGTACGCCGCAGGCGCAGGAAGCCGCGATCGCTGCGTCCATTCCGACGACGGCCGCGGTGAAGAAGAGCGAAGCGAAGATGACGCCGCCGAATTACGACGGCTCACCGCAACTGGTCGCGATCGCGGGGACATCGCTGCAATACGTCGTGAACTCTTCGACGCCCATCCTCATGGTGAGCGCCAACAGCTATTACGCGGTCGAGAACGGCGTGTGGTTCGCGTCCGCTTCGCTGCAGGGACCGTGGATCATTGCCACGTCGGTGCCGGCGGAGATCTATCGCATTCCGCCGAGTTCGCCGATGTACTACGTGACCTACGTGAAGGTGTACGACACCGACGGCGACACGGTCTACACCGGCTACGCGCCCGGCTATCACGGCGAATACGTCGTCCCCGTCACGCGCGTCGTCGTGTATGGAACGGGCTACTACTACGCCCCGTGGATCGGCTCGTACTGGTACGGCCCGCCGGTGACGTATGGATTCGGCGTCGCGGTCCGTTACACGCCGTGGACGGGATGGACCGTCGGCTTCGGTTTCGGCTGGGCCTGGGGCGCAGCGACCGTCGCAGTCGGCTGGGGTTGGGGACCGTATCCATGGTGGGGGCCGTACGGCTGGGGCTGGTCCTGGGGTCCGCCGATGTATCCGATCTATCCCGCGCCCTACTGGGGCGGCGCAGCATTTGGTCCGCGCGGCGGCGCTGCCGTATGGGGGCCGGGCGGCTGGGCAGCGGCCACCGGCAACATCTATTCGCGCTGGGGACCGGTTGCCAACGTCTCGCGCTACAACGCGGGCTTCAATGCGTGGACGGGCAATGAATGGGCCGGTCGCGTCGGCATGTCGTACAACTCGAGCACGGGCGTGCTCTCGGCGGGACAGCGCGGCGCGGTCGCGAACGTCTACAGCGGCAACTACGCCGCAGGTGAACGCGGCATCGCCACGGGGCCCGGCGGACGCACGGTGATCGGTGGCCACGGCACCGCGGGCAATGCCTACACCGGTCGCGACATTTCCGGCGGCCACGCCGTCGTCTACAACCGCAACACCGGTACGGCGACAGGCATCGCCGGCATCCATGGCGACAACGCCGGCATCGTCGACATCGGCGGCAACGTCTACGCCGGCGGCGACGGCCATGTGTGGAAGCACACGGACGACGGCTGGCAGTCGATGGTCGGTGGACAGGGCGGCACGCAGTACCAGCGCCCCACTCCCACGCAGACACGCACGCTCGATCAGGACCGCTTCTCGCGCGACATGGGCGCGCAGCGTTATCAGTTCAACCGCGGCGCCAGCGGCATGATGCATCGTTCATTCGGCGGCCGGCGCCGCTAACGGAGAAACAGGCATGAATCGATCGACATTGGCAGGTACGGCCTTGTGTCTGGCGGGTTTCGCATCGGCGGGCCACGCCGATCCGCTCTGGCCGCTCGACGACAAGTTCAACGTCAGTCTCGGCGTTTTCTTTCTCGACACCGAAACGACGATGCGCCTCGACGGCGATGCCGGTCGCGTCGGTACGGAGGTCAACTTCGGACGCGAACTCGGCCTCAAATCCGGCGACCGGTTCCGCATCGATGGTTACTGGCGCTTCTTCGACCGCCACAAGCTGCGCTTCATGTACTTCGACAGCAAGGAAGGCAATACCCGCACCATCAATCGCGACATCGAATTCGGCGATACGACGTTCCCGCTCAACGTGGAGGTCAGAACCGACATCAAGGTGGAGATCTTCGAACTCGCGTACGAGTACTCATTCCTCAAGCGCGACAATCTCGAACTGTCCGGCACCATCGGCCTGCACAACCTGAGCGTGAAAGCGGGATTGCACGCCGACGCTTCGAGCAACGCGGGTCTCGGTGGCCTCGATCTGGAGGAAGCCGCTGACGGCGACGGACCCTTGCCGGTGGTGGGACTGCGCGGTCTGTGGGCGCTGAACGATCATTTCTATTTCGACGCTCAGGTGCAGTTCTTCGCCGTCAAGTTCGACAACTACGACGGCAACCTGCAGGACTACAAGCTGAGCTTCAACTGGCAGCCGTTCGAGCACTTCGGCGTGGGACTCGGCTACAACGATTTCTCCACCCGCCTCGACGTCGACGAAGAGCACTTCAACGGCAAGCTGCGCTTCAACTACGACGGCCCGCTGCTGTTCGTCACGGGTGCGTTCTGATCGCCCATCGCGAAGCGCGCGAATGGATGTGGCACGTCGGCAACGTTCGCCGGCGGCAATCCGCCATTGCCCCAACTACGGAGTGTCACGGCCGCAGCCGGCCGGCAACATCGCTGCCGTTGGTCACACCATGACTGGAGAAAAACGTGAGCCGCCATTCTTTCGCGTACGCACTTGCCGCAGCCATGTTTCTGAGCGGATGCGCCACTACGGCAAAGTCGCCCATCGATGACTCGTCGACCCACGAAGGCCTGGTAAGAGCCGAAGTCAAAGGCGTCGACGCCGTCTACAAGAAGCCGGCAGCCAATCTCTCGGCGTACGACAAGATCCTGCTGCGGCCGGTCGAGGTGGAGTTCAGCAAGAACTGGAAGCCGGAGGACGATTCCGTGCTGTACAAGATGAACAAGCCCGACCGCGAGAAGATCAGGAAGGATCTCGCGGACGCCTTCGCCGACGTGTTCAAGCAGGTGCTGCAGGAGCAAGGCGGTTACCAGCTCGTCACCGAACCGGCCAGGGATGTGCTCGAAGTGGAGGCGGCGATCGTCAATCTCTACATCAATGCGCCCGACATCTCCATGCAGACGTCCGCGCGCGTACGCACCTACACGACGGACTCGGGCGAAATGACGCTCATCTCGGAGCTGCACGACTCGGTGACGGGAACGCTGCTCGCGCGCATCTACGACCGCCGCCAGGACATGGGCGGCGGGCAGTGGCAGTGGACCGACTCGGTCACCAACAGCGCGGATGCCCGGCGCGAAATCCGTCGCTGGGCAGAGTTGCTGAAGAAAGCACTGGATTCGTCTCGGGCGGCGGGCGGCTGAGCCTTCCGCTCTCATCTGCAGGAGTAAATCAGTCATGAATCTGGGAAAGATGGTCTGGATCGCATCGGCGGCCTGCGCGCTGCTGCTGGGCAGTGCGGCCAACGCACAAAGTCGAGGGCCGGGATGGGAGTTCGGCGCCGATGTGATCTATCAGTTGAGCCAGGATGTCGACTTCAACGGCGGCTCCTCGGCGTCGCTGGATGACGATTTCGGCCTCACCTTCACGTTCGGCTATCGCTTCAGCGACAAGCTGGAGGTGCAGTTCGCCCTCGACTGGAACGACGTCGACTACGATGCGACGCTGCAGACTTACTCAAACGGCAATCCGCCCGTCCCGCTGGGCCAGATCGGCGTGAGCGGCAGCTACGAATCGTTCACTCCGCGGGCATCCATTCACTACAACTTCACCGATGGACCGATCACGCCCTACGTCAAGGCCGGCATCGGCTGGAGCTTCATCGACACCAACATTCCGGATGGACGCCCGCAGAACGTCTGCTGGTGGGATCCATGGTGGGGCTACGTCTGCGGCACGGTGCAGGACACGCGCAGCGTCGACGGCTTTCAATACGACCTCGGCGTCGGCCTGCGCTGGGATCTCGGTCCCGGATACACATTGCGCTTCGCGTACGAGAAGCACTGGCTCGATCTGAGCGAGGCGGACGGCACCCCGGACCTCGACCAGTTCAAGATCGGCATCGCCTACCGGTACTGACGAGGGTTCGCCTCCTCCCCGCGATGGCGAGGGAGGAGGCGCCTGCCCGGGACGGCGGAATCCCGGTCTGCAATCTGCGCCAATACGGTGCCTTTCTTCCCGGGCCGGCCCCTTTCCGGACGGCCTTTCGAACCCGAAAAATCTGCACTAATCGGGTTGCCTTTCGAAGTCGCAGGTGTATATTCCGGCGCTAGTTGCTTGAGTGATCAACAGAAAAATCACCGGGCAAACTTAAAGTAAATTCTCAACATTTGCGCGTTCCCGCTTGTCGTTGTTTTGACGTCACAGAGGATCCGGCAAATGGTCCACTCACTCCATTTCGCTTGGGAGTCAGTCGCGATGAGCAGCGCTTGGGAACATTTTTTCGCCGCCACGGCCATTCTGGCCTCCTCCGGCCCGATCAAGCAGCGCCTGGTCGACGCCTACAAGACGCACCTGGCCGGCATCGACCAGGACGAACTGCCCAAGGAAATACGCGAGGAATTCTGCTCGGTGACGAGTTGCATGTCGTGCGTGCGGCCGCTGCGGGGCGAGACCGCGGAACAGGCGACGGTCCGGAAGATGTCGGACATGGAGGCCGGCCGCATCGCGATGCGGATCGTGAACATGCTGGGCGCGCTGGCCCGGGCGCAGACGTTCCAGCGTCAGCCGAAGTTGCGCGCAGTCAACAGCGACGACTGAAAGCCGCTCAGTCCATCTTGAAGTCGATCACGTCCCAGCGCGCCGTATCCTCGTGGCGCGCCTGACGGCGGATGGCATCGGCGATTTCCCGCTCGTTCCATTCCACCGTTTCATCGCCCAGCGCTTCCAGCTGCACCGGCAGCTTCTGCTTCACGCCGAAGAATTCGAGCACCACGACGGGCTTGTCGAGGCCCTTGGCGCAGTTCAGGGCGAAATCGATGATCTCGCGGTATTTTGCGTACATGCCCGAGGGGACGAGAACGATCTCCGACAGGGAAATCTGCTTGCGCAGTTCATCCTTCATGGCGTCCTTGTCGGTGACCTTGAGTCCGGGATTGCTGCAGTTCTTGTAGTAGAAGTTGTGCGAGCTCTCCAGGTATTCGAAGACACGGTCGTAGTCGTCGGCCGGTTCGAACGCGTGGACGACGAAGAGCCGGACCGGGTTCCGTTGCGAAATACCGTTCAAGGTGCACCCCTGCGAATCGCGATAGCGAGAAAGCGGCCGAATCTTAATCGAGAACGGCGACCTCCCGCAGCCCGCCTCGAGGATTGAGGGTCTGGCGGACAGCTTATTTCCCGGGGGCTGCTATAGAATGCGGCGCTGCGATTCCGCGGCGCTTTCCGGCCCATTCTTCCCGCGACCCATGCGCTTCGTCCTGTACAACATCCGGTACGCCACCGGCACCGGTCCGGCGTTCCATCTGCCGATCCCCGGCGCCGGCTATCTGCGCAGCAACACGCGCGTCCTGGAGCGTCTCACCGCCTATCTGAAGTCGCTCGACCCCGACCTGGTCGGCCTGATCGAAGTCGACACCGGTTCGATCCGCACGGGGCTGGTCAATCAGGCGACGCAGATCGCCAATGCACTCGGTCATTACTCGATGTACCAGTGCAAGTACGGGGCGGAATCCTTCAATCAGTTCCTGCCCATCGTGCGCAAGCAGGGCAACGCATTTCTCGCGGCGCCGCGCGTCGAAGGCGAGCGGTTCCACTACTTCGAGACCGGCATCAAGCGGCTGATCATCGAACTGGAACTCGAAGACTGCGCCATCTTCCTGGTGCACCTGTCGCTCAAGTTCCGCCACCGTCACGATCAGCTGCGGCATCTGCACGAACTGGTGAAGCGCGCCAGCAAGCCCGTGATCGTCGCCGGCGACTTCAATACGTTCTGGGGCGATCACGAGATCTACCTGTTCATGGAAGCGTCGGGCCTGAAGAGCGCCAATCGCACCGGCCTGCCCTCCTATCCCAGCCGCAATCCGCGCAAGGAGCTGGATTTCGTGCTTTATTCCAACGGCATCGAGATCACGCACTTCGACATTCCCGACATCCGCTTCTCCGACCATCGGCCGCTGATCTGCGACTTCCAGGTGCGCCGGCCCGGCACCTGACGACCCGTCCCAACTCCATCCAGCGAGGACGCCATGCCTGACACCGCCAACTGGACTTTGACCAAGGACGAATCGGGTATCGCCTGGCTGTCGCTCGACAAGGTCGATGCGTCCGCCAACAGCCTGTCGCGCGCGGTGATGGAAGAACTCGATGCGCAACTCGACGCATTGCATGGCGCACCACCCAGGGCGCTGATCATTACGTCGGCGAAAAAGAACGGCTTCGTCGCCGGCGCCGACATCAAGGAGTTCATCGGCATCCAATCGCCGGAGGAAGCCTGCGCAATGATCCGGCAGGGCCAGCAGGTGCTGGATCGACTCGAATCCCTGCCCTGCACCACCGTCGCCGCGATCAACGGCTTTGCTCTGGGCGGCGGCCTCGAACTCGCGCTCGCGTGCAAGTACCGCGTGGTCGCCGACGATGCGTCGATCACGCTGGGATTTCCGGAAGTGATGCTGGGCGTGCATCCCGGCCTCGGCGGTACCGTTCGCGCCGTGCGGCTGGCCGGACCGATCGCCGCGATGGACCTGATGCTCACCGGCCGCACGCTCCGGCCGAAAAAGGCGCTGGAACTCGGACTCGTCGACCGGCTCGCACCGCCGGCGCAGCTTGCCCAGGTGGCGAAGGAAGTCGCACTCAATCCTCCCGCGCAGCGCACGCCGGGCCTCAAGGATCGATTGTCGAACCTGGCGTTCGTTCGCCCCGTGATTGCCGGCCAGATGCGCGCACAGGCCGCAAAACGCGTGCGGCCCGATCACTACCCTGCGCCGTATGCGCTCATCGATCTGTGGCAGAAGCACGGCGGCAAAGGTCCGCAGGCCTACGATGCCGAAGCGCGCTCGATGGGCAGGCTGCTGTGTACGCAGACCTCGCGCAATCTCGTGCGCGTATTTTTCCTGCAGGAGCGGTTGAAGTCCGCAGGCAAGTCGGGCGTCGAGCCGGCGAAGCACGTGCACGTCGTCGGCGCGGGCGTCATGGGCGGCGACATCGCTGCCTGGTGCGCGGCGCGCGGCATGACGGTGACGCTGCAGGATCGCGAACTCAAGTACATCGCCCCGGCGCTCGAACGCGCCAAGGCGTTCTTCGACAAACGCTACCCCGATGCGACCAAGCGCGAACAGGCGATGGCGCGCCTGAAGGCGGATGTCGAAGGCAGCGGCGTTCCCGGTGCGGATGTCGTGATCGAAGCGATCTTCGAGAATCTCGAGGCCAAGCAGGAACTGTATTCGCGCCTCGAACCGCGCATGAAGCCCGACGCGGTGCTCGCGACCAATACCTCGAGCATCGTCTTGGAACAGCTCTCCGCGAAACTCGCCGATCCCGCACGACTGATCGGCCTGCACTTCTTCAATCCGGTGGCGCGCATGCCGCTGGTGGAAGTCATTCGCGCACGAACGAGCGATGCGGCCGTCGTGCAGCGTGGTTCGGCCTTCGCACGCCAGATCGACAAGCTCGCCATCACCTGCATGAGTTCGCCGGGATTTCTGGTGAACCGCGTGCTGATGCCGTACCTGAGCGAAGCAATCCGCGCCGCTGAGGAAGGCATTCCGCTGGCGCTGATCGATCGCGCCGCCGAAGACTTCGGCATGCCGATGGGTCCGATCGAACTGGCGGATGTGGTCGGCCTCGACGTCGTCATGAGCGTCGGCAAGGTATTTTTCCAGTCCGGACAGATGGCCGTGCCGGGCGTTCTGCAGACGCGCTTCGATCAGAAGCAGTTCGGCAAGAAGACCGGACAAGGCTTCTATACGTGGGTCGACGACAAGCCGCAGAAACCGGCGGTGTCGGGCCAGCGGGCGCCTGCGGATCTGCAGGATCGCCTGTTGCTGTCGCTGGTGAACGAGGCGGTTGCCGTGCTGCGCGAGAAGGTCGTGGAAGATGCGGATCTCGTCGATGCCGGCGTCATCTTCGGTGCGGGCTTCGCTCCCTTTCGCGGCGGCCCGCTGCAATATGCGCGCGAGCGCGGCGTCGATGCAGTCGTGACGCGCCTGCGCGAACTGCAGCAGGTGCACGGCGCACGGTTCGCACCGGATCCGGGATGGGATGCCGTACGTTGATCGGCAGTACGCCGCAATCCGCAACGCCCGGAATTCGCGGGAAAAACCGTGTGTTACCATGCCGCGGCCCGCGTTTTCCGCGGCGCGCCCTACCCGTCGATGCAGGTGATTGAAGTAGCCCAATGGAGAGCAAACCGCTCGAACTCAGCTTGTTGCGGTCTTTCTCGCCGCTGGATGGCCTAAAAACCGAGAACCTGCACTCGTTGTCGCGCAAGGCCGTTCTGCGCGAACTGCCGGCCGGCCGCCTGCTCTTCAAGGAAGGCGACACCGACAAGCGCACCTACTACCTCGTCAGCGGCGTTCTGGAACTGATGCAGAACGGCCGCACGGTGCTGATGCTGCGTGGCGGCTCGCCCGAAGCGCGCAATCCCATCGCCGCGTCGCTGCCGCGTCGCTACAGCGCGCGTGTCGTCTCCGAACGCATCGAGTACCTCTCCATCGACAGCGACATGCTCGACGTCATGCTGACGTGGGACCAGACCGGCAGCTACGAAGTCAACGAACTCAAACATCAGGAAGACGGCTCCGACAGCGACGACTGGATGACCACGCTGTTGCAGACCAAGGCACTGCACCGCATTCCGCCCGCCAACATCCAGGCGATCTTCATGCGCATGCAGCGCATGGACTACAAGGCGGGCGAAACCGTGATCCGCCAGGGCGATGAAGGCGACTATTTCTACGTGATCGTGAAAGGCACCTGTTCCGTGGTGCGCGAAACCCCGCTCAACAAGACGGGTATCAAGCTGGCCGAACTCGGCATGGGCGATACGTTCGGCGAGGAAGCCCTGATCTCCGACGCCAAGCGCAACGCCAACGTCACCATGATCAGCGACGGCACGCTGATGCGACTGGGCAAGGAGGATTTCCGCACGCTGCTCAACGAGCCGATGCTGCAATGGGTCGATTACGAACAGGCGAAAGCCCAGGTGGCACGCGGCGCGAAGTGGCTCGACGTGCGGCTGCCGAGCGAATTCGAGAACTACCATTTCGAGGGTGCGATCAACCTGCCGCTGTACTTCATCCGCCTCAAACTGAAATCGCTGGATCGCGACACGCACTACATCGTGTGCTGCGATACCGGCCGCCGCAGCTCGGCAGGCGCCTACATTCTTTCAGAACGGGGATTCCACGCCTCGGTGCTCCGGGGCGGGTTGCAGGCGACGGATCTGGCGGGAAAGAAGTAACGCGTCTCTGCCCTCCCGGGCTGGATATCTGTATCCAATCGGATACGATTCCCCTTCGTGAATACGCTCATCAGGACCGATGAATTCGCTGCATGGCTCGCGGCGCTACGCGATGTGCGCAGCAAGGCCCGCATCCTTGCAAGGCTGGAATCCGCGGTTCTGGGCAATTTTGGCGATTGCGAACCCGTCGGCCAGGGCGTCAGCGAGATGCGCATTCATACAGGGCCGGGATACCGGGTGTATTTCATGCGAGAGGCCCTCGTCGTGTACGTGCTGCTGGTTGGCGGGAACAAGTCCAGCCAGAAGCGCGACATCAAACGCGCTATTCAGATGGCGCGGGAACTGAGGAAATGATCCATGAGCAAACCGAAGGCAAAAGTCAGGACCAGCAAGACCGTTCGCCTTGCGCCGTTCGACGCATCCGAATTCCTCGATAGCGAGGAGGTCATTGCCGAATATCTCTCGGCGGCGCTCGAAGATCCGAATCCGGATGTATTTCTGCGTGCGGTTGCCAACGTCGCCAAGGCGCGCGGCGTCGCCGACATAGCGAAGGTATCCGGTCTCGGACGCGAAAGTCTTTATAAGGCGCTCGCACCTGGAGCGAAGCCACGCTATGAAACAGTTCGCAAGGTATTGGATTCGCTCGGCGTCAAGCTCACCGTAGCGGCGGCGTAACGACGCTCCAGACGTAGGGTCCGGTTCTACATGGTGTGCGTGGGCTTATCCCCGCCCAACGCACCCGCGAGATAACTCTCGATCTTGCGCTGCGTGTTGCCGCGATCCTGTTCGCTGAACTGCACGCCGATGCCGGCGGTGCGCTTGCCCTGCGCACCCTTCGGCGTCATCCAGATCACGCGGCCGGCGACGGGCAGCTTTTCGTCTTCGCCCATCAGGTTCAGCAGCATGAAAACTTCGTCGCCCAGGCGATAGTTGCTGTTCGTGGGGATGAACAGGCCGCCATTCTTCACGAACGGCATATAGGCCAGATACAAGGCGCTTTTGTCCTTGATCGTCAGGGTCAACAACCCGGGCTTGCTGGTTGGCTGCCGCATCACCATCCGCTCGATTCCTCAGTGCCTGGGGGCAGGCGCGATCACCCGTAGTACTGCGAACAAGAGTGACTCAATGGCCAGTTCGCGCTGTAACGCCGTGCGGACCAGCTGCGCCTTGAGCGCGCGGATCTGGTCCACGACCCCGTAGATTGCACTTATGTTCAACGTGGCAGGCAGACTTGGCAAGTGCGTCGATCTCGCGGGGAACGTGAACAGATCGGCAGTTCCGCCAATTCCCCTGCGGGCGACCGAGGTCAGCCACAGGTCGAGCCAGGTCAGGCGGTTCGGCAGCTCGGGCAGTTCGTTCTTTTTCGTCCATTCGGCTGCGACATGCGTCACATCGGCGCGACCGGACACCAGCGCGTTGAGTGCGCCCTGCATGTCCGAATCGAGCGTGGAAAACCGTTCCCCCGCGAATTCCAGGGCGCGCAAGGGTGCGTTGCCGGTGAACTCGATGAGTGCGCGATCGGCCACGCTGCCGGTTTCCTGCTGCAGCCACTGCAGGGTTTCCTGCGCCGGCGGGCTGCTCACCGAGAGTTTCTGGCAGCGACTGCGTACCGTCGGCAGCAGCGACGAAGGTTTCGATGTAACCAGGATCAGCACGCTGCGCGGAGTCGGTTCCTCGAGCGTCTTGAGCAGGCTGTTCGCCGCCTGCGGCGTCATCTGGTGCGCCGGATCCACGATCACGACCTTGTAACCCTGCAAGTAGCTCGTCTGCGTCAGCTTCGCGACGGCGTCGTCACGGATCTGATCCACCGAGATCAGTTGCTTGCCCTCCTCCGGGCGTACCCAGTGAAGGTCTGGATGCGACCCCGCGGCGATGAGCTGGCAGCTCGCACACTTGCCGCAGTGCTGGAGCGTGACGGTCGACGACTCGCAGAGCACCGCGGCGGCGAGCCATGCCGCAAGCTGGCGCGTGCCGAGTCCATCGGCGCCCTGCAGCAGGATCGCATGCGGCAGGCGGTCTGCTTCCCAGGCAGATTTCATCTGTTCGATGGCCGCCGCGTGCCAGGGATAGAGTCGCGGCGCAGGCGGCAACGCGGATGTTTCTTCAGCCATCGAGCCGCTCCTGGATTGCTGCACGAATGGCCGTCGCGACCGACTCGCGGTCACCGGACGCGTCGATCACTGCAAAGCGCTGCGGTTCCTGACGCGCGCGATCGAGATAGGCGTTGCGGACGCGCTCGAAGAAGCTGCGCTGCTCGCGTTCGAACCGGTCGATGTTGCCGGCGGCCGTGTTGCGATCCTGTGCGCGTGCTGCCGTCAGATCCAGGGGCGCGTCGAGCAACAGAGTCAGATCGGGTCGCAGATCGCCCTGGACCAGTTTCTCCAGAATCGAAATCTGCGAGATATCCATGCCGCGTCCGCCGCCCTGGTAGGCGTACGTCGCATCCGTGAAGCGGTCGCAGACGACCCAGGTTCCCCGCTGCAGCGCCGGACGGATGACATTGTCGAGATGCGTCGACCGGGCAGCGAACATCAGCAGCAGCTCGCAGATGGCCGGCATCGGTTCGCTGGAGTTTTCCAGCAGCAGCTCGCGGATGCGTTCGGCCCGCGCCGTCCCGCCCGGCTCGCGCGTGAACAGCACATCGCGGTTCGTCTGCGCGAACCACTCGCGCAGCGTCGCGAGCTGTGTCGATTTGCCGACGCCCTCGCCGCCTTCGATGGTGATGAACTTGCCGCGGGTCATTTCGCCGTCTGCTGCTGCCGCAATTGCCGCAGGTATCGTTGCACGGCGGCATTGTGCTCGGCCAGCGTGGCCGAGAAGTAATGACTGCCGTCGCCCTTGCCGGTCGCGACGAAGAACAGCGCGCCCGTCATTTCCGGCCGCACCGCCGCCTGCAGCGAACGGCTGCCCGGCAGCGCGATCGGCGTCGGCGGCAGGCCGGAGCGCGTGTAGGTGTTGTACGGCGTGTCGCGCAGCAGGTCGACGCGACGGATGTTGCCGTCGTAGTTCTCGATGCCGTAGATGACCGTCGGATCGGTCTGCAGTCGCATGCCGCGCTTGAGCCGTTCGATGAAGACGCCGCCGATCTTCGCCCGCTCGCTGTCGAGCGCCGTCTCCTTTTCAATGATCGAGGCCAGAATCAGCGCTTCGTACTTCGTGGCGAGCGGCAGGTCCGCAGCGCGGCTTTCCCAGGCCGCCTCCAGTTCGCCCTGCATACGTCGGTAGGCCATCCGCAGCAGGTCCAGATCCGACGTGCCGCGCGGAAACCGGTAGGTGTCCGGAAAGAACTGGCCTTCGGGATGAATGCCGTCGGCGCCCAGACTGCGCATGACCTCGGCCGAATCCTTTCCCGACAGCGTCTGCGCGATCGACTCATCCGCCGTCATGAGCTTGCGAATGTCCGCGAAGCGGGCGCCTTCGATGAAGGTGACGCCGTGCAGGATGACCTGACCGGAACTCAGCGTATCGAGCAGGCTGCGGGGAGTGGCGCCGGGGGCTAGCGCGTACTCGCCGGCTTTGAGTCCCCCCTGGCGCTGGGTCAGTCGCGCCCAGACGATCCAGACGTCGGGCTGGTCGAGCCAGCCTCGCTGATTCAACTGCATGGCGACGGTGCGAAGAGACGCGCCCTTCTCGACTTCGAATGTGGCCGTTTCATGCAGTCCCGCGATGGGCGTCTGCAGCCAGACATGGGTCCGCCATGCGATCAAGGCCGCCGCCGCAGCGGCCACGACGATCAGCGCCATCACGATGCGCAGAAGGCTTCGCATCACAGTGCCAGCGCCTGGGACAATTGTGCAGCCACGGGAAACGTTTCCCAGGATTGGTCCTGCAACTGATTCACCGGACGGATGCCGCGCACGGCATTGGTCAGGAACACCTCAGTCGCCTCCGCGAGATCGTGCGGCCAGAGCGGCTCTTCGCTGCAGGACACGCCCAGCTGCAACGCGACCCGCAATACCTGCGCGCGCATCACGCCGCGAACACCGCAGAAACGCAGATCGGGCGTCAGCAGTGCCCCGCCCTTCACGATGAAGACGTTGCCTGCCGTCGCGCTGACCAGTTCGCCCTCGGTATCGCACAGCAATCCCTCGTCGATCGCGGTGTCGTGCCACTCGTTCTGTGCCAGCACTTCCTCGAGTCGATTGAGATGCTTCATGCCGGCGAGCGCCGGATTGCGGCTCAGGCGTGTGTCGCACCAGCGCAGTTTCAGGCCGCCGCGCTTGTCCGGCGCTGGCGCGGGATGAACGGTCAGTGTTCGATTGGTCCGTGACATCGGGTCAGGCCGGTAGCCTCTGCCGCCTGCGCCTCGCGTGATGACGATCTTCAGCACGCCCTCGCGATGCGCTGCAGCGAGGATGGCGATATCGGCGCTCAGCTCGGCGGGAAACGCAATGCCGAGGCGCCGGCAACTGTCCTGCAGACGCTGCAGGTGCGCGTCGAGAAAGCGCACCTTTCCATCGCTCAGCCGCATCGTCTCGAACAGGCCATCGCCATAGTTGAAGCCGCGATCGTCGACCGGCAGCGCGTGAGCCGGATCATCGATGGGTGCGCCATTGTGCAATCCGGCGACGCTCACTGCGCGATCTCCGTCAGCGCACGCAGTACGCCGCGCGCTTTCGCACGCGATTCGTCCAGTTCGCGCTCGGGGATCGAGTCAGCGACGACTCCAGCGCCCGCGCGCAGCGAAACACGGTTGCCACGCACTTCCAGCGACCGGATGAGGATATTGAAATCCATGCTGCCATCGCGGTTCAGATAGCCGAGGGAGCCAGTGTATGCGCCGCGCGGCGTGCGTTCGAGTTCCGCGATGATCTCCATGCAGCGGACCTTGGGACAGCCGGTGATCGTGCCGCCTGGAAAGACTGCGGCGAGCACCTGTCCCGGCGTAATGTCGTCCCGCAGGCGGCCGCGGACGTTGGAAACGATGTGGTGCACGTGCTCGTAGGATTCGATGGTCATGAATTCATCGACCTGGACACTGCCGGCCTCGCAGATGCGGCCGAGATCGTTGCGCTCCAGATCGATGAGCATGACGTGCTCGGCGCGTTCCTTGGGATGCGCATGCAGTTCGCGAATGAGATTCGCATCGGACTGCGAATCGCGGCCTCGCGGCCTCGTGCCGGCAATCGGGCGCGTTTCGACGATCCGGTCGCGCACGGCAACCAGTCGCTCCGGCGACGAACTGACGATGGCGATGTCATCCAGCACCGCCAGTCCGCAGAAAGGACCGGGATTGGTCCGTCGCAGGCGTTCGTACAGATGCACGGGCGTCACGCCGTCGCGCAGACGCGCATGCCAGCCGCGCGACAGATTCACCTGGTAGATGTCGCCGGCGGCGATGTAGTCGAGCGCGCGTGCGACTGTGTCGAGATAGTCCGACGGTGCGTCTTCGACGACGTCGCTGTCGATCAATGCCTGTGGTTTCGAGGATGCCGGCCGCGCGGCCGCGAGATCGGCTTCGATCACATCGAGCAATGAGGCGCTGGCTGCTTCGGCCACGATCCAGCCCTGCCCCGTGTCGCGTCGATGAATGACGCCCGCAGGTATCCGGACGGCCTGCGCAATCGAGCCGGCGCTTCGAGGCAATCGCAGACGCGGTTCGATCTGTGCAGCAAGCTCGTAGCCGAGATACACCAGCCAGCCGCCATGAAACGGCAGCGCCGAGTCGACGCGCGCCGCGCGCTCCTGCGACCACCACGCATCCAGTGCAGCGAGGAATGTGCCTTCCTGTCCGCCCGAGAGCCGTTGATCCGACTGCAACGTCAGGCGCTCGCCGGGAAAGGCGAAAAGAATATCGAACCGCCCCAGCGGTTCCGCCGCAGCGGCACTTTCGAAGAGTGCGGGATAACGCCGCGGATTCGCAGCGTGCAGATCGAGCAGCGCGGTCGGCGAGACCGAAACAGGTCGGACCGCCGGCGCGGCGCTCATGTCCCGGATCAGAGCTTGCGGAAGATCAGGCTTCCGTTCGTGCCGCCGAAGCCGAACGAATTCGACAGGGCCACGTCGATCGACATCGGGCGCGCCGTCTTCGGCACGTAGTCCAGATCGCAGCCTTCGCCCGGGTTGTCGAGGTTGATGGTCGGCGGCGCGACCTGATCGCGGATCGCCAGCACCGAGAAGATCGCTTCGACTGCGCCGGCCGCGCCGAGCAGATGCCCGGTCATGGACTTGGTCGAACTCACGGCGAGTTTCGCGGCGTGATCGCCGAAGCAGCGCTTCATGGCCAGCGTCTCGGCACGGTCGCCCAGATCGGTCGAGGTGGCGTGCGCATTGATGTACTGGACGTCGGACGGATTCAGCTTCGCATCGCGCAGCGCGTTGGCCATCGCGAGTCGCGCGCCTTCGCCGTCATCCGGCGGCGCGGTGATGTGATGGGCATCGCCGCTCATGCCGAAGCCGACGAGTTCGGCATAGATGCGCGCACCGCGCGCCTTGGCGTGTTCGTATTCTTCGAGCGTCAGTGCGCCCGCGCCATCGGACAGCACGAAGCCATCTCGATCGCGATCCCACGGACGGCTGGCCGCCTGCGGATCGTCATTGCGGGTCGACAGCGCGCGCGCCTGGCAGAAGCTGCCGAGACCCAGCGGCGTGGTCGCCATTTCGCCGGCACCGGCGATCATGACGTCGGCATCGCCGTACTGAATGAGTCGTGCCGCAAGACCGATGGCATGCGTCGATGTCGTGCAGGCCGTGACCGTGGCGATGTTCGGCCCGGTGAGCTTCAACTGGATCGACACATGGCCGGAGATCATATTGATGATGCTGCCCGGCACGAAGAACGGAGAGATCTTCTTCGGGCTGTGCGTCTCGATGTATTTCTCGTAGTTCTCTTCGATCGTGTGCAGGCCGCCGATGCCGGCGCCCATCGCGACACCGATACGCGGCGAATTTTCCGGCGTAACGGTCAGGCCCGAATCCTTGAAGGCCTCGATCGCGGCGGCGTAGCCGTAATGCATGAACGGATCCATGCGCCGCAGTTCCTTCGCCGGCAGATACTTTTCGGCATCGAAGTCGGCGACCGGCCCATGGAAGCGGACCGGAAAGGCGCTGACATCGAAGGTCTGGATCGGCCCGATGCCGCTCTTGCCGGCCAGTACGTTCTTCCATGCCTCTTCGACGGCACTGCCGACGGGAGAAATGATGCCCAGACCGGTGATGACGACGCGTCGCTTGGACAAGCGCTTACCTCGGAGATCGGCGGTGGAAGAAGGAAATCAAATCGAGTGGTCGGCCTGCCCTCCGTGGCGGATCGACCCGTTGCCTGAAGAGGTGCGCACGCCGACGGCTGCGCACCTTGAGTACTTCAGGCCTGTTCGTCTCAGGCTTGTGCGCGGCGTTCGGTGATGTAGTCGATCGCCTGCTGCACAGTGGTGATCTTCTCGGCGTCCTCGTCCGGAATCTCGGTTTCGAACTCTTCTTCCAGCGCCATCACCAGCTCGACGGTGTCGAGGGAATCGGCGCCCAGATCGTCGACGAAGGAAGCGTCGTTGGTGACTTCTTCTTCTTTGACGCCCAACTGTTCGGCGACGATGGCTTTGACCTGCTGTTCAATACTGCTCATTGCTGTACGAGTCCTCTGTGAGACTGCTTGAAACCCTTCCAAAGACCGACCCTTTTATTGTGGGGAGGGTCGTACGGGGGGCGTATTCTAAGTTAAGTGACTGAGGCGGCCAACATTTCCGAATGAGGCCGCATAACAACGACTTGACATCTTCAAACCATGTACATGCCGCCGTTCACGTGCAGCGTTTCCCCGGTGATGTAACTCGCCTGGGGCGATGCGAGAAACGCGACGGCATGGGCAATGTCTTCCGGGGCGCCGAGACGGCCCAGGGCGACCTGGTTCGCGAGCTGTTGTTGCTGTTCCGCCGCAAGTTGCGCCGTCATGTCGGTGGCGATGAATCCGGGCGCCACGACGTTCACGGTGATGTTGCGTGAGCCAACCTCGCGAGCCAGCGATTTGCTGAAACCGATGATGCCGGCCTTGGCGGCGGCGTAGTTGGTCTGGCCGGCGTTACCCATCACACCGACGACGGAAGCGATGTTGATGATGCGGCCGCGACGCGCCTTCATCATGCCGCGCAGCACGGCCTTCGACAGGCGAAACACCGAGGCGAGATTCGTGTTCATGATCTCGTCCCATTCCTCCGCCTTCATGCGCAGCAGCAGGTTGTCGCGCGTGATGCCGGCATTGTTCACCAGCACGGTGACCGGGCCTTCCTTACCTTCGATGTCCTTGAGTGCAGCGTCGACCGAATCCTGCTGCGATACATTCAGCACGAGGCCGCGACCCTTGAAGCCGCCTTCGCTCAGCCACTGGGTGATGCCCTGCGCACCGCTCTCGCTGGTCGCCGTCCCGATGACCGTCGCACCGCGCTGCGCGAGTTCCTGCGCGATGGCGCGACCGATGCCGCGCGACGCGCCGGTGACCAGCGCAATGTCTTCGTTCATGGAAACAGGGGTCATGCGTTCTCCTTGCATGCCTGCAATGCGGCCTGCAGCGAATCGCCGTCTTCGATCGCGAGCATCGCGATCTCCTTGTTCTTTTCGATGCGTCGATTGAGACCCGTGAGCACGCGGCCCGGACCGCATTCAACGATCACGCGCGCACCGCCGGCGACGATCGCCTGGATCGTCTGCGTCCAGCGCACCGGCTTGACGAGCTGCTGCACCAGCGCTTCGCGGATGCTGTCGGCATCGCCATGTTTGCGGACGTCGACGGTGTAGATGTCGCGCACCTGCGGTGCGTCGAAATGCGTGTCCTTGAGCCGCTGCGCGAGTTTCTCGGCCGCGGGAGCCATCATCGCGCTGTGCGACGGTACGCTGACCGGCAGCTTGATGGCGCGCTTCGCGCCGCGCGCCTTGAGCAGTTCGATCGCACGATCGACGGCGGAAGCGGCACCGGCGATGACGATCTGTCCGGGCGAATTGAAATTGGCGGATTGCACGACGTCGCCTTGCGCCGCTTCTGCACAGGCCGCTTCGACATCGGCATCCTCGGCGCCGAGGATCGCGGCCATCGCGCCCTGTCCGGCGGGAACCGCAGCCTGCATGGCCCGGCCGCGAAACTGCACGAGTGCGGCTGCCGTCTTGAAATCGAGCGCGCCCGAAGCGACCAGTGCGGAATACTCGCCGAGGCTGTGACCTGCCATCGCTGCCGGCATTCCGCCGCCATGCTTGCGCCACACCCGCCATGTCGCGACACCGGCCGCGAGCATCGCGGGCTGGGTGCGTTCGGTTTCGCCGAGCAGGGCTTCCGGCCCCTCCTGGCACAGCTTCCAGAGGTCATAGCCGAGCACATCGGAGGCTTCGGCAAATGTTTCCTGCACCAGCGGCTCGGCGCCGGCGAGCGCGCTCAGCATGCCGACCGACTGCGAACCCTGCCCCGGAAAGACGAAGGCGAACGTCATCTATTGATCCTGACTGGGAAAAACGGCGCGCGATTATAGCGATCAGCGCCGTGCTGGCCAGCGCTGCAGATACAGGCAAACCCCGAGCGCTCCCAGAAATCCGCCGACGGCGCCATACAGATGCGCATCGACGATCACGGGCATGTCGCCAGAAAGTGGCAATGCGCCCTGCCATTGCTCCCAGACCAGCTTGCCGACCAGCACCAGGGTCAACGTCAACGCGAGGGACCTGCTTTCGTGCCGCCACCCGGCCACGGCGCCGGCCGCCAGGGCGCCATGAAGCACCCCCGACAGACCCACATACCACTGCAGTTGTGGCTCAAAAAGAACAAACCCCACGTCGATGCTGACCGCGCTGGCGAGCAGCACGATCAGCCATTGCCGGGGGGTGTAATCGCGTCCGAACAGGGTCGCGATCAGGGCCGCGCCCATCACATTCAATAGGAGATGCGCAATGCCGCCGTGGACGAGATGCCCGGTCAGCAGCCGCCAGTACGCGCCTTCCAGGACCGCGGCGCGCTCGTAACGCAATGCAAGACGAACCGGTTCGCCGCCGAACTCCAGCAGAACGGACACGGCGCAAAGCAGTCCAAGCAGCCACAGTCCATGGACGCGGCTGCCTTGCCGTGCAGGCTGTGAACCTGTCGTGTCCCGGCGACCCTCGCTCATGCTTTCATCCTGCTTTGTTATGATCCGGCGCGTTTCGCAGGGTCGCTTTCAGCATCATGGCTCTGTGTCGATTCTCATAAGGATTGCATGACATGCCCGTTACCCGTGTCTCCCGACTGACCTCGCTGCGTCTCGCGCGCGGCTTCACACTGATCGAAATCATGGTCGTGGTGGTCATCCTCGGCATTCTGGCCGCGCTGGTCGCGCCGAATGTCATTCGCCGCATCGACGATGCGCAGATCGCCAAGGCCAAGCAGGATATCCGTTCGTACGAAACCGCCCTGAACCTGTTCCGCATGGACAACTTCAAGTATCCGACGACCGATCAGGGACTCGCTGCGCTCGTCGCCAAGCCTGGCGACACCTCGATCCGCAACTGGCGCGAAGGCGGTTACATCAGCGGCCTGCGCAAGGATCCGTGGGGCAACGATTACCACTACCAGAATCCCGGTTCGCACGGCGAGTACGATCTGTTCACGCTGGGAGCCGACGGCGTCGAAGGCGGCGAAGGCATCAATGCCGACGTCGGCAACTGGACCATAGAGTAACGAGTTGCGCCGTTCGACGGCGCTGCCATTTCCGGCCCCCGCCGGCTTCCCATGCCAGGCATCCACCGGTCCACGCATCCCTCTTCGCATCGCGCGACATCGCGTAGCGCGGCGGGCTTCACGTTGCTGGAAATTCTGGTCGTCATCATCGTCATCGGCGTCATCGTGGCCTCGGCGACGCTGTCGATCGGCGTGCTCGGCCGCGACCGCGAATCCGAAGAACAGATGCAGCGCATCTGGGCCGTCCTCAAACAGGCGCGCGAGGAAACGGAACTGCAGGGTCTGGATCTCGGCATGTTCGTCTCGGCGACCGGCTATGAATTCCTGCGCTACGACGGCCGCGAAAAGCGCTGGCTGCCCATCGATGGCGATCCGCTGTTCGCTCCGCGCGTCGCACCCGAGGGCTTGCGTTTCCGCCTGTGGGTGGAAGCGCGCGAGATCGTCATGAAGCCCGGCCCGGTGGATCGCTCCGACAAGGACGAGGACAAGAAGTGGCTGCCGCAGATCTTCATTCTGTCGAGCGGCGATGTCATGCCCTTCGAACTGCAGGTCGAGCGCGATTCCGAACCGGCCATCTGGCGCGTGGTCTCGCTACCCGACACCGATCTGCGCCTCGAGCGCCGCGCGGGCATGGAGCCCTGGTCGGTCATCGCGCAGACCAGGCCACCGACCGACAAGGACAAAGAGAAGGACGCGCGCAATGCGAAGCGCTGATTCCTTCCGCCGGCGTCTGCGCGGCTTCACGCTGATCGAAGTGCTGGCTGCGCTCGTGATCGTCTCGCTCGGCATGCTCGCCGTGATCCAGGCCGTCAGCGAAACCGCACGCAACAGCACCTACGTACGCGACAAGACCGTGGCGCACTGGGTGGCGATGAACCAGCTCACCCTGACCCGTCTCGCACCCAGCCCGCCCAAGATCGACAAGACCTCCGACGAAGTCGAAATGGCCGACCGCCGCTGGCGCTGGACCATGGAAGTCACGCAGAGCCCGCTCGAGAGCGTGCGCCGCATCGAAGTCAGCGTGCGCCCGGAAGATGCCGACGAGAAATCGTCGCTCGCCTTCGTGACCGGCTTCTATGGCACGGCGATCGCCCCACCCGGTACGACCGCGGTGCTCTGGCAGCAATCGGGGAACGAACAGGGCGACGGCAAGGACGATGGCAAGAAGGACGACGACAAGAAAGATCAGGACCCGCCGCCGCCCGCTCAGCCAGATCCGGGCGAACCGGTCGACACGCCCGTCATTCCGGAACCGGAGCCGACCGAGTGAAGCCCATCGCGCACACGGGTGGATCGAAGGCGCGCGGCTTCACGCTGCTCGAAGTGCTGATCGCGGTCGCGATCTTCGTCATCGTCGGCATGCTGGCGATGACGGGCTACAACGAACTGATGAAGCAGACCGATCGCGTCGATGAAGGCACCGCACGTACCCGCGCCATCCAGGCGACGATGATGCGCATGAGCCAGGATTTCGCCCTGCTCGAACCGCGCGCGGTGCGCCCTGCGCTCGGCGAGGATCCTGTTCCCGCCTTGCGCGCGGGCGGCGAAACCGGCGGCATCGAGCTCACGCATTCCGGATGGAGCAATCCCGCGGGCGTGCCGCGCCCGACGCTGCAGCGCGTTTCCTATCGACTGGAAGACACGGAGCTCTATCGCGACTACTGGCCGGTGCTCGACCGGACCCAGAGCGTCGAGCCGGTGAGCGTCGTGCTGCTCGACAGGGTGAAGAGCGTGTCGGTGCGCTACATGGGCGCCGATCGCGACTGGAAGGAACAGTGGCCGCCGCTCGGTTTCTCCGGTCCGACGCTGCGCTATGCCCTGCCCATCGCCGTAGAGATCACGCTGGAGCTCGAAGACTGGGGCAAGATCGTGCGGGTCGTGGAGGTCGCGGGATGAGATCCGGGCGACAGGCGCCCGGGGCCAGGCCACAGCCCGCAAAACATCAGCGCGGCGTCGCCGTACTGACGGCGGTGCTGATCGTGGCGCTGGCCACCATTCTCGCGGTGAACGTCGGCTTCAAGGCCTATCTCGACCAGCGTCGCGCCGCGACCATGTTCGCGCTCGACCAGGGATTCGAAGTGGCGATGGGCGCCGAAGCCTGGGCGGCCGACATCCTGAAACGCGATGCGTCGAACGGCGGTTCGAAGGTCGACGACTTCACGGAGGAATGGGCGACGCCGATTCCGCCGATTCCCGTCGATGGCGGCGAAGTCGCCGGCCAGCTCGAAGACATGCAGGGCCGGTTCAATCTCAACAGCCTCGTCAAGGTCGACAACGGCGAACTCGTGGCCGATCCGGCCGCCGTGCAGCGCTTCAAGAATCTGCTGGCGCTGCTGGAACTCGAAGACAAGTGGGCCGACATGATCGTCGACTGGCTCGACTCCGACATCAACCCGAACTTCCCCGACGGCGCCGAGGACAACGTCTACACCTCGCTGACGCCGGCCTACCGGCCGCCGAACATGCGCATCACCCGCGCCAGCGAACTGCTGGCATTGAACGAGTTCGGCCTCGAGCGCTACCGGCGCCTCGAACCGTTCGTCACCGCATTGCCGCCGGGAACGGCAATCAATCTGTGTACCGCAGCGCCCGAAGTGCTCGACGCGCTGCTCGGCAATGGCGTGAGCCAGTTCACGCGCGATCGCAAGAACGTCATCGAGATGCGCAAGCTGCGCTGCTTTCCCAGTCTCCAGGATTTCAATGCGCAGCTCGATGCCAAGGTCAGACAGGAGTATCAGGACGGCCGCGTCATCGACGAGAGCAGCAGTTACTTCCGCGCCAACGTCTGGGTCACTATTGGCACTACCCAGTTCACCCTGTACAGTCTTCTGAATCGTACCAATGGAATGGTGCGTCCCATCCTGAGAAGCTTCGGAACCGACTGATGACAGAAGCGCTGGTCATCCGCCTCAAACCCACTTCGTCCGCCGTCGCAAGCGACGTTCCGCAATCCATCGATGCTGAATGGATCGCCGTCGATGGCAGCGGTGCGCGTCACGGCAATGTGCAATCCGGTCCGCTGGCCAATGCCGCCGGGTTTGCCGGCGGTCGCAAAGTGATCGTCATCGTTCCGGGCACCGACGTCTATCTCGCCGAACCCGTCCTGCCGGTGAAGAGCGGCGCCAAGCTGCTGCAGGTGGTGCCGTTCGCGCTGGAAGAACAGATGGCGACCGACATCGACGATCTGCACTTCGCCGTCGGACGTCGCGACGATCGTCCCGGCACGCCCGTCGCCGCCGTTGCGCGCGAACAGATGCAGTCCTGGGTGGAGGCATTGCGCAGTGCCAGTCTCCACGTCGATGCGATCTATCCGGAGACGGCCGCCCTGCCCGTCACGCCCAACGGCGTCACGCTCCTGGTCGACGACGCGCGCGTGTTCGTGCAGCGCGAAGCGACACCCGGTGCGGTCCTCGACGTGCAGCCGCTGATCGAAGCGGTGCAGCTCGGGCTGGCATCGGGCGACGACTCGCGCGAACACGTGACGATCTACCTGACCGAAAGCGTGTACGAGCACGAGCGCGACCTGTTCGAAGGTCTGCGCGAGTTCACGGCCAGCCTGCAACTGAAGCTGCTGCCCGACGGCCCGCTGCCGCTGCTGGCGGCCAACGTGATGACGAAGCCGTCGATCAATCTGCTGCAGGGCGCCTTCGCGCCGAAGACCCGCCTGCGCATGTCGTTCGCGCCGTGGCGTTATGCGGCCGCATTGCTGGTCGCCTTCCTCGCGCTGCATGTCGGGCTCAATGCCTGGCAGTTCTTCGATCTGCAGCGCAAGGAGCAACGCCTCGACGCCGAGATCGCACAGGTGTTCCAGCAGGCGATGCCGGGAGCACCGGTGCCGGATGCAATTGGTGCGCGCAAGCAGGTCGAGATGCGGCTCAATGCCTTGCGCGGCAGCGGCCCGACCAGCGGCGTGCTCACGACGCTGGGCATGCTCGTCGACGCGATGGCCCAGGCGCCGGGCGCCAGCCTCGAAGCCCTGTCGTACCGCGACAGGGCCACCGATCTCCGAATCCTTGCCCCTTCCGTCGATCAGCTCGACAAGATCCAGCACGTTGCCGTCGAACGCGGTTTCTCCGCCGAGATCCAGTCGGCCAGTCCCCGCGATTCGAAGATCGAAGGGCGTCTGAAACTCAAGCAGTCGGGCGCCTGAGACAGGAAGCACGTTCATGCAGAAGATCCAGGACTGGTACCGAACCCTCAAACCGCGCGAACGCGTCATCGTGCTCGCGGGCGGCCTCATCGTCGTCGCTGTCGCCCTCTATACGCTGGCCCTCGCACCGTTCTACAAGGCGCTGCATGAGCGCAGCGAACGCGTGCAGCGCAAGGAAGCGGATCTGGCCTGGATGCGCAGCGTCGCGGGCGAGGTCCTGACGCTCGGCGCCAATCAGCCGATCGGCAGCGGACCCACGGGCGAATCGCTGGTCGTTCTCGTCGATCGCACGGCGCGCGAGTGCGGTGTCGGCTCGGCGCTCACCGGCCAGACGCCGAACGGTGACAACGGCATCCGCGTGCGCCTCGAGGCGGCGGCCTTCAACGTCCTCGTGAAATGCCTGGGCAACCTGCAACAGGCCCACGCCATCAGCATCGAACAGGCCACGTTCGACAAGGCATCGCGTCCCGGTCTCGTCAACGCCAGCCTCGTGCTGAATCGCGCTCCCACCTGAATGAAAAAAGTCTGGCTCATGGTCGCGCTCGGCGTCGCGGCCTATCTCGTGTTTGCGCTGGTCACGGTGCCGGCCAGCGTCGTCGCTTCGTTCCTGCCGCCGGGCGTGGTGGCTGCCGGAACGGAAGGAACGGCCTGGAATGGACGGGCGGCGACCGTCGTCGTGGGTGGGGCGCCGATCGGTAGCATCACGTGGAAACTTCATGCATTGCCGCTGCTGGCCCTGAAGCTGAAGGCCGATGTGAAGGTGACGCGCAGCGACGGTTTTCTGCAGGCAACCGTTGCGACTTCCGGCGGCGAAGATCTCTCGCTGACCCAGTTCACCGGCTCGCTGCCGCTGGCCTCATTGCCGCCCGGGGCGATGCCCGGCGGCTGGACAGGTACGTTGAACATGCGACTGGCGCGACTGGACCTCACGAACGGATGGCCGGTCGGTGCCGACGGCACCCTCGAAGTCATCGATCTCGTCGGGCCGGCACGCAAGCCGGTCGGGATGGGCAGCTACAAGATCATCTTCCCGCCCGAACTCACCGGCAATGAACTGGTCGGCGCGCTGTCCGACATGGGCGGCCCGCTGGAGATCGCGGGCAACGTCCGGCTGAGCGCCAATCGCAGTTATCTCATCGAAGGCTCCGTGGCCACCCGACCCGAGGCAAGCCAGTCCATGACGGATTCGCTGCAGATCCTCGGCACGCCCGATGCCCAGGGGCGACGTCCCTTCTCGCTCTCGGGAACGATGTAAATCCGCCCTGCCCGCAGTTCCTGCGCGGCGCTACACTCCCGCCCGATTCCTGGCCAACGCCGGCCGCCCGAATCGCATCCTCGGATCGTTCTTCAAGAGCAATTCCAACCGGGAGAATTTATGCGATCACTCACCGATTCCCGTACCGCGCGCGTCGTTCTCATGACGTCGATCGCGATCCTCGTGACCGCGTGCGGCAAGAAGCAGGAAGAAGCCGCTGCGCCCGCCGCTGCAACGTCAGCCGCCGCCACGACCGCGCTCGAGGGCCAGGTCGATATCGTGGCCTGGCCGGGCTATATCGAGCGCGGTGAAACCGACAGGAGCTACGACTGGGTCAGCAAGTTCGAAACCGATACCGGTTGCAAGGTCAATGTGAAGACCGCCGGCACGTCCGACGAGATGGTCTCGCTGATGACCCAGGGCGGCTACGATCTCGTCACCGCCTCCGGCGACGCCTCGTTGCGGCTCATTCGCGGCGGTACGGTGCAGCCCGTCGACATCGCGCGCGTTCCTTCGTACGACACGCTCGACCCGCGCATCAAGGAAGCCCCGTGGCACTTCGTCGATGGCAAGCACTACGGCGTGCCCTACCAGTGGGGACCCAACGTGCTCATGTACAACACGACCGTCTTCAAGGACGCGCCCACCTCATGGAAGATCCTGTTCGAAGAACAGAAACTTCCGGACGGCAAGAGCAACAAGGGCCGCATCCAGGCCTACGACGGTCCGATCTACATCGCCGACGCCGCGCTCTACCTGATGAGCACCAAGCCTGAGCTCGGCATCAAGGATCCCTACGAACTGACCGAGGCCCAGTACACGGCGGCGCTCGACCTGCTGCGCAAGCAGCATCCGCTGGTGCAGCGCTACTGGCACGACGCCAACGTGCAGGTGCAGGACTTCACGAATGAAGGCGTCGTCGCCTCCAGCACCTGGCCCTTCCAGGTCAATACGCTGATTGCCAACAAGCAGCCTGTTGCCAGCACGGTTCCAGCCGAAGGCGCCACCGGCTGGGCCGATACCACGATGATGCATTCCAGCGCGAAGCATCCGAACTGCGCATACCAATGGCTGGAGTGGTCGATCTCGCCCAAGGTGCAGGGCGATGTGGCCTCGTGGTTCGGATCGCTGCCCGTCGTTCCCGCCGCCTGCAACGGCAACGATCTGCTCGGTGCCGAAGGCTGCAAGAACAACGGCTTCGACAACTTCGAAAAGATCCATTTCTGGCGCACGCCGGAATCGAAGTGCGCCACCCAGGGCGACGCCTGCGTACCGTACAGCCGCTGGGCGACCGATTACGTCGCCATCATGGGCGGTCGCTGAGCAGGAGATTTCACACGGAGATCACGGAGCACACAGAGTTCGGAAAAGGGAGATTTCACACAGAGATCACAGAGAACACAGAGATAGAAATCTGTTCCGAACTCTGTGCTCTCCGTGCTCTCTGTGTGAAATCTTGTTTCTGTTCTCCGCGGTCTCCGTGAACTCCGTGTGAAACACTGACTTTCCCATTCCATGACTGCCGCCATCGAGTTTCGGGATGTCTCGCGCGTCTATGGGGACGTGCGAGCGGTCGACCATGTCTCGCTGCAGATCGGCAGCGGCGAATTCTTCGCCATGCTCGGTCCGTCGGGATCGGGCAAGACCACCTGCCTGCGGCTGGTGGCGGGTTTCGACATCCCCGACAACGGATACATTCTGCTCGACGGCAAGGACGTCACCGGGCTGCCGCCGTACGAGCGCGACGTCAACACCGTCTTCCAGGACTACGCGCTGTTTCCGCACATGAGCGTGCTGGAGAACGTTGCGTATGGCCTGCGGGTGCGCAAGGTCGCGCGCGTGGAACAGCAACGCCGCGCCATGGAAATGCTGGAGCTCGTCAAGCTCGGCGCACTCGCGCAACGCCGCCCGTCTCAGCTCTCGGGCGGACAACGCCAGCGCGTGTCGCTCGCGCGTGCGCTCATCAACCGGCCGCGCGTGCTGCTGCTCGATGAACCGCTCGGTGCGCTCGATCTCAAGCTGCGCGAGGAAATGCAGATCGAACTGAAGAATCTGCAGCGCCAGCTCGCGATCACCTTCGTATTCGTCACGCACGACCAGGGCGAAGCGCTGTCGATGGCGGATCGCGTCGCCGTGTTCAATCACGGCAGGCTGGAACAGCTCGACTCGCCGCGCACGCTCTATACGCGTCCGGCCACGGAATTCGTCGCGCGCTTCGTCGGCAGCGCCAATGTCGCCGGTCGCGAGCTTGCCCGGCAACTCACTGGCATCGCACAGCCCTTCGCGGTACGTGCGGAGAAGATCCGCATCCAGCCCGCGAGTCGGCCGCCGGCGCCCGGCGCGATTCATTGCGACGGCAAGCTGGTCGATATCCAGTATCACGGCGCGACCAGCCGCTGCCATGTGCAGCTCGCCGGCGGCGAGATGTTTGCCGCATCCGTCAGTCACCAGGCCGACCTCGAACACACCGCCATCGGCGCGCCCGTCACGCTGCACTGGTCTGCCGACGACGCCGTGCCGCTCGTCGGAGACAGCGGATGAGCATGGCGGTGGCAACATCGGTCGGCGCACCGGGCGGCTGGTTCCGCGGCGCCTCGACGTTCCTGTATCGCCGCCCTGCTTTCTATCTCTCGCTGCTGCTGGTTCCGCCGCTGCTGTGGTTCGGCACGGTGTACCTGGGCTCGCTGTTCCTGCTGCTGGCGAACAGCTTCTATGCCATCGACGAGTTCACCGCGAAGATCGTTTACGAACCGACGCTCGCGACATTCAGGCAGGTGTTCACGCAGCCGGCGCACATCGACATCATCGTGCGCACCGTGGTGATGGCGCTCGCAGTGACCGTAGCGTCTGCCTTCATCGCCTTTCCCGTCGCCAACTACATGGCACGTCATGCGACGCCGCGCCTCAAGGCACTGTGCTACGTCGGCGTGATGCTGCCGATGTGGACCAGCTATCTGGTGAAGGTCTACGCCTGGCGACTCATTCTCGCCAAGCAGGGCATCCTGAGCTGGCTGGTGGATTCGCTGGGACTCACACCCGTGCTGGAAACGATGCTCGAACTGCCGGCGGTCGGCGGTCCGTCGCTCGCCTCCTCCTATCTCGGCATGTTCATCGTGTTCGTGTACATGTGGCTGCCGTACATGATCCTGCCGCTCGCTGCCGCACTCGAGCGTGTCCCGAATGCATTGCTGCAGGCATCCGCCGATCTGGGTGCGCGACCGTTGCAGACCTTCCGCAACGTCACGTTGCCGCTGGCATTGCCAGGGCTGGCGGCAGGCTCGGTTTTCACCTTCTCGCTCACGCTGGGCGACTACATCATTCCGAGCGTCGTCGGCGCGCCCGGCTATTTCATCGGCATGATGGTCTACCAGCAACAGGGAACGGCGGGCAATCTGCCGCTCGCGGCCGCCTTCTCGGTCGTGCCGATCGTCCTGATCATGATCTACCTGACGCTGGTGAAACGCGCCGGAGCCCTCGATGCGCTCTGATGCACGATCGAACCGGGCTTCCTGGCCGACGCGACTCGGCGCGCTGTTCGGACTCGCGTTCCTGAATCTGCCGGTGCTCGTGATCATTCTCTACGCATTCACGACCGACGATCGTACCTACGCGTTTCCGCTGCCTGGCGTGACCCTGCACTGGTTCGAAGCGGCCCTTGCTCGCTCGGACATCTGGGCGGCGATGCGCCTGTCGCTGGGCGTCGCCGCGCTTGCGACGTTGTTCGCCATCATCCTCGGCACGCTCACGGCGCTGGCCCTGGCGCGTTCGCGCTTCTGGGGCCGCGAAGCGATCACGTTCGTACTCATCCTGCCCATCGCCCTGCCCGGCATTGTCACCGGCATCGCGCTGCTCGCTGCGATCAAGGCCGCGCACGTCGATCCCGGCTTCTGGACCATCGTCGCCGGCCACACGACGTTCTGCACTGTCATCGTCTACAACAACGTGGTCGCGCGATTGCGGCGGATGCCGCACAACTGGATCGAAGCCTCGATGGATCTAGGCGCCGACGGCGCGCAGACTTTCCGCTACATCGTGCTGCCGCAGATGGCCACCGCGCTGCTTGCCGGCGGCATGCTGGCCTTCGCACTGTCGTTCGATGAAATCATCGTCACGCTGTTCACGGCGGGACACGACGAAACGCTGCCGATCTGGTTCTTCAACGAACTCTTCCGGCCGCGCGAGCGGCCCATCACCAACGTCGTCGCCGTCATCGTGATGGCGGTGACGCTGCTTCCCATCCTGCTGGCCTACTACCTGACGCGACCGGCGGAAGAGCAGACATGAGGCGTAAGAGTTTCACACGGAGATCACGGAGCACACGGAGCCGGAGATCAAGAGAGAAGAGTTTCCACGGGGGAAGAAGGGGGACGCGGGGAACACGGGGTCTCGGAACAGAAATTTTCTTTCCCCGTGTTCCCCGTGTCCCCCCTTCTTCCCCCGTGGAAACTCTTCCTTCTTGATCTCCGTGGTCTCCGTGATCTCCGTGTGAAATCTCCTTCTCCTTCGAAACGAGGTCGACATGAACACAAAGCTGCTGATCAATGGCAAGTTCGTCGCCGGCAGGGGTTCGAAGGAAGACGTCCTCGATCCCGCCACCGGCAAGGTCATTACGACGGTGGCGGAGGCCTCCGACGAACAGGTTGCCGCCGCGGTGGAAGCCGCGTCGAAAGCCTTCGCGAACTGGTCGGCAACCGTGCCGAAGGACCGTGCGGCACTGCTGCTCAAGGTGGCCGATCACATCGAAAGCGAAGGTGAGGAATACGCGCGGCTGGAATCGATGAACTGCGGCAAGCCGTATGCGGCAGTGCTGGGCGATGAGATCCCGGCGATCGCCGATGTCTTCCGCTTTTTCGCGGGTGCTGCCCGCGCGCAGCACGGCGCGGTTGCCGGCGAGTATCTGCCCGGCTTCACCAGCATGATCCGGCGCGATCCTGTGGGGGTCGTCGCCTCCATCGCGCCCTGGAACTATCCACTGATGATGGCGGCGTGGAAGCTGTCGCCGGCGCTGGCCGCGGGCAATACCGTCGTCATCAAGCCTTCCGAGCAAACGCCGCTGACGGCGTTGAAGCTGGCAACGAAACTCGCCGAACTGTTTCCGCCGGGCGTCGTGAATGTGATCTTCGGCCGCGGTTCGTCCGTCGGTGCTTCGCTGATCTCGCAACCGGGAGTGGCGATGATTTCGCTGACCGGCGATGTCGGCACCGGCGAGAAGGTGCTGCAGGCAGCTTCGAAGAGCATCAAGCGCACGCACCTCGAACTCGGCGGCAAGGCGCCGGTGATCGTCTTCGACGACGCCGATCTCGAATCCGTCGTCGGCGGCGTACGCACATTCGGCTTCTACAACGCAGGCCAGGACTGCACGGCTGCGTGCCGCATCTACGCCGGGCCGAAGATCTACGACAGGCTCGTCGCCGATCTCACGTCCGCCGCCGCATCGATCAAGGTCGGCAAACAGAAGGATGATGGCGTCGAGATGGGGCCGCTGATCAGCGCCAGGCAACGCACGCGAGTCGCCGGGTTCGTCGAACGCGCGGCCGACAGGAAGCACATCGAGATCACGACCGGCGGCAAGATCCGCAGCGGCGGCGGATTTTTCTACGAACCGACCGTCGTTGCCGGCGCCCGGCAGAGCGACGAAATCGTGCAGCGCGAAGTGTTCGGACCGGTCGTCTCGGTGACCCGATTCAAGGACGCCGACCAGGCCATCGAATGGGCGAACGACTCCGACTACGGCCTCGCCTCTTCCGTGTGGACGAACGATGTCGCCAAGGCGATGCGCGTCGCCTCGCGACTGCAGTACGGCTGCACGTGGATCAACACCCACTTCATGCTGGTCAGCGAAATGCCGCACGGCGGCATGAAACGGTCGGGCTACGGCAAGGACCTGTCCGCATACGCGCTGGAGGACTACAGCGTCGTGCGGCACGTCATGGTGAAGCTCTGAAACGAAAAGCCCGCCATGAAGGCGGGCTTTCCGGTGCGACGATGCGCGACTCGCGATTACTGACGGCGACGGCGGCGTGCCAGGCCGGCACCCAGCAGGCCCATGCCGAGCAGGCCCAGGGTGGCCGGTTCGGGAACGCTGGTGGTGGCGAACGCATGATTGTCGGACTCGAACGCGAACTGCGTGGTCGAGAAATCGATGCGATCGAACGTCGTGTCGAAGAGGAAGTTCACATAGCGGTTGGAACCGGCGGCCGTCTGGTCGCCCAGCGCGGTGCCGGAAGCAATCACGTCCTTGCCGGTGATGGTCGCAAGCAGCGAACCGTTGCTGTAGAAGCTCAGCGTGTTGTAGTCGTCGATCGATCCCCAGTAGAGACCGAAGTAGTTGTACGACGTGCCGGCGTCCGCCTGGAACGTGCCCGTGCCCGAGGCCTGCGGCCAGGCAACCGAGTAGTAATTCGTAGTGTCGCCGGCCGGTGCGGCGGACTCACCGCTGATCGAGGTGTCCAGCACGTTGCCGGCACCGGTGTAGTTGCCGGGTTTTACGAGGCTGCCCTCGAAATCGAATACCGTTGCACCCGCAACCGTCGTGGTCTGGCCTTCGGTGAACGTTGTGATGTATGCGGCGTTCGCGGCCATCGGGGCAGACAGCAGCGCCATCGACACAGCCTTGCAAAGCAGGTTCATGAGAGCGGTTTCTCCGTGTTTCCGGGGCGGCATCAGTGCCGCGTGCCCGTATGAGTGCAGCATTCGGGCCAGCCGCGGAAATACCGGCATTCCTGCCGTTCCCTCGGCGCCAGTGTCAGTCCTGCCGACAGCCAGGCGCTCTCGTACCCGACATAACGACGTCGACCGTTCGCCCTGCAGGACACTTCGCAACACGCCTTCCGGACACTGGCCGCAAGGCGCTCATCGACCGATTCTGCAACCACCGAATTTTCCCGAGCCGACATGGAGTGAACGATGGCCACCCAGCGCCGCAAGACGACCCGCAAAAGCACCGCCCCTTCGCGCAAGACCGGCGAGACCAACGTGCGAATCCTCAGTGCCGCCGACGGCGAATCCGGCCGGGCACGAACGATCCTGTACGTGCACGGCATCGGCAACAAACCGCCGGCCGAGATCCTGAAGTGCCAGTGGGACGAGGCCCTGTTCGGCTTCAATCTCGGCGAACGCAGCCGGCTCGCCTACTGGGTGAACCGCGTCCTCTATCCGCTGCCGACCAAGGCGAGCTGCAAGATGGCGGATGCCACGCAGGATCTCACCTCGGCGACGGCCGACGCTGTGGCCATCCGGGCGCTGGCCGATGCCGATGAAGGCGTCGAGCCGCTGCTGCCTGTCGATGCGGAAAAGAAAAGCGAGCGCGACGTGCTGCGACGGATCGCCGAACGCGCCCTCGGTTCGCCGCCGTCCTCGACGCAGATCGGCGCGGCCGATTTCCATGCCCGCGTCCTGCCGTTGCCGAAGCCGCTGCGCGAGTTCATCACCCGGCGCATCACCAAGGCCTTCCTCAAGGACGTCAACGAATTCCTGTTCGTGAAGGAACGCCGCGATGCCATGCGCGAAAGCGTGCTGTCGCGGCTGCGCACGGGCGGCGGCCCGTTCATCGTCATCGCTCACAGCCAGGGTTCGATGGTCGCCTACGATGCGTTGAGCACGCTCACGCAGGCGGACGGCGTCGAGATCGATCTGCTGATCACGATCGGCTCGCCGCTGGGACTCAAGGAAGTGCAGGACCAGCTCAAGACCATCACCAACCAGAAGAAGGGACTGCGCGTGCCGCCCATCGTCAAACGCTGGGTGAACGTGGCCGATCCGCTCGATCCGGTGTGTGCCGACAAACGGCTTGCCGGCGACTACTCGCCGACCGATGGCGTTCGCGTCGAAGACATCGTGCAGTGGAATGCCGACTCGCCGCGCGACCCGCATTCGGGTTCGGGCTATCTGCGGCTTCCCGAAGTGCGCGGCCCGGTGCGCGCCGCGATCGATCGCGAACTGTTCCAGCGCATCGCGCCCTTCACCATCGCGCGCGACCTGGTCGCGCAGATGGAGGCCGGCGTCGCCGAGGAACGGCACGCGGTGCTGATCGAACTGCGCGATCAATGGGAACCGGGTGCGTCCTCGCGCCCGGCCGACACGGTGCGCGACGACGTCGTGCAGTGGATCAGGAGCGCGATCGGCAAGACGAAGCCGAAGCTGTCCGAGGACGACGTCGATCTCGAACCGCTCGCCAGCTATGTCGCGGCCAAGCTGACGCGCACGGAAATCGAGCGCATGTCCGAGGAGTTGCATCTGCAATCGGTGTACCGGGTGTTTCGCAATGCCCGCAAGCGCGCCCTGCTCGATCAGTCCATCAACGTCCTGCAGTGCGCCACCGCACACCGCGGCTACGATTCGCGCGGCCAGGGCATCGCCTGGGCCGTGCTCGATACGGGCATCGATCCACTGCATCCGCACTTCGGCTACGGCACCGGCAGTTCGAACATCGGCAATGTCTTCGATTGCCTGAGTCCCGGCGACATTCGCAGCTGGGATTCGAAGAAGGCGCCGCGGGTCGGCGTCGACGGCAACGGCCATGGCACGCACGTCGCAGGCATCATCGCGGGCAGCATTCACGATCTCGGCATCAGCGGCATTGCGCCTGCGGTGAAACTGCACTCCTACAAGGTCCTGAACGACGATGGCCGTGGCAGCGACGCCAAGATCATCAAGGCGCTCGACCATATCTATGAACTCAATCGCAATGCGTCGTCGCTCGTCATCCACGGCGTCAACCTGAGCCTCGGCGGCGCCTTCGATCCCGAAGCCTTCGGCTGCGGCGACACGCCGATCTGCAAGCAGCTGCGCAAGCTGTGGCGTCAGGGCGTCGTCGTCGTGCTCGCGGCGGGCAACGAGGGCTATCTGGAACTGCAGCAGGGCGATGAAGTCATCGGCCTGAACACCGATCTGTCGATCGGCGATCCGGCGAATCTCGACGAGGCGATCGCCGTCGGTTCCATCCACAAATCGAAGCCGCATCTCTACGGCATTTCCTATTTCAGTTCGCGCGGGCCGACGGCGGACGGCCGCTGCAAGCCGGATCTGGTGGCGCCGGGCGAGCGCATCGTGTCGTGTCGGGCCGGCGCCAATCCGAAGACCAAGACCCGCAGCAACCTGTACGTCGCCATGAGCGGTACCAGCATGGCGGCGCCGCATGTGTCCGGCGTCGTGGCCTGCTTCCTGTCCGCGCGTCGCGAGTTCATCGGATACCCGGAACGCGTCAAGCAGATCCTGCTCGATGCCTGCACGGACCTGAAGCGCGATCGCATGCACCAGGGCGCCGGCATGCCGAATCTGGTAAAGATGCTGCTGGGCAGTTGACGACGACATACGGCAACTACTGCTTTCGCGGCCCGCGGCAGGACGATGGGATAACGGCCACGCGCATGAAAACTACAACGACCTGGTCCTGCTCCCCCCTCCTGCGTGGCATTGCGCGAGGCGCGTCCGCGTTGCTGCTGTGTGCGCTCGCCGCCTGCGCCTCGCTGAAGGAACGCCCGGAACTGCCGCCGGAATCCGCGCAGCCCATCGGGCAGACCACGGAGCTGGACCGGCTCATCGACAGCCACGAGTCGCGGCATCCCGGGCAGTCCGCGTTCCGCCTGCTCAAGGAGGGACCGGAAGCCTTTGCCTCGCGCGTGCAGAGCGCGCGCCTCGCCGGCCGCAGCCTCGACGTGCAGACCTACATCTGGCACGCCGATCTCACCGGACTGTACCTCGTCGGCGAGCTGCTCAAGGCGGCGGATCGCGGCATTCATGTCCGGGTGCTGATGGACGACATGGACGCCCGTGCCCGGAACGCCGGTTTCGCCGCCCTCGCCGCCCATCCCGGCATCGATGTGCGCATGTTCAATCCCTTCGCTTCGCGCAATGGATTCTTTGCCTACATCGGCGAAGGACTGACCAGCTTCACGCGCGTCAACCGTCGCATGCACAACAAGACCTGGATCGCCGACAACCGCATCGCCATCGCCGGCGGCCGCAATCTGGGCGACGAGTACTTCGGCGCCAGCGACGAGGTCAACTTCGTCGATCTCGACTTCGCCATGGTCGGCCCGGTGGTGCGCGACGCATCGGCGTCGTTCGATCGTTACTGGAACTCCGCTTCTGCGTATCCCATGGAATTTCTGGACAGGAAGAGCGTCAACGAGCAGGCGCTGCAGGAACTGCGCGACTACCTGGCGCGTCACGGCCAGGAAGCGGAAGGCAGCCGCTTCGCAACGGACCTGCAGGGCGACAACACTGTCCGGCGCATGTTCGAGGGCAAGTGGTCCATGGAATGGGCCTCGACCTATCAGTTCGTCGCCGACGATCCGGCCAAGGTGACGATGAAGAAGCGGGATGCGAAACGCACGCACGTCGGTTCGCTGCTGCAGCCGACGCTCGCAGCCACGCAATCGCAGGCGAGCATCATCTCGCCCTACTTCGTTCCCGGCGAGAACGGTACGGCAGGCCTCGTGAACGCGGCCCGGAACGGCAAAGAGGTACGCATCCTGACGAACTCTCTCATCGCCAACGACGTCGCTGCGGTCCACGGCGGTTATTCCGCCTATCGCAAGCAGCTGCTGGAAGGTGGCGTGCAGCTGTGGGAACTCAAGCCGGAAGACGGACAGAAAGTGGATTCGAGTCTCTTCGGTTCGTCCGGCGCCAGCCTGCATACCAAGGCACTGACGGTGGATCACCGCAGCGTCTTTGTCGGCAGCTACAACCTCGATCCGCGCTCGACCTGGCTCAACTGCGACCAGGGCGTGCTGGTCGAGAACGAAGTCCTGCCGCGCGAACTCGAAGAAATTTTCGCCACCCAGACCGCCGGCGACCGCGCCTGGCGCGTGACACTGCAGGACGACAAGCTGCACTGGAGCGACGGCACCGCCAGCTTCGATTCCGATCCGCACGCGGGTTTCTGGCGCAAGTTCCAGGCCTGGATCGTGCGGGTAACGGGCCTGGAGAGCCAGCTCTGACCGTGCCGTTTCTCTTCCTGTAGGTCAGGCTTCAGCCTGACTTCCGAAGAGTCAGGCTGAAGCCTGACCTACAGGGGAAAGGGCGACCTCCCGCCACTGCCGCAGCAACGGGAAATACAGCGCCGCCCGCACCCGCCGTTCGCTGTCGTACAGGCCCATCAGCTGCGCATAGCGCGTGAGCTGCGGGCGATAACGCAGGACCTCCTCATCGAGGAAGGCTTCGAGACCACCGCCGGCATGCGTGCTGGTCTTGAAATCGACGACCCAGCGGGTGCCCTCTTCGTCGACGAAGGTGCGATCGATCACGCCTTCGACGATGCGGCCGTCGATGACACCGCTCAACGCAAGTTCGGAAGCGGATTCGTGCCGCGTCGTATCGATGCCCAGCACCCAGCGGCCGCGTTCGTCCTGCAATGCATGTTCCAGCGCTGCAAGCACGCGCTCGCACGCGGCGTCGCAGCGATCCGGCGGCACGCCGAGTTCGGCAAGTTCCAGCAGCACGCGCTCGCGCGGCGGCAGCGCGGCTGACAGACCGAATCGGCATAGCCGGTCGAGTTCGCGATGCACCAGCGTGCCGACGTGGCGGCTGGTTTCGGACACCCAGTCGAAGATTGGACTCTGCTGTTCGAGATCGACGACCGGCGGTTCGGCGCGAACATCGACGGCGTCCGGCTGCGGCGGTTGGTCGGCCGGCGCCGGGGGCGCCGGCGTCTCGGCCCGCGGCGTGGCCGCCCCGCGGGGGGGTGCCCCCCCGCGCGCCGCGGG